>Ga0187876_1001807_pt1 | contig 17125 bp, 17 predicted proteins | sample June2016WEW_17_4_FD_133000 | JGI IMG/M metagenome (GOLD analysis project Ga0187876, IMG submission 133000) | Peatland microbial communities from SPRUCE experiment site at the Marcell Experimental Forest, Minnesota, USA - June2016WEW_17_40 | ecosystem: Environmental > Terrestrial > Soil >...
CATAATGACCGGCGAACACCGCATCGCATGCGGGCGAGTGGGTTTCTCACAGGATCGTGAACGGGGCTATAGTCCGTCGTATCTTCGGGACACCCGCTAACCTGGAACTTTTGCATCGCGACTTTGTAGAGGTAGTTAAACAAAATGTCTCAACCAAAACGCATCTGTGCGCTCCATTTGCCCGAACTCGAACGAGCGAAGCTTAATCCGGATACCCAGAAATATTTCGCCAAGTGCGACGAGAAGCTCGGCTTCGTGCCCAACGTGTTGCGCGCTTACAGCTTCAACGCGGACAAGCTGGCCAATTTCATGGCGATGTATAGCGAGTTGATGCTCGGGCCATCGGGACTGAGCAAGCTGGAGCGCGAAATGATCGCGGTGGTCGCCTCTTCCATCAACCATTGTTTTTACTGCCTGACGGCCCACGGAGCCGCCGTACGTCAGCTATCGGGCGATCCTGCGCTAGGCGAGTTGATGGTGATGAACTATCGTGTCGCCGAACTGTCGCCGCGGCAGCGAGCGATGCTGGACTTCGCCGCCAAGCTTACCGAAACACCGGATAAAATCATCGAGGCCGATCGCCAGGTTTTGCGCGAAGCCGGTTTCAGCGACGCGGATATCTGGGATATCGCCGCGGTCACGTCATTCTTCAATATGTCTAACCGGATGGCGGCGGCGACGGACATGATGCCCAACTCCGAGTACCATCGCCAAGCCCGCTAATGGCGGCAGCTGCGAAGAATCTCCGCAGCACGCGAATGCAAGAGAATTGAAAGCTTGGAATTACCGTGAACATCAGGGTTCAGATAAGCGTTTATCCTCTGCGTCAGGAGCATCTGAGCCCGACCGTCAATGCCGTCGAGGCGGAACTCAATGCCCACGGCCTGCGCCCCGAGGTCGGGGGCATGAGTACACAGGTCGTAGGGGAGACTGAAGTGGTGTTTGCCGCTCTCCGGGATGCCTTCATGCGGGTGGCCAACAGTGGGCAAGTGGTCATGACCGTCACAGTCTCGAACGCCTGCCCCGTCTAGACACCTACAGTGGCCTGGGAAATATTCCAGCGGTCTGCCGGTGAGTATGAGCGCTGGTACACGACGCTCCGCGGTCGACGGGCCGATATCGCTGAACGCGCCCTGCTCCAATGGCTGATGGAGCGTGTTCCGAAGGCCCGAACTGTACTCGAAGTAGGATCCGGTACGGGCCATTTTACCGACTGTTTGGCCGAGTCGGGATTTGAGGTCATCGGGCTGGATCGGGCGCCGGCAATGGTACAGGAGGCAAAGCGGAGGTTTCCTTCACTCCCGTTTCTGTTGGGCGATGCACATCGGCTCCCTTTCAGGACGGGCGCCGTCGATGTCGTCGTATTCATAACTACGCTGGAATTTCTGGAGAGCGCTGCGACCGCTCTGCGCGAGGCCGTGAGAGTTGCCCATCGAGGCATCGTTGCGATTGTCCTGAACCGGCACAGTATTGGCGGTCTGTCGCGCCGGTTTGGTCCGCAATCGCGGGGGGCTCTTCTCGGACAGGCGCGCGATTACTCGCTAAGCCGGCTCCGCCGGGAGTTGCGAGAAGCGGCAGGCGACCGCCTCGATGCCCTGGAATGGTCGAGCACTCTTTTCCCGGACGGCTTCTGGAATTGCGTGGCACCTATACCAATAGGGAATGTGGTGGGGCTGGTCGGCGAACTGAGTACTCCGAAAATTCCGATCGAATTCGCGGCGCGACAGGCGATCTACTGAAGCTGGATCGACTTTACGTAATCCACGAGCCTGCCAATTTTGTGCTTCACCTCGGCTTCCGTCAAAGGCGCACCACCCGCCCCGGTATGGCTGGACCGCCGATACATAAAGGCGTAGCCCCAGATCGGCATGTCGCGCGTGCCATGGCCCTGCGCCATTTTGGAGCCATCGATGAAGTCGCGGACTTCATCCTCAGGGAATACGCCACCATTGTTCCTGGAAAGCAGGATCAGGTTAGCGGGCTTCTTCTTGAGTGCGGGAGCTACCGGTCCATCCCCAGTGCCATCCTTGCCGTGGCACTGCGCACAATACTGGCGGAAATCCAAGGCCCCCGAGGTAATCTGACCGGTCGGCGACATCTCTGCGCTCTCTTGCGCGAGAACTGCCTTCGACGTGATGAGGAAACTCAAGATCAAGAAAGCGGGCAAGCTCCAGGTCGCACGACGTCCAAGCTTCATTATTTCCTCCCGATGGTGCTGTTGACCGATCGACTACCGCGCCTCTGAGGTCACGAACGATTCGTACAGTCGCGGCTGAGGCAGGGTTCTCTTATCGTCCCAAGCGGCGGATCGCGTTGAGCGTGCAGAATTCGTAATAGAGTTTCGGATCGTCGATGCTATTCAAGTAGCCCCCCGTTATCCGGGGGACGATTCCCATGCGCGACATTCGTCCGCTTTTCATGTCGTACATATGCATGTTCAGATAGCTGGCCCAGAAGCTGTCGGGCATTCCTTCCGGCCACTGCATCCCGGGTTTCTTGACTGCGTAATCATAGAACCATTCGGACTGATGGAACGGTTTGCCGTCGCGATCGTACATCACAATCAGCGGACAGACCCCCGTACGCGCATCGAACCAACTGAGCTTCCTGCTGTACGGGCAGTTCGGGTAGCCCGTCGGCTTCATCTCGACCACAATGCCCTCGGGCACCAGCTCCATGAAGGTCTTATAGTACTTCTTGTCGCTCTTTCCGCCGACCAGCGGCACTTCCCAATTCGGGTATCCGAAATGACAGTTGCCGGTTGTGGCAGCCAAAAATGGTCCGCGGCCTACGATCTTGAAATCGCCCCAGGTGTAAACTGGATCGCCGGCGCCGGCGGAGTCGCTGGCGAACCACGCCGCACCCGCCATCGCGGTCTCGAAGCGCGCATAATCCGGAACCGATCTGATCCGTTTGGTCTGCGGTGAAAACGCATGCGCGGTCGGTAGTTTGTGTTGATCGTAGGCCCAGATTTCTAGCGACGAGCTGCCGCGCAGATCTTCCGGCGCGGTGAAAAGCTGACTGTTGATTCGCAGTTGCGTCTCGTGGCCCGTCAGATACGGCTTCGGCTCCAGCGTGGTCCGTCCAACCGTCCGATAGCCGACGAATATGTACTCGTAAACATAGTCAACCTCGCCGTCCGGATTGGTCTCCCACTCCTTCGACGCGTACCCTACGCTGTCATAATACAATGTGGATGAGGTCAGCGCGTTCTGTAGTAGCAGTTCCACAGCCGTCTTTGCTTCCGGAAAGGGATTGCCGCCGATCCACGGCTTACCATCCTTCGTCCAGACGTTGCCGTCGGGGCCGATGTGATGCACCCCTTTATTGCGTAGCGTCGCCTCCAGATATGCCGTCGGCAGCAGCTTGGTTACGTCAGTTTGCGTTTCGATCAAGTTGATCGTTCGCTTGTCGTATTTGACCTGCCAGTAGGCAACCTCGTCGAGCAGATCTTTCACCAGGTCCACGTTGTCTGCGTTAAGCACGTCCCCGGCTTTGAGCTTGCCCTTGGTGTACGCGTCGATCGAAAGCGATTCTGGTGGGTACGCCGCCGCGCAGTCCCCGTTGCGCCCGATCAGGTCGAACAGGGGGGTCAGCACTCCCGCCGCCGTTACGCCCATGGCGAGTTGCTTCATAAAATGTCGCCGAGTCCATCCGTCCCCGTACCTGATCACACGCATTGGTTGATCCTCTCACTACACATCACTACGCACTTGGTCGTTCTGCCGGCCCAAGATAATTGCCGCTGACGGTCTCGCTTCCCGACCTTCTACCGCAGTCAAAACCTGTAGATCGCGGCGAAGCAGATTTCGACCATGTACCGCGAAGGCCCCAGGTACGATTTGTCGGTGCCCGTCGCAAAGTTCCAGAACACCCGGTATTCCTGCCCCGATCGCGGCTTGTACACGACTGCCGGTTGTTCAAAGATCGATCCGCCGTCATTACCTTCAATCGATTGGACCCAGACCAGTTGCCATCGGTTGGAAGCCAACGGCTGGGTAATTCCGATGACCGCCAGGTTGAAGCCATGATGATTGCCGTAAGCCGGCTGAGCCAGGTAGTCGTCGAACAGGTCACTGCGACTGCGGTAGTTATATTCAAGGAAGAGGTAGGCAGAAGGCGCGCGCTCGGTCCAGCGTACGTCCCGTTCCACGTCGAGCGCCAGGTTAATCTCGCCGACGGTTAACGGCCGGTTGACGTTCGGGCTTGCGGGATTAAGCGTGTTGGGCCCTGTAAATTGCTTATCCGGGGTGTACGTGCCCGAGACTCGCACCTGGGCGCCATTCAGGATCTCGGCGCCGGGAAATTGATTGTTGGCTTCAATCGTGTACGATGCCATCCCGCCGTAAACATTGATGCGTGGCATCTCGCGGGTGATGAGCGCGTCGCGATATCCGTCCGCCGGTCCAAAGATTTGGGCTCCGCGAAAGTTATCGATCGGGAAGACTCCCGGGTTGGGCGCCCCTCCGATTAGTGGTGGGCCAACGTATTTGAACCAGCCGACATGTTCCGGCGTACTGTAGAAATTCATACTCCAGTCAACGTCGAACATCTTCCCCTCGAGCACCGTTCCATAAACCAGCTTATGACGGGCCCGGCTGATGCCGCCCTGGTTCTCGATTATCGAATAGGCCGGGCTGGTGCGGTACGGACTGCCCGCCGGTAGAAAGGCGTCGGGCTCGAAATCGGGACTTATCCAGGTTGAGAACTGGGCATTATCCTGGTGCAACGGCGCCAACAAGTTGCTCGCGTCATAGGTCGCGCGTAGCGTCCATTCGGCAATCCGCGCATCGGAAAACTCAAGCCCGGAAAAATTGAATAGGCTGTGACGGCGGAAGTCCAGCGAATCGACCTGGTCCAGTGTCTGTATCCCAAGTTCTTCGCCGTAAACTATCTGCTGCTTTCCCAGCCTTATCCATAGCGGTCCTCGATGCAGGTCGAGATAGGCTTCCGCGGCGTCAAGCTCGTACTCATGCTCGGCCACCTGCGCGGCCCATCCGTTACCCGCGTAGCGCTGGCGGAAGCCTTCGGCGTTGATTGCCGGCAACGCGCCATCGACGTATGGCGCGATGTCGGACCAGAAGCGGCCGTGCACAAAAGCCTCAACCCCATCCAGGCCGAGCGCTTCGGACTGGGCATTGCTCAACTTCAAACTGAGCAGGGAATCGAAGCGATAGGCCATCAGGTTCCACGAATTCCCGCTGGTCGCCAAGCCACATCCCGGCTGTGAATGATTCGCGCATTTTTTGAAGTTGGAGTTGAAGGAATTGCCCTTGCCGGCAGTCGATATAGCCCAGTCTGTTTCCGCCACATTTTGCATACCGACGGTGGTCCCCAGGATCGTGATGCTATCCTCCGCGCGCGCGACCGGCTCAGTAATCAGAAGCACCAAAAGCGCAGTAATCGTAAGTGCCAGGAACCGGTGGAACTTGATCATCTAATTGCCTCTGCTTGCCTCTGCGGCCTGAAAATACCCAGGAATCGGAAGCGATGCCGCGATTAGTCAACCTGCCAAAAACAATGTCCATTCAGGTAGACGGGCGGTCGGATAGCTTAGGGGGCAGGTGACGCAGAAGCGTCATTCGCGGTTTTTAAGAGAGTAATTTCCGAGCATTCGCATATCTCGATTTAGTGTCCGCCCAACTGGACAACCGGTTGACTAGTTGAATATACTGGACTTGTCAACCCAATTGGCCGTGAAGTAAGTAAATCCTGTGCCGGCAAAGAGTGATGGGCAAATCGCTGCGTTGATTTCTGGTCCGCGTTTGCGGCTGTGCCTCGACTTTGCGAATACGCTCGCAGGACGTGGGTCCGTTCGGATCGAATCGCTTCACAACCATAGCGACGTGGTCGCTTGGTGCCTGTCGGCGGGATTTTTGCGGCAAAGAGAGGCTGTACGGCTGCTAAGTTGGTCGCTCGGCAACCCCGCCGAGGCAGTGTCCGCTTTTGCCGATGCAATCGTTTTGCGTGAGGCTATCTACGGGATCTTCGCGCATCTCGCGTCGGGGCGTGACGCTGAAGAAGAGAACCTGAACCGATTGAATCGCGCACTGACGGAAGCACCCCCGCGCAGCGCGGTCGCACGTACTGACGCGGGCTTCGGCTGGCGGATTGAGCGCGACGAAACGATGGCCGCCGGCCTGCTCGCTCCTGTAGTCTGGTCGGCCGGCGACCTGTTGACTGGAAAGCATCTAGGACGAGTACGCCTGTGCGCCAACCACCAATGTTTGTGGCTGTTTTTCGACGACAGTCTGCGTGGCGCCAGGCGATGGTGCTCGATGCAAGCGTGCGGTAATCGCGCGAAAACGCAACGCCATTACTCGCGCCGCAAAGCCCAATAACTCGGATCATTGCCACCCGGGGCGGCGGTTTGACCGCCTCGAAATCCGCAAAGCTTTCTGATCCTGTTCAGCGATATCGCTCGCTCGCCGCTCGCACCGGAGGTTAATCGCCACCTGCGGCGGGCACGCTCGCCGCATGCGCAATGAATTCCGCAAGACCGTCCGTCTGATCGGCACGCAGCGGACAGCCGTACGCCGTGCGCATCTTGTCGACTTCCTTCTTCCAGGTCTCGAGCGGCAACGGCGGCTGGGTGTCAATCATGCCTCTGGAATGACACAGCAGGCAGTGCTCGTTGGCGACTTTTGCAACCTTGTCATTTCCCGCGAAGACCTTGTCGCCGAAGGGCAGCGCGATTTTCTGCGACGTCAGACGAATCGTGCGATGACGGCTCGGTATCGCTGCACTTTGCGCAAGCGCGACGCCGTGGGCAAGTGTCGCGGTCAGGCCCGTCAGGATGGCAGCGAGGATTATGCCTTGCCGGGTTCGTGCCATTGGTTGTTCCTCTATGCGGTATGAATCGTGACTCGTTCGATCACGTTGCGCATATAGCCCCCGGGGTTCCAGGTGGACGCGGCCGGCTGCGACAAATTGTTACTATTGGTCGCATTAGCCATGAGCTTGTAGGTGCCGGGCTGTTTGGGCGCGAAGTTCGTCTGCCATCGGCGAAAGCTATAGCGCCCGTATTCCTTTTCGAGCGCAGCGTTTTCCCAAGTTGATCCTCCGTCACTGGAAAATGCGACGCGCTTGACCCCGGTGTCGCCGCCAAAAGCGATGCCGCGCACTTCGATCGGCACGCCGCGGCGCACCGTCGCGTTATCGCGCAAATTGGTAATAAATGAACGCGGCACCATCCGGTTGATCGGAATCATTTTGACGCCCTTGGCATCCGGCACCATCGTGCCGCCTGGCGTATCCGGAATCAGGTAGGCGGTGTGCATCCAGTAGTTGTCGTCGGGCTTGTCGAGCACCTCGATGTGGCTGAGCATCTTGACCCAGTAGGTGGAGTACCAGCCCGGCACAACGAGCCGCAGCGGAAAGCCGTTGAGCATCGGCAACTGCGTGCCGTTCATCCCGTAAGCGACCATCACCTCGCCGTCCATCGCGTGGTCGATGGCGAGCGACTTCATGAAGAGCGGGGTCTCCGGCACTTCGCCGGTATCGAGACCGTTGAAGCGCACCTGCACAGCGCCGGGGAGCACGCCCGCGCGATCGAGAATCGACTTCAACGTAACTCCGGTCCACAGAGCGTTGCCCATAGCGCCGTTGCCCCATTCGCCGCCCGGCACGCGCGGCGACGAGAACCCGCGGCTGTTGCCCGAACATTGATTCACCGCGGCAAGCTCGGCCTCCGGCTGGCGCAGAATTTCCTTGAGCGTGAACTCGATGGGAGTGCGCACGCGGCCGTCCACCCGCAAGCGGAAGGTATTCACGTCGATCGAGGTCGGAATTCCCGGCAGATGCCAACGCACGAAAAATTGGTCGTTGGGCGTAAATACGCCGCGGTCGAAAACCTCGAACGGGGTCTCCAGCAGGGGCGGGCGCTCGCGCAACAGGATCATCTCGCCCTTTTGGGGAAACCGGACGAGTTCGCGACTGCCGTTCTCGAACGGTAACTGGATCAGCTTCGCGGCGAATGCCGGCAAACTTCCCTCGATGATTCCGCCGCCGATGACGCCGGCCGCTATTTTGAGGAAGCTGCGACGCGGGAGCGGACCCGAAGCTGATGGCTCGGGCGAGCTCCCGTTCAACAATTTATTTGAGTTCACGAGCGTCCTCCGCTCACGCATCCTGTGTGCTATCTGGCGAAGAGATCACCAAACCCGAACTGCTCGTACCCAATTCGGTGACCCAGGTGTGTAGGAACATTCCAATTCCCATCGCGACCACGAAGATAATAACCGGCAGTGCGCCGGACGCGATCGCGGTGAGCGCCGGTCCCGGGCAGAAGCCGCCGAGTCCCCAGCCCGCGCCGAAAATAGCGGCACCCAGAATCAGTTTCACGTCCAAATCGCTGCGCGTGGGCAAGGCGAACTTTGGCGCGAGCAACGGAGAGGTCATTTTGGCGCTCATGCGGTATGCCACGAAGTAAACCGCGATCGCGCCGATCATGACGAAGGCCAGGCTCGCGTCCCATGCGCCAAAAAAGTCCAGGAAGCCGATCACCTTTACCGGCCGCGTCATCCCGGAGATTCCCAGGCCGAGCGCAAACACCAATCCCGAGACGAAAGAGGTCAGCAGCGTTTTCATACTGAACTTCCCATCAGATGGTTTACCAAATAGACCACCAGGGCTCCCGCGATGATGAAAGTCCCGGTAGCGACGAGCGAGCGTGGCGAAAGACGGCTGATCCCGCACACTCCATGACCGCTCGTGCAGCCGCTGCCGAGGCGCGTACCGAATCCGACGAGCAGGCCGGCGATTATCAACATTGGAAGCGGGCGAATGATGCCGAAGTTGAAGGCGGTGGGGAGAAATATCCTGAGCAGCATCCCGCCGGCCAGCAAGCCCGCGAGAAAACAGACGCGCCAGAGCGTGTCGCCTCTGACGGGCTTGAGGACGCCGGCCAAGATGCCGCTGATGCCGGCGATTTTGCCGTCGAGCAACAGCATCGCGGACGCGCTCAGACCGATGAGCAAGCCACCGAACAGTGAAGCGAACGGGGTAAAGTTATGCATGGGCGAATTTTCCGAGCGGCGTGTCGTGGTCGGGTTTCATGGAAGGGGCGTGTCTCCGCGCGACGGCTGAAAGAAGATTAACGCTCGACCGGCAAGCCTGCCTCGCCCCACTCGAGCATCCCGCCTTTGAGATTGCTCACGTGTTCGAAACCGAGCCCGGTCAAAATTGCGGCGGCCGTAGTGCTGCGCACGCCCGACCGGCAGACCACGACGATCTCGCTGCTCTTGAGGTTGTCGAGTTCGGCCGCTTTGCCTGGCAGCAGCCGCAGCGGGATCAACCGGCTGCCGCGAAGGTGGCCGAGTTCGTCGCGGTACTCGTCCTGCTCGCGCACGTCGATGATGACCGGGGCGTTTCCAGCCTTGAGCCGCGCTTCCAGTTCAGATGGCGATATCTGCCGGATCGCACTCAGCTGAGTCAGGTCGGGGAACTTCAGCGAGTCATCGTCGATCGCCGATTGATTCGCTTGCAGCGCTTCCTGAATCTTGTCGGGTAGCGCTAACCCGAGATTATTCATGAGGTCGATGTATTGCGCGCGCGTATGTCCGGCGACGCGGGGATTTGAGGCCTTTTCCTGTCCGATGGTTGAAGAATGGTTGCCGCGATAATCGTGAGCCGGGAAGACCACGGTGTTGTCGGGGAGTGTGAACAGCGCGCTGGTGATGGCGTCGTATTGCTTGCCGGCGTCGCCGCCGGGGAAGTCGGCGCGCCCGGTGCCCCCGATCAGCAGGGTATCGCCCGTGAAGACCCGCCCCTCCACGCTGATGCTGATACCGTCCGGAGTATGCCCGGGTGTATAGAGCATCTTCAGGCGCAGATCGCCCACTTCGATCACATCGCCATTGGTCACGTGGACCGCGACATGAGGGGCGGGCGCGTGACGCTCCATCACGACTTTTGCGTCGGTCAAATCGGCCAGGTCGAAGGTGCCGCTGCGATGGTCGGCGTGGGTATGCGTGTCGATCAGGTAATCGAGCCGAAAGCCGTGGTAGGCAGCGACCGCGATATAACGGCCGGTATTTTCCTTCAACGGATCGATCAACACCGCGCGCCGGGTGCGCTCGCAGGCCAGCATGTAGGTCTTGCATTTTCCCCGATTCAATTCCCGGCAAAACATGGTGCGCCTCCCTTGGCAAGTTGACTCTGTTAGCTTGTCAATATAACTAAATGGGTATGAATGCAAGTATTCAATCGACCGCCCGGCGCGGCTCGCGGCGGCGGCGCCCGATGCTGACCCGGGAAGCGCTCGAGTTGGTCGCCGCGCGTTTCCGGGCAATGGGCGAACCGCTGCGTTTGCGCATGCTGCAGGAGTTGGAAGCCGGCGAGCAAAGCGTCTCGGCGCTCGCTGAAAGCGTCGAGTCGACGCAGCCCAACGTCAGCAAGCACCTGAAGGTCCTGCAGGATGCGGGCCTGGTCAAGCGCCGGCAACAGGGCACCACAGTCTATTACTCGATTGCAGATGCGATGGTTCTCGAACTCTGCGACATGATTTGCTCGCGGCTGCACGACCGGCTCGAAGCGCAGGTTGGCGTGCTCAAGGCGCGGATGCGAGGTTGACTCTGATGACGCTTACTACCGAGGAACCGATCTCGACGACCGCGGACGTCCGGCCGGTGCTGAACAGTTGGCGCGACGAGTTTGGTGAGGCGAATACCGCGAGCCTCGCGCTGCGCCTCGCGTTTCCGATCGTCGCCTGCGCCTCGCTGCTGCCGTTCGTGTCGCCCGGAATCGCCCTGATGGTGGGGATAGCCCTGGCGCTGACCCTGGGGAATCCGTATCCGCTGACCACGGCACGAGTGATTACGCCGCTGCTGCAAATTTCAGTGATTGGGCTCGGCGCCGGCATGAACCTGGTCGAGGTCGGCCGGGCGGGCGTGCACGGTTTCTTCTACACGGTTATCGGGATCACGCTCACGATGAGCGTCGGTCTGACGATGGGCTGGTTGCTCAGCACCGAGCGGGATACCTCGCTGCTGGTGACCGTCGGCACCGCAATATGCGGTGGCAGTGCGATCGCCGCGGTCGCCCCGGCGATTCGCGCCAAGCATCACGACGTTTCGGTGGCGCTCGCGACAGTATTTTTTCTGAACGCAGTCGCCCTGTTTATTTTTCCACCGCTGGGACATCACTTTGGGCTCGGCCAGCAGCAGTTCGGGGTCTGGAGCGCGCTCGCGATTCACGACACCAGTTCGGTGGTGGGCGCGGCGATGCAATATGGCGCTCGCGCCCTGGAAATCGCCACGACGATCAAACTGACGCGCGCGCTCTGGATCGTACCGGTCACGCTGATCATCGGGATGGTCTGGAACCGCGGAAGTGAGGCAAAAGGTGCGGGCAAGGCCAAGCGCCCGTGGTTCATCCTTGGCTTCCTCGCGGCCGCCGCGATCGTCACCTGGATTCCCACACTCAAGCCGTCAGCGCACTGGGTGTTCGTTGGCGCGCAGCGTTCATTGGTGGTCACGCTATTTTTGATCGGTTCGGGACTCAGCCGTCAGGCGCTGCAGGTAGTCGGCCACCGCCCATTGATTCAAGGCTTTCTGCTCTGGGTGATTATGGGCAGCGGGACCCTCGGCGCGATTTTGCTCGGCTGGATCGGCTAGTCGGACGGGGTCCTCGAACCGCTGGAGGAAAATGCGATGAAGCCCTTACCGCATGTTTACACGGCGCGACTATCCGGCGGCCCCGAAGGTTACGCCGTGGTCGCCGCCTCCGGCGTACCCGATCTGCGTACGGCCGCGCCGGCGGACTTCGACGGGCCAGGCGATGCGTGGAGCCCCGAACAATTTCTGATGGCCGCCGTCGAGAGCTGCTTCCTCTTCACGCTTCGCGCCGTCGCGCAAGCCTCCAAGGTTGAGTTCACCTCCCTTGAGCTAACGGGTGAAGGTATCGTTGACCGCAAGGACGGCGCTACCCGCTTTACAGAAATTGTTCTGCGACCCCGGCTCACGCTCCCGACGGGTGCAAATCGAGAAAAAGCGATGCGAGTGCTTGAGAAAAGCGAAAAGGCGTGTCTGATTTCTGCATCCTTGTCCACACCGGTCCGCCTGGAGCCGGAAATCGTATCCGGTTGATTGCGCGGTACTGCTGGGCCCGAGGTGGCGCTACCCTCCGTAAGATGAGGCCGCACCGCAAACCATGCTGGAGCGCCCCACACGAGTCCTGTCGAGGTCCAATAGGCAAGGGATTTTCTTCAAATGGCGCATCCGGCCCTTTGATCAGCACTACCCGGCGAATTCACGTGAACGCCGGATCGGAGCGGCGGTTCGGATAAACGTCGCGACGTATTACATCAGACGCCGTAGAATTGGGACCTTCACGAAATCAAGAGCGATCAGATAGCCAGCGCATGCCGCGATCACCGAGCCGACCACCGCGCCCGGTAGCGGCGCCATCAGAATTCCACGGATCGACAGAATGCAGACCACGCTCACATCCACAATTGAACTAATGATCATCCACCGGCTCGGTGACGAATTCCAAAAGTGATTGCGCTCGCGCACCAGATAGACCATCCCCTGACCGGTGAACACGAGCATCACGAAGACCAGCGTTTGCAGTTGAGCAAGCGGCAGTTCGAGAAAATAGCGTCCGTAGAAAAACAGCGCGAAGGACAACAGCAGGACGAGACTGCCGAGGCTTGTTCCGGCCAGCATCAGGTTCCGGATGTGCCAGCGATCCGGCATCGGCGAAGCGGATACGTGATCGGTCGCAATCGACATCGTCACGAAGTCGTTGGTGAACAACAGCATTACGATCAGGAGCGGCGTGATGATGAAAGTGCAGGTCAAAAGAACACCGATACTAAGAAATAGTCCGACCTCGACCGTCTTGATGATCTTGTTCAGAGTATAGGTGAGCATCCGCTGATAGATGCGGCGGCTGGTTTCGACCGCGGCCAGCGTGTCGGTCAGTCCCGGATTGGTCAGCACCAGGCTGGCCGAAGCTTTCGCTACGTCGGTGGCGCTGGCTACCGCGATTCCGACCTCTGCCTGCTTCAGCGCAGGGGCATCGTTGACCCCGTCTCCCGTCATGCCGACGATGTGGCCGGCGTGCTGCAAAGCCCGCACGAGATGAAACTTGTCTTCAGGAAAGACGCCGGCGAAGACGGCGCAATCGAGCGCCTGATCGATGTTCCCGCGCAAATCCGACGCCGAGCAGGTGCGGCCGGCGATCCCAACCTGTGCCGCTACTGCCTGGGCCGTTGCGACCCCGTCCCCGGTAACCATCGCGACGCGCACACCCAATCTGGTCAGGCTGGCCACCAGCGCCTTGGAGTCCGCGCGCGGCGGATCCTGCAGCGCCAGCAGCCCCACCAGACGGATGGCGCCTTCAGGCCCTCCCGCCACCGCCATTACGCGATAACCACCCGCTGAAAGACGCTCGACTTCGGCGTCTATGTTTGCTGCATGGCCAATGCGGGTCGCGATTGCCTGAGGCGCCCCCTTCAGGGCGCGCAGTTGCTTGCCCTCCTTAACGACTGTGGCTTCGGCAAGTTTCGTGGCCGGCTCAAACGGAACGAACTTGAGCCGCTGGACCGGTCCCGAAAGTGCGCCTTCCGTCTTTGCGCGAGAGAGCACCGCGAGATCGATCGGATCCTGGCCTGCCTCGTCGCTCGCATACGCGGCGAAGCGCAACAGATCCTGTTCGCTAAAGGGCGCGTATGGATGCAGCGCCGCCAGCGATAGCTGATTCTGCGTGATCGTCCCGGTCTTGTCGCTGCACAACATATCCATCGCGGCCGCTTCCTCGATCCCCGACAGACGCGTGACCAGCACGCCACGCTTGGCAAGTTCGACCGCGCCCAGCGCGGTTGCCAAGGTGAAGGTGGCCGGCAGCGCGACCGGAATCGAAGCCACCAGTAAAATCAGCACAAATGGAAGCGTATCGGCGAGCGGCATCCCCACGAGCACCGCGTACAGAAACACCCCTGTCGCTAACGCCGAGTCCATCGCGACGAGGTACTTCACAACGGTCAGGATGACGCTCTGCAAGTGGCTGGCGGTCTTGGCAGAATCCACGAGTTCGGCGGTCTTCCCAAAATAGGTGCGCCCGCCGGTGGCAATTACTTCGCCACTTGCCTCACCGCGCTTGACCAGCGAACCCGCATAGACCGTCTTGCCCTTACCCTCCTCGATCGGCACGGACTCACCGGTAAGCGCCGATTGGTCGATCAAGACCTCCCCGTCGTGAACGGCGATGTCCGCGGGCACCAGATCGCCCATTTGCAGATGGACGAAATCACCCGACACCAACTCTTGTGCGGGAATCACACCCCATACGGCGTTGCGCAAAACTCTCGCGCGCACGGCTAGCCGCTTCTGCAAGAGCTCAAGAGCGCTGCGCGCGCGAGTTTCCTGGAAAAGACTCAACGAGGCATTGAAGACCAGCAGCACGGCAATGACGATGCTCTCGACGACCTTGCCCAGGGCAAGCTCGAGAACAATCGTCGCCTCAAGCATCCAGGGCACCGGCGCCCAGAATTTGCTGAGCAGCGCCAGGACTGGATGTGACTTCTTCTCGACTACGGCGTTGGGGCCAGACTCGAGAAGACGCCGGTGAGCTTCCTCGCTAGTCAGGCCACGCGACGGAGTCTTCACCGGCGATTGGCTACAAGGATCGCCCATTCAGACACCTCGAAGGGATCACCTAGTACCTACCTTCCGCACAACGAACGTCTCGCTCGAAATGAAACACTTGCTCTCGACCAAGGTTGGTGGATTCTGAACAAGGCGGCAAGGACCGAGCTTGATCCACCGTCAAAATCAGCATGACGCCAGGGCTTCGTCGATGCAGCAACTTGAGGGGCATTGAAACCTTTACTAAGACGATCGACGGTTAAACCTTTTAAGACTTCTCTCTCCCAACTTTGTTCCCTTTGACTCGATTGAACGCTTGCTGAATCACGCGGCGTCTCCGCTGTGAGCCGCCCTGCGACGCCTCGTAAACTTCGCGTCGCGGCCCCGCACCTTCACCCTAACTCCGCCCGCGATCTCCGCTTCGCCGCCGCTCTCAGAGGTGGCGTTCGCTTCGCTAGCACGACGCGCCAACCCATTCGGGCCGCTTCGCTCTGGCCTCGGACGTACTTCCGGGCGCCATTCGTCCTGATAGGCGACTGGAACTGAATCTGATGTTCTAGCGATTCCGCTCCAGCCCAGGATCGGACATTTTGGTTCAGGCCTTCGGCAGCCCATTCAGCACCCCATTCCGACCCTCTCCGTTCTCGTTCTTCAGCCGGTATTTAGCACTGCGCGATAGACCGGACGCGCAAGGCGTCGCCGGTGGCCCGGCCACGCGGCGCTGCCTGGACCATTTTCCTGTTTTCGTCAGTGCTCGCGGCTTCGGCGCTTGCTGGCGGTGGGTCCGAGGATGTCAACGATCGCTGGCTTGGACCACTGGCCGAATGACGGGCAACCGGGACGATCGTCGAGGCAAACTACAGCATCAATCTCGCTGACCTCTCGACCGCAGCGCGGAAATCCGGAAGCGGATGGGTATTGAACGGCGCGAAGATGTTCGTTCCGCACGCTCATGTGGCAGACTTCGTAATAGTGGCTGCGACCACCGGCCTGGACGCCCAGAATATCGGTCTGTTCCTGGTCGAATCGAGCAGTCCGGGCGTGCGCATCCGCCGCCTCAACAATCTCGACATGACTCGTCGCGTTTGCGCGATGGAACTCGATGCGGTTGTGGTTCCTGCACCAGCGGCGCTCAGCGGCGGCACCAAACTTTATGATCGTTTGGTCGACATTGCACCCGTCGCGATAGCGGCGGATTCGCTCGGCGGAACTGAGCTCGCGATCGAGATGGCAGTCGAATACTCGAAGGTGCGAGAGCAATTCGGCAGGCCGATCGGTCCGTACCAAGCCTTGCAGCACGCGGCTGCCGAGATCGTCGCCGACATGGAACCCGCCTGTTCGTTGCTATGGTATGCCACGCATACTCTGGACGTGCTGTCGAACGACACCCCAACTGATAAATCATCGGGCAGTTTATCCGGGGGTTGACTACTGGCCGTGGAAAGGTCACCGCGAGAAATTCCACCGCTGAGACATACACCCTTCCATCGCAAATCGGATTGTTTCCAGACGAATTCTTCAAACATTTCGCTAGCTTAGGCGCGCGCAAAGCGACTGGCTTTGTGGCGCGGATTGAGCGCACATGGACAGCCTATGGGAGGTATCCATGGGGCAATTAGGCTCATCGAGGCGAAGCAGGAAATGGTCCACCCTGGGCGGCGATCTGGAGGAATCAGCGCGGGAAATTACGCGCCTTCCAGCGCTTGACGTGCCCGCCCTGAGGTGGTATCGGCAAAGTGCGATCCGTTGGCGAACTCGCCAGACGGGAAGGGATCGACAGCCGATCGGTACGGCGGCTCATTCCGCTAGGATTTCTCGCGCCGCGAATCATCGAGGCGATTGCCGAGGGGCGCCAGCCGGTCGAGCTGACCGTCGAGGCGCTCACACGGCGAATCGATCTTCCCCTGCTCTGGAGCGCACAGGAGCAGGCGCTCGGTATCGAATAGCTCGGAGACGTTGATTTCTGTCTAAACGTTGGTTCGAGCGACTCGCGAAGGCGCTTCCCGCCCGCAATCGGGGCCCGGGCTGGCGGCGAACCCGGACCCCGATCCGATTCATCGCTCGATCTGAACTATTTCGCGGACTTCGCTTTCTTAGGGCGGGCAGCCTTCTTGTGTCCTGCGGGGCCGAGCCGTAGCGCTTCTTGAAGCAGGCGCGGCAGCGGGCGTAGCGTCTCTTCTTGAAGGACGGCGCGAGGTCATCGCTGCCGCAATATCTGCAGACCAGCTTCTCCGTACTGGACGCCGCCCGCGATGACCGCGGCGGTCGCTTGTGGGGCCTTCGCGGTTTGCGCGGCATGAGCAGCCTTCGGCTTGGCGCCGACGCCCTTCTTTTTCGCGGGCGCTACCGATTGATCGGTCTTGCCGCTTTGATTGACGAACGCTTCCGGCTCGATCTTGGCATCAGTGTTCAAGCGAGATCTCCTTCTCGGGCAAGGGCTTGGTACCCCTGCCGTCGTGAACACTCATTGCTCTGTCGCCGCAACGATGGAAGCGACTCTTCGCATCCCCGGCTAAAAATCGTCAGGACGTCCG
>Ga0187876_1001809_pt1 | contig 17120 bp, 40 predicted proteins | sample June2016WEW_17_4_FD_133000 | JGI IMG/M metagenome (GOLD analysis project Ga0187876, IMG submission 133000) | Peatland microbial communities from SPRUCE experiment site at the Marcell Experimental Forest, Minnesota, USA - June2016WEW_17_40 | ecosystem: Environmental > Terrestrial > Soil >...
AGCAATTGGTGAGCACGGCCCACTTGAAGCCGCCCTGTCCGAGCTGGACGGGTGCCGCGAGTACGACATTCGAGGTCGCGGTGACGGCGACGGAGGCGCCGGGGGCAACGAAGGTGGGCTGGGCCATTTTCTTCAAGCCTTTACCGCGGGGTAGCACCAGAGCGGCCGAGGCCGCGCCAGAAGTAGCAAGAAATGATCGGCGGTCCATGTTCGCACTCTCCTATTCGTAGGTGCTTTCATGGTGCGCTTTTTTCCTTGCAATGTCAACCTCATGCCGCGTCCTCGGCCATGCCCTGGCCCTCCCACGGGTCCTTGACCGAGCGGAGGGGCTTGCCCCCCTTGCGGTTCACCTCGAGGGTGTCGGACCGGGAGCGCTTGTCCCGCTCGCGGGCGATGACGGAACGGTCGTGCCGCATCGTCTGTGACTCCGACGGTCCCGACTCTGCGGCCGTGGACGCGGACTTGCCCACCCCGGGGAGTCTTTTCGCACCATTGACATAACCTTGGGCGACATTGACCACGGGCGCGAGGGGACCCTTGCCCGCGAGGCCCGAGATCACGACGAGCGCCCCCCCGAACAGGAGGACGGCGCCCCCGGCGAGGGTGAGGGCACCCCCCTTCAGGGCCTTGAGCTGGCACTTGTTCAGGAATTGGAAGCCGCCCACCCCGGCGACGCCACCGAAGTTGATCAGGTACGTGCTCGAGTCACAGCCCCCGCCCCCGGGTGAGGTGCCCCCGCCCCCGGCGGCGTCGGGGCTCACTGAGCCCGCGGCGGCGTTCTGTCCCGTCGTGCCCCACCCGTTGGCCGAGTTCAGCTCCGAGGTCGTGGCAGGCCCCCAGGTGGCGAGCTGGCCGTAGGCGTAGATCGCCTGGGCGATCTGGGAGGCCGTGAGCGAGTAGTTGAGGGGGTGGAACGTCCCGCTCGTGTCGTAGTAGCCCGAGTCGCCCGAGGCGACGGGCGGGACGGTGCCCCACGGGTACGGGCTCGGCTGGCTCACCCCTCCTATGGAGGTGTCCCCGGGGGGTGTCAATGCCCAGGCCCGCAACCCTTTCAAGGTGTTCCCACCCGCGAGGGCGAAAGCCGACTTCGCGTTGGTGACGGGGTCGGTCAGGCCCGCCGTGTTGCTCGAGTTGATTTGCCACAGCCCCGTCGAGGCGATGCCGTTCGTGTCCGTGTGGGGGGCGTCATTCTTCCACCCGGTCTCGCGCCCGGCGATGGCCGTCATGATGACGAGTGGCCAGCCCCGGAACCCGGCCGCGTAGGCCGCGGAGGCCGTGAGGTACGGCCCGGTCAATGCCTCGCGGAAGGTGATCGTCGGGCTCGGGTTCGTGTACGGGATGTTGATGTCGGGGTTGGCGGCGGTCATGTCAGTACGTCTCGGTTGGGGGACCACCATTTGCCAGGCCCGACCTCTTGGCGTGGGCATACCCGAAGTACATGAGAGAACCTGCCAGGAGCCCGCCCCAGACGATGGCGTTGCGGTGTTTTGGGTCCACATAAGCAGCAATGCCAACGAAAAGCACGCCTTCGGCCAGGCCAATCGTTACCCATTTCATGAGTGTCTCGGCTCGTCTGTCGGCATTGAGCTCGGTCGTCTGTGGGCTCGAGCAAGCCGCGGCGATGATCTCGTACATGATGCCGGCGCTGACCAGGAAGGCCACCCCGTCGCTTTGGCCGAGGTTTACATCGGCGGGCATGTTACGCGACCGTGGTCGAGTACTTGATCTTGATGAAGTCCGGGAGCGGGTTCGGCCAGAAGGCGATCGGCATGATCGTGACGCCGCGCACGGGCGGCCCGGGGTAGAACGTCCGGGGCACGATCTCGCGGGCCTGCCATTCGACACCCGTCTGGTGGAAGGTGCGGTTCATCTGCATTTATGCCTGCCTCACGGTCGTGTTGTGGGGCACCCGGTGGGTGGGCTGGTAGAACCTGCCCTCGTAGGGGTGGACGCGCTGCCACTCGAAGCCGCCGTCGTCACCGATGGTCATCAAGTTCTGACCCCCGGGGATGTTGTCGACGGCGGGCGTCTCGTCACCAAGGGAGTCCTCGTGCCAGGGGTTCGTCCCCTGCGTCGCCATCGGCACGTCAGGCCAGCGATCGTTCGCGACCATGCTCATGGTGTCCTCACAATCCCGAGTTCTTGAGGCCGGAGCCTTGCACGCCCGTGCCTACCTTGGTCTTCGCCCCCGCTGTCGACGCTTTGGCCGGGGTCACGGTCTCGGTGTTGACGCCGCTCGGCCCGGAAGGCCCGAGGCCACCGGTGGCGAGCGTGCTGCCCGCCGTCGAGACCTTGGCCGTGGTCAGGGCCGCGGGCTGGGCCGTGGGCTTGGTCGAGACGGGCGCGGGCGCGCCGGATGCCCCGCCGGTGCCGGTCGAGGCCGTGCCGCCCGAGCCCGCCCCGCCGCCGCTGGTGGGCGCCGTCGAGGCCGTGCCCTTGATCGAGTTCAGCTTGTTCTGGAGGGCCTGGATCTGGGCTTCCTTACTGTTCGCCTGCTGGGTGATGGTCGCCATCTGGGACGCCTGGGTGGTCTGCAAGGCCGCGATCTGGGCGAGGAGAGACGAGTAACCACCGTTCCCGCCCCCGCCGCCACCGCCCGAGTAGCCGCCGCCCGACGTGCCCGTGTCCGTGCCCGTCGTGCCGGTCGTGTCGCCCGCGGCGGTCGTGCCGGTCGAGGACGTGGTCGAGCTCGTCGAGCCCTTGAGCTTCTTGTAGAGGAGATACGCCACGACGACGCCCCCCACCACGAGGATGGGGACGGGGATGCCCCCGACCTTCTTCGACATGATACCGCTGGACTTCTTCGGAGGAGCCTTGGTTTCAGCCACCCTTTGCCACCTGCACCTTCGAGTAATTGAACGGGCCCGCGCAGTCCCCGCCCGTGAGAGGGTTCGGCCCGACGTAGGCGTGCCCGATGAACGGGCGCGAGACGGGCACGGTCGTGCCGCCCACCGCCCAGGCGCGGGGGATGACCTGATAGATCCGAGGCTCGAACCCGGTCCCGATCACGAAGTAGTGGCCGGACTTGGTGGCGTTGGACACCGTGGGCATGACGTCGTACTCATCCACCTTGCCTCACCCACCTCATCTGGGGCTTGGGCGCGGTCGTGACACGGCCCTTCCCGGCGCCAGTACGCACCCTGACCTGGGGCTGGTACACGAGGTCCGCGGGCAGGGTCTTCCCGGCCGCCATAGCCCGCGCGCCGAGGGGCTTGTACATCCCGCCGCCGACAGGTCGGGGCGTCAGCTCGTACGGGAGCGCCGGGGCCACGGCCGACCACGTCGGGTAGTAGACCCCGGGGTCGGTGTCCCCACCGCCGGGGTTGCCCACGGCCAAGGGCCCGGGTGGGACGGGGTAGTTCAGGGCCGTGTCGAGGGTCGGCACCGGGATTGCCTCGGTGCCGTAGACGGCCGTGACGCGGTGGTTCCACCCGCCCGTGGCCTGCTCGACCGTGCTCGCGAGCGTGAACGCCGCGGCTCCCATACGCCGCGGTATCCCTGACGCGAACAGGTGGACGTCCACCGACACGGATCAGCCCTTGCCGGTGACGAGGTTGCCCGTGGTCGAGGTCAAGCTCGTGATGCCGTTGAAGGCCGCCTTCGTCCCCGTGGGGTTGGCGAGCACGTCGACGAGGATCCAGCCGATCACGACCAGCCCTGCCAGGCTCCAGAATCCGCTTACCTTCATCTTCCCTTCTCCTTTAACTCGACTGTGGCGCCGTCGACGACGACGCCGTGCCCTTCTGACCGCCTGCCAGCTTCTCGGCCAGCACCATCGGGGCGATGGGGGCGTTGATCAGTGTCGCCAGCACCAGGCCCCAGGCGAGGAGCCCGACGACGGGCCTGGCGTTGGCGGACTCCTTGGCCCCGAAGGCCAAGGCCCCGAACACGAGGAAGTCCGCGAGCCACATCGAGGGCACGGGGAGCACCCCGGTCGAGCCCTTGATCGGCACACGCTGGTTCGGTCCCTGTTTCCACACCTGTACGCCCATCTCCACGAGCCATGCCGAGAGCACCGCGCCCATGTCATATCACGCCCGTTTGCCCCGGAAGTCCGCTCGTCGTATACCCGTTCGGACAGTTGCCCTTGACGAACTTGACCTTACCCGCCGCGTTTATGCACTTGTTCCAACCGACAGGACCGCCGCCCGGCGTTGGGTTTGCCGGAGGCTGACAGTTCCCGGTGATGTCCGTTGTGTACCCCGCGGCTATCTGTGCCTTGGTGCAGGGCGTCGGACTTTGGTTGCCTCCACCGCCACCAGCACCCGGGCTGTCAGGCGGCGGGGAACCGAGGGTGAACCTTCCCGGGATCGCGAGCTGCCCGATCGAGTAGTTCTGACCGCCGACTTGCGAGAGGCCATAGGTCATCACCAGGTATCCGAGCCAGGCAGTTATCCCCGCGATCGCGAGCATGGTCAGCTCGCCTTCTTGCCCCCGGGGATGGCACCGACGAAGTGGTGGTAGCCGTACGTCACCAGAACGGTGGCGACGACACCAAACCAGAAGTCACGACTGCTCAGCATGAAATTGTCTCCTTTTCTAGCCGGGGAGGCTCCAACGAAGGAACATGAGCCAAGCCGTGGCAGCCACGCCCGTGACGACCGCGATGTGCCAGTGCTCCACGCCACCACCTCCCGAGGACGCTGCCTGGCCGCCCCCGTAGGCGACCTGGCCTATCGAGGCGGGGGGAGCCGTGGCGACGGTCGTGCCGGCGCCGCCGAACTTGACCCCGCCCCCGAAACCGAGGTTCAGACCTGGCATATCACACCCTTTTCATGACGAGGCCGATGACGGCCACGGCGGCGACGACACCGGCGCCGACGAAGAAACCCTTCTTGAAGTCCGCGCTCCATCCGCTCATGGTCACACCTCCATCAGGCCCTGGATCAGGGCACCCGAGGGGATGACCTGGCCCAAAAGGGCGTTCAAGGTTCCGGGCGAGTTCGAGACGGTGCCCCAGGGGGCGCCCTCGATCGACATCGCGGTCCCGGCCGAGGTCGACATCGCCACCTCGTAGGTGTCGAGCAGGCCGAGCACCTGACGGCCGAGCGAGGTCTTCCGCGAGAAGGCGATCACCCCGGTCGGACGTGGCACCGGGATGGTGGACCCGTTCACGGCCGAGGCGCCGATCTCCCAGGCGATGGCCATGTCGTCGTACACCTCGTCGATGTTCGTCTCGATCTCGCCGATGCCGTCGATCTTGAGGCGCAGGATCAGCGGCCAGGCGTCGACGCGGAGGCTCAATGAGTCCCTGAACTCGAAGATGAGCGTGTCGAGCCAGCCACCCTGACGAGGGATCGTCACGGTGGCGGTGGCGGTCGAGCTCACGGCGGGGTACCCCTGCTGGAGGAACCACTGCCGGGTCGAGCCGAGCCCCGGCGGGGCCACGGCCGCCCCCGCGGGCAGCCAGTAGAAGTCCGCGTTCAACCGGAACTCGAGCACGGGCGTGGTCCACGTCGAGATCGCGGTCCCGAACACGGTGGCGACCGAGTTGAACTGTATGGTCAGCTTCGGGAGCGTCGAGCCGTCCGCCATGCCGAGCACGCCGATGCCCTTGGAGAACTCCAAGGGGATGGCCGAGGCGAAGGTGAACTGTCCCGCAAAGGCCGTGCCCGAGGCGATGGCCGAGTACGAGGGCAGGTTGCGCACGTCGCACGTGAGGCCGAGGCCGAAGCCGCCACTGAACAGCGGCACGAGCAGGAGCGCCTCGTAACCGGGCAGGGCGTAGATCGGCGTGCCGAGGGCGTCGAACAGCTGGATCAACTGCACGCAGTTGAAGGGCGCGTCGGCGATGGTGGCCCCGAGGCCCTGCGTCGCGGTCTGGGTCGCCGTCGACTTGAAGTAGAGGCGGAAGGCCGAGACGTAACCGGGGATCGCCGTGAGCGGCTGGTTCACGAGCCCGCTGTAGGCCAAGTTCGTGATGTCGTAGATCCTCGCCTTGCCGGGCTCGGAGTGCCTGATGAAAGGCCCTCCCGCCGGCTGGCTCGTGGTCTGGGCGAGCGCTGGGGTGGCGACAGTTGCGGTGTTGGACATACCTATCTCTCCTCTCGGCTCACGCCGTAATCGACTTGACGACCTTGGCGGTCGTGTATCCTGCGCCGCTGGGCGGGCCGGTCATGATGCGCTTCGTCGCCCACAGACGGGGCAGGATGAAGGCGGCCAGAACGCCAATGATGACCGCCACGTTCAGGTCGAAGGCTTTCTTGTTCGGCATCAGGCCTCTCCTCGTTCTAGAACAAGGCTCCCGGCCCGGTGACAGCAAGCATCCCGGCCTCTGTCACCGGCCGGGATGCACTGGTCTGACTATACCACTGTGGACAACCTGTGGATAACTTACTCTTGACAGTGGGTGTACGCTGGTGGTGTACCTGCGAGAAGGAGAGTGCGAGAAATGAAAAAGTCCTTTGCAACGGTGGTCCTGGTGATCGTCCTCGGTGCGCTGGCAGGATTCGGCGGATCGTTTGCCAACGTCGGTCACAACGGCAAACAGGGACCTCCCGGAATCACTGGAAAGGTAGGACCTACAGGTCTCACAGGAAGGTCGGCGGCAGTCAACGATCTTGGTGTTTGCGTGACTGTGATCATGGATCCCTCTGGCAATTGGCTGGACAATGTGTGGGTACAGACGCCGGACATTGTTGACGGTGTACGGCAATGCACAAATGGCGGCAATTTTGTGTCTGTTGTCCCTGCTCCTGCCAGTTGATTACTTGGTGAGCTGGTTCACGATCTGCAGCAGGGCGCTCATGTAGGCGGTCTCGCAGGCGACGGCCCGTTGTCTCGCCCAGGCCTTGGCGCGCTTGGACTCGATCCACCACGTCTCGGGGTCGAGGAGCTCATGGACGCGCCGCTCGACTTCGCTTGCGGTGAGCCCGACCCGCCCGGGGATGTTGCGGTAGAGCTCGTGGATCGAGGAGGCCACGAGGGGGAGCCCTGACGAGGCCAGCTCGACAGCAGCGGTGTCGGTCTTGGCCCTGTTGTAGGCACAGTCGGACATCATGATGACGCCGATCGAGAAGCGGGCGAACTCGGCCCCGAGCTCGGGGATGGTCATGGACGGGCGCTCGATGAGCCGCGGCGTGTCCCACCCGAAGGCTCGTCTTGCCTTCGTCCCGGGCTGGGTGGGCAGCTCATCCTCGGAGGCCACGTCGGCCCCAATGTGAGTGAAGCTGAGGTCCAGGCGGTCGAGAAGCGGATAGACAAAGTCGTCGTACATCTTCACGTCCCCGTCCTGGCGGCCATGCAGCCAAAGACGCGTGCCGAGCCGGCGCGAGGGCTTGGGCTCGGCGTTCAGTGCGGTCGGGTCGTAGCAGTTCGGCGCATAGAGCACGGGCATCCCATAGTCGAAGGCCCGGATCTTGTCGGCCAGGTAGCGCGTCGAGCAGAGCACCCCGTCCACGTAGGGGAACCACTCGTCGTAGCTCGAGAAGTCTTTCAGCTCCTTGCCGATGGCCGCGAGATCCTCGTGGCCCCAGAGGTCATCGTCGACATCGGCGATCACGACCTGGCCGGCCTCGTGCGCCTGGTCGCTGTACTCCTTGTGCCACCCCTCGACGGGACGGATGACGAGCACGTCCGAGAAGAAGACCCGGGCCGAGTCAGGGTCCTGGCCCACCATGTCCACGGGCGTGATGAAGCCGAGCCGCCCGCCCTCGGAGCCCTGCACCATGCGCGAGGCCACGGACGTGACCCACCCGAAACGGGACGCGGCCAGGGCCGCGGGACGGTAGGCCCGGTAGTAGTCGCCGCCGAGGAGGGGGTGACGGTTCAGCATCCACGCTACCGAGAGCGAGTCCGCGCCCGACAACAGGTCCGGGACCTTGTACTTCCCCTCGGCGTCGATGGCGGCCTGCGCCATGGCCTTCTTCGCGATTTCCTCGATCTCGGGCGTCTCGTAGGTGACTTTCATCATGCTTCTCCCGTCACGATGGCGAACTGCCACCCGATGTGATTGAACACGGGCCAGAACGTGGAGAGGGTCTCGACGTCGACCTCGATGGCATCGGGGAAGACCTCGGTCACGGCCTCGAGGGCGCGGGTGGCCGTGGCGATCCACTTGTGCTCGGCACCGTCCCGGCTCCCGTCGCCGTTGATGATGCGCTCGATCAGGTTCTCGTAGTCACCCATGACCTTCCACTTGGGATTGCTCTGGGCACGGTCGAGATCAGGCCCGACGAAGCACGCCTGCCCGTACTCGCCGAGGACGCGGGAGACCTCGCGGAGGAACCGGGGCACCTCGTCTTCGAGGCCGAGGTGCTCGATGACGTGCCCGGCGTAGACGGCGTTGACCTCGCCCGTCTCGTAAGGGAGCTCGCACACGTCCGCCACCACGTCGGGCTCACAGACAGGGTTCGAGTCGATGTTGATCCACGGGAACCTGGCCTGGCAGGTCTTGTCCCCGCACCCGAGGTTTAGGTAGAGGGGAGGCTTCATACCCTGTTACAACATCCGACATGGCTTGCCACGCCGAGCCGGTGCCTGACCTCGGTGTGGGTCTGATGGCGCTCGGCGGGCCACTCCGAGGCGTAGAGCCCGCCCCGGCGCAGCACCCTGTAGATCGTCAAGTCCATAACACACCAATGACCAATGGGATGCCCGGTACAGGGAAGTTGTCGGGCCGTCTCCATGGCCTCGGGCCACCGTGCCATGAGCTTGGCCCCGAACTTGGTACAGCCGAGGCCGCCCCCCGGGCGCCCCTTGGCCGACTTGTTGAAATAGTCGTACGGGGACGAGCACCACTCCTCAGGACAGTTGGCGAACTCGGCCACGATCTCGGGCATCACCCCGTAGATGTCGTGCTCGATGTTGAGGAAGGTCTCACCCTCGTCCCACAGTCGGGCGAGGAGATCCCCGTAATCAAGGTCGCCAACCAGCAGGTAACGCTCAATTTCGTATCCAGCGGCCTCGATGGTGGCGAGGCATTCCTCGTTTTCGGCCGTGGGCTTGGTGGCGGCCGCGATGATCCTCATGAGGGCTTGCGTTTGGTCGGGGCCGGTGGTTTCGTAACGATCAAGGGGTCACGAGGGGATCTTGAGACGACGATCCAGGTGAAGGGAGCCTTGCCGAGTCCTCGTATAGCTCCACGCATCTGGACACGAGAACGTCCCAACATCTCAGCAAGGCGAGCCACTGTGTCGATATCTCGGGTGTAGCTCGTTCCAAGATAGCTTGCTTGATCTGCTGCTTCTCTAGGGACACCGGCTGGCCGCTGGAACTCCGTAACAACGGACACCTTTGCACTGCGGGCAGTGAGAAGTAGTTCTGTAACCTTGTCGCCAGCTCCTCCAAATCTTCGGTCGGTAAGGAGGGCGAGGTCGGGGATGGCAAGGGTCCACCCACCTTCCTGGTGGGCGGCTTCGAGGACTTGGAGCTGGAGCTCACGGCGGGCGTCCCTCGCTTTCGGGGTACGGCCGGGCGCGCCCACGATGAGGCGCACGGGCTTGCCTTCGGACATCTGCTTGCGGTACTCGTGCGACAGGGGCCAACGGTTGATCCGTGGCCAGCCCAGCTCGTTCAGGGTCAGGTCGTCGCCCTTGGCGTCAAAGATGAGCACGAAGCGACGGAGGCGGCCGAGGAGCTGGGTTACGAACACCGTCTTGCCCTCACCCGTGGGTGCCACCAGGCAGACGTGCTCGCCCTGTTTCCAATGGGTCTTCATGTGCGGGAGGAACTCGGTCTCCCATTGCATGGCGACAACCTCGTCGGTGTCAGTTCTCACTGGGCGCCTCGGGCATGCCGAAGAACGAGCCCACGATTGAGCCCACGGGGTCGGGATCGGCCGCGATGGCGGGGTCGAGGTGGCCGAGCTCGGCCACGGCGGCGGCGAGCTTGGTGTTGCGCTCGACCTTCTTACGGATCGTGGGCACGCTGAGGACCAGGATCTCCTCGGCGGCACGGCGCATCTGCGCCTCGAGAGGCCCCTGCAACTTCGGGTAGACGGTGCAGAGGTGCACCATGACAGGCAAGCTCAGGCACGCGCCCACGGCCTCCCACTTCTCCACGCCCCCGACCAGGGGCTGGACAAGATGGCGGTCGGGCCACGTCCCGGCTATGGCCACGTCGATTGCCTGACCCGCCGCCGGCGCCTCGAAAGCGAGACAGTTGGCGAGCGGGAGGTACCCCGCCGAAGCCGCCACCTGGGCGCCCCCGTTCACCAAGAGGGCCAGGTTCTCGCCCGCGGGCTTGCGGCGCTTCGGGGGCTTCTCGTCCTCGGCGCGGACCGCGGCCGCGGACTTGGGGAGCGTCGTCTTCGCTTTGTGGGACCGTGGCTTGGCCTCGGGCTTCTTCAGGCGCCCGTCGATCCGGGGCTGGTCCTTGTGCTTGTACTTGACATGCTGGGTCAGGTTCGAGAAGCCGCCGAAGCCCGTCTTGCGGAACTCCTTGTCGCAGTATGGGCAGGTTCTCGTCTCGGGGTCGGGCTTGACGTCCTTCGGCGCGACCTCGTGACTACTTAGTAATGCGTCGTCCTCGGGCGAGGTCTCGGCCTCGTCAGTCGTCATCGTCATGGGTCAGCTCCGCGGACGCCTCGGCCACCTGCTCGATCACGGTCTCGGGCTCGTCCTCGCATCCGACGCAGGGCTTGCGGACGTCCTGCACGGCCGAGGCGAACAGGGCCACGGCGAGGCCGAGGCACACCGCCGCGAGCGCGGCCTTCGTGTAGGGATTGAGCTTCACTTCTTCCTCGCTTCTGGTTCGGGGTCAGGTCGATCGAACCACGAGTAGAAGTGCTCCTCGCACAGGAGTAAGACTCTCTGTGGCCCATTGTTCGAAGTGTAGGAATAACGCGGGCCTATGACAACTTCATAGAAATGACCAAGAGGTCCCCCGTAACTAACGACAGCCTGATCGGTGAACTCTTCCTTCTTACACAGGGGCCAGTCACAGGAATAATGGAAGACAGGCTTGGTAATCTGGGTCGATCCCATCTCATTCACCCCACATGGCGGCCGAGATCCTCTTCTTGCGAGGGGGTGGGCCGGGCGGGGTCTCGACCACGGGCTCGGCCTTGGTCGCGGGAGGTGGCGGCTCGGACGCCTTGAGCTTGTCGATCACCTTCTCGACGAGGTGTTCCATCTCGGTCTCCTCCTCGCGGAGGGACCGGCGCTTGGCCGGGGCCTTGGGCTCGGGCTCGGGCTCGCTCGTCAGGAACTCGGGCAGGACCTCGCGTACCGCCTCCTTCACCTTCTCGACGAAGTTCTCGGGCAGGCCCGGCGCGGGCGTCGGTTCGGGTTGTTCAGATGGATCGGACATGGAGCCTCTTTTCTCGGCGCCTCTCGGTCTCCCGGTGTTGCGCCGTCGTGCCACCCCTGATGGCGTAGCGGTCGTGCTGGCCCTCGGCATAACATATGTCGGCCACGGGGCACACATTACACATGTGTGCCAGCTCGGGTGAGACCATCTGGTGGATGCCCCGGCGGTTCTGTCCCCTGTCGATGCCCGCGGGCGGGACGAAGGACTCCACCAGGTCGTGGCGTCCCCGGCAGACGGCGAAGTCCCACCAGTCCGGTCGCGCCCAGTCGGTCACTTCGTGCGTTTCCAGATCGACGAGGGCGAGGCGAAGCGCTTGAGCAGGGGCTCGTACTCCTTGAGGAGCGGGACGACGACCCGGAGCATGTCCCGGATCTCGGTCAGGAGCGCGAGCTCCTCGTCATCCACAGGGACCACCCTAACAAAAGGTAAGATGCGAACCGTGGATGCAGAGCCTGAGCGCGTGGTCCCTGACGAGCCGGATCGTCCCCCGCTGGAAGATGCTTTGGCCCGCCGGCTGGACTACGTGCTCACGGCCCTGAACATCATCGGGGCCGTCCTCGTCCTCGGGTACATGATCGTGGCCATCGACGAGGTGTCGGGAGGGGCCTTGAAACGGCGGTGGGAGGTCTGGCGCGAGGCCCAGCGCAAGAAGGTGAAGGCGGCCCGGGAGTACGAGCAGAACGTGAAGCGCCTCCAGTTCGAAGCCTGGTCGGCGCTCAAGGACGCGGCGGCGAAAGAGGACACGGATGAGTGACTTTGCGGCAGGTGTGGGTGTCGAGCTCGACCTCGGCACGAAGATGGAGAAGCTCGTTTCGGCGTTCCACGAATGGCTCCGCGTCGAGCAGGAGTACCAGCGCAGCGGGCCCGTGCCCGTGCAGCTCCGCGGGAACGTCACCTGCCCGTCCTCGGGCTCGGCCTTCATGGACCTGGGCGGGCCCGCCAACGGGCGCCTCTGGATCGTGCGGCGCCTCATCGTGCAGGGCCTCACCTGGAACACGACCGCGGCCGGGTCGTGCAACATCCACGTCACGAGCCTGAACAACCAGCTCGCCCTCGGCGGCCAGGACATCGTGGACAACTCCACGGCGCTCCCGAACAAGGCCTTCTACTCGGGCTGGCAGGTCGTGGTCGTGAACCCGCAGCGTCTCATGGTCGAGATCGTGGGCGGGACCTCGGCCCAGATCTACGGGGCCTCGGGCATGGCCCAGGACATGCCCTTGATCGGGGTCAAGGTGGTGGCGTCCGAATGAGCGGGTTCCCGGTAACGGCCTCCCCCTCCGGGTCCGCCGGGGGCGGCCTCACGGGTTCCTACCCGAACCCGACCGTGGCCGCGGTGCCTCTGACCGTGATCGAGGCGAACTTCAGCACGGCGGGGCAGCTCTTCGCCGGGACCGGCGTCGGCACGGGCGAGGAGCTCGCCGTCGGCACCGCCGGGCAGGTGCTCACGGTCGGGGGCGCGGACCCGTCCGGGCTCGAATGGGCGGCTGCGCCGCCCGGCGCCGCGCTCGCAACAGCAAGAGAGGTCGCTGTCGGGACAGGCACGGCGATCGTCACCTACACCCCTGCGGCCTCGGGCAACTTCCTCGTGGCGATCTATTTCCGGGTCATCATAGCCACCACGAACGTCACCGTTACGGTCACCTGGACCGACGCCACGGGGGCGCAGACCCTTACCCTGCTCAACGTCGTCGCCGAGACGACAGGTTCCTACACCTTCACGAGCTTCATGGTGGACGACCTTGCAACCGATGCAATCACCGTGACGATGACCGCCGGAACCGCGAGCCAGGTCTACGCCTCGGCCTCGATCCTGCAAGGATAGGAGGAGACATGGCAACACTCATCGACGTGGGGACACCTTGTCCGGCGTTGGCGGCGGCAACGGGTACGAACACAGCCGTCAAGTCCAACGCCACCGACAGTGCTGGTGGTGTTAGTATGACGACGGCGGGCACCTACTACCAGCTCAACTCGATCTCCTTGACGGCCGGGACGTGGGCGGTCCTTGGTGAGATGACCGATGGTGCGGTAACCGGGACCATTACGCCCGCCCTGAGCGCAACCACGGCCTCGGGAACCAACATAGCTCCGGTGAAAACCATTGCCGGTGGCACTAGCCAAGGCAACACCATGTACATAGGGGCCGTCATCAAGGTTGCGAGCACTACCATAATCTACTTGAATGGCACGGCGAACACTAATGGTCAAACCGGTTACGGGACTATTTTCGCCATTCAGATAGCATAATGATGACACAGATCGCGTGACCATGACCGAGACCTGCGAGCACTGCCACTTCCACGAGCCCGAGGGCGAGTGAACCTCGCCCAGACCCAGGCCATCATCGTGGCCAAGGCCGAGTCCCTCCTCGGCACGCCCTACGTCTACGGGGTGACCGACTGCGAGTGGCTCACGCGCACCTGTGCCGCGGCCGTGGGCGTCACGATCCCGCGGGGCGCGACGGAGCAGTACGACGCTCTCCCGCACCTCACCGGGATGCTCGAGCCGGGGGACCTCGTCTACTTCCACGACGTGGGGGACCCTCCCGGCGAGGACCACTGCGGGGTCTTCACCGGCTACCAGATGGCCGAATGCCAGATGATCGACGCGCCCCACACCGGGGCCGTCGTGCGTTACGACGTGTTCTCGCCCGCCGAGACCTCGGGCACGCTGGCCTACGTCGGCGCCGTCCGGGTGGCCTCACTTGCAAAGCTGACCCCTAGTAAAGAGGTGTCCATGTTCATCTACTGTGACCCGACCGACAACGCCCAGTTCCTCGTCGGGGCCAAGCCCACGCCCGTCTACCTGAAGAACGCGACCGACCATGCCGCCCTCATCGCCGCGGGCATCCCCCAGGTCGTCATCTCGCCCGACCTGATCGCGGCGGTGAAGTAGGATGGCCTGGCAAATAGACGACCACAAGATAATCGAAAGGCTGGAGAAGATCATGGCCGCAATTGACGACCTCAACACCGCAGTGGCAAGCCTCACGACCGCAGTCACCGCGGCGGTGGCCGCGCTCGGGAGCACGCCTGCCAACAACGACGCCCAGATCGAGACCGACGTGACGGCCATCAACGCCGCCGTGGCCAGCCTCGACGCGGCCGTCACACCCCCGGTGGTCACCGTCTCGGTTAACCCTGTCGTCAATTCGGTCGTGCCCCCGGTCACGACGACGGTTACGACGGAGACCTCCTCGGTCCCAAAACTTGGGGACCCGGGGTACAGGCAGACGGCATGACCTTCGACCTGAGCTCACTCACGAGCGCCACCTTCTGGACGGCGCTCGCCGGCGCGGCCTCCACGATCTGCGGCGCCCTCGGCTATGCCCATGAGGGCATCGCGGTCAACGCCGTGCTGATAGCGATCGGGGGCCTGCTCGTCGCGATCGTGGGGCATCACACGACCAAGGCCGCGGTCGCCAAGAAGACCAGTGCTTCCCCGCCTGCTTAGCATGCGATCGATCTTCCGTACGATCCTGTTCTTCGTCGAGATCTGCGCCTGGTACTTCTTCGGGCGCTGGGTCGGGCGTCAGGAGCGGGAGCGCAAGCGCCTCTTCCCGGACGATCTGTGATCGATACCAGGAAGGCCCGTGAAAACTGCAAAGGTGAATGCGGTCGTGTCCATCCGAGCAAGAAAGAACGCGAGAAAAGCGTAGTCAAGGACAAACACCGAGCACGTGAACGGGCACGCCGGAAAACGCAACAGAGGAACCGGTGACCGAGGCCCTGACCGTGGGGGAGGCGGTGCTCAACGACGAGCCCGCGGCCTTCCTGTACGCGCCGCCGAGCGTGCCCGACGGGCCTGTCCGTCACATGATCGTGCCCGCCCTCGCGGACGCGGGGCACCTCGCGGCGATGGCCCAGTACCTCACCTTCGGCCCGGACGCGATCGTGTACGTGCACGAGTCTGCCCAGGCCTTGCTCGGGTGCGAGGTCGAGATCACCGGATTCGCCCAAAAGGCGGTACGGCGCGGGGTCGACTGCGAGGTGATCGAGGACGGGCAGGCCCTCGTACTCACCTCCGGGGACGGGACCGCCCGCGTCCGGGTGTGCTTCGCCCGGTGGCACCCCGACATGGCCGGGTGCTCCGACGCCCTGCAACTGTTGGACATGGCCTCCGCGCTGCACGACGCAACGGGTGTTAGCATAGAGGCTTGAACCTCCTCCAGGTTCTTGTTGACCTCCTCGCAGGGGATGACGGGACGGCCCCGGTCGTGTGATCGCATTCCACGACCGGGGCCTTCGTCGCGAAGATCCCTCTTGACAAAGGTGTACCGTGAGCGCATGCTGAACTGAGAACCTGCGAGTAGAAAGAGTGCGAAATGAACCAGGATTCCCCGAAGTGCCGTTGCGGTTGTGGCGGCGTTAAGCACATTCACAGCCCGTGGACCATGAGGCACGGGCTCTGGTGCCAGTTCCTCGACTCGATCTCGTACAAGTCCCGCGGGAACACCACCTTGCTCGGCAACGATCACAAGGGCTGCGGATCACCTTTCGTCCACCCCGAGTTGCCACAACGGTTCCTGTCATGATCGCGGGCACAGAGGCTCCCTACACCGGGCTCGAGCGCACCCTGCTCGCCCGCAACCGTGAGCTCGAGCGCCGCATCGACGAGCTCGAGAAGATGTACGACAAGGCGGCGCAGGACCTGATCGAGGCCCTCGACCGTGCCTCGGCCTACCGCGCCACGGCCACGAGCCTGCACCAGGAGATCGAGCGCCGCACGGGTGTCGAGAGGCGCCAAATGAATGATATCGGCCTTGCCTCACGTCACGGCTGGCGTCGTGGAGGAGCAGTCGAGAGGCGCAAGTCATGGCCGCGCTGAGGCGATGCGGATGCCGTTATCCGTTCGACTGCCCAGATTGTGGAGACGGCAATGAGCAGATCGAGCGCCGCACGGGCGTCGAGAGACGACAAGAGATCGACTTCGACAAAGCCCTGACTCGCATACAGGCAATGGAAGACCTCAAGCCTGGTATGCCTGCTGGGCGCATCGGTGACGAGAGGCGCGAGCGCTCTGTGGAGGAGACGTGATGCTTGATCTAGACGCCATCAAAGCACGAGCCGACAAGGCGACGGCTTACATTGAAGGCGGCGAACACGACATCTTTATGACGTTCGACAAGCTGTGCGAACTGGCCGACGACATCCCGGCCCTCATTGCCGAGTTACGTGCTGCGCGAGCGGCCTCGGCCTACCGCGCCACGGCCACCACCCTGCACCAGGAGATCGAACGCCGCACGGGTGTCGAGAGGCGAATGCCCTACGACATGAGTCACATGCTGCAATTCGCCAAACGACGAATCGGCCCCGATCTCAAGCCTCGATCATTCACAGACAGGCGCAAGTCATGGCCACGCTGAGGCTCGCCGTCTGGGCGGCTTTCTTCGGGGCCGCCGTTTACCTCTTGTGCATCGGGCCTTTCTGGCCCGCGCTCGTCGTGGCCGTGGTCGGGATCGTGATCCTGTGCCTGGCCGAGCTCGACGAGCACCTCTCCACGCGGCGAGGATGGTTTAAGCGATGAACCTCGTCTGGTGCCACTCCTGGAACGAGCGGGCCGAGAAGAAGGTACGTGAGTACCTGAGGCTCCAGGTCCCGTTCAAGGTCTACATCTACACATCCCCAACCCCAAGCGAAAAGGAGCAACAAGATGGTGAGTAAGTCCGTAGTCCCGAAGGAGCCCGAGGAGCTGGACTGGGACCGTGACCTCGAAGGCTTCGAGGAGGTCGAGGTCTCCCTCGGCGAGAAGATCGAGTGGGAGGAGACGCCCTTGTTCATGGGCGTGTACCTCGGCTCGGACGAGGTCATGGCCCCGGACCAGCGCACGGGCGAGATCGTGCCCGTGGAGGTGCACAACTTCAAGGACGG
>Ga0187876_1001831_pt1 | contig 16964 bp, 10 predicted proteins | sample June2016WEW_17_4_FD_133000 | JGI IMG/M metagenome (GOLD analysis project Ga0187876, IMG submission 133000) | Peatland microbial communities from SPRUCE experiment site at the Marcell Experimental Forest, Minnesota, USA - June2016WEW_17_40 | ecosystem: Environmental > Terrestrial > Soil >...
CCCCAGGCCGCTCCCAACTCGAATTCATTGACCCTCAATGAAGCGACCTATGTTACGAGGCCGCCAAACTCGAGAAATGCTTCCGCGACTGGGAGCGCGGCGAGCTACCGTCCGACTTCTACTACGCGCCAACTTCCGGCGATGCGTCCGGAGGTGCAGAATGTGATCCGCGCGCTGCGTGGCATGCCGCCGGAGGCCCGGCTGCGGGCAATCAACTCCGGCCAGTACAGCGATTTCTCGCCTCAGGAACTGAAGCTGGTAAGGTACGCTGCGAATGTACCTTAATACAGGCGTGGCGGGGACGAACGGTTTGAGTGATGCGGCGACACTCAGTTGAAGTGCGATGTCGTCTCACTTGGACGCGTAGTCGCCGTTCCGTCCTTGTGGCCGCGACTTGGTGGACTTCTTCAACAACACGGGTTGGGCGTTTTACGTCCAGGTGGATTGAATTTGTAAACACTGGCCGACTTCTCGGGAGTAATCTCCCACAAGCCGGTTTCTGGACCGCACATGAGATTACGGATCTAGCGTGATCTTCATTGCAGCTTGCCGTACTCGGCTTTCGCCTGGAGCAGGACGGAAATATCGGGATCCGCGTTCTTCCAATTAGCGAAGAAGTCCTCATAGCTCTTGCGCGCTGCCGCGGTCTCGCCGCTCATTACCTGTGCGCGGCCCAATTGCAGTTGCGCCAAGGTTACCAGGGGAGAATTCTTCATCAGACCGCGACGCGTTAGTATCTTGTTGAATTCTGCTGCAGCCCGTTCGCCCTGTTTCGCCTGCAGGTACGCCATTCCACGCAAATAAACCGGGTACAGCAGACCATATCCCTGATTTCCCAATTCGTAAGGCACTGCGACTTCCAATGCGGCGAGGGCGTGCTGCGGGTCGCCTCGCCGCAGCGCGATGGACGCCCGGATCGTGGGTAACCAGTAAAGTTGGATGATTGTATCCAGCGGGAACTGCTGGTTCAGCTTGTCGGCGAACTTCTGTGCCTGAAAAGCATCTCCTGCGCGCCCCAGCGCTAATCCGGCGGCAATCATCTCATCCCTGCCGGCATTCAGGACCAGCGCTGCTGAAGCCTGCTGTCGCGCGACCCCCGGATTGCCGAACTCGGCTTCGATACCTGCAAAGAGCGCCGTGATCAACGCCGCCTGTTCCGGGTTATCGGCAGCCTTTGCTTGCAGCTGCGCCGTTTGCGAGAGGTTACGAGCTTTGGTTAGTTCTCCGTGGTAGGTGGCAGTCTGCGCCTCCGCCCAACCCAACTGCGATTCCTCACCCGGTTTTCCCGCAGCCCAGGCGACCTGCTTCAGCATGGCAGCTTCGTCCTGCTCCAGGAAACCGATGTAATAACGCTGCATGTGGAGGAATTCAATGTCGGGGTGCCTGGCGATTGCCTGTTCGTACGTGGCCTTGGCTTCGTCCAGCCGCTCAAAGTAGACATAACCGCTCACAAGCGCGCCGTAAGCAGCACCAGAATCAGGATTCAATCGGATAGCCTGCCGGGCCGACTCGACAGCCTTCTCGTACTCGCCCAGCGGTTCCAGATCCAGCGGCAAGTTGGCATACGGAATGAAGTCTTCCGGGTAAACCGCACTCCATTGCCGATAGGTTTCAACGCCCTTCAACAGCTCGCCGGTCGCGAAGGTGTAGTAGGCGGCTTCGATGTAGAAGCGCTCGCGATCGCTAACGCGGTCACGCAGCTGGAAGGCCTTGGTGAAACTTTCCGTCGCCGCGCTGTACTCGCCAAGGTTATTCTGGGCCATCCCCAGGGCCGCGTATGCGCGAGCGAAATTCGGATCGAGTTCCACGGCGCGCTTATGAAACGGGATAGATGCCGAGTCCCCCTTTAGCCACTGCATGTGGCGGCCTTCGGAAAATGCCTGAAGCGCCTCCAGCGAGGACGTTGTCGCCTGATCCAGCGGTTTGTTGTAGCGCTGCACCGAGGCGAGTGACTCACCCAGCTTCCCGCGTAACTCGTCGCCGGCGTCTCCCAGGTGCCGCAGTACCGCGTCGCGGCTATCAGCTTCCGCTTTGGCGCTGGCCAGCGTGTCGCCGCTCTGGCAATCGATTGCACGTAGGCTGATTAGATAGTGGTTGCCTACGCTGTCGATCGAACCGCTGATTACACCATTGCTGTTGCTGCGCTGGCATACTTCACGAGCAGTTTCGTTGCTCAGGCGAGTGTCCGGCGGCTTGTCCATGAGCTTGAGCGTAGACCGGACCTTCTGCTCCGAAAGCATCTTTAAATAAGGAGATTGCTCCAGTTGAATGGTTAGCGCCTGCTTCAATGTCCCGTCGAAGACGGTCTCGCCGGTCGTATTGGTGAAATCGGCGAGGACGATCGTGTTTTTTCCCGCCTGCGAGGAATTGCGCGTGGAGTGCCGGTAGAAAAACCACGCGATCATGGCGGCCACAAGTAGAGCTACCGACAAGACCGGCAGCAGTAGTTTCCACCTTCGCTCCATCGTGGCGGTGGCGGTGCGTTTCTGCGAAGGTATCGGCGCAGCTTGCACGGCAGCCGAGGAAGCCGAGGACGAAGAAGAGCCCGAAGACAGGGAAAACCACTTGCCAGGTGCGCTTGCACTGCTCGACGACGCGTCCCAGTCGCGCTTCAAGCGCTCCAACTCGGCCCTCATCTCCGAGGCGTGCTGGTAGCGCAGTTCGCGTTTCTTTTCCAGGGCTCGTTGGATGATCTCCTCCAACCGTTCTGGGAGGGCCGGGCTCAGCTGGGACGGGGGCCCAGGTTGTTCGTGCAGAATCGCCCCGCAGATCTCCCCTGAACTGCTGCCCCGAAACGGCATCTGACCCGTAGCCATCTCATACAGCACCGCCCCAAACGAGAACAGATCCGTACGCGCATCCACCTCCTGCGCCCGTACCTGTTCGGGGGACATATACGCTACCGTTCCCGTCATCGCGCCCGGGCTGCTGAGGTACTGCTCGTCCGGCGACACGATCGCAGTCTCAGAGCTGTCGGACACTTCTTGAGCAGTCGTCAGCTTGGCTAATCCGAAGTCCAGTATCTTGGCGTGCCGCCGTTTGGTGACGAAGATGTTGGCCGGCTTGATATCGCGGTGGATGATGCCCGCGGCATGGGCAGCGTCCAGGGCGTCGGCAATCTCGATCCCCAAGGCGACGATCAGCCCCGGCTCCATGGGTTTGCCCGCGATGTAATGCTTGAGCGTTACGCCGTCCAACGCTTCCATCACAATGAAAGCGTTTCCGTTCTGCTCGCCGATGTCGTGAACAGTGCAGATGTTGGGATGGTTCAGCGCAGAGGCGGCCCGTGCTTCGCGGCGGAAGCGGGCCAGGGCGTTGGGATCGTGCGCAACATTCAAAGGGAGAAACTTGAGCGCTACGAAGCGGCTGAGGCGTATGTCCTCGGCTTTGTACACCACTCCCATACCACCACCGCCAAGCTTTTCCAGTATGCGGTAGTGAGAGACCGTCGTGCCTATCATTAGACAGATTGACAGAACTGGGTTTGCACTTGATGGTAGGGGCAGAGTGTAAGCAAGTCAATCCATTTGGCTGCTGCTGCCTTGTGCCGGAAGACCCTTGTCATAAGGTAATCGCGCCTCTGCGGCTCAACTTGGCTGGTTAGTTGCCACGTCTGGATGTGGCAGCCTTCCCACACCGTTGGAGCACTCCCGCCATGCCGCTTGGAAAACGGGCCACCCGACACTTACCTCGGGACTAAACAAATGCCCCGATGGCCGCCGCTTCGTCGTCTTTCACGTCGAAGACAGTGTAGAGCTTGGTGATCTGCAGCAGATCGTGCACTTTCTTGGTTAGGTGCAGCAGTTTCAATTCGCCGCCCTGGTTGCGTACAGAGGTGAAGGCGCTGACCAGCTCTCCGATGCCCGAGCTGTCGATGTAACTAATGTCGCCCAAATTCAATAGGATGTTTTTCTGTCCCCTGCTCAGTAAGTCCTTGACGATGTCGCGCAAAAGCGAGCTGCCCTCGCCTAGTTTGATACGTCCACTGAGGTCTAGGATGGTAACGCCCTCAACCTGCCGAATGCTCGCTTTCATGCTCACGTGGAAGCCTCCCGGCGGTCCAGTTCATTGTTCTGGAATCACTTGATCAAGGTAATTTCAGTGCGGAGAGCGAATGGAAAGAAGTGACACGCGTCTCCCCCTGGCAGCCATGAGAATTTCAAACCCTCGGACGGCGGTTTGTCTGTGACATTTGAACATACAGGCGTGACAACCGGAGATTCCGGTTGGGGGCATCCCGAAGCCGCTTATCTGAAATCTCGGCTTCAACTAGAAGGAGTGCCTGCAACAAATTGGGTGACGATCGGTACTCTGCCCGAGTAACGGCCCGCGGCGTCCAAACAGACGCCAACGATAACGCCGTCAGGATCTATCCCGCCTGCAGCGAAGCTGAATCCACATACTTGATGAGCAGCACCTCGTTACCGATATCACTGTAAATCAACTCATCCACAGTGCCACCGGCCAGAAGAAGACCGTATCCCCCCGGGCGCATTCCTTCTGCTTCGCGCTGCACGATGTGGGCCGCGGGATCGTCATCCGGATTTGCAATAGCCGCATGGGTAAGTGATTCGCGGCGGAAGCCAGCCCCGGGGTCACGAACGTAGAACACCATGGCTCTTGCAGTGCGAACGGCGGTAACCTCAACCACCTGCTCGGGATTAAATGCCGTGCCGTGTTCCATTGCGTTTAGCAAAATCTCTCGAAACGCCTGCATCATTTCCTGCCGCGCGTCCTCAGGTAATCGAGCACTCAACTCGTTCACAAACGTCATGAGACGCTCAGCTGTGATGAGGCGACAATTTACGCGAACTGATACCCAGCCAGGCCTGGCCGACAGAATTTGTATGTCGTCTCGCCCTTGGCTGTCGGAGGCTGCGCTGCAGGCCAGGTTCGCGATCTCGCCCGGGTCAAAGGGAGGTGTGAAACAGGCGAACACTCGGGCACGCAGGGCAGCAATGACTTCCTCCGGAGTGCTGTGACGAGCCAGGACGATGCTCTTTACCCCCGGCCGGATGGCGCGCATCTCCTCCAGTAGCGCCAAGTCTTCCTCGACAGTACTGTCGGGACTGGTGATTACGACCCCGAACGATCACCTGCGCAACCGCTGCAGGGCATCGGCGTGCCCTGCCGAGTATTCCATGGGGAAGCCGGTGGCAGAGAGTGCACTGCCTATCTCCCGGTTCACTTGGCTGTCACTTCCAATGACTAAGACCCGGCTCATGTTGTGCTCCGAGGCAATGAACTCAGCAAATCAATTGCGGAACTTGTGTAGACAGATCATAGATCAAGAGCTGGCATTTGCGCCTTGTCCATGCGGAGTTGCCTGGCGATCAACCTTGCCATAGTTTAGGAAGCTGTCAAATGGGCGTAGTCCGGACTAGAAGAGCGCGTCGTGGAGGCCCATCACCTGACGGAGTGAGTCGCCGAAGAAATCACCAGCACAACCGGCAAGTGGAGCTTCGCCACTGGAGTCAAAGCTGGGACACGCACTCGGGTTACAAATCCGCCTCACCTAAACCTGAATTTCGAAGTTGAGCCTTGAGACCTCCCGTTGCTAGCTGTGATTGTCGAGGGTGAACGTCTTTTGGTATCCGACCGGAACTGGGATCGGCTGTTCACCCATTCCCTTTTGCAGGTATCCTAGCGAAGACACTTCATCGAGAACTCATTTCTTAGGTTGCGGAGCAGGCATGTCCAAACAGATTACCGAGGTTGTGGTAATCGGAGCTGGAGTTGCTGGACTCGCATGCGCGCAGGCGCTCTGCGAGGCAGGTCTCCGGGTAACGATTCTCGAAGCGCGGAGCCGTGTCGGCGGGCGCATCTGGACCGTGCATCCCTCCCTGGCAAACGCACCGGTGGAACTAGGGGCAGAATTCATCCATGGTCTGCCTCGGGAGGTGTGGCAGATCGTGGAGCACGCTGACCTGCAGACTCAAGAACTGACTCCAAACCAATGGCGTCTGGAGCAAGCAAGGCTGGCACCCGCGAGTGGCTCCTGGGATCTAATCGACAGTATCTTTCGCAGGATTGATGAGTCTGCACCGGATCAATCATTCCAGGAGTTCCTTGAACACGATTGTGGCCACCTGCCTCAGTACATGAGGATCGAAGCTGCCACATATGTCGAGAGCTTCCACGCATGTAACGCAAAGCGCATCAGCGCTCATGCGCTCGCGCGGTGGCATCGGAGCGACCGCGAAATCCAAGGACACCGCGGCTTCCGTTTCGCCCATGGATACGAGGGTCTGGTTGGAGCGCTTGTGGCCGCCAGCAAACCAGACCTCCTCACCGTGCGACTGAACACCGTCGTTACCGAGATAACTTGGAATCCAAGCATGGTGGAGGTGAAGGCCCCATCGCTCGACCTACAGCAGCCCGCCAGTATTTGTGCAGACGCTGCCGTTATCACTTTGCCTCTCGGCGTTCTGCAGGCACCACTTGGAACTAGCGGCGCCGTCTGCTTTCGGCCAGAGCTGACCGAAAAGGCCGATGCACTCAAGCAGTTGGAGATGGGAGCCGCGATCCGGCTGGTCCTGTGCTTCCGCCATTGCTTCTGGAAGGACCCCAAGCTGGTGCGATCGCCCATGCCAGACATGTGTTTCTTGTCATCTCCAGAAGAATTGTTCCCGACGTGGTGGTTATCCGTGTCGGCGGGGAGCGCCATGTTGACTGGCTGGTCCGGCGGAGTCCGTGCTGAGCAGCTCTCCGGTCGCGGAGATGCGGCCATCATGGAGCGGGGGTTGGAGGCCTTGCACCACGTCTTCACAGTACCCCTGGAAACCTTGCGTGACTTGGTGCAAGAGTATTTTGTACACGACTGGCAGTCCGATCCCTATTGCCGGGGTGCCTACAGTTACGCTCTCGCCGATAGTAAGGAAGCTGCGCGCAGACTAGCTGCACCGGTTCGCAATACCCTGTTCTTTGCTGGAGAAGCGACGGATTTCAGCGGACACAACGGGACGGTACACGGTGCCATCGCTAGCGGCCAGCGCGCCGCCACGGAAGTTCTTTCCTGCGGCGGGCTTGGGCCGCAGGACCAGTCCAGCGAATAGAGAGGTGGCGATCCAAGGACCGTTAGCTCGTCGCGGTGCCCTCTGACTCTTACCCGAAGCACACAGAAGCCGTTTTCGTCGCTGTGAAAGGTGACGCGCTCGATCAGGCCAGAGATCTTCTCGGTTGTGGGTCTGCGTTCAGGAATTGCGGTATTCATCTGGGTTCCATACTTCCTTTGCCAGCGGCTGTTGTTTATTGACTGGCAGATGCAGCGCCCGTAAGATGAGGTGACCCCAAGGCCACAACTCCTTTAATGATCGACCAGGTCATCTCCCACTACCGCATCGTTGAGAAACTCGGCGGAGGTGGCATGGGCGTCGTCTACAAGGCTGAAGACGTCAGCCTGCACCGGTTTGTCGCACTGAAGTTTCTGCCGGATGAAGTAATTAGAGACCCTCAAGCATTGGCTCGCTTCGAGCGCGAGGCGCAGGCTGCCTCTGCCCTGAACCATCCCAACATTTGCACCATCTATGAAATCGGGCAGCAAGGCGGTAAGCCCTTCATCGCCATGGAGTTCCTTGACGGCGTAACACTGAAACATCGCATAGCGGGAAAGGCTGTCGAGACCGAGGTTCTACTCGGCCTCGCGATTGAGATTGCCGACGCGCTCGATGCGGCCCACGCCAAAGGGATCGTCCACCGCGACATCAAACCCGGCAACATCTTAGTCACCAAGCGCGGCCACGCCAAGATACTAGATTTCGGACTGGCGAAGGTCGCGCCCACGGCCGGTTCGTCGAGCAAGATTGCGGCCGCCGACACGATGACGGAGACGACGGACAAACGGAACCTAACCAGCCCCGGTTCTGCGGTTGGGACGGTGGCGTACATGTCGCCCGAGCAAGTACGAGCCAAAGAACTCGATGGCCGAACAGACTTGTTCTCATTTGGTGTGGTTTTGTACGAAATGGCGACGGGTGCGCAGCCGTTCCGTGGGGAAAGTTCGGGAGTCATCTCCAAAGCCATTCTGGACGGGGCACCCACGTCAGCCGTGCGGCTGAATCCCGACCTCCCACCCGAATTGGAACGGATCATCAATAAGGCTCTGGAGAAGGACCGCAATCTGCGCTACCAGCACGCTGCGGAAATGCGCACGGACCTGCAACGGCTGAAGCGGGACTCCGATAGCGGACGCAGTTCTGCAGTAACTGCAGTCGCAGCATCCGTGCCACAAGCTCCTACGGCTCAAGGTAGCAAGCTTTGGAGGATTGCGTTTCTCGCTCTGCTGTGCGCGGCGCTCATCGCGGGTGGGCTTTACTATCGCTCGCATCAAGCCAAGCCACTGACCGACAAGGACACCATCGTTCTCGCTGATTTCGCGAACAGTACAGGCGATCCGGTTTTCGATGACACGCTGAAGCAGGGACTCTCGGTACAGCTTGAGCAATCGCCCTTTCTCGATCTGATTTCCGAGCGCAAGGTGAACGAGACATTGAAGCTGATGGGCCGCCCGGCGGGTGACCGGTTGACGCCCGACGTGGCGCGCGAGGTCTGCCAGCGCATGGGCGCCAAGGCCATGCTGACCGGCTCGATCGCCGGGTTGGGCAGCCAGTACGTGATTGGCCTGAAAGCGGTGAACTGTGCGACCGGCGACATCCTGGCGGAGGCGCAGGAGCAGGCCGCCGGCAAGGAATCGGTGCTCAGGGCCCTGGATGCTGCGGCAGTCAGCGTGCGGAGCAAGCTGGGCGAGTCGCTCAGCTCGGTACAGAGGTACGCCACGCCCGTCGAGCAGGCGACCACGCCCTCACTGGAGGCCCTGAAAGCCTACAGCCTCGCCTGGAAGACGCACTTTGCAAAAGGGGACGCGGCCGCTCTGCCCCTCTACAAGCGGGCGGTCGAACTCGACCCAAGTTTTGCTATGCCCTACACGCTCATGGCGGCGGTCTACATTAACCTCGGCGAAGAGGGCCGGGCGGCGGAGAATGCAAGCAAGGCGTACGGGCTACGCGAAAAGGTGAGTGAACGAGAGCGGATCTTCATCGAGACAACCTACTATGTGTTGGCGACCGGAGAGCTGGAGAAGGCAGCACAGGTCTACGAACTGTGGCAGCAGACCTACCCGAGGGACTTCTGGCCTAGCGTGGGCCTCGGGTTCGTTAGTGGCCTTCTTGGAAACTGGGAAAAAGCATTGGAAGAGGCCCGCGAGGCGGTGCGTTTGGAGCCGAATAACGAGTTTAACTACGCTAATCTCGGCAACTCCTACGCGAGCCTCAACCGACTGGACGAGGCGGAGGCAGCGTACAAGCAGGCGAGCGAGCGCAAACTTGAGAGTGAGTCCCTGCTCCAGAACCGCTACCTGTTGGCTTTTCTGAGGAGTGATACGGCGCAGATGACGCAGTTGGTCTCGGCCGCCATGGGAAAACCGGGTACGGAAGACGTGCTGCTGACCGCGCAAGCTGACACGGAAGCCTGGTACGGGAAGCTGAAAAATGCACGCGAGCTAACGCTGCGGGCGATGGATTCAGCCCAGCACAACGATGCCAAAGAGACTGCCGCAGCGTATCAGGCAGCAGCGGCGCTGCGTGAGGTGGAATCAGGCAGTCTGGAGCAGGCACGGGCCGGTGCCGATGCCGCAGTAAGGTTGGTCCCGAATCGCTATGTGCGGGCGATGGCGGCACTGGCCTTGGCGCGGGCAGGTAATACCGCAGGGGCTGAAAAGGTGACTGCCGAACTCGACAGGACTTTTCCTGTGGACACGCTGGTCCAGAGGTATTGGCTGCCCACGATCCGAGCGGCTGTTGCCTTGCAGCGCAAAGACCCCAAACGGGCCGTCGAACTATTGCAGGCGGCGAGCACCATCGAACTTGGCCAACCCACGAACCTCGCTGTACTGCTATGCCCAGTGTATTTGCGCGGGGAAGCTTATCTCATGCTCCAGGACGGTGACGCGGCGGCAGCGGAATTTCAGAAGTTCATTGACCGCCGAGGACTGGTGGCGAACTTTTCCTGGGGAGCGCTGGCCCGCCTCGGCCTGGCACGCGCTTACGTCATGCAGGGCGACCCCGCCAAGGCCAAAGCTGCGTATCAGGATTTCCTCACTCTCTGGAAAGACGCCGACCCCGACATTCCCATCTACAAACAAGCCAAGGCCGAGTACGCGAGGCTGCAGTAGCCATTATTGCCACTTCAACTTTCGGACCGCGAGAACCTTAAGTCCCCAGAAGTCCTGTTCTAGGAAGTTTCGCCACATGGTACTGGGAAACGCCCTAGTGTTCACGGCTTCCACTGAAGTACTTTCCACTTGGACGAGAAGTCGGCGTTCCGTCCTTGTGGCCGCGACCTGGTGGAGTTCTTCAACAGCACGGGTTGGGCATTTTACGTCCAAGTGGCGGTGCCAATGCGGTTGCCGGATGCTGGCCCACTTCCCGGGAGTAATCTCCGACATGCCGGTTTCTGGCCGTGTGACGAGCGAAGGCTTAGCTGAGCATTCTGTCAGGTCAAATAGGTTACGAGATGTGCTCCCTTGAAAAGAGCCGTAACTCATTGGAACAGCGGCACTAATTTGGCGCTCTTTTCATGCTTGATTGTGACGGGTACCGTCATGCTGACCTGTTCACGACGGTTAACGCCGTGTAAGGAGGAAACGCGAACGTTCCGCCATCCTTTGTGTCCGGCAACTTTCGTTGGGGAACGTCAAGCGCCGCCCTCGTAACTGTCGCAAGTGACAGGTGTCAAGCTTCCAGCTTCGTGGTGAAATTAGCCCACTCAGGATCGTTCAGTCCTGGAGAGCCTTCTACGGGAGGAAGCATGAAAATCTTAAGCGGAATAACCCAGCTACCCATTCGGCCTGAACTTGCGCTGGCCGGGTTGTTTTTTCTTTGGCCGCTATTCCTGGAATGGCCCAACAAACTACGGGCGTGCCGGGTTCACCTAGCGCCACGACCAGCATCGACGGAAAGTATCTCCCGCCGCCACCACCCGCCTTCGGCGGGGTAATCAACATGAACGCCACTGACTCTAAACCATACTGGCCAGCCCAAGTGGTGCCGCCGAAGGGCGCGCCTAACGTGCTGTTGATCATGACTGACGACCAGGGCTACGGCGTGAGCGGCACATTCGGCGGCGTCATTCCGACGCCGGCGATGGACCGGATCGCGAAAATGGGGCTGCGCTATACGCAGTTCCACTCCACCGCCCTTTGCTCACCGACGCGGGCGGCGCTGATCACCGGTCGCAACCACCACTCGGTGGGTTTCGGCGTGATTGGTGAAATGTCCACCGGCTACCCGGGCTACGATTCCGTCATCGGTCCAGAGAGTGCCACCATCGGCGAGATTCTGAAGGAGAACGGCTACGCTACGTCGTGGTTTGGCAAGAACCACAACACCCCCACTTACCAATACAGCACGGCAGGGCCTTTTGACCAATGGCCCATCGGGATGGGCTTCGAGTATTTTTACGGCTTCATGGGCGGGGAAACAGATCAGTGGACGCCCTACCTTTTTAGGAACACGACGCAAGTCTTCCCTTGGGTCGGAAAACCCGGCTACAACCTCACCACCGATATGGCAGACGAGGCCATCAAGTACATGCGCGAGCTGAACGCGGCCGCGCCCGACAAACCGTTCTTTGTCTATTACGTGCCCGGCGGTACCCACTCGCCACACCAGCCCACCAAGGAGTGGATCGACAAGTTCAAAGGCAAGTTTGATATGGGCTGGAACCAATTGCGCGAACAGATTTTCGCCAACCAGAAGCGGCTCGGTGTGATCCCTCCGGGTACTCAGCTAACCCCTTGGCCGGATGTATTGCCGAAGTGGGACACGCTCCCCGCCGATAATAAGAAGCTGATTGCCCACGAGGCGGAGGTGTTTGCCGCCTACGTGGCCTACACCGACAACGAGATTGGCCGTGTGATCCAGGCGGTCGACGACATGGGCAAGCTTGACAACACGCTGATCATCTATATCAGCGGCGACAACGGCACCAGCGCCGAAGGCACACTGGTCGGCACGCCCAACCAAATGACTGCATATAACGGCATTCTCGACATCCCGATTGCAGACCAGATGAAGTTCTATGATGCCTGGGGCTCGGAAGCCACCTATCCGCATATGTCGGTCGCCTGGTCCTGGGCTTTCGACACGCCGTTCAAGTGGACCAAGCAGGTGGCGTCGTTCTTCGGCGGTACTCGCCAGGGCATGGTAATCGCGTGGCCGGGACACATCAAGGATGCTGGCGGCATCCGCAGCCAGTTCCACCACATGATCGACATCGTGCCGACCATCCTCGAAGCCGCAGGCATCCCGCAGCCGCTGATGGTGAACGGCGTAGCCCAAAAGCCGATCGAGGGCGTGAGTATGGCGTACACCTTCGACAAGGCGAACGTGAATGCCCCGTCCACTCGCAAGACGCAGTATTTCGAGATGTTCGGCAACCGAGCGATCTACCACGACGGTTGGATCGCTGCCACGCCTCCGCCTGCTCCCCCGTGGCTGTTGGGCACGGCCAAACTGCCGGATGTGGTGAACGGCTACAAGTGGGAGCTTTACAACCTCAACGACGATTATTCTGAGTACAATGACCTCTCTGCCAAATATCCCGACAAGCTGCGCGATCTCCAGGAGCTGTTCTTGGTGGAGGCGACGAAATACAACGTGTTTCCGTTGGATAACTCCGTCCTCCCGCGCATCGTTACGCCGCGACCGAGCGCGACCGCCGGCAGAACACTCTTCACCTACACAGGTCAGTTGGCCGGTGTGCCGGTCAGCGACGCGCCCAGCATCTTGAACAAGTCCTACACCATCACCGCCGATGTGGAGATCCCGCAGGGCGGCGGCGAGGGTATGCTCGTCACCTTGGGTGGTCGCTTTGGGGGTTACGGCCTCTACTTGCTCAAGGGCAAACCAATCTTCACCTATAACCTGGTTGACTTGGAGCGATTCCGCTGGGAAGGCCAGGAGGTGCTCGCGCCTGGCACGCACACAATTGTGTTTGACTTCAAGTACGACGGACCCGGCTTTGGCAAGGGTGGCAGCGGCGTGCTGTCGGTTGACGGCAAGCAAGTGGCCAGCAAAACCATGCCACATACCATTCCGTTCCTTATGTCTATTGACGAGACCTTCGACGTCGGCATCGACACCCGCACACCGGTGGACGACAACGACTACCAGGTACCGTTCGCTTTCAATGGCACCATCGACAAGCTGACGGTAAACCTTAAGCCAGCACCGATGAGTGCCGAGGAGCAGAAGGCGTGGCACGAAGCAGCTACGCGCGTGAACTTGGCGGCCGAGTGACAACGTGTGCTGTTAAGAGCGATTCGGTGTAATGGCACTCCGGGTAATGTGGGGCGGGGCGGGTCAATGCACTCTGTCCCCTCCATACCTGGGGCTAAGAAGGATTGAAAGCCATTCTTCGTGTGGATGAATCCCACGCGGTGCACCTGTTGGCCCATCGGTCGCCCAAGGACGATGCGATGCGTGCAGATGGTGCGTAACTTCGCCCGGCCCAATCAGTCGGCGAGGCAATTGTTTGTAAGGAGGAACTAAATGGGCGTCGTAAAACGGGCGACGGGGGGACTCTCCCTTGGTTTAAGCATCCTCTTGGTCTTTACCATCGGTCCTGGGGCCGCCACCAGCATGGCTTATCAGGGTGCGGAACCCTCACCCGCTGGCAGCACGGCTCCCAATTATCCGGGACAGGGCGTGCCGGCAACAGCCGACGAGCTGCAGAGCGTCGTCGCGCCCATCGCGCTCTATCCCGATGCGCTAGTGGCACAGATTCTTAGTGCGGCAACCTTTCCCGACCAGGTGGCGATAGCTAACTACTGGGTGCAGCAGAATAAGACGCTTACCGGAAACGCACTCGCGACGGCGGTTGATAAACAAACCTGGGATCCAAGCGTCAAAGCGCTCACCCAGTTTCCATCCGTACTCAACAACATGGCTCAGAACCTCGCGTGGACATCGCAACTGGGCGAGGACTACCACAACCAGCAGGCCGAACTCATGACAGCTATCCAAACCTTGCGTGCGAAGGCGAAGGCCGCTGGCAATCTAAAGTCGGGCTCGCAGATCACCGTTGTCCAGCAGTCACCGCAGACTATCGTCATTCAGCCGACCAACCCGCAGATTGTGTATGTCCCGCAATACAACCCGACTGTTATTTATGGCACGCCCTATGTTGTTCCAGCCTACAGCACCGGAGATATGGTGGCCGCAAGCGTGCTTTCCTTTGGAGCTGGAATGGCGGTCGGGGCAATGATGAGCGGAGGCTGCTGCGGTTGGGGATATAGTAGTTGGAATTGCAATTGGTACGGTGGCGCCGCGGTCTACCACGGCGGAGCCTACTACGGAAACAGCGCCTGGCATGGCGGTTACTACGGCACCACTGCCTCCGCTTACGGGGCCTACGGCAGCGCCCACGCCTCCTCTGGCTATAACCCCTCGACAGGCACTTACGCGCGCGGCGCGTCAACCTCGACAGCGTACGGCACTCAAAAGGTAGGGCAGGCTTACAACCCATACACGGGGGCCTATGGCGCAACCCATCAAGGTTCCAACGCCTATTCGAACTGGGGAAGCTCAACGGCCTCGAAGAACGGCCAGACTGTCGACACGCAGCATTACTCGGACGCCAATGGAACCGTTGGGACAGCCGAGAGCTCAAATGGTAACAAGTATGCGACCGCGAACGGCAATGCCTACAAGAATACTGGCAGTGGGTGGCAGAAGGCGGGTTCTTCTGATGCTGCACACGGCTGGGGAGGCAGTGGTGGATCGGAGTCCCATAGCGGCGGCTCGTCGGCATTCAGCGGCTGGGGCAGCCACTCTGGCGACTCCGGCTGGGGATCCAGGTCTGCGAGCGCCCGAGGCTGGGGCAGCCGTGGCGGTGGTGGTGGCTGGGGCGGCCGTGGCGGTGGTGGCGGCTGGGGCGGCCGTCGTTAAAGTTAAAGATCGAAGTCAAGCAGCGCGAGAAACCAGAACCATCGGAGGATCACAATGTTCGACTTAGTTCGCAATCGCGCGAGTTTAGGGTTGCGTTTCTTGCGGCTAATGGTGGCTGCCGCAATGCTTTTTTCGATTTGGGCATGTAACCAGAAGGAACAGCCTCCTGCCCAGGCCTCCCCGAAAACCTTCGCTTCGCCAGATGATGCCGGCAAAGGCCTTTTCGAAGCAGCTAAATCGGGCAATCAAGAGACGGTTCTGGCCCTCTTTGGCCCCGGGACTAAGGAGGTTATCTACACTGGGAATGCCGCTGAGGACAGAGCTTCACTTGACGGATTTGTGCAGGCCTACCAGGTGATGAACCGCTGGCGCAAACTGAGCGACGGTAGCGAATTGCTCCTGGTCGGCGCAGACAACCAGGCATTTCCAATCCCGCTGAAGAATGCCGCCAGCCATTGGTATTTCGACGCCGCCGCAGGTAAAGAGGAGATCCTTGCGCGTCGCATAGGCCGCGACGAGATCGTGGCCATCGATGTCTGCGGGGCGCTAGCAGATGCCCAAGCCGAGTATTTTTCGCAACGGCATGACGGCGTAAAGCAGTACGCTCAGAAATTCATCAGCGATGCCGGCCGGCAGAACGGTTTGTACTGGCAATCCCCGGAAGGTACTCCTGCAAGCCCGCTTGGTCCATTGGTCGCATTTGCCACCGAAGAAGGACTGCAAATCAAGCAGTCCTCCGCGCAGCCCTTCTTTGGCTATTATTTCCGGCGGCTGGAAATGCAGGGTCCCGCTGCTAAGGGCGGCGCGAAATCTTATGTCGCTAATGGGAAGATGACCGGGGGATTCGCCTATGTTGCGTACCCGGCGAAGTATGGGGATACGGGTATCAAGACGTTCATCGTCAGCCAGGATAGAGTGGTCTGCGAAAAAGATCTTGGCAAAGATACTACCGATGTAGCAAAGTCGTTGACCGAATTTAATCCAGACAACACCTGGACGGCGTTGCATTAAGGGTTAGGGCGCGACTTTCTTAATAGGCCGACGGTCACAATTTCAGTTGTGCCACGCGGCGTCCGAGCGAGCTCGAACCTCAGTCGTGAACTCACAGGGGCAGCTCTCACGGGCTGCTCTGTGTGTCGTCGTGCAGCAGTCTTTTCATAACACCTTCGGACAATTCGTCTCCCAACCGGGTAAACACTGATGATGGTCTCGATGAGAATTGCGCAAGGGGTTTTCACATCCGTGGTGGATAACCATGCCGGTTGGCGTGCCAACTGGGCATGGGGTTTGCCATTAATCGTACTGACCGTGCTCATCCACGTCTCGGGCCTCGGACTCATGATGCAAACAGCTCTTCGGGTTTCTGGCCCCACTATCCATCACCGTCATCCCCGGACTGTTTTCCTTACTGTCATAGGTTCCATGACCTTGTTGGCGACTTTTCTGCACGCGACCGAGGCTAGTATCTGGGGCGTGGCCTACCGGCTTCTCGGCGCTCTACCCGACAACAGGTCCGCAATGCTCTATTCGCTGAACGCGATAACCAGCTACGGGCACGCGGAGCTGAATCTGGAAAAGCACTGGCAACTCATGGGGGCGCTGGAGGCGCTGAATGGATGGCTGCTGTTTGGTCTGACCACAGCTTTCCTTTTTGTCGTCGTGCAAAGAGATTGGGGGATGCATAACGCGAGAGTGCACCCAAAAGTCGGATCTCCTGGTCATAATGGAATGCTCCATTAAGCGCCCCGAGGCGACCGTCATTTCTCCGCTCAGAGCAGCTGCCTCGACTCAGCCCTGCAAATATAGAATCGCGCGGCACCCATCACAGCAGATGTACAGACTGGACATGGCGTTCTTGCCAATTCTTCGGATACTTGGGGAGAAATGGCCATGTCGTAAGTAATCTGGAGCAACCAGCCGATCGGCGAGTCCCGTTTTCCCGAAGATTGTCCCGAAGTCTTCTTCTGGGAAGTTTCACTTGGTCGTGTAGTCGGCATGTCGTCGAAGTGCCGCGATGAG
>Ga0187876_1001832_pt1 | contig 16963 bp, 14 predicted proteins | sample June2016WEW_17_4_FD_133000 | JGI IMG/M metagenome (GOLD analysis project Ga0187876, IMG submission 133000) | Peatland microbial communities from SPRUCE experiment site at the Marcell Experimental Forest, Minnesota, USA - June2016WEW_17_40 | ecosystem: Environmental > Terrestrial > Soil >...
TCTTGATGAACCATTGCTCGGAGAGGCGAGGCTCGACGACGGTGCCGCAGCGGTCGCATTTGCCGAGGGAGAGAGCGTAGTCTTTTTCGGCTACGAGAAATCCCTGCTCCTGCAAGTCTGCCAGTATGCGCTTGCGGGCTTCGTAGCGATCGAGACCCGCATAGCCTCCAGCGTTCTTGTTCATGTGCGCGTGCTCATCCATCACGTCGATCTGCGGGAGGTTATGGCGCTTGCCGGCCTCGAAGTCGTTGGGATCGTGTGCGGGGGTCACCTTCACCGCGCCGGTTCCGAACTCGGGCTGCGCCAGTTCATCGGTGATGATGGGGATCTCGCGATTCATCAGCGGAAGCAGCACATGCTTGCCGTGGAGATGTGTGTAGCGCTCGTCTTTGGCATTCACGGCGATCGCGGTATCGCCCAGCATGGTCTCCGGGCGCGTCGTGGCTACGGTGATGAATTCACTCGTACCGATGACCGGATAGCGAATCTCCCACAGCTTTCCGGCAACGTCTTCGTGCTTCACTTCGAGATCGGAGATGGCGGTCTCGCAGCGCGGGCACCAGTTGACAATGTACTTGCCGCGATAGATCAGCCCTTCTTCATACAGGCGGACGAAGACCTCGCGAACGGCGCGGGAAAGATTTTCGTCCATGGTGAAGTATTCGCGGTCCCAATCGACGGAGGCGCCGAGGCGCTTCATCTGGTCGAGGATTGCGCCGCCGTAGTGGCGCTTCCATTCCCATACGCGCTCGATGAATTTTTCGCGGCCCAGGTCGCGACGCTTCTTGCCTTCTTTAGCGAGGTCACGCTCCACCATCATTTGTGTGGCGATGCCGGCATGATCAGTCCCGGGCAGCCAGAGGGTGATGAAGCCGCGCATGCGATGCCAGCGGACGATGATGTCCATCTGCGTCTGGTTAAGCATGTGGCCCATGTGCAGGCGGCCGGTGACATTCGGCGGCGGCAACAGGAGGGTGAAGACGGGGCGCGTCTCACCCTTGGGCGGCGTGGGGACGGAGAAAAGTTTCTCTTTGATCCAGTACTCGGCCCAGCGCGTTTCAATCGCGCCTGGCTCATAGGATTTAGGCAGTTCGTGGGGCATGGGTTCGGCAATCAGCAGTTAGCAATTGGCAGTTGGCGAAAAGCTTAACCGCAAGGGGCACGGGGGATCACAGGGTAGATCTTTTTCTCTGTGCTCTATTTGCCCTCTGGAGTTAGGACGACAGCCATCAATGCTGATGAAGTTTGATCTTACAGGCACGAGAAAACAAGGGTCAAACGCGGTGCGGGGTAGTACCTTTCGGGAAAAATTCGGCTACCCCCCCACCCCCACTCTCGCCATGGAGTTGCTGGTTTTCTTATTTCTGGTGGGGCTTTTCCTCCTTTAAGGCCGCGTATACTTGACACTGTTGAAGGCCATCAACAGAATCATCTCCGTCCGATTGTTGCATAGCCCGACTGGGCCTCTTCTTGTGACCACGACGGTGGCTTTGCAAGTCGTCCTCATATTGATCACGATAGGTCTGTCGGTCGGCATACCGACGACTGATGCAGCGGGTTGGCGGGTCATTGTCGTGGCGGAGGTAACGATTGGGTCCGTCATAACCATGTACCCGGCCTACGCGGTAACCACGGGGCGCACTCGACAAATTGCACTCTTCAGGGCCTTAGGAATCACGCAAGAACAAGTTCACAGTTGTGGCTTGATAGTGTAGTTCCACTAGGGCAGAGTTTCGTGGCGCTGCAATCGAAGTGAAGCCATTTGATCGGGTGTGGGTTTGAGACCGCAAGGATAGAGTCGGCGGTCGAGATAAGCAGTGACCTGAAGTCCGGTTTGGGTTTGGGTGGTGCGGGCATAGTTGAGGATCTTCTGGTAGGAGTCCAGCGGTTCGCCCGCCCAGTTGCGTGAGACTTCGGAGAAGAGGCGATGCTCGATGGGATTCCATTTGGAAGCGCCGGTGGGATAGTGGGCGACGGTCACAGCCAGGGCAAAGGAGTTGGCCAGTTGGGACTGGAGCTCGGTTTTCCAGGCATGACAGCGGCAACTGTTGCTACCGCCGGTATCAGCCAGAATGAGCAGTTGGCGGGAACCGGAATAGCGAGTGGAACCTTCCTGGTGCCACCAATGAGCGATGGCATGAGCGGCAAAGGCGGGAGTGTCATGGGAAACGCCAACGACGAGGGCACCGCGATTTTCCATAACATCGTAAATCCCATAAGGAATGGCGACCCCAATGGAATCGGTGCGGAAGTCGTGATCATAGACGCAACGCGGGGCAGATTCCCAACGACGGCCAGGATTTTTGAAATTGCCGACGAGCTCGCGTTTCTTGCTGTCAACGCTGACGATGGGCAGATGACGGCGTTGGAAACGGTCGCGCAGCTCGGCCAGATATTCGAACTGAAGATTTCGGTTGGGACTCGAACTGGTGGAGATCTGCTTTTGATTGACCCGCAGAGAATAGCCCATGTCATGGAGCAGGCGGGCGACGGTATTGGGGGAGACGGCAATGCCGAGTTTAGCCAGCTCTTCCGCGATGGTGGTAGAAGTACGGCGAGACCAGCGTAAACCGGTCATGGGATCGCCCGCGGTATCGTGTTCGAGCAGGTAATGGAGAACGGCGATTAGGTCGGGCGTTTTTTTTCCGCCGGAGTACGACCACCGCCGGTGCGGCGGGTTCGGCCGCTGACCACATTCTGATCCAGCAGTTGCTGCCGACCGCGGGCTACGGTGTGTACGTCCAAGCCCAGGAAATCGCCGAGCAGAGTGTCCCCGCCGTGGCCCAGGCGGATGGACTCCAGCCCGGCAAACAATCGGCGCTGTTGTTCATCGAGCAGGCCATAGAACAGGAGGATGGCGGCCTTGAGTTCATCGGGAGAAGCCCGGAGGTCGGCGGAATGGACGGCTACAGGAACGGCGTGAGCGCTGCGCCGGGCGAGTAACTGTTTGCGGCGAGGGACGGATTCGATGTCGGTATAGAGAAACTGGCCATCCACCTCCATTCGAGCCAGGCGCTGTTGCTCGATCAGATGGCGGAGAGGCTGCTGCACTTCGGCGTGCAGGGCATCGGCCAATTCATGGGCGTAATAGCCGTTGGCAGACTGGTTGACGAAGGTTTCTAGGGTAGCCAGCAGCGTGCCATAACGGGAGAACCAGACACCTTCATGCGACCACAGTCCGCGATCGTCGAAACGAACGATTTCGGCCAGCGTGTAGAAGCGGCCGCGATGAGTGTAGCTAGCGAGATATTGAAGCTGCTTCAGTTTACGAAAGACAGTGAGATCGGTGTCTGTGCCGAGGATGCGTTTCAGCTCGGGCAGATCGGCGATCTTGTAACGGCGGAGATGTTGGCGCAGGGCGGATGGATCGAAGGAAGTGGGTCGCATAATGTTAGAGTTCACGCTCCTTGCATGGGATAGTGATAACTATAACATAATCAACTGGGCTCTGACGGGGATATCGATCGCGTCCTTCGGGCCAAGTCAAAGCCGGTGGGGACGGGGGTGGGGGGCCTGCGGCAAAGAAATGGCCATGATCACATGGCAAGAAAAATGTGCTTGTGTCTGGCATGCCAACAGGTCCAGAATTACTTTTTCGGTGGCTTCGCCTATGAAGGCGCACATATGGGAACGAGCCATCACAAGCACCACGACTGCCCGTTGAGAATAATCCTGAACTCACATTGCCTGGCCCTTAGCGCCCTATTGATAATCCTGTTTTCCGCCGCGCTCGCGCGAGCGCAATCGCCAACTTGCCGTCATTGCCCGGCCCTGGCTAAGGTCCCTGTGAACTTGCCCAATGTTCCCGATGACCGCGTTGTTGTGGGCAAGGGTGATTCACCCGAGGGTAGCGGTAAACAAAGGCTGTGTTCCATTCAGCCCTTTCCTGGGCTCGCAAGTGTTGCGACCGTCGATAGTCTGGAGGTTCCTCCCAAGGCGCAGAAAGAATACATCACTGCCTGTTCGGCTCTGAAGAACAATAGACTTGCTGCGTCGGAGCAGCACCTGCGCAAGGCAGTCAAAATCTACCCTAAGTATGTTCCGGGATGGGTAATGCTCGGCCAGACCTTGGAGGCGCAGCGACGACCAGACCGGGCGCGTAGCGCCTGTTCGCGGGCATCGGACGCCGATCCGAATTATGTGCCGTCATATCTCTGTTTGGCCGAAATCGCCGGACGGGAAGAAAAATGGGGCGAGGTATTGCGCTACACAACCCGGGCACTGGAACTCGATTCGATGCATGACCCTTATGCCTATTTCTTCAGTGCTATCGCCTACTTCAATCTCAATCAATTCGCGGAAGCCGAACAGCGAGCCCTGAAGGCCGAAGAATTGGACCGGGACCACCATGAACCGCGAGTCCCATTTCTGCTGGGACAGATCTACAAAGCAAAGAATGATCCCACGAACGCCGCGGCTCAACTTCGTGAATATCTGAAATATGCGCCGAACGCGCAGGATTTAGAAACTGTGAAGAAGGATTTGGCAAAGCTGGAGAATGGGAACTGAAAATAAGTATAGCATTTTGCCCGCAGAGTTCCTCAACTCGACACACTTCCAGGAGCGGCCCGCTATGTGCCGATGACTTCGGTAGCTGGCGACTTCTACGATTACATCGTGGCGGACGACTACCAAGCCGGGCTTCTGATTGCGGACGTGTCCGGGCATGGCGTTCCTGCCGCCCTTCTCACGCGCGGGCGGGCGGGGGCGGGCCAAAACCAACCCCGGCGGCAGTGGGGGTGGGGGGGGTAGCCGAATTTTTCCCGAAAGGCTACCCCGTCAAACGCGGTGCGTCAAGGGCATCGTGGGAGTGCCCGTCCGCGTCCAAGTGGCTCGACGTGAGAAAAGGGTCCTTCGACTGCGTTGTCGCACGCTCTGCGGTCAACAAGTTCGCTCAGGATGACAATCGACAAGCAGCTAGGTGGCGGAGGGATAATCTGGCGGGAACAAAGGGCGGGCGTACGCCCACCCTTCTACAACAACATTAGGCCTACATGGCCGCGCCGACGGGGATCTTCGGGTCGGTGACGGATTGGGTGCAAGTATCCCCATAGGTCCACCCCAAGCCCACGCTTTCCAGTTCTGCGGTTACGGTCTGTGTCGCTAAAGGCCCCACCGCAACGGAGTTCTTGCCATCTGATGTAACAAACCATTTCGAGTTAGCGTCAGTTGGCGTGCTTACCGTGCAAGTGTTCGTCGTGCTTGGGTTGTACCAGTTGAAATCGCCGCCGACGACAAGACCTTTCCCGTTTGAGCCGGGCGTGACAGCTCCGGTTGATATATTCACTTGTGGCAAGGTTGTTTGAACATCGCGGGCTTTGCTCATCTGACCCTCCTTTGAGATGTTTCTTGGGCCCATTGATTGCTTACTTCTGCTGCATCAGAGCCTGATAACGCGGGTTATCGTGCAAGTTGTCCAGGGCTGGAGCCCTGCTGACGACGGACTTTGAGTATCCTGCAGCCAGCGCCTTGCTTAACCACTCCAGGGCGGTCCCGGTTTCGTGCAGTTGGTTGTACACCAGCGCGGCATCGAAAAGCACTTCTTTGTCCTTCTTGCCCACCAAAGCGCGGTCGAGGTAATCGAGCGCGCGGCTTCGGTCTCCGAGCATAGACCAGTAACCAGCCAGATCGCTTAGAACATCGGTGTCACGAGGATTGATCTTCAAGCGCTGCGCGGCCAGGGAGATTGCTTTCTTGTAAGATTCGATCGCCGATTGTTTGTTGCCTCCGTAATAATAGGCATCCCCGAGGTTTCCCCAGGTCTGGTAATCGCTGTCGTCCAGCTTCAGGGCCTCCTGTGTGGTGCGCGCAGCCTGGTCAAATTTGCGCAGCCGAAAATATGCGACGGCGAGGCTCTCGTAACCCTGGTAAGAGGGGCGAATAGCAATGGACTTCTCAAACGCACGCGTGGCGTCCTCACCCTTCCCTTCATAGAGGAGAGCTCCGCCAAGATTGACGTAGTTGCGGTAACTGTCAGGCTTAATGGCCACGGCCTTCTCGAACATGGCCTGAGCCTTGTCGTATTCGGCCTGAGCGAAGTAGAACGCTCCGAGCGAGCTGTATCCGCGCCAGAATTCCGGGCGCACGCTGATCGACCGCTTGTAGGTTTCCTCGGCTTTATCGATCTGGTTGAGGTTCTGGTAGGCCTCTGCGAGATGGGAATACGCTTGATCGTTGACTGGGTCCAGCTGGACGGCCTGCTGGAACTGCTCGGCGGCTTTCTCGTATTGCCCGGTGCCGTTGGCGAGGGTTCCCAGGCAAACGTGGCCTTCGGCGCCAGCGTTGCCCAGCTCGACGGCCCTGGTACAGGCCTCCTCTGCCGATGCGATCCAGCGCTTCTGCTTCGTCATGACATAGCGGTACCAGTAGGTTTCACCCAGGCCCGCCTCTGCCGGACCATAGTTGGGATCGAGTTTTAGCGCCTGCTTGAAAACAGTCTCAGCGCTGGTCAGCGCTTCCGGTTTGGTGCTCTGCCTCAGATAGCCGATGCCTTCCACAAAATATTGGAAGGCCTCAGGCAGAGTGGTGGCGTGGGAACCGAGTGCTTGCCGCTCCTCGGCGCGCAGGGAAATGTGCAAGGCTTCGGCCACGCCGCTGGTAAGCTTATCTTCGATGGTGAACAGGTCGGAAACTGGAGCGGTAATTGAGTCTCCGGCCAGGTTCTTGTCTGTGCTGGTGTCGATCAGACTGTAGGCAGCGCGCACCAGGTCGCCATCCTGCTTGAGCGAAACGGACAAGCCCAGATTGACGCCGAATTCTTTTCTTGCATCGGCAAGCGTGGAGACTTTCCGGTCCTCCAGAGCGCGCGGGGAAATGACTTCCAGATCGTGGTTCGCGCTCAACTGCGAAAGCTTCGCCGCGACATCTTCCAGCAAGCCTTTGCCGAAGACTGTGAGCTTGGGATCGTCGGCAATAGGTGCGAGCGGTAACACTGCGATGCTTTTCTTCTCCAACACGATGGGTGCCGCAGTCCCGGCGACTGCTGAGCGGAAGCGGTGCAGAAGCTGGGGTCCTCGAACTATGGCAGTGATGAGCAATGCTACGCATCCTGCGGCGAGGGCCAACTGCAGCTTTCGTTTTGGAGACCAGATGGCCGCCGCACGAGTTGACTTCAAGCTCTTTCCAGACTCATAATCTTTCTTCAGCTGGAGCAAATCGCGGTGCATTTCCGCAGCGGTTTGGTAGCGCAAATCTCGATTCTTCACCAGCGCCTTGTCGATGATCTCCTGCAGACGGTGGGGCAGTCCGGGCATGGACTCGTTTAACGAGACCGGCGCCTGGCCGAGAATGGCATGCACCGTCACGGCCCACGTAGGCCCGGAAAAAGCCTGCTTGCCCGTGGCCATCTCATAGAGGAGCACTCCGAACGAGAAAAGATCGGTGCGCGGATCGACGGGCTCACCACGCGCCTGCTCCGGCGACATGTAGGCAACGGTGCCAATGGTCGCGCCGGTGTGCGTGAGCTGAGCACTCATCGACATTGTGGGGTTGGTGGAACTTTCTAAATCCGGCAACGTGAGTTTGGCCAGACCGAAATCTAAAATTTTTGCCTGATCTCGCGTGGTGATAAAAATGTTGGCCGGCTTGATGTCGCGGTGCATGATTCCCTTGGCATGCGCGGCCTGCAGAGCGTCTGAGATCTGCAAGGCCCAGTCGAGCAAAGTGGCGAGGGGAACTGGTTGGTTGCCGATGCGATCGGCCAAGGTTTGTCCCTCGAGCAGTTGCATGGCAATGAAGGGGCGGCCTTGATCTTCGTCGATCTCGTAGATGGTGCAAATGTTGGCATGATCGAGCGCGGAAGCGGTGCGCGCCTCGCGTTTGAAGCGCTCGAGCGCGTGCGCGTCGATGACGGAGTTTTCCGGAAAGAACTTCAGTACGACCAGACGTCCCAGGCGAATGTCCTCGGCTTTATAGACCACTCCCATGCCGCCCGCGCCCAGTTTTTCCAGGATGCGGTAGTGCGAGACAGTCTGGTCGTTCATGACGCGCAATACTCCGGGGCGATAGCACGAATGGTACTCAGTTTAGGAGGAGGGTTGCAATACCTCGATGGGTTAGATTACGGGACTACGTGGAGGTGGGGAAGGTTCGGATTGGAAAACGAAGATGCGAAGCCGAGGTCTTATTTCTTCTCTCCCATTTTCCGGGAAATCTCTGCCATGAGCTTTGGGCGAAGATCGGCTAGAACGCTGTCCACGATGCCGGCGATATCGGCGGGAGACTCGGTTGTTGTGGCGGCAGCTTCGTGCGCGCTCTGCTCGGCACCCGCCGCAACGGCCATTGCAGCGGCAGCGGATTTCTCGGCCACGGGCACATCGAATTCCTGGCGACTGGATTCCGCCGTGACAGTCTTGGCATCACCGGCATCGCGAATCTGACGCCAACTCGCCCATGCGGCCGCGGTGCTCTTCACGGTTTCGGAATCTTCTTTGTGTTCTTCGGTGTGCTGGGTCTCGGTGTGCTGGGGCTCAACGATCGGGGCAAAGGCGTTGCTCGACGTCGCGGCTTCGGGTATCGCGGGTTCGGGTTCCGGCACGGGTTGCGATTCCTGTGGCGCAGGCGTTGCAAAATTGGGAACTGCGGTCTCCACGATAGAGTTCACAAGCTCGGCGACTGGCTCATGATTTGCTGCCACGAACTCAGCCACCGGCGGTGGCTCGGGATGTGTCTCCTCGGTATGTGCCGCTTCGCTATGTGCTTCGAGGGGCGAAACCGGTGCGGTCACGGGGGGAGCAATCTCGGCCTCGGACTGCTGTGTGGATGGGCTGGCAACGTCGGGAAGACTTGCGGGCTCGGCGGGCACGAAAGAAGCCACTGCTGCGGCCTCGGATGGCGACGGCCCGGCCGGTGTTGGTTCAGTTTGCCAGGTGTCGGGGCTTACGGCGTGCTCTGGTTGCGGCACAGGCTGGGGTTCCGGATTCGACATGGTCGCAACGGGCAAATGCGGTTCCGCGGGCGCGGCGGAATCTTCGGACGGCGCTGCCTCCGGCAAGGCTAGTGGGGAGGCTGCCACTTCAGCCGCGAAGGCGGCATACACCTTCTGCATTTCCTCGTCGAGCGAGATTGTGGCCTCATCGCCTTCCAACGCAACCGCCACGGCTGTCCATCGCGAAGCACTCTCGTTCGCGGACATCGTCACTTCCGCGATAGCTGCCATGGTCACGGGCAAGTCCTGCGGCTCTTCTGACGTGTCGTTCTGGTTGCCGCGGTGTTCCCCGGTGGCTGCAGCTGCTTGGCTGGCCACGTTCTCGATTTTGTTTTCTTCTTTGGTTTCGTGAATAGCTTCGGCGTTCACGGGCGGAGCTGACTCTGGACTGGGGTGACTTGGCTCTTCGGAAGCCTTAGGCCCATCCTTGATGATGGCGCCCAGCATCTGCATCTGAGCGGCGGCGGCGGCAATCGCGGCAACTTCTTCCGGTGTGACGTCCTTGGGCAACCCGGCGGGCGCCAAGGCTGCGACATCCACACCTGCTTCGGCTGCTTTTTCAGCCTGGTGAAGCTTCTGTTCCTGCTCAGCGACCTTTTCGGCAGCCATCTCAGCAGGGGTTTCCACCACCGTGCGGAGATCCCGGTTTATGGGGTTATAGATAGAAGCATCGTCCGCGACTTTCTCTTCCGGCTCGGCCTTCTGGTGGGGAAATCCAATCCGGCTTTTCCATCCGTTCTCTTCCCCGGTGGGCTGGCTTCGGCCCGCGCGGCTGACTTCCTCCGCGGCGGCAACCGCGCGTGCAAAGCGGCCGGGCTTGGATGGTTCGGCACGAGGTACGACTTTATCTTCGAGCTTGGATAAGGCGCTGAGCAATTCGCTCGCTTCAAACGGCTTGACGATATAACCTTCGGCATGCACACGTTGCGCTTCTTCGGGCTTGAACGGCTCCAGCTTGCCGACGGACAGAAGCACAGGAATCCGGGCCGAGTCGTGCGATTCCTTGAGGCGCTGGCACACCTCCAGGCCGCTATAGCCGGGCATATACACATCGAGGATAACGAGGTCGGGTTTGAGTTCGGCGATCTTCTTCAGCGCGGCAGAGCCGTTATTGACGGTAACCACCTCATAACCCGCGTCGGTAAGAATCTTGCGCCCCATGTTCTGGGCGGTCACGCTGTCGTCGGCGAGCAGTATCTTCCGGGCCAAGGAAATTTTTCCTCTTATGAGGGGAGATATCGCGAAGGTAACCTGCCCGGAGATGTAAGTCAATGATCAGACGGGAGGTTACCTGGTTACTAGGGGTCAGGGTCTAGTGCGTTCAGAACGGCGCGAGCCAGGCGCGAAGGACCCTAAGGGAAAAACGCTCGAAAAACCTCTGCGACATTAAACTTTTTGCTGAATTCGTCGTCCAAAAGACGAGCTGTAGCGTGTACCGTGTATCCCGAGGCTTGCCATGCCCTCAGCCACCGTTCGCTTTCGCGTCGCTGGACACGTGCTTCTTTGCCTCGCGCTGTCCGGCGGTCTTAACGCTCAAAGCCAGCGGATCAGTTCCGACCTCGTGGCGCACGAATGGGGTACATTTACTTCCATCGCCGGCAGGAATGGTCGAGCGGTGAGGTGGATGCCGTTGCACGGATCTACCGATCTTCCACGGTTTGTGGAACATTTTATCGGTACGCAATTCAAGATCGGCCTGGCGGGAAGAATCCGCATGGAAACACCTGTGCTCTACTTCTACTCTCCACATGAAACCACAGTGTCGGTGAAGGTCGGATTCTCCAAAGGAGTGATTACGGAGTGGTATCCCCATGCCAGCCAGGTCGAACCTGATCCCAAGAAGATTCTGGATCGGGAAGCTCTCTTCCGGCGGCACGCCAGCGGCAGCATCGCGTGGGATTCCGTTACGGTGTCTCCGAACCTTGGCGCCCGCTTTCCGGGCGACGAGCATCTAGGCGACGATGGTCCTCCGGTCGATTCTTCCGGCGACAATCAAGGAAACCAATACTACGCCGCCCGGGAAACTTCGGCCGCGCCGCTCCTCGTAAAGACCGTCGCTGGCGACCAGCAAGAAAAATTTCTTTTTTATCGTGGCGTGCCCACGTTTTCCGTGCCCATCTCGGCAAGCGTAGCGCCCCAAGGACAATTACACGTCACGAATCTTGCTACGGAAGAAATTCCCAGCGTGATTCTCTTCGAGCGCCGCGGAGAAAAGCTTGGGTACCATCTCGGGGGCTCCTTGTAGAGCGAAATGTCGCTCGATCCCCCCGAACTGACTGCGACTTTTGATTCGATGAGCCGCGATCTCGAGGACATCCTGACCGGTCGGGGTCTGTATCCAGACGAGGCCCATGCCATGCTTGAAACCTGGCGCCAGTCGTGGTTCGAAGAAGGCAGCCGCTTGTTCTACATCGTACCGAACCGTTTCTTAAACACGCTTCTGCCGTTGACCATTAACCCCACGCCTTCGCAAACTGTGCGCGTGTTTGTGGGCAGGCTGGAGCTAATCACTCCCGCGACAACACAGGCGGTGGAGAAGATACTCGCCACTCACGACATCATGGGCCTGCAAAAGTACAATCGCTTCTTGGAGCCGATTCTCAAAGAGATGGAGGAGGCGAATCCCACCCGGGCCGGACAGATCGAAAGAGATTTGGACTTGACCTACCGTTCGGAAGTAGTTCAGCCACAGACCGCAAAGTGAGGAGCTTCGATCGCTGCAACGGGAACCGGGCAACACAACGCCGGGCCGAAGCGCTAGCAGTAGACGGCCGCTTCAGAAGGATATTATTTTCTTTAGACCCTTCTTTTTCTTCTTCTTGCTGCTCGAAACATCCTTGTCACTGGCCAGGCTGGTGCTGGAATCCGAACTCGCCGTGGCAGAACTGCTGGATGCTGATGCTGGCTGGCCTCGTTGGATCTCATTCACCTGCACTGGAGGCGGCAAAGGTTGACTGCCCGCTGCAACGGTCTGGGAGTCAGCAGCCGGGGTCAATTCGTTGGGGTCAGGAGTCCCGCCAGGTTTGGCGGCAGGAGTGGGAGTGAGTTCGTTCGGGTCTGGCGCATTCGCCGTTTTCGACCGGGCAAAAGGATCAGCATTCGCCGGCGGAGGCGCATCGGAGCGAGGAGCCGGCTCATTCGCGGCGGGAGGTCCGGCGGTCACCGTCTCCACGCTCAGACTGTGTTCGCCGCCGGACATTCCCATCGCCCTCATGGCGGTTGCTCCCGCCTCTTGATTGGCTGCCACCGGCCTCGGATCCACCAGCGTAGGGTCTCCTACTTTCGCGGCTTGGGCCACATCGGGGCCTTTCTTCACCACACTCATCAAGCGGTCATAGGTGCTGGCCTCGTGCCGGCTTTCTTCCTCTTTGCGATTCTGCGCCACCGCGGCCTTCGTGGGCCGGGGGATGGGCTGATGCAACGCCGCCAGCCTTTTCTTGGCGTCATCACCGCGGTCCATCAGCGGATATCTTGTAAGGATCTGCGAATAGGCCGCGGATGCTTCTTTGGTGAGTTCCTCGATCATGTTGGCCTTGATTTGCTCGCCGACGCAGCCCGGGTGAGGGCTGGTCTTGACGCAGGTGGGGCGGGCACGCATCTGCGCGATCTGACCTTCGTAGTCCTGGCCCAACAGATAGAGCGCTTCATCGGCTCGGCTGTAGAGCGGGTATTTCTCGACCAACGTCTTCAACCGCGCGATAGATGCGGGATACGACAGGCGATAGAAGTAGAATCTTCCAATGTCGAACTCGCGCTCAGCCAATACTTCCTGCACTTCGAGCAGACGTTCTTTCCCTTCTTTGACCAGCTTGGGATTATCGGGATACTGCATGATCAGATTGCGATATTCATCCTCTGCCCGCTTGGCGTGGGTATAGTCGCGGTCTGCCTTCTCCATCTGCTGGTACTGGATGTTGGCGATCTTCAATTGCGCTTCGGCCGCTTCGGGCATGTTGGGAAAGAAAGTTTCGAAATCGCGATACTCTTGTTCAGCCTGGGCCAGCGAAGCTGTGCCGCCTTCGGCGTACCAGGAATCGCCCACTGCCAGTTTGGCGCGGGCGATGAATTCCGAGTCCGGGTAGGTGTTGATGAGAGTTTGCAGCGTCATGCGAGCCACGTCGAAGCGGTTGTGCTTCATCGCGTCCATGGCCTTGTCGAACAGAACCTTATCCGGCTGCTTCGATCCCACATTCGCCAGCGGATTGACAGACTTCTTGTTGCTGCAAGCCGCCGTGATCAGCAGCAGCATTGCCAGCACCGATATGAATGAAACTCGACGTGACATAAGACCTCGGATCAAAATTGCCAATTGGCAGTTGGCAATTGAAAATTTCTAGACTTTCAACAGCGCCACTTCCGTCGCCGCCTTCAGCAGCACCTCAGCATTCTTCTTTGGATCTCCGTTGCCGAATACGGCGTTGCCCGCCACCAGAATTTCCGCCCCTGCTCGCACCACGTCGGCCACGGTATCAAGCGCCACGCCACCATCTACTTCGATGCGGTAGTTCAGCCCGCGTTGGCTGCGAATCTCCACAAGCCGCCGCATTTTGTGCAGCGCACCCGGGATAAACTTCTGGCCTCCGAAGCCTGGATTTACTGACATCACCAGGACGTAGTCCACAATATCGAGCACCTCGATGAGCGTATCCACCGGCGTAGCTGGATTAATCACTACGCCGGCAAGGCAATCATTACTCTTGATCAGGTGCAGCGTGCGATTCAAATGCCGGCAGGCTTCCTGATGCACTGAAATCCAATCCGCGCCGGCTTCAGCAAACGCAGGAATGAATTCGTCTGGATTCTCGATCATCAAGTGACAATCGAGCGGCAACTTCGTGGCCCGGCGCAATGACTTAACGACCGGTGGCCCGATGGTAAGGTTGGGAACGAAATGCCCATCCATGATGTCCACATGGATGACACTGCCCCCGCCTTCGCTCGCGGCGCGCACCTGCTCACCGAGACGGGCAAAGTCCGCCGATAGAATCGAAGGTGCAAGTTCAATCAAACCTGGGCTCTCGTCGTCGGAAACCTTGTTAGAAGTTTACCATCCCAGAGGGCACAGCAGGCAGTGATTGTGGGTTGAACTGTAAGGACAGCTCCGGGCCGATCCGCAGGCGCCTCAAAGTCAAAAACAGCGCATGTTAACCTCGTCGGAATGGCTGCTGCGCCCCAAGTCATAAGTGCCGGCTACGGTCTGGCCGCTGTATTGGCCTGGGGCACCAGCGATTTTCTCGGCGGCTACGCTACCCGACGCGCCAACGCTTTTCTATTTACGACCGTGGTTAACATCGGGGGCCTACTTCTGGTCGGGACGCTGGCTTCAGCCAGTCATGTTCAATTTCCCTCCGGACGAAGCGTGGCCTGGGTGCTGGCTGGCGGCGTCACTGGGGGAGCCGCGCTGGCAATTTTCTATCGCGCGCTTTCCTCGGGAAGAATGGGATTGACCGCGCCCGTGGCCGCTGTGCTTGGCGCGGCGATCCCGACTGTTTTTTCTATGTTCACGGAAGGCATGCCGGGCGGAATTTCGATCGCAGGCTTTTTCTTCGCAGCTATCGGCCTTTGGCTGATCACGCGCGCCGAGGACGGCAACACTCCGGAGGGCATCGGGCTGGCCTTGATAGCAGGCACTGGATTCGCTGGATTTTATCTTTGCGTGCGCCAAGCCGGCGACGCTTCAGCTTTTTGGATTGCAACTTTCACCCGAACCGGCGGCTTGCTGGTCACCGGAGTGATTGTTTTGCTGCAAAGGAAATTTAGCGACATCACTGGCGCCGGCGTGCGCTGGGGCATACTTACCGGCTGCGTGGATTCTCTCGGCACGATATTGTTCGTTCGCGCCAGCCAGGCTGGGCGTCTCGACGAGGCGGTAGTCATCTCGTCACTGTATCCCGCTGTTACGGTGCTTTTGGCCCGCATGTTCCTCAAAGAACACTTCACCCGGTGGAGGTTTATCGGACTGTTGGCAGCGCTGGCGGCAGTGCCGATGATTGCGGCAGGGTGAGTTTGAGTCTTCCATATTCTAGAATTTGGAATAAAGCCATGGCGCTGGTCGAAGTCAGAAACCTGAACAAGATTTATTCGCAGGGGGAATCTCCGCTGGGCGCAAAGATCAGCGGTAGAAACGAAGTTCGCGCCGTGGACGATGTCTCGCTCGACATTCATTCGGGCGAAACTGTTGGCCTGGTGGGCGAATCGGGTTCCGGCAAAAGCACGCTCGGACGTTTGATCTTGCGCCTGATCGAGCCAACATCGGGCAGCATTCGCTTCGAGGACCGGGATCTGCTCGCGGCCAGCCACGGCGAAATGCGCCGCCTGCGCCGCGACATGCAGATTATCTTTCAGGATCCTTTCGCATCGCTCGATCCGCGCTTCCGCGTCGAGGACATCATCGCTGAACCGCTTGTCATTCACCGGAACGCACAGCGAAACCCCCAGGGAACCAGAAACACAAAGGATGGAATTCGCGACCGCGTCGTCGAACTGCTGCGCGCCGTTGGCCTAGACGAATCCATACGGCAGCGGTTTCCCCATGAATTCAGCGGAGGACAGCGGCAGCGCATTGGCATCGCTCGAGCCCTGGCGCTGCGTCCCAAATTCATTGTGGCTGATGAACCGGTATCGGCGCTCGACGTCAGCGTGGGAGCGCAAATTGTGAACCTGCTCGCGCAACTGCAGCGCGATTTCGGCCTGACCTATTTATTTATTTCGCACTCGATGCCAGTTGTGCGCTATCTTTCGACGCGCATCGCGGTGATGTATAGGGGCAAGATTGTGGAAGTGGGCTCAACGGAACAGATCACCGAAAGGCCGCAGCATCCGTATACGCGCAGCCTTTTGGAGGCAACGCCGGAGGTAGCGGTCTAATGTTACGCGTCCATTCCGGCCGCGCCCGCGATCTCATAGAACTGATTCTTGGCTACGGCTTGATCGTGGGCATCATCTGGACGCCGGACCGCCTGCAGCGGATTCTCTCGCCGATTGCTCTTGTGCTGACCTTGCTGGTGGTACTTGCGCGTCGCCGGGGTCGCGATGAACTGGGCCTCGGCTGGCGTGGTCTCGTCTCGTCGCTCTGGATTTTGGCCGCGGCCATCGCGGGCTCGGCCCTGAGTATTTTTGTTGCCGCGAAAATCGGCACGCTGCATCCGCTTTACAAAGGCGATCTCACGCACATCTTCGGCTACGTGTTGTGGACCGTCTACCAGCAATTTCTTCTGCAGGATTTCTTCATGGACCGTTTGCTCCGCCTTCTGCACAGTGAAAGCGCCGCTGTGACTTTCGCAGGCACGCTCTTCGCCGCGGCGCATCTGCCGAATGCCGTGCTCACAGCGGCTACGTTGGTCTGGGGCATCGTTTCGTGCGCGCTGTTCAGGCGTTATCGCAATCTCTGGGCGCTCGGCCTGGCGCAGGGACTGCTCGGCCTCTGCTTCGCCGTCTGCGTTCCGGACGCGTTTCATCATCACCTGCGGGTTGGCTTGGGATATCTGCGCTACCACGGGCCGCAGCCCGTTCCGTGAGCAGTCTAAGGGGGCACGCAAGTGACGCGGAATACCAGCCACGTGTGCAGGAACCAGATTTAGCGCGTGCGAGAGGGAAAAAACGCGCGACGACGAGGAGCAAGCTTCTGCGCGCCGTAGGCTTGCGCAGTCTCCGTTGAGAACCCGCGCGCAGCGAGTTGATTGCTGAGTGTAGCGGTGTCGAAGAGCCGTATTCTGTGAACTTCGCATCCACGCCTGTACAGCTGGTCAACCCGCCAGAATGTTTCGATGTTTCTGACTAGCGTCCGCGAACCCTGATCCTCCTCGGTCTCGGCCAGTACGGCCCAATCTTCGCCTGAACTCCAATACCGGCCCGCCAGCGAGGGCCCGCCGAGTTCGATGACATCGAAGATGAGCATCCCGCCCATTGGGAGAACGTGAGACGCCGCGCGAAAGAAACTCTCTACCAGAAAGTCGGCGTCCGCACCTTCCGCGTGGTACGTTAGTGGCTCGCCCAACGCGACAATGGCCTGGCAAGCTGGAATCTGCGTCTCATAAA
>Ga0187876_1001842_pt1 | contig 16879 bp, 2 predicted proteins | sample June2016WEW_17_4_FD_133000 | JGI IMG/M metagenome (GOLD analysis project Ga0187876, IMG submission 133000) | Peatland microbial communities from SPRUCE experiment site at the Marcell Experimental Forest, Minnesota, USA - June2016WEW_17_40 | ecosystem: Environmental > Terrestrial > Soil > Wetlands...
TGGCACGTTGCCAACAATGGCGGTCAACTATCTCTTGTAGACAGCACCAGCAACGCAAATAACGCCACGAATAATGGCGCAACCACCACCACCGGCCAGATCGATGGCGGGATGCAGACCAACGGCAGCACATATGCGGCCCTCGGAACTCCAGCCAGTCTGGCGAATCTGGCTCAAGGCAATGAAACCTTCTCCGCCTGGGTCAACAGCGCGACCGGAAACAGTGGCGCGATATTGGGGAAGAATGGCACCGATGGCAATGCTGGATGGTCCATGGGTCTGGATTACAACAACATTGTTTGGTTTACGGTCGGCGGATACAACTTCCAACTTTCCAGTTTGAGACCGACGAGCAATGGCGCATGGTCCTATGTGACAGTGACGTTAGATCAAACTGCATCGCAGAACGGTAAAGTCACAATCTATGTAAATGGTTCGCCAAGTGGGACCGGTACGGGAGTGGATGGGCAGACCACCGATGATTCCTCCGAAACCGCATACTTAGCCAATGCAGCGTGCGGCAATTTCTGTGGTTCGCTGAATGGATCGACAGACGAGTTCAGAGTTTCAAATGTGGTTCGATCGCCCGATTGGATCGCGACGGAGTTCAATAATCAAAATTCTCCAGCCGTGTTCTATTCGGTTTCCAGCGAGAACCGCGCCATCAATCCAGTCTCCGCGGTACTCTACGCCGGACAAAGCCAACAATTTACAGCGGCACAATTGGGCATTTGTTCAGCCTCCTTGACTTGGTCACAAAGCCCAACTGGACTCGGCACACTCACCTCCAGCGGACTCTACACTGCTCCCTCAGCTATTAACACACAGCAGACGGTAACCATCACTGCGACCAGTCAGGTGGACTCGACCAAGTCGGCCTCGGCGACGGTGACGCTGGAGCCTCCGGTTGCGGTGAGCGTGACTCCAGCCACCACCGCGCTCTACGACGGAAGTCAGCAGCAGCAGTTTACGGCTAATGTAATCAATGCCAGCAATACCGCAGTCAATTGGACGATCAGCCCCACAGGTACGGGAACCATCAGCGCGACTGGCCTCTACGCGGCTCCGGTGAACATCGCCTCGCAGCCGACGGTGACGGTAACTGCAACCAGCCAGGTGGACCCAACCAAGTCTGCCTCAGCCACGATCACGCTTAATCCACCCGTACTCTCTCCGCCGCAATGCGGGTCAAGCGGATACAGCTACCAACGCGCCATCGTCATCGACCACACCCATATTCCAAATTCCGATCAGGTCAACTTCCCGTTCCTGTTCAATACAACCGATCCTGCCTTTGCCACGACAGCCAATGGCGGCCACGTTACGAGTTTCACCGGCAACGATATTTTCTTCAGTACGGATCCGAACGGTCTCACCAAGCTGGACCATGAACTGGAGGAATACAACCCGGTCACCGGGCAGGTCATTGCATGGGTGCGTATTCCCACTCTCTCGCACACCACGGATACCGTTCTTTATGTGTTCTACGGAAACGCCAGCATTACTTCCTCGCAGCAGAACCCAACCGGCGTGTGGGACAGCAACTACATGGGGGTCTGGCACGTTGCCAACAATGGCGGTCAACTATCTCTAGCGGACAGCACCAGCAACGGCAACAACGCCACAAATAATGGTGCAATCCCCACCGCGGGCCAGATCGACGGCGGAATGCAGACCAACGGCAGCACATATGCAACCATCGGGACGCCAGCCAGTCTGGCGAACCTGGTTCAAGGCAATGCGACCTTCTCTGCCTGGGTCAATACGGCAATTGGCATCGGTGGCATGATCATGGGTAACGAGGGCTATTATGCCGGTGCGGGATGGGCGCTGGGCGTTGACACCAACAACAATATTAACTTTGAGGCCGTTGATGAAGGTCAACCGATAGATCTCACCAGTGCGGGAACGACGGGCAGCCGAACATGGTCCCATGTGGTCGTCACGCTAACGGGTGCGGTTCCAGGCAACTCAAGTCAGGCTACCGTCTATATCAATGGAGTGCCAAGTGGGACGGTCACAGGAGGCGATGGCTATACGCTCGACGATTCTTCTCAACCTGTTTACTTGGCCAATGGCGTGTTTTCAGACGGCCAAGTAGTCACGCCACTAAATGGATCGGTGGACGAGTTCAGAATTTCAAACGTGGTCCGATCGGCTGATTGGATAGCCACCGAGTACTTCAATCAAAGCTCTCCGGCTGCGTTCTACGCCTTATATCCCGAGAACACGGTAGAGGCTATTCCGTCTACCGTAACTCTCTACGCCTTGCAGACTCAGCATTTCGCGGTATCAGGGCCGGGCGCTTGCAACTCCGCCGTCGCGGTGACCTGGAGCATCAGTCCTGCGGGCACGGGCACGATAGACGCGACAGGCCTCTACACGGCGCCGTCCAGCATCATCGCTCAGCAAACAGTGACGGCAACCGCGACCAGTCAAGCGGACAACTCGACAGTTGGCTCTTCGACTGTGCATCTGATGCCGCCTGTCTCGGTTACTGTCACCCCGTCCAGTGCAACGATCAACGGTTGGCAGACACAGCAGTTCACAGCCAGCGTGGCGAATGCTGGCAACACAACGGTGATGTGGACAATCAGTCCAGCAGGGGCGGGCACGATCGACCAGACAGGTCTGTACACAGCACCGTCATGGTCCAACATACCTGACCAAGTTGTAACCGTCACGGCGACCAGTCACGCGGACAGCACCAAGTCGGCTACAGCCACGGTGATTCTAGAGCCGTCGATTAGTGTTTATCCGGCCAGCGCAACACTCCATGGCGGTCAGACGCAGGGGTTCACTGTTGCCGTTGCAAACGCTGGCAATTCGGCCGCTGAGAACGTTATCTGGACAATCAGTCCCGCAGGCATTGGCACGTTCACCCCGTCAGGTGGGTACGCGGAATACATAGCGCCAGCCAGCTTTACCACACAGCAGACTGTAACCATCACAGCTACTACGACCACCCAGACGGGTACGATCCTATCGGCATCAGGAACGGTCACATTGATACCGCCAGTGCGGGTTACCCCTTCTAGTGCAACGCTCTATAGCGGACGAATACAGCAGTTTAACGCTACGATTGGCGGCACAATCAACTCGGCGGTGAACTGGACGCTCAGTCCGGTAGGAATTGGCGCAGTCAGCGCGACAGGACTGTACACAGCGCCGGCCAGCATCACCACACAGCAGACAGTGACCATTACAGCGACTAGTCAGTCGGACGCGACTCAGTGGGCCTCGGCCATGATCACACTCTCTCCGACGCAATGCGCGGCGAGCGGATACGGTTACCAGCGCGCCATCGTCATCGACCACACCCAGGTTCCGAATACCGATCAGGTTAATTTCCCGTTCCTCTTCAACACAACCGACCCTGCCTTCGCCACAATCGCCAATGGCGGCCACGTCACTAGTTCCACCGGCAATGACATTATCTTCAGCACCGATCCCAACGGGCTCACTCAGCTCGACTATGAGTTGGAGGAATACAACCCGGTCACCGGCCAGGTCATCGCGTGGGTTCGCATTCCGCTGCTCTCACATTCGACAAACACTGTTCTCTATGTGTTCTACGGAAACGCCAGCATCACAACCTCGCAACAGAACCCGATTGGCGTGTGGGACAGCAACTACATGGGGGTCTGGCACGTTGCCAACAATGGCGGTCAACTATCTCTTGCGGACAGCACCAGCAACGCAAATAACGCCACAAATAATGGTGCAACCACCACCACCGGCCAGATCGATGGCGGAATGCAAACAAACGGTAGCACATATGCGACCATCGGAACGCCGTCCAGTCTGGCGAATCTAGCTCAAGGCAACGCAACCTTCTCTGCTTGGGTCAATCCAGCATCCGGCACCGGCACAATCATGGGTAAAGACAGCTGTTGCAGTGTCGGATGGGTGCTTGGCCTGAACAACAACGAAGTATCCTTTTATAACGTCGCAGGCTACAGCTACCTTTATAGTTCGATACCAATGAACAGCGGCGCATGGTCCTATGTGACCGTTACGTTATCTGGAAATCCAACGCAAGACGGGCAAACGACTATCTATATCAATGGCCTACCTAGTAATAGCGGTGCTGATACATCTAGCGGCGTGTCTGGTGACGATTCCGCACAAACCGCTTTCTTAGCCAATGATTCTATTGGAGTCAATGGTGAGCCTGCGCCGTTCAATGGAGCGACAGATGAGTTCAGAATTTCAAACGTGGCTCGATCGGCCGATTGGATCGCAACCGAATACACCAATCAAAGCTCTCCCGCGACGTTCTACGCCCTTTATCCCGAAAATACTGTACAGGTTTTGCCGGCTACAGTAACCCTCTATGCCTTTCAGAGCCAGCAGTTCGCAGTACCGGGGTCTGGAGTTTGCAGTTCCGCCGCTGTGACGTGGGCAATCAGCTCAGCGAACCTTGGCACGATCGATGCATCAGGGGTGTACACAGCGCCAACCAGCATTACCAGCCAGCAGACGGTAACTGTGGCAGCGAGCACTCAAGCGAACGGAGCAACAATCGGTTCGGCGACAGTGACCCTGATGCCACCTCTGTCGATTGGTGTGACTCCAGCAAATGCGACGGTTTACTTCGGCAATATGACGCAGCAGTTTCTTGCCAACGTGGCAAATGCCACCAACACGGCCGTGACCTGGACGATCAGTCCGGCAGGGGTAGGGACGATTAGCTCTACGGGTTTGTACACATCCCCAAACACATATTTCCCGCAGCAAACGATCACTGTTACGGCGACCAGTCAGACAGATCCAACTAAGTCGTCCTCTGCTGCGGTAACACTGCTGAATCCACCATCGGTCAGTGTCACGCCGTCCAACGTGACACTCAACTATCCCAGTCAGACACAGCAGTTTACCGCTACTGTGACCAATGCAAGCAATACAGCGGTGACGTGGTCTGTCAGTAGTGAGGAATTCGGACCAACCGCAGTAACGTGGGGCACGATCACCCAGAATGGGTTATATACGGCGCCATCCAATTTCACAAGCCAGCAGACTGTGGTCGTAATGGCGACTAGCCAGGTGCCTGAGTGTAACGGGTGCGGAATGCTGGTGGGCACCGCGACAGTTACGTTGTCACCGCTCGATGCAGTCAATGTAACTCCAGCCAGCGCGACACTTAACAGGGGCCAGTCGCAGCAGTTTACAGCCAGCGTTGCGAACCTCAGCAACACAGCAGTGACCTGGACGGTAAATCCAGTCGGACTAGGCAAGATTAACTCGGCGGGACTGTACACGGCGCCGACAGCGATCTCAACACAACAGACGGTGACGATCACTGCGACCAGTCAGGCAGATCCGACCAAGTCGGCCTCGGCCATGATTACACTCACTCCAACTGCGCTCACTCCACAGCAATGCTGGTCCGGATACAGCTACCAGCGCGCCATCGTCATAGACCACACCCAGGTTCCGAATACCGACCAGGATAACTTCCCGTTCCGCTTCAATACGACCGATCCTGCCTTTGCCACGACAGCCAACGGCGGCCACGTTACGAGTTCCACCGGCAATGACATTATCTTCAGCACCGATCCCAACGGGCTCATTAAGCTGGACCATGAGCTTGAGGAATACAACCCGGTCACCGGGCAGGTCATCGCGTGGGTGCGTATACCAACGCTCTCGCACTCCACGGACACACTGCTCTATGTGTTCTACGGAAATTCCAGCATCACCAGTTCACAGCAAAATGCGAGCGGTGTATGGGACAGCAACTATCAGGCCGTATATCACTTCGCAAATGCCGGGACCGGCATTATGGCAGACTCCACTGCGTACGGCAACAACGCTACGCCGACATTGACGTCGGCCACTTCCGGAGAGATCGATGGGGCAGTCAGCTTCAATGGAACTTCCAGCTACATCCAGGTTCCCGCAACGACGTTCGCATCTATCCAATCTTCCTCCGCTGCGACCTTCGGGACGTGGTTCAAAACATCTTCCTTCGGTGTGATCTTAGGGCAGACCGTCGGCGAGAAACCTGGGTCCAACAACGAATATGGCGACTGGCCCGTACTCTACATCGACAGTTCGGGCAACCTTGTAGCGTCCTTCTTGTCCGGGTCCCCACTCATCACGACAAAAGCCTACAACGACAATCAATGGCATTTCGTCTCTTTCACCACTCAAGCTGGCACCGAGACGCTTTACGTTGATGCGCAGAGTGTTGCTTCGCAGCCGGTGGCTCAGTTCAGCACAACCTCAACCTACAGTTACTTCCTCGGAGCCGGAGACACTGGCTATTACTATCTAGACTCGTTTGGAAATGCAAACATGTGGCCTGGCTCGACCGGGTCTTGGTTCTACTTCGACGGCGCTCTCGACGAAGTCAACATATCCAACATCGCCCGATCAGGCGACTGGATCAATACGCAGTACAACAATCAGCGCTCGCCCTCGACGTTCTACGCGCTCGACCCAGAAAACGCTCCCATTATCCCGGCCATGGCAACCCTCTCCGCCTTGCAGAGTCAGCAGTTCGTGGTCGCGGGTACATGCAACACCGCCGCGATCTGGACAATTGCCCCATCGGAACTGGGTACCATCAGCGCCGCAGGCCTGTATACAGCACCGAACAGTATCACTACGCAGCAGACGGTGACAGTAACGGCGACCGGCCTGGGAAACTCTAACCACTTGGCCTCTGCGACGGTCACCCTGATGCCGCCCGTGGCGGTCAGCGTGACTCCGACCGGTGCGACGCTGACTGGTGGTCAGACGCAGCAGTTGACCGCTAATGTAGCAAACACCAGCAACACGGCTGTGACCTGGACAATCAGTCCGGCAGGCGCAGGAACCATCAGCGCGACGGGACTCTACACGGCGCCAACCAGTGTGATGACGCAACAAACGACGACGGTCACTGCGACCAGTCAGGCGGACACAACCCAGTCGGCCTCGGCTACAATTACGCTCTCTCCTGTCGCAGGCTCTCCAATCCCGCCCTCTCCAACGCAATGTGGATCGAGCGGGTACAGCAACCAAAGCACAATCGTCATCGATCACACGAAAGTTCCAAACACAGATCAGCCCGACTTCCCGTTCCTTTTCAATACAACCGACCCAAGCCTTGCCACAATATCCAACGGCGGGCAGGTCACTAGTTCCAGTGGCTACGACATCGTCTTCAGTACTGATCCTAATGGTCTAACCAAGTTGGATCACGAACTGGAGGAGTATAATCCGGTCACCGGACAGGTCATCGCGTGGATTCGCATCCCAACCCTTTCGCATAGCGCAGATACCGTTCTCTATGTGTTTTACGGGAACCCGAATATTACCACTTCGCAGCAGAACCCAACCGGAGTATGGGACCGCAACTATACAGCTGTTTATCATTTGGCAAACGTGGGAACTAGCACCGCAGCGGACTCCACCGCAAATGGTAACTACGGAACGCCCACCTCGGTATTAGCTGCTCCCGGCAAGATCGATGGGGCAGCAAGCTTCGATGGCGTCTCCAGCTACATACAGATTCCCTCGGCCGATTTCCCATCCTATCCGGAAGGAACTTATGTTGCAGCAGTTGAAGGAACCGATTTCACAGCCACCTTTGCAGCATCCTTTGGAGTTTGGTTCAAGACAGCATCACCCGGAGTCATATTAAGCCGGACAGACGGACTGTATGGTGGCTGCTACTGGTTTGGTTGCAGCTACGCATCTACGGAACCTGGCGACCCAGGTCTTCCTGGAACTGCAGTACTATATATCGACGAATCCGGTTACCTGAGAGGCCCTGGGGGCGTCACAGCAACAGCGTATAACGACAACAATTGGCATTATGCGTTTTATACAGTGGCGAACGGGACGGAGACGCTATACGTTGATGGACAGAGTCTAGGTTCCACGGCACAGGAGCAAGTCGGCGAATGGTCAACTTATTCGTACTTTCTCGGAACTGGCGATACATTAGATCAGACGGCGGGAAATTGGAGTTGGCTCTATTTCAACGGATCTCTTGACGAAATCAGCATATCGAATACGGCTCGATCCGGTGATTGGGCTAAGACGGAGTACAACAATCAAAGTTCGCCCGTGACGTTCTATACGTTCAATCCTGCCAGCACGCTTGCGGTCGCTCCCGCTACAGTAGGCCTTTACGCATCGCAAGGCCAACAGTTTGCGGCAGCGGGAATCTGTAACGCTGCCGTGACCTGGTCGATGCCGACGGGCGCGCAAGGCATGCTCACATCGAGCGGCTTCTACACTGCGCCTGCCAGCATCACGGTACCGCAAAACATCACGATCACTGCAACAAGTCAGGTGAGCGGAGCAATAGTTGGCTCGGCCATTGTGACATTGCTGCCTCCGCCTCCTCCTGTTGTGCTCACTGAGGCGACCCAACCGCCATATGTGATAGGCACATCTCAAGCATTTACAGCAACCCTGAAAGATCAATACGGAACGCCGGAGCCTGGGGTGACCGTGACCTTCACCGTTACCGGTGCGAACAGCAATATTGGCAGCAACACAACCGACAGTAATGGCGCTGCCTCGTATACCTACAATGGGGCCGTTAGTGGAACCGACTCGATACAGGCAACGGCAAGCGTTAACGGAGAACTATCGACATCCAATAGCGTCGCGGCTACCTGGATCATCCCTGCGCCGGCGAACCCGGAGGGAAGCGTTACGCTGATGGCGCCGCCAACGCTTGGTCAGGCCGGATTGGTTGGGGCCTTCACTGACAACACTGGAGCAGTCATCGAACCCATAGCCATCGGTGCCGCACCGAGAGTGTATGTAGTGCCGGCCGGTGCAACTCAGCTTCAGTTAGGGGTTGATGATAGCTGGTTTGCCGTTGGCGGCGGATCCGGGTTTGTTGTTGCAGTCAATGGGATTTCCGTGAAGGTTCTGCCCACGGCGATGCCATGGAACTGGGTAACTGGAGGGCTGAATAACAACTACCAATACGGCATAGGTACTGCACTCAATCCGAGCGGTGATGGGACCAGTCCGCAATTGGCGGCGACAGGTCTCACGCAGGGAGAACTCGTCAGTATTGCCTACCAGAGCGGAACAGCCTCGGCGGGTCTATCTGCCAACCCGCCCGTCAATGCCGATGGCGATCAGACACGCATTACCGGCGTGAATATATGGAATGGAACGTATTTCCCTACCTTATACATGGCCGCTTCATCTTACCCGGTGGGACAACCCATTACGTTCAATGCGATTGTAGTTAATGGGTCAGGGGTGCCTATGCCAAACATCCCTGTGACACTCAACGTCACGGGAGCCAATGCAGGGCAGTACCAGGCCACAACCGATTCCACGGGAACTGCCGCATTTATGTATAGCGGGACAAATGCTGGAATGGATTACTTGCTGGCACAGGCACTTCCGATCGGAGAGGCAGGCCTCGCGTCAAGCCAAACCAGCATCACGTGGGTTAATTACCCTACTCCGCCGCCGGCGGGCACGCTTGGACTTCAATATGTTGCGACTGTTGGCCCCGTACAGGGTTATTACGTGACGGCCACTGATGCCTCTGGGTCCCCGATATACAATGCGGCTGTTGGGTTCTATGAAACAGGTGCAGACACTCTTTTTCTAAATGGGACGACCGATATCACGGGTCACGTAAACTTCCAGTTCTCGCATGTAAATTCTGGAACTTATAACCTGGTTGCCATTGACTCTGTCAACCGAAACGTTGTGTTTACAACTCCTCTATTCAGCGGCATATGGACTGCTCCTGTGTCGAATCCGACTGGTGACTTAGGCGATGCACTCAGTGTGGGCATCTCGGCGCTTGATATGGTTACATTGCCAAACACGCTTCAACTGAATGGAACCTACACCGACACCCTGGGATTCATACCCACATTTACATGGAGCCAGGTCAGCGGACCCGGCACGGTTACCTTTGCAACTCCGCAACAGCAAAGTACGACAGCGACCTTCAGCCAAGCCGGATACTATCTGCTGCAACTGAGCGGCAACGATACGGTCACAACCGCTTCCATACAGTACGCAGTAACAGTAATACCGGCTTCTGGAGAAGATCTAGGTCAGATCGCAAGTCCTGTATATGGATCCTCGGTTTCTGGAGTGGTCCCAATCACACTTGCGCCTGGAATAACGCTCCAGAGTGGCACACTAATCTACTATCCCTCAAGCAATTTCAACAACGCCACGGTGCTGAATGCGAGTACAGTCGGCTCGGGCCCGATGATCATCGGCACTCTCGACACCACGACGCTGGCCAACGGTACGTACTGGATTATGCTCGATGCCACGGACAAGAGCGGAAAAGAGGAATTCAGTCTGGTGCAGATCACCGTTGTCGGCAACTACAAGCCGGGACGCGTCACAGCGAGTGTGACGGACCTGACTGTTCCAGCGAATGGGCTTCCGATCAACATTCAACGGCAATATGACAGTTTCAACGCAGGCACCAGCGGCGATTTCGGCTATGGATGGAACCTGGGTCTAAACACAGATCTCACGGTAGACTCATCCTATAATGTGACGTTTACCCTTGGGGGACAGCGAAGAACCTTTTACTTCACTCCGCAGAATAATAGCTTCTCACCGATTTTAGGAATTTACTTGGGGCCATGGTTTGCGGCCTATACTCCTGAGCCGGGCCTCCACGGCACGCTTACGGCAATCGAGACGGGTTGCGCCGCATCCTATGACGCTAATGGCGCTGAGGCCCTTATAGTTCCTAACAGCTCAATGTGGGAGTGTTGGCTTGGCTCGGACGGCTGGTATACCGAAGGCCCTAGCGCTTACGGCCTGTATAACCCGTCCATATACGTCTACACTGATCCGTCCGGAACCTCATACACCATCAGCGCGACCGGGGCCCTGCAATCCATTCAGGATTTGAACGGCAACGGGTTGGCCCTCAACACGAACGGCATCACCAGCACCACTGGCCTCTCCGTGCCGTTCGTACGCGATTCGAGCAATCGAATTACGCAGATTACCGATCCGCAGGGCAACATCTACCAGTACGCCTACGACGCCAACGGCAATCTCGCCTCCGTCACCTATCCGCCCCCGCCCACAACGCAGCCCAGCGTGTTATGCCCCAATACAACCCAGCCGAACACCAGCACCTACACCTACGACTCGAACCACCTGTACACCGGCGGCACGGATGCTCGTTGCAACCCGTTGCCTACGACGAATTACTTTGGTTCCAGCGATTATGATCCCAACGGATTACCTTTGAATGGGCGCGTGAAGAGTACGACTGACGCGCTCGGTGAGACCACGAGCTACGCCTACAATCTGGTTACGAACGCCACTTCCGTCAAATACCCTCCCGACGCCAATGGGAATAAGGGTACGGCGGTTATGACCTACGACAACTATGGGATGCTGCTGACCTCCACTGACCCCTTAGGCCTCACAACCAGCAATGCGTACGATGCAAACCACAACCTGATCTCGGTAACTGACCCGATGGGTTTCGTCAGCAGTTACGCCTACGATTTCAACGGCAATAAGAAGTCGTCTACATATCCGAATGTTACACAGGGCGTGAATACGACCAGTTACACGACCTATAACCAGTACTCGGAGCCGACATCCACGACCGATGAGTTGGGCAATGTGCGGATATTCAACTACGACGCCAACTACAACCCGCGGAGCATAACCGACACGATCAACGGCGTGCCAGCCACGCTAGCCAGCTTCATCTTCAACGCGAACGAGACGCTGCAGGCTGGCGCCGTCGGGTACGACATCACCGCGCAGCCGACCATGGCGAGCCAGTTTGCCTACGACGCCAGTGGCAACATGGCCAGCCGAACCGACGCACTGGGACGCACAACATCCTACGTCTACAACTCACTTGGAAACAAAATCGCCACGACCCTGCCGCTTCCCAACGCCAACACCAGCGCAGCCGCTGCGACGACGACCTACCAGTACGATGCCTTTGGTCGCTTGACGCAGACTTCGGCGCCGTTGGGTAGAACAACCAGCTCGACCTACGACGCGATGGGCAACAAGACCAGCGATACGGACGCGCGCGGCAATGTCACGTCGTATCAGTACGACGCGCTGAACCGGCTCACCACCACAATCTATCCGACAAATCCCGTTACTACTACGACGAAGTCCTACGACTTCCGCAACAATGTCATCGACTCTACCGATCAGGCTGGCAACGTAACCCACCATGTCTACGATCTCTCCGGCCGTCAGATCTCGGTCACCAAGGGATACAACACACCGCAGGCGAGCACCACCTCGTTCGCCTACGACAAAGATGGCCGCAAGACGAGCGTGACCAACGCCCTCGGCCACACAACGAGCTACACCTACGATGCGGCGGGCAGGCTCACGTCCATCGCCGGGGCGAAGGGCAACTTCACCTTCGCCTACGATGCCGCCGGCAACCGCATCTCCAGCGCCGACGGCAACGGCAACACCACCACCTTCCAGTACGACGCCCGCAAGCGTCTGGTCAAGACGATCTATCCCGACAAGACTTCGACCACCAACAGCTATGATGGCCCGGGCAACCTCATCGGCGTCACCGACCAGGCCGGCAACACCGTCAACTACACCTACGACGCGGCCAACCAGTTGCAGAGCGTCATCCAGACGAACAGCCCGAACACGGCCAACACCACCTCGTATGGATACGACCCCAACGGCAACCTGGCCAGCCTCACCGACGCCAACAGCCACAGCACGCAGAATGTCTTCGACATCTTCTCCGACATCACCGGCAAGACGCTGCCCGATGGCTCGCTGCAGGAGTCGCGCACCTACGACGCCAACGGCAATCTGACCCAGCTCACCCACTTCAACGGCAAGACGACCACCTACGCGTACGACCAACTCAACCGCCTCACCACGCGCACGCCCGACCCCACCCTGGTCACCGAGCCGGTCGTCAGCTACACCTACACGCCCACCGGCAAGCACGCCACCACCACCGTTACCACCGCCACCGCCAGCGTCACCACCAGCTACGCCTACGACGCGCTGGACCGGCTGACGGCGAAGGTCACTCCAGAGGGCACGTTGAACTACACCTACGACGCGTCGGGCAGAGTGGCGTCCATCAGTTCGTCGAATGTCCACGGGGCGTCGGTCTCGTACACCTACGACAGCCTCAACCGGCTCAGCACGGTGGTGGACAACAACCTGCCCGCGGGGCAGAACACCACGACCTACGCCTACGACTCGGCCAGCAACCTGGTTACGGTCACCTATCCGAACCAGTTGACATCCACCATCCAGTACGACAGCCTGAACCGGCTTACCTAGCTCAACTCATCGACGGTGAGCTCCACGCAGGTCTCCGGCTACAACTACCAGCTCGGCGCCACGGGCAATCGCACCGGCGCAACGGAGCAGAATGGCCGCACGCTCACCTGGAGCTACGACGGGATCAATCGGCTGACCAACGAGGCGATCAGTCAAGACCCAGCGGGCGGAAACGGCGCGGTCAGTTACGAGTTCGATCCGGTGGGCAACCGCACGTCGGCCAACTCCTCGCTGCCGGGCGTCCAGACGGTGAGTCTCTCCAGCTTCAACCTCGACGACTTGCTCTCCGGCGAGACCTACGACGCCAATGGCAATACAACCTATACCGGCGGTCGCAGCTTCGTGTACGACTCGGGCAACCGGTTGCGGTCGATGAACAACGGCGCGGTCAGCATTATTTACGATGGCTTCGGAAACCGCGTGGCCAAGACCGTGGGCGGAGTGACGACGAAGTATCTCGTCGAGGACGACGTGAACCCCACCGGCCTGCCGCAGGTGATGGAGGAGACCGTCAACAACGTGGTGCAACGCACCTACACCTACGGCTTCCAGCGCATCAGCGAGAATCAGCTCATCAATAATGTTTGGACACCCAGCTTCTACGAATACGACGGCTCTGGCAGCGTCCGGCAACTGACAAATTTGGCCGCTAACGTAACCGTAACAGACACCTATAACTACGACGCCTTCGGCAACCTGCTGAATTCAACAGGAACGACTCCAAACAACTATTTGTATCGCGGCGAGCAGTACGATAAAGACCTCGGTCTCTACTATCTCCGCGCCCGTTACTACAATCCAGCCACAGACAGGTTCCTGAGCAGAGACCCGAAAGAGGGCAAGCCCACTATCCCCAGGACGCTGCATAAATACCTCTACGCCAGCGCGGACCCTGTCAACAGAGTCGATCCGCGCGGCCGGGAGGACTTGATTGAATGCATAGAAACGTGCACCGCGGAAGTGGAAGATCTCGAATTAACTGAAGATGTTGAAATTAAGGATATCGAAGAGGCTGAAAAAGAGTTATGCGAACTCTGCTTTGCCGCTGGCACGCCGATTCATACTGACCATGGCGACGTTCCTGTTGAGAAGATTCGGGTGGGCGACGAGGTTGTCTCGCGCAACTCGGTCACCGGCAAGCTGGAATCGGAGCCGGTCACGGCGCTCACTCCGCTGCACAAGGACTCGCTGCTGGAGATACGCATCGAGGGCGAACATGATCCGCTCAGGCCCAGCACTCGTCATCCCTTCTGGGTCAAACGCGGCGAGGCGCAGGCCGCCTGGATCGAATCTGGTAGTATGCGGGTGGGAGATCAACTCCAGACCCTTCAAGGGAACTGGCGCAGGGTGGTTGCGATCACTCCTCTGCCAGGCCAGGAAACCGTCTACAACTTCACCGTCGACCAAAACCACGACTACTTCGTCGGCGAAACCGGGTTCCTCGTACACAACGCAAGATGCGAATGCTCGGCAGGACCTTTCAATGGAAGGTCTGGCCCTCCAGGAAGACTCAATCCATTAAATCCCGGCTTGGCAGCAGCAGCAGAAGCAACAGTTGGTGCGATTGGGACATTTTACCCTGGGGTTGCACATCCAATTGGAGCCTGTGCGGAATTTGATGCTGCGAATCAGGCGATGAATGCAGGAGGAGATTTGCCGACAGGCCCAGACTTTGGGCCTGCTACCCGTGGCGGAGAACCGGTAGCTCCATGCCTGATCTGCCAGATGGCTCAGAAAGCGCTCAAAACCACACAAAAACAGCCTTCAGCACCCTGATCGAACCCTTAAGAGTTGAAGAAAGCAGAGGTCAAGACCTCAGCATTCCAGGTCAGGAGACTCGCGGCCCGTGTTCCCAGGCACGGGTCACAACCATAACCTGAGAGGCTCCGCTAATCCACAACGTGCGGACTAGGGTCCTCACCAAAATTCTCATACCCACCAAGAAACCGCTATGCCCTAAAAGGTGGTAGTGGTATATTCAGGAGGTGCCCGTTTGACGGCCAGTCGCGCCCGGAGGAATCATCTGTGTATTTGAAGACAATCATTGCCGCATTAGCACTTGGCTTATTCCCATCGCTCCTCATGTCGCAAGCGATGCCGACAGCAACTCGCCGGCTCGACATGCAGGTAGGCGGTTTGTTCTCCATCGCAAATCCCGGCATTGCCAGCGACGCAACCATTCGCTACGGCCAAATGAACTTCAAAGGGGGCGGTCTGTACACAACGATTGACCCCGCTAATCATCTCGGCGTAGAGCTGAGCGTGCGCCAGGTGTTTGGAATTGAAGGCGTTCACGAGCGCACTTACGAGCTCGGGCCACGGCTCTACCTGACCCACGGGCGTTTAATGCCATACGGGAAAGTCCTCTTCGGCCGCGCAGTGTTCAATTTTCCAAACGATATGGCGAACCAGGCGTTCACCGAAGGAGCCCTTGGGGGAGGCCTCGACTACCGCGTTAGCTCGGTGTTCTACCTTCGCGCCGATTACGAGTATCAGAGATGGTTAGGGTTTGGAACGCAGGTGAGTGCTTTCCCGGGATCTTTGAGTCCGAGTGTCGCCTCGTTTGGGGTTGCCTATCACTTTGGCGGGGATGCCAATTGCGCCTGCGGCAGGTACTAGAGCACGGCGATTTCCGCTCAAAAGGGGCGATAACGATATGAGTATCTTTGATTCTCCAGAACGAACGCATCAGTCCTTGATCGACGTCGGTTATCTCACGAAGCGGGAAATCTCGACGGTGATCTATCTGGCTGGGAAACAGAATAGGCCCCTACTACTAGAAGGGCCGGCCGGCGCCGGTAAGACCGAGCTAGCCCTCAGTGTTGCGAAAGCCGAAAAGATGCGTTTTATTCGGCTTCAGTGTTATGAAGGCATCTCCGACAAGCAGGCAGTCGGCGACTATAACCGAGCGCTACAGGAGATGTTCGTTATCCTGCAGTCGAAGAACCAGACCTGCTCGTGGGACGAAATTCGCAAGGAAATCATCGGTCGCGCGTTTTTTATCGCCGGACCGTTGCTTGAGGCTCTCGAATCACCCGAACGGGTAGTGCTCTTGATTGATGAGTTGGATAAAGTGGACCACGCATTCGAGGCAACACTACTTGAGATCCTTTCCGTCTGGGAGATGTCTGTTCCCCTCTTGGGCACCATCAAATCTACTCATCCGCCCTTCACAGTGATTACGTCGAACCAAGAGCGTTTTCTCGGATATCCGCTGCGTCGCCGCTCGTTCTATATTCAGATCGAACATCCTACCGCACAGCTTGAAGCGGCAATCGTAGCCCGCAAGACACCCAACGCATCACACGAACTACACGCATTCATTGCTGGCTTTGCTCAGGCGCTTCGTGCCTACCCGATGGACAAATCTCCGTCGATCTCAGAGATGAATGACCTCGCAATGGCCTTGACGGGTCTTGGTCGGGTATCGCTCTATCCGGAGGACAAACAGATTCTATTGCCTCTGATTGCCAAGACCGAGGGAGATCGAAAGAGGCTTCTGATGAAGGACGGCTTCGAAAATCTCGTCCAACTAGCGAGGAAGAACGCGGAGGAAATGATTCGGATGGAACGTGTGGAAGCTGAGTCATTAGCGCCGCCGAATAAGGAA
>Ga0187876_1001844_pt1 | contig 16869 bp, 22 predicted proteins | sample June2016WEW_17_4_FD_133000 | JGI IMG/M metagenome (GOLD analysis project Ga0187876, IMG submission 133000) | Peatland microbial communities from SPRUCE experiment site at the Marcell Experimental Forest, Minnesota, USA - June2016WEW_17_40 | ecosystem: Environmental > Terrestrial > Soil >...
CGATGTGATAAGGTTTCTTCACGGCGGTTGGCTCCCCTTTCGGATTCGAGTTGGCAACCGGATTCTATCGAAACCGGCGCCACCGCCGCTTACCAACCTTCAACTAGACTCGGGACGCCTTCCGCGGGCGATCCGTTGCAGATTGTGCTGTCCGCGTGTCAACGCCGGCAAGCTGAATTTGTAGGGGTTATATCGAATCGAAAAGACCACCGTGTCCGCGCCCTGGCATGCCTCGATGGCGTCCGTTACACCGTGGTCGCTTCCCGTGTCCCAACCGTCGGTCAGAAGGAGCATCGCCTTGCGCCCCGCTTGCAGTCTCAGTTTGAGTTTGGCCGCGAAAAACACGCCATTCCAAAGGGTCTTCCCCCCGCACGGTGGTGAGTGCCGACTCCACACAGTCGGATTCTGGCCGGAACAGGGTTCTCCGAGGACAGCGGCCTCTTCGATGCCAAGGCCCTCGGTGCCGGCACGGAGACTTTCGACGGAACTCGTCAAGTCCGTAACCAGCTTTTGCTGCTCCGCCACCGACACCAGGAACGCACGATCCTGCGGCGAAAGAATGCGAGACACGAACTGCATGAGCGTTTGCCGTTGTTGACTCAAAAAGCTGCTCTGGCTGCAACTGCAATCGGCGATCAGCCCGACGGTGAGTGGAAGATCCGATTCCTGCCAGATGTACTTCACTTGCTGCGGGACACCGTCGTCGAGCACGACGAACTCGTCGCGGCGGAGGTCGTGCGCGGCAGCGCCGTTCGAATCCCGCACCGTGCAGGGCACGCGAACCAGGTTCACGTCTTCGTGGAAGACCGTTGGTGGCTGCGCCAGCAACGGAACAGCAAACGCCAGCGCGACCCAATGTCGTTTCATTACTATGGCTGTCTCCATTATGCGCTCAGCGAAGCGAACCAGATCTCCGGGAAGCCGTGGGAATGAAAGCGGAACGATATGGTTTGTCATCGGCAACCAATTGGCGCGCGAGACGGCTGCGTTGCAGCTACTCTATAGTCAGGCATGGACTCTTCGGCTGACCGCGTGGCAGAAGTAACTCCACGAGGCTTCCTGGCCATGGGTATCTTTTTGCTATTCGGTGCACTCATGGCGTCGCTCGTCGGCACGACCTTGGTGTGGCGGGGCACCGCCCTTGATCGCATGTGGGCTCTCAATCCACGCGCTTACGACGGGCTTGCGCCCTTCGGAAAAGCAGCGGGAATCCCGCTCATGCTCTTTGGAATCACTCTCGCCGTTGCCGCCCTAAGCTGGTTCAAGCGTTACCTTTGGGGCTGGCGGCTAGCTGTAGCTATTATCGCGACCCAGGTTTTGGCAGACTTGGTCAACGTCTCCCTTGGGCGAATCGTTGAGGGCGTGATAGGTGCCACCCTTGCTGGCGCGCTGCTGTTCTATTTGCTAAAGGCCCACGTGCGCCGTACCTTTGAACGCCGTAGATCCGGTGGCGTTTGAAAATGGGCGTCGATCCTCCTACTGGGACACGGTCGTAGATTTGGTAAGCTTGCGGAGGCGAAGAAGGCAATCTGGAGAGCAATAATCGAGGTGGGGTTTATAGTCTTCCTGTTCTATTTCAATCTTCTAATGGGCGAATTTGCGCACTCTGGAAAAGGAAGGGAAATGGGCTTCGCCTGGGCGATTGCGGACATTTTGCCGCCCGCCAATTTTGCGATTGCCATTATGGCCGCGCTCATCGGTTATGTCGCTTTTGAGTTTCTTCGGAGCAAATTCTAAGCGGATCAGGCCGGCTTGGCATGTGCGGAGGTGGTCAGGAGAACCGCGCGAAGATCCCCTGAATTAGGAGAAGAGGGTGGTTGGGGATTGGGCTTTCCTGGATCACAGATCGGACTTCAGTTTATGCCAAGAGTTCAGCGTTGGGCGGAGCGATATCCGGTGTTATCGGATACTGTTTTCCGGCAGGGAAGCTCTCGATCGAGGGCCCGCCTCCGCCGGCGTGGGAGCCGAAGCTCTGGCCGATCCGGCTCGTATGCACATCCACGGGTAAGGCGTTTGCGGCAACTTGGCCGCGCGGTGGAATCCCCGGACCGAAGCCGACTTCGCGGTACTAATCCGCGCCCGTAGTCGGCGCACGCTTCCCAGGTCGCCGTTTCTGGACCCCTTGAGTGGCCGTCGGGTCCTGGAAGTTAGCCGTAGCAGCGAAATCCCACGCTCCGAAGATGTTGCTGACGATTCCTTCCAGTATTGCTGCGCGATATCGCCGAGCGCCGCACGGCCACCACGCATTGGACGGTTGCGATGGCGCCGCAAACGTCTAAGTAATCACTCGCTCTTTTGCACGGACACCAGCCGCTGAATCATGGCCTCGACAAAGTCGGGTGCGCCATCGAAGCCTAGTTGCGTCCATCGCCAAATTCCCCGCGGGTCGACAACCCAGTTCTGCGGAATAGCTACTCCATCCAGCAGGCCCTCCACCAGGCTGTAAGCCGGAATCACCGTGAAGGTGTACCCTTTTTCTTTCAAGAAGGGTTCCACGAGGCCAAGATCTTCGTCGATGTTGAAGGTGAGTATCTGAAGATCGGTGCGGTCTTTCACCGTTTCATACAGCTTCTGCAGGTGCGGCAGTTCGGAATTGCAAGGCCCACACCAGGTGGCCCACAAGTTGATCAACACCGATTTCCCTTTCAGCGATTGCAGTTTCCACGTCTTGTTGGAGAGGTCGGCCAGTTCGAACGCCGGCAACGTCTTCTTGGGCTTCTCCCAACGCCCCTCCTTGAGTTCCTCGGGCTTGGCGCCGCCTGATGTGCTCCACACCGTCCACGCGACTTCCGTGCCGCCCATGCCCGTCCAAAGCGCACGGGCCTCGTCGGTGATGTCGTCTCGAAGCCGTCCTTGCCATGGAGTCGGCGGCGCAAGACGGGCCTGCAGCGCCCTCTGGTAATAAGTCAGGGCATCGGCCTTGCGGTTCTCCAGCGCGGCTAAACGCGCCCGATTCAGCCAGTAGTAGGACTGGCGCTTTTGCGATTTTGGCGGCGGCGCCTCAACCGAGCTGCGCAGCGCCTTTGCTTCGACCGGACGTCCGGCCAGTCGCGCGGCCTGCAACATCAGTCCCGTGAGATTCTGTCTTTGGTAGGTCTGGTCATTTTCTAAATTGTCACTGTCTTCGGCGGAAAGGTTATCGTCCTTCGCGTCAGCCTCCAACTCTTTGGCCAGCAGCGGCTGAGCCTTGCGTAACAGTACCAGCGCGCGTTTTGGCTGCCAGCGGTGTTGTATTAGGAAATCTGCCGCATCGATGTAGCTTGATGAGGAAGGCGCTTCATAATCTTCGCTGAACTTGAGGAAGCGATCCATGGCGGCGACCCCGTCCTTCTCGGATATCGTGAAATCGTTGGAGATAGTGTAGAACCAGCTTGATCGGCCCAGGTAAGTGAGGTCAGGAAAATCGTCGCGAATCCAGCCTTTGAGGGCTTCTTCATAGATCCGGTTGTAGGCAAGCCACGCAGCGGCGTCTTTGGAGTCTTCCGGCTCTTTGTGATCCTTTGTCCATTGGGAGCTCACCACTTCGTAGGCCTCTGGCGAAGACGGAAACTCCCGCAGAATGCGGTCGTCCATCGCCTTCAGCGTAGCTTCGGAGGCGCCGCTCTCCTTATAGCCCTTCCCCAGGAGAGCCAGCCACCTCGCGTCTGGTTTCGGATTGAGCGACTCCAGGCGGGTGAGGTCTTTGGCTACCTGCTCTCGCAGAGCCGCGTGTTCCTTCGGCGGTCGTGTGCGGAACTCCAGGCCCCACAGGACCCAGTACCGCCACAGGACCGCGTACTGTTTGAGACGCTCAGGATCGGTTTCGCCGACGAGTTGCGCGCGCAGCGCCATGGCGACTCGGGTCTGTGCCGCATTATCGCCGAGCTTACTCAGCAGCGATTGTGCCCTCCAGTCGGTGGAGGCTGGGCATGCGCGGAAGAACGAGGTTAAATACTCAGCGGCCTTCTTCTTGTCCACCAGCTTGCCGGATGAGTAGATGGTCGCCAGTTGCAGGTCGGCCAACGGAAACTCGGCAGCTTTGGCCCGCGCCGCCTCCAGCAGGCGAATGCTTTCCGGAGTGTCCGCGCCCGACAAAGCATACGCGGCCAGGTAAAGCGCCAGTGGATCGTCCGCGTGCAGCGCCGCCGCTTCCCGGTACTGCGATCGCAAAGCCAGCAGATTGTCGGGTTCAAAGCCCCTGACGAAATCGATCAGCTCGCGATGCGGCTCCGCTTCCCGCGGGAAGCGGGAGATCGACTCCGCCAGAACGGCATGCTGGAGCGCCGCCTGGTCCACGAATTTCATCTTGCCGAGATCGGGCTGCGCCAGTTTCTCCCTCAGCGTCCGCAGAAGCTCGGGGTTGGTTTCGCATCCCGGCAACGTATTTTGCGCAGTGCCGATTGAGCCCAGCGAAAGCAAGGCCGCGAGGAACAAAGAAATGCGCATCATGTACTCCACTGTTAACAGCCTACAGCTAAACCACGCCCGGCAGCGACGGCCCGACGAAGGAGCCTGCCGATAGTAACTGTTAACGCTCATGCGGAACTGACGTTGCCCGCGCCGGGGTAGCTGCCACTCTACGGTTTGGCGACAAACCAGCCAAGTGGGTCTCCGTGAGCCGCGCGTGTTGGCATGAGTTGAAATCGATCGTAAACGTCCTTGTCGTCGAGTTGTGGCTACGGACCCGGATCTCAGCGCACGACGGCAGGCGCTGCCATAGCACCGGCTGGGAGTAAAATACGCTCGTGCAGGGGAAAGTTGTCGATCCAAGCTCGCTCTCCAGATAGGGTGCTGGGGCGGAATGGCTTTGGCGGTGAGCCTATAAGCAGAACAGCGACCAGCGGAAATGCCCAGCTCGGAGTGGCGTGCGAATCGGATTCCTGGGTGTAGTCGATCTACATTTCAGCGCGAACCGTAGGAGCGCCGAATATGTCTATCCGCTCCGACGCCACTGCGTGCGTCCCTGCCGCCAACGGCGGTCATCGGCAGCCCACCGAAGCATGGTACAGGATCAGGAGCAGCCGAGTGCAAACCACCTTTCACACAGGCGGTGAAGATGACTCGGCTCAGTTTGCCACCGGTTCCGCTCCAACGAGGTGCGCCTGTGGTTGAGCGTGATCGCTTACAACCTGGGGAATCTGTGGCGGCGGCTGGTGTTGCCAAACCGGACCGGCAACTGGTCGCTGACCAGCCTGCAACAGCGGCTGGTGAAGACCGGCGGCAGGCTGGTCAAGCACGCGCGGTACTACTGGCTGATGCTGGCCGAGAGCCATCTCACACGGCGGCTGTTTGGGAGCATGGTGCGGCGGATCGGTGCCCTGGCGGTGGCGACGGGGTAGACGGAGGCGATGAGCACAGCGAAGTCAAGGTGACCAGGGCGTGATGGCAGGAGATGTGTTTGTGGAATGCAGTGAAAATACAGGATTTCCCGGTTTTGGACTTCGCGGGCAGGGTGACAACCCCGCCTTGCGGGACCGAAGACGGCTCCCGGAGGAGAGAATGCAACTTGCGGGATCAAAAGACGGCGGTTCAGTTTATACTGAATCGAACCGGGAATTCCAAAACGGAAGATTCCGGTGTATAGTTATTGCGCCTGAGTCTTAACCGAAGACTCTGAATGAGGAGGTTGGGGCATGAATAAGCTAATCGCGCTTGTGGCCTGGGCAGCGCTTTCTGCTTGCCTGGACGCTCAAATAACGCTTGGACCGACGGTCGGCGGCTTCGGGGTTTTGGCTGGCTCGACAGTCACTAGCACCGGTAATACTGTTGTTAATGGGAATCTTGGGGTGAGTCCAGGTACTGCCATCACTGGATTCACCGGGATCGCGCCCGGCGGGCCCGGAGTGGTGAGCGGGACGATACATTCGGCGGATACTGTCGCGGGGGAGGCCCAAAATGAGTTGACTGTTGCTTATAACGCTGCAGCGGGAGCAGCATCCACTGCCACTAAGAGCGGAGATTTGGGCGGGCAAACCCTCTTCGCTGGCGTCTATACTTCCAGTTCCTCACTCGGGATAACAGGGACTGTCACGCTGGACGCCCAGGGCAACTCAAGTGCTCAGTTCATCTTCCAGATCGCGAGCACACTCACTGCAAACGTCGGTAGTAGCGTGAACCTCATCAACGGCGCCCTGCCTTCCAATGTCTTTTGGCAGGTCGGAAGTTCGGCGACTGTTGGATCGGGCGCTTCATTTTCCGGGAATATACTGGCTTTATCATCCATCTCGCTTGGCACCAGCGCAGCCCTTCAAGGGAGAGCATTGGCTCGGAACGGCGCGGTTACATTGCTTGGCAATACAGTTACCAGCCCGACAGGTCTCGGGGGAACGGGAGGCGGTCCCCCGGTACCGTCCACACCCGCTCCGTCATCGCTGATTTTGGTTGCGATAGCGCTGGTTTGCGCGGGGATTTACCAAGCGTGTAGACGGCTGCCAAACCTGTTCGGAAGGAGCTGATCGGCCCATTCTTCCAGAACGGCGGAAAGTTCAGGCTTGGCGCCCGATGAGACTCAGGCCGACGGGCACCGCCCACGGACAGATTCGCAACGCCAGGATTGCCGTTAAGAGCTTTGGGAGAACCCACAGCCTGTCGCTCGGCAGCATGACAATCCGCGTTGAAACGCTCTGGAACAAGAAGTCCAATAAGTGTCAATCGCCTAAAGGCCGCGCAGATTCTTGGCATGACACCTAGGACGCTCGACAGATGGATCGCCGACGGAAAGCTGACACCAATTGGGCCGGGAATCCGTAAGCGATTTAGAAGCCGAGACTTGAAGAGAATCATAGATCAGAAGAACTTAGACCGTGGAGACGCCTCTTTGCTTGATTACCTGGACGCGGAGAAAGCTTATCGGGATACGCCGCCTCCATTCCGGTCATCTGGGCGACGCAAGTGCTCGACGAGTTCGTCAAGACGGGCATGCCGACGCGCGCGGAAATAACGGACGCCGCTATGGCCGAACGCGCGGACTGCGTCATGCTCAACAAGGGCGTACACGTCGTTCGGCCGTGGAAGTGCTCGACGGCCTCCTCCCGTTGATGGAGGCGCACCAGACGAAGAAGACGTCGCGCATGCGCACGCTACATTACTGGTTGCAGAATTGACACCTTCGATAGCCCGGCATCTGCATCGGTTAACTTGAAGACCTGATCCGGTTTTCCCTCAGGTCGTCAGTCACAACCCCACGCAGAACGTCGCGGCGACACACTCTGAGCAGTTGCTCGTTGAGTGAGGATGATTCTCTTCGTTCTGGTGCCGAAGAAAGCTTTGGTAATCCTGGCTCAGCCGATTGAAGTTCGCCGAATCCCGTTCCAATACCGACGTCAACAACTCGATCGGCTTGGCGAGGGCGACCCCGTCCATTTCATCCTTTAGCGACGGTTCGATTACCGACGCCCGCCGCCTCCTCCGCCACGAGTTCCTCCGCCGCCAGCCGACTGTCTCTGCTGCATCTGCTGCATCTGCTGGGCGTGCCCTTGATGCATTTGCTGCGTCTGTTGCTGGTGTTGTTGTTCTACCTGCTGCATTTTCGCTGGCGTAGCCTTCTGTTTCGTCAGCTGCCGATGTTCCTGGTCCTGCTTCTGCTGGAGTTTCTGCCGATCCTGGCTCTGCTTCGCGACGGTCTTTTCCTGCTCCTTCTGGTATTTCTGGTCCAGCTTCGCGTTCCCCGTCTTGGGGGCGGCGGGGCGTTCGATTTGCGGCAGGTCCTTAGGATGGACTGCGATGTTGGCGCGAGCAGTCGCAGTAACTGGCGGCGCTCCGTGGTTCGCAGAAAGTCGTTGCTGGGGGTTATTGTGGGCAGACCACGCATGCTGAGTCTGAGCGGATACAGGCCCAATACGTTTGCCGCGAGCAGCAGCCTCTTTTTCAGAAGTGGCGCGCGCGTTGATCCCGCCGTTGCCGCCGTTGTAGCTGACGCGGTTAACCGTCTCGTTCACTCTGGTGTTGTAAACGTTGTGGATGGTGTTGGCGTCCACGCGGTTCAGCGCCGTGTTGTAGAAAAACTGCCCGTTTTCCCAGCGGCCGCCTTCATAACCATTACCGAAGTATCCGAAGCCATAGTCGATCCCACCATAGAAACCTACCGACATGCCCCAGTAGCCTTCATTGAACATAAATCCGTCGCCGCCCCAACCCCAGTAGCCTGGAGTCCACAGGTACCCGGCTTCAGGAGCCATTACCCATGTGCCCGGCACCCAGTAATACTCGCCATCCCAAGCCCAATATCCTGGCGTCCAAATATAGCCGTCGCCGGGGCACATGGGCTGCTCGTAGGCGGGTAGCTCAGGGGGTGCGACTGTGGGCGCGCCCACTTGCGCGAAAGACGGGGCCGACAGGAATAGCATTCCTACGGCCAACAACAGCGAACAAATAACGCGAATGTGCATTACGTCTCCTCTCGCCGATTATCCATCGGCCATCGGCAACCGCCGAGTTCAACTCTCGTCGCGATAGGCACGAGAAGGGCCAATCTTTTCTGGCGGGGCCATGTCTTTGCGGCATAGCCCCGGATCAGTGGATTGGCACCGCAATCTGGAGGATCACTTGATGCTCGCCGATGCCCATCTGCGCTCGTTCTGGTTGACTCTCAATGCGAAGAGGTTGCGATGCCGTTCGTCTCGCAACGGAACAACTACAGGCCGGTAACTGGGGTTCCCGGCCCCATGCCTTTTTAACGCCCGTGATCCTTACCCAGTTCACGGACTTTGTAGTGGTTGCGAAGATTGCCATGGTCGCCATATTCCCAGACGTCGCCTGTGTTGGCATTGAAGAACGCGTGGTTTCCCCCGCTATACGAGAATTGGATACCGGCGTAGCTTCCCGGCGCCATTGCGCCTTGGGGCTGAAGAATTGGTTTCAATATGACCGCAAGAAGCAAAGCGATGAGCGTGAGGATCGTCTTGGCGTAAAGGTCAATGCGCATATGAGCGCCTCCAATCTGTTCACCGCATTTCGCGGGACCCGCCAAATACAGGACTTTTGAGACCGACAGCACCACTCGGCCGTATACCGCCAGAACTCTTATCGGAAGTGCTCCGACAGGATGGTTTCTCCAGAAGCGGCGAGAAGGCGAGGGCTGGACCAGTTTCGATAGAGCCGTTGACAGTGAGTCGCTGGCGTTCCCCGCGAACGCGGCATTGTCCCCTTGCCGAAATGAGATAATTTTCTGGAGACGGTAGCCTGTTCACATTCTCCCCACTTTTCAGATGGTGGTCCTACCAAACGTTGCCCATGTGAAGATAAATCGTCGCAGTAAGGCGGAAAGCACTACAATGGAGATGGCATCTCCCACCAAGAGCTGTTCGGCAAAGCAGTATTTGGCCCACCGAACCGTCCGCCCCTGATGTCCCTTGCCAGAAAGGACGGACACGGTGCTCAGCTTCCACACGCAACAACCACCCATGCCTGTCGCAGCCCCAACATTTCGGAAAGGCGATGCAGTATTTCTCGCAAAAGGATCTTACGAAGGCACACTCGGAACTTTTCTCAACCTCAAGGACGACGACCCGAAATGGGCAGACGTCCTTGAGCAGAATTCACAGATTCGGTCTCACCCTGTCGAATGGCTTCAACATTACCAGCCAGCGGCGAATTCCGACCAAGACGCAATCACAGCTTCCGCATACGACTGCTGGGTAGCAAGAGGGCGTCCGATCGGCTCACCGGAAGTGGACTGGCTCCAAGCTGAAGAAGACCGAAAGAACGTAGGAGCGAAGGCGGCTGCGTAGGTGCGTCTCGTCGTAATCCAAACTCTTATGTCCAATAGGGCTTGGCGCCGTAATAGCTAGAGACTTCGGCACCCCAGGTGCGGTCAGCCATGTTTGCCAATGAGCCTTGTCGAAACCCGGAGCACGCTCAAGCAGCCTTTTGTCGACGTCCAGAATAGAATGTGTGGAAACGCAAACTGGAAGCGTGAGAAGCTCACACCTGTGTAGGTGCAGTTCCTGCCGTCCATAAGGCAAGATTTGCCGCGCGGAGAGCGATTTGGGATGAAATGCCTCGCCGCGCGTCTGTAGGAGTTTTGTGCAACCGCAGTTACCCCCGACGTCCGTTCAGCCTGCTCGATTCGAAACCCCAACGCCTGGAGTGGCCTCATCCCAGATCCAGCGAGCGCCGCCCCATTCGCTTTCCCATACCTCCCAATGTCCATGTACGCCCCATCGGAACGCAACCAGCATTTGGGACTCGGTGCGAGTATCGCAGCGGGGGATCGACGCACCTCTCGACGGACCTTCGCACTTCGCGAAGAGTGCGTCTTTGAGCATCGCTTCTGCCCGGAACCAGTCTTCTCGATCCGATCCAATGGGACAGCCGTTGTCAAGCCACAATTGATAGGCGACTGCGGCGATTTCGCTTTCCGTTGGGCTAACGGTTACGGCGGTTTTCACGGATTCACCTAGGGTGGTCCTTTCGGGCATCATCCATGCTGTGTCGCTTGCAACGGTTTCCGATGGCTCTTGGACGGCCGTCGCGTCCGAGCCGATTCTTCTTCCTCGCCTTGGCATGGTTCACTCCGTTTGATTACCAACTTGGTCCATTCTAAGGCGGCCCCTCCTGCGCAAAAGGGAGGCCGGACCTTTGAGCGGAGCTTGATGTCTGTTCAAGAGGGGGCCTTACTCGCGCGCCATCACAAGCCGGGATTGCTACCTTTGCCTCTTCGCGCAGTTCGACGATCCGGTTCTGCAGCGTTCGCAGGCTGATCCCCAACATTTCAGCGGCGAGTTTGCGATTGCCGCACACGTGCTCGAGGGTGAGTTTGATGTAACTCTCCTCGAGTTGTGTGAGCGACTGGCCAGGCTGGAGCATTGGAGTGCGCTCATTGCCGGATGCTGGCCGGCGATACGGGCCGGGAATTAGGTTGAACCTGGGGCCACCAAGATTGGTGAGGCGGATCATGCCCTCGCCCGCCATGATGGCGGCCCGCTCCAGAACGTTGCGCAATTCCCGCACATTTCCTGGCCAGTCATACCGATATAGAAGGTCCAGCACTTCGGGATCGACCCCTGTAACGCGCGTGCCGTGTTTCTTGTTCAGATTCTGCAACATGACATCGGCGATCAGCGGAATATCTTCCTTGCGCTCACGCAGTGGCGGGATCACGATCTGGAATACGCTCAACCGATAATAGAGTTCTTCTCTCAAATGCGATCCGATTTCCTGACTGGTCGCGGCAAGTACCCGAGCATCAACTGCGATTTCATGCTTGCCTCCAAGCCGCCGCACGTGCAAGTCCTCGAGCACGCGCAGCAGCTTTGGTTGGGTTGACTGCGGCATCTCGCCGATCTCGTCGAGAAGCAGGGTGCCCCCGTGTGCCTGTTCAAAGCAGCCGGCGAAGCGCTCCATGGCCCCCGTGAATGCGCCTTTCTCATGCCCGAACAATTCGCTCTCAACCAAAGCCTCGGGTAAGGCGGCTGCATTGATCGCTACGAAAGGCCCATCGCTGCGGGGGCTGCATCTATGGATTTCCCGGGCAACCAGTTCCTTTCCAGCGCCACTTTCTCCGCGGATCAATACGGGCGCCGAAGTCGGCGCAACCCGTCTGATTGCCGAGAAAGTCTGCAGCATCGCTGGCGAGGCTCCTACCAAGTCCCCAAGTACGCCCCGAAAACTGAGGTCGTGCTGGAGTTCGTCGGCCTTCTGCAGACTTCTTTTGTGGCGAATCGCGCGATCCAGAAGGATTTTGAAGGCACGCGGCTCCACCGGCTTTTCCAGATACCAGAATGCTCGGAGGTCGTGGACGGCGGAGAGCGCCTTGTCCATACTGCCGAAGCCGGTTAGCGCGATCGCCGGCGTGAGATCTCCGCGTTCCTTCAGGTGCCGGAGCAGTTCAAAACCGTCCATGCGCGGCATAACCAAATCCGCGACGATGACGTCTGCGTGGAAGGCTGTGAGCCGTTCCAGTGCTTCCAGCCCGTCGGCCGCTACCTGAGTGTCAAAGTCACAATCGGAAAGTATGGCGGCCAGGGCGCTTCGCTGCCGCTCGTCGTCATCGACGATGAGGACCCGGCCCGAAAGTGCAGATTGTCGGGGCATGACGAAGCTACGACGTGTTCCGGGAATGCATCAACACCGATGGATGAGGCCAAAGCGAAAACTCCCTGTAGGCGTCAACGATTCTCTCGACCAAGGCCGGGCCGAAATCCTCCAACAATTCGACGAATGTTCTCGTCCCCTCCGAAGTGCGCAGGCGGGGGAGCGCTGTCAGGAGAACGGGATTTGCAAACGCTTCGGCTGCCTTCTCCACGGCCACGATCGAAACACTTGCATAGCCGAAGATACCATCGGAATTCCACGGACCCATTTGCCGCACAACCGGCCCAAACCGAGTTTCGAGACGCTTCAGTTCGTCGTCGGTCAAGAAAATCGCTTCCATTTCATTCTCTCCCAGAGGATTATGTTCCGGTTGCAGCCAGATATCCGGTTCCTTTTGCGGATTTCCTCTGTGTGGTGTTGCTGTTATAGACGCCGTGACGATCCTGCCAATGTTGGCAGGCGACACTGACAATTCGGATTACTTCGTCCTGCTCAAACGGCTTCGCCAGCACGTCCCACGCTCCCAGATTTAGGGCTTCCGCCCATAACCGTTCATCTGCCAGCCGGGAGGTCACGATTAACAGAGGGGGATAGGGAAGAAGCGTCAGGTGGTCCAACATCTCGCCCCACGTACCCGAAGAGATATCGCAATCGCAAATTACGATTGGAATTGGTATTTCCCGCAGCACCGCAAGAGCCGAAGCAACCGTGGCTCTTGCGATCACCGTCCAGCTGGATTTGAAGATGCGCTCCAGAGCAGCGCAGTCTTCTTCGTTGGGGCTGACCGATAGAACAACATTGAAACCGGTCTCGAATCCCGGCGGCTCCTTCATGCCGTCCCATCCTTTGATCTGGCTCTCTGCCACGTTCCCTCCAATCAGAACTAAGAGCCCCGCGTCAAGCGGGAGCAACAGGAAGGAGTACAGCAAACGTGGCTAGTAATTGACGGCGTGGGTTGGCCTGTCTGGACACCTGCCTGGCGCGTCCAGCGGAAATTACCCCGCAAACCTCTACACCGCAGCGTCTTGAGGATCGCTACTCCGTCGATCCGCAAGGCGCTGACTTCGCCTCCGAGCTAAATTCATTGGATGTGCTTCCCTTTGATACTAGAGCCGCCGTGGGACGATTGGAACTAGGAGGGTGCCTAGGTTAGCTGAGCCAGTTGAGCTCGGTTCAACCGCCTGTCATCCGCCATTTCACCCCCAGCAAAGCCACAGATAGAACGGCAAACGGCAACCCAGGTTGGCGATGAAGCTGGCCGTGGAAAAAATCGGAATTCGCGTAAATGCCCAACAACGCTTTCGGGATTCGCTCACGTGCGGGCTGGTTCTAAAGCTTGATGAGACTAATCGCACCTAAAATCGCGGCCCACATTCCGGCACCCAGCAGAACGCCAATGAGGAGGCCCCTTCCGGAGCAGTTGCCACGCTCCGGCACTTCTACCAACTCCTCGCGTCGGGATCGGGCCTTAGCGCAGCGCTGGTAGAGCATAGTCAGGCTTGAGGCGGGGACGACGCGGCCCCATTCATTGAGCCGTTGTGGCCATTCCGGCTCTGCGGCGCGGTCAGACTGGTTTCCCTGCTCCATGCTGGTGGCCGGCCTCTGCGGGGCGTTCGCGTCAGCGACAACTTTTCGAGACTGACGATTGCCTCGTCCAGGCGCGAACGCTCCTCACGAGGTTCTGCCATCGTCCTCGAAATATCCATAGCTCGTCTTTCCCCTCAGGTCGCTGGGGTGGAAATTCCCTAGGCTACGCTTTCCATAGACCTGGATTATGTTTTTGATGATAGACTTATCGCGGGGCGAATGGAACTAGGAGAGTGCCTAGCTAAGTTGGGCTTCGCTCTACCGCTAATACGGGGAAATTATTACCCCGTCTGGACTGTTATGAGAGCAAGTGGTCGCACGCCCCCCCATATAAGTTTAATCTTTTGGCTTTTTAAAGAAAAACCCGGCAAACCTCTCAAAAACGCGAAGGCGGTGGCGCAGACACGACACAACGGCAGGCGCACCTTTCGAATGCACCTGCCCCTCCTATGAGCGTGACTACGCGAAGGACTAGGTGCGGCGCTTCCGGCCCAGAGCGGCGAGCGCAACGAACGCGCTGCCGACCATCGCCATGGTTGCCGGCTCGGGAACGCCGCTGACGGCGGGAGCTTTGACAGTTCCCTGAATGGTCGTAACCCCAGGGGGAGTGCCGGAATTAGGAGCGACGATCAACGTAGGTGTGCTGATCGTGAACAATGTCGTTGCGAAATCGCCGCTCAGCGCATTGCTTGTCCCCGGTCCGACTTGCACCGGCGACCAATCGATCGAAATCGTGCTGACATCGCTCCAGACGGTGCCGCCGCTTGAGGTACCGACGAATTCCCCTGTGGCGTGGTCAGTGTCGTCGGTGACGACCAAGTCAAACGTGAAAGCGCCGAAGGCGGTGCCAAGGCCTGAGGCCTCGGTCCCACAAGTCGGGCACACGAGATCAAATTCCCCGAGATTGATATTGGACGGTGTGCCGACGCTGGTGTCGGCAAGCGGATCGTACGTAAGTGTCGCAGCGGCGCCGCCGGTACTATCCAGTACCAGGCCGCCGCTGGCGAACATCGTAAATGGCGAATCCGCCGTGTCGTAGATAATGGCGCTGGCGCCGGCGCTCGCAGTTGTGATTACGAGTACCGCCGCCGTGGTCAAGGCAGCATAGATAAGTCGCCTAACTATCATCATCTTGTCCTCTTTAACTTCCCATTCGTGCCATTCTGGAATAAGAATAGGGCGACCAGGCCCAGGCCAAGCAGCGGAACAGTCCCAGGCTCGGGAGTACCGGCGCCACCGCCTGGGAGGCCGCCGCCGAGGCAGCCGTTTACGTCCGTTTCGCCGGCCAAGGTGTTCGCGGTCTCCGCAAACACACAGCCATTGATCGTGCCCGCAAGATCTCCACTTCCCCCTGATATGGCGGACATGGTGAAGCTGGTTCCCGCTAGAATGCTTCCGTCAAAGGTCTATGCTTTGCGCTTGCGGCGAATAGTGCCGAGAGCGAGAAGACCGGCGCCGAGCATGGCGAGGGTCGCGGGCTCCGGAGCTACGTTCTGGACTACGTCACCCTGAAGTGACGTCGAGCCAGGGCTTGCTTCAGGATCGCTCGGGTCTTCGACACCTTCGGTGACATTGTAAACCTGGAAGGTGTCCGTTGTAAGACCCGAGGTTAGAACCACACTCGGTAGGGTTCCGTAAATAGTCGTCGCGTTGTCCGGGGCGAATGTGACAAACAGGCTGGAACTCGCAGTCGAGATATTGCCGGAAAACAAACCGGTCGGCAGATCGCCACTCATACCCAGAGTGGTGTCGTCAATCTTAATCGTGAGCACAGCTCCGCTGAACAGCACGTCGGTTCCGGTGCCGCTCGAAACGAGAGTTCCAAGGCTGGTAATGCTCGGCGGAAAAACGCCGCTGGTCACAATCGCCGGGTTGTAAGTAAAGGTGATCCCGCCCAGTGAGATGGACGTCGCGGAATCCTGCACACAGCCACCAACAGCCGTACCGCAGCTCAGAGTGGAGCCGCTTGTGTTGTAGTCGATGGTGCTAGCCGATGCCGCAACCGCCATCATCCCCACTGCAGAAATCACCAGCAAATTCCTCATTACATCGATCCTCCAATTCTCTTTAGAGAGTACAACTCTGTTCTCTTTAGAGAGTACAACTCTGGTTGGCGAATGGAACTAGGTAGGTGCCTAGGTAAATTGGGTTCAAGCGCCCCTCCCGCGAGATTATTGCCCTGTCCGGTCTGGCGTGCTATGAGAGAATATGGTGCACGCTCCGCCGGGGGGCGGCCTTGCACTACTGGGTTCGCTTCCCAGGGAGGAAGACTATGGCTCGCAAAAGTCCGGCGAGGCCCGGAAAGAACACTCGGCCGCAGACGAAGCATTCTCCTGAGGTTGCGCCTCGGCGGAAGCCTGGCCGGAAGGTCGAACCGGAGGCCACCCACCAACCGGTTGAGCCATCCATCCCGGAAAAACCTCACCCCATCGTAGGCGTGGGGGCGTCGGCGGGAGGCTTCGAGGCGTTCCGGGAACTCCTCAAGACTTTGCCTTCGGATACGGGCCTGGCGTTGGTACTGGTGCAGCATCTCGATCCCGGACATGAGAGCCTGCTGGCCAAGCTGCTCTCCAAGGCCACCACGATGCCCGTCGCAGAGGTGGAAGAGGGCATGACGGTGGAACCGAATCATGTCTACGTCATCCCCCCGAACAAGACTATGGGGATCGCGAACGGGACGCTCCACCTGATGGCCCGCGGGGAGCCGATGGCGAAACACTTGCCCATCGATTACTTTCTTACTTCGCTGGCCGCAGACCGGGGTAATCGGGCGATCGGCGTGATTCTCTCCGGAACCGCCTCCGACGGAACCATGGGGCTGAAGGCCATCAAGAGCGAAGGTGGCATCACCTTCGCCCAGGACATTAAAAGCGCGAAGTATGACGGCATGCCGCGTAGCGCCATCGCCGCCGGGTGCGTGGACTTCGTCCTGCCGCCGGAGGGCATCGCGAGCGAACTGGTGCGCATCGGCCGTCATCCCTATCTGGCAATAGAGCCCCCGGCGGAGGCCGAGGAGCTGGTCGATGATCGTGACGACGAACTGCGCAAGATCTTCGTCGTCCTCCAGCGGGCGACTGGAGTGGATTTCACCTATTACAAGTGCAGCACCATCAAGCGGCGGATAGCCCGCCGGATGGTCCTGCACAAACTGGAGAGCTTAAAGCAGTACCTGCAATTCCTTCACGACGACCCTGCCGAGCCGGCGGCCTTATGCGAAGATATCCTCATTCACGTGACGGGCTTCTTCCGGGAGCCGGAAGCGTTTCAGGC
>Ga0187876_1001856_pt1 | contig 16812 bp, 13 predicted proteins | sample June2016WEW_17_4_FD_133000 | JGI IMG/M metagenome (GOLD analysis project Ga0187876, IMG submission 133000) | Peatland microbial communities from SPRUCE experiment site at the Marcell Experimental Forest, Minnesota, USA - June2016WEW_17_40 | ecosystem: Environmental > Terrestrial > Soil >...
ACGACTCGCCGGCGAAGATCCTCTTGGGACTTCCCCGGCAGCGAGCGAGCATCCTGTTTCTTCATCCCAGGACGATAACAGAATACTCACTGAATGTCATCTATATTATGCTCTGATTAGTAATTACTCTGTGTCTCCGTGTCTCTGTGGTTCAGGTTTACGCCGTTACGTACTTCCCGGTCTCCAGCACGCGGCTGGCGATGTTCTCCTGCAAGGCGATCACGTTGACTGGATCGTGTTTCGCCAGGCGGCGCACAATTGCCATCTGGGTGCGCAGCATGTCGCCTTCAGCAACATCAGCGATCACTTTCTTCGCCGCGGCTTCCAGCTTGGCAAATGCGCCTTCCAGATAGACCTGGGTCATGGCAATAACCAGCGCGCCTTTGGCTTCGCCATTGGCCTCAACGTATTTGCGCGCACGCAGCAGGCTGGAATCCATGGCAAAGGTTTCGATCACCATGTCGGCGATGGCGCCCATGACTTCCTGATGATCGACCAGCTTCTGCATGTACTTCTGCGAAGCCGCGCCCGCCACCAGCATGGCCAGCTTCTTGCCGTTCTCCATCAGCTTGCGCTCGGCGGCCAGCGTGCCTTCCAACTCCTCGCCAGACGGGCCCGCCATGACCTCGTCCATCGTCTTCTTGATGGCCGGCAGCAGCGCGAGTTGTCCGCTCATGGCCCGCTTCAGCAGCCATCCGGTAATGATGAGCCGGTTGATTTCGTTGGTGCCCTCGAAGATGCGGTTGACGCGCGAATCGCGATACGCCTGCTCCGCCGGATATTCCTCGACAAAGCCGTATCCGCCGTAAACCTGCACGGTCTCGTCCACCACAAAGTCGAGCATCTCGGAAGCCGAGACCTTGATGATGGAACATTCGACCGCATACTCCTCAATCGCCTTGCGCACGGTCTCGGGACTGTGTTCGATCGCCGAGAGCGCCGTGTCCATCATGCCGACGGTGCGATACACCATCGACTCGCAGGCGTATAGCCATGCGGCCATCTGCGCCAGCTTCTCGCGAATCAGGCCGAACTCCGCGATGCTCTTGCCGAAAGCCTTGCGCTCCTTGGCGTAGGCAATGGCATGTTGCAACGAGGTGCGTGCGCCGCCGACGCAACTTGCGCCCAGCTTGAAGCGGCCCACATTCAGAATGTTGAAGGCGATGATGTGCCCTTTGCCGATGTCGCCGAGCACGTTTTCCACCGGCACCTTGCACTCGTTCAGGATGAGCGGCGCAGTGGACGAGCCGCGGATGCCCATCTTCTTTTCCTCGTTGCCGACGGAGAAGCCCGGAAAATCCTTCTCAACCAGGAAAGCCGTGAACTTTTCCCCATCGATCTTGGCAAAGATGGTGAACAAATCGGCGAAGTGGGCATTGGTGATCCACATCTTCTCGCCAGTCAGGAGGTAGTGCTTGCCGTCAGGCGACAGCACGGCGCGGGTGCGGCTGTTCATCGCGTCCGAGCCGCTGGTGCTTTCCGACAGCGCATACGCGCCAATGATTTCGCCCGTGGCCAGGCGCGGCAGATATTTCTTCTTCTGCGCTTCCGTGCCAAAGAACACGATGGGCAGGGTGCCGATGCCGCTATGCGCGCCCATGCTCACCATGAAGCTGCCGTACTTGGCCATGAAGTCGGCGATGATCGCGGACGAGGTCTTATCCATCTCCGATCCGCCGTACTCGGCCGGAACGTCGGCGTTGGTCAGGCCCATTTCAGCGGCTTTCTGCAGCAGTTGACGCGAGACCGCCCAGTCCTTGTGCTCCATCTTCTCGGCATTGGGCAGGATTTCGTTGGTGGCAAACTCTTCCGCGAGTTTGGCGACCATCTGCTGATCTTCGTTAAAGTCTTCCGGAGTGAAGACGTTTTCCAGGTTGTGATCTTCGAGCAGAAAACCTCCGCCCGTAGTTTTGGTCTTGGGAACTGCCGATACCGTGGTTGCCATATCTAAACCTCGCTTTTCACTCTTCGCTTTTTGCTCTTCGCTCTTAGCAAGCGAAAGATCCGTAACTATGCCGTTAGAAACCATCTGCTACTTGAAGGTGAATGCCGTTACTGGCGGCTTCACCGAAACATTACATGCTGCTCGGTCTCTTGCTAATAGCTAACGGCTAAAAGCTAAGAGCCGCCTTATTGCAGGTTCTCAAAGATGCCCGCCGCGCCCATGCCGCCGCCGACGCACATCGTCACCATGCCGTAGCGTCCATTGCGGCGCTTGAGTTCGCGGAGGATGCTGGCGGTAAGCTTGGCGCCGGTGCATCCCAACGGATGCCCAAGTGCGATGGCTCCGCCGTTGACGTTGATGCGCTCCGGATCCAGCTTTCCTTCCTGAATGACGGCCAGCGACTGTACTGCAAACGCCTCGTTCAACTCGATCACCTCAATGTCGCTCAGCTTCAGTCCGGCCAGCTTCAGCGCTTTCGGGATGGCGAACACCGGGCCGACACCCATCTCCTCGGGTTTGTAACCTGCCGTTGCGAATGCCACGTAGCGCGCCAGCGGCTTCAATCCCAGCGCCTTGGCGCGTTCGGCGGACATCACCACCGCTGCGGCGGCGCCGTCGGACATCTGCGACGAGTTACCGGCCGTGACCGTGCCTTTCACATGGAACGCCGGCTTGAGTGCAAGCAGCGCTTCCAGCGAGGTGTCGGCGCGCGGGCCTTCGTCCATCTTGAACACGATGTCGGTGCGCTTCGGCTTGCTGCCGTTCGGGGTGGTGAGACTGACCGGCACGGGAACGATCTCTTCGTCGAACTTGCCCGCCTGGATCGCCGCGATGGCCTTGCGGTGGCTATCGACAGAGAACTGGTCCGATTGCTCGCGCGTGATGTGGTAGCGCTGGGCCATCCTTTCGGCGGTGAGGCCCATCGAGAGATAAGCGTCGGGATAATTCGACACCAGCCACGGGTTGGCCGAAACTTTGTGACCGCCCATGGGAATCATGGTCATGGACTCGACGCCGCCCGCGACGATGGTCTCCGCCCCGCCAGCCATGATGCGCTCAGCGGCCATGGCAATCGCCTGCAGGCCCGAGGAGCAGAATCGGTTAACGGTCATGGCCGAAACCTCGACTGGCAATCCGGCACGCAGCGATGCGATGCGCGCGATGTTCATGCCCTGCTCGGCTTCGGGCATGGCGCAGCCGAGAATAACGTCTTCGATCTCTTTGGGATCGACCTGCGGCACGCGTTCGAGGGCGCCCCTGATGGCCACAGCGGCCAAGTCGTCGGGACGCGTCGCCCGCAACGTTCCTTTGTAAGCTTTCCCTACCGGCGTACGCACGGCGCTGACGATTACAACTTCACGCATTCGAAGCTCCTGAGAAGTAGCAACTAGCAATTAGCTTTTAGCAATCAGCTGTCAGCCATCAGTTTTCAGCCAAATCCCTATTGAATACAGCCGTGATCGAACAGCTCTGACTGACAACTGACGACCGGCCACTGACAACTGCTTTTTGTCATCCCGACCGAGCCCGCCGCGGCGGGCGAGCGGAGGGACCTGCGGTTCTGCCGTCCCTACGGGACTCATAATCTATTTACAACGCCTACCCAGCGCTAAAGCGCTGGGCTATCATCTTCCGTCCCGCAAGCGGGACTCGCGCGCCGTGGCTCGCACATCTGCGCGAATGACCACAGGACCAACCTTGACGTGTCAGCCCTCAGTCATTGCTAGCCAACTACCCGGCCCATATACGCACCTGCAATTCGTATGCGACCGAAACCAACAACTCACCACCTGCAACTAGCTACTGACAACTGGCCACTGACAACTGGTTCTTAGTTCCTCAGCGGCTTGCCCGTCTTCAGTGTGTATTGGATGCGCTCCTGCGTTTTCTTCTCGCCGCAGAGCGATTTGAACGCCTCGCGCTCCAGGTCGAGCAGATATTGCTCGCTCACCAAGGTACCCGGATTCAGCGCGCCGCCGCACAGCACCTCCGCCACCTTGTTGGCGATCTTCACCTCGTGATCGGTAATGAATTGGCCCTCGTGCATGATGTGCACACCCAGTTTCAGCGTCGCCAGAATGCTCTCGCCGGGCGCGGGAATATCCATCCGCGGCGTGGGGGCCCGATAGCCTTCATGCGCCAACTCCAGAGCCCGCTCCTTGGCGTCCGTCAGCACCCGCTCCCGATTCATAGTGATGTCGTCGCCGCTGGAAAGGAACCCAAGATTCCGCGCCTCGAAGGCCGACATGGACACTTTCGCCATGGCGACCGTCTCGAATGCCTGCTTCATGGCTTCCATCAGCTCGACGCTCTCGCCGCGTCCATGAGGACGAACGTGATAGGCCTTATCGAGCGCGCGCAGCGTCATCTCTTTGCAGCCACCGCCGCCCGGCAGCAGACCCACGCCGACTTCGACCAAGCCGGCGTAGAGCTCCGCATGCGGCTGGCGTGCTGCAGCATGCAGCGTAATCTCGGCTCCCCCACCGAGCGTCATGCCAAACGGCGCGACTACCACCGGCTTGGACGAGAACTTGATGGCCTGCGTCATGTTCTGGAACTGGCGGACGGCGAGATCAACTTCGTCCCACTCTTCTTCCTGCACCGCCATGAGCAGCATCATGATGTTGGCGCCGACGGAGAAATTGGCGGCGTCGTTGGTGATGACGAAGGCGTCGAAATTTTCGCCTGCACCGCCGGGCTTCAGCGTCTGGGTGATCATCTGCACGATGTCGCCGCCCAGCGCGTTCGCCTTGGAGTGGAATTCAATGCAGCCAACACCGTCGCCGAGATCGACCAGAGACGCGCCCGCATTCTTCTTCACCACGAAGTTCGATTTCTTGGCAACCGTGACCGACCAGACTCCCGGTGGCACTTCTTCAGGACGATAGCTGCCGGTGCGCAAGTCGAAGTAAACCCGTCCGCTGGCGGCCTTGGGATCATCGGCGTACCAACTCTCCTCGCCTGAGGCGAGCAGCTTCTCGACGTTGGGCGAAACCGGCCTGCCGTCCACTTTCATCCGCTTTACCGTCTTGGCAACGCCGGCGGCATCCCACAGTTCGAACGGCCCCATCTCCCAGTTGAAGCCCATCTTCATGGCGCGATCGATCTCGACCACCGAGTCGGCGATCTCGCCGATGCGATTGGCGGCGTACGTCCACAGGTCCGCCAATGCCGACCAGAGAAAGACGCCAGCCTTGTCCTTCGACGGCGTAAGCAGCATATGGAGCCGCTCAGGCAGGTTCTCCACGGTCTTTGCCATTTCCAACGAGGCAAACTTGGGCCTCTGTTGCGGACGATATTCCAGCGTCTTCCAATCGAGCGCGAGACGCTGCTCGCCTTCGGCGCTCTTCTGCTTCTTGTAGAAGCCGCCTCGGGTCTTGTCGCCCAGCCACTTGCGCTCCAGCATGGCCACGAAGAAGTTGGGCAGCTTCAAATCGCCGCGCTCATCGTGGATATTGGAGCTCGCGTTGCGTACTACATGGCCGAGAACATCCAGCCCAACCATGTCAGTAAGGCGGAAGGTCGCCATCTTGGGCCAGCCGACGGCCTGTCCGGTCAGCGCGTCCACCTCCTCGATGCTGAGGTCCATCTCCTGCATCAGGCGCATGACATTAAGCGCGGAGAACGTCCCGATGCGGTTGGCGATGAAATTCGGCGTATCCTTGGCGTGCACCACGCCCTTGCCGAGATGCAGATCGCAAAAATGCGCGATAAGGTCCATCGCGGCGGGATCGGCGTCGGGAGTGGGAATGAGTTCCAGCAGCCGCATGTAACGCGGTGGGTTGAAGAAATGCGTCCCAAACCAGTGACGGCGAAACTCGTCCGGGAAGCCTTCGACGATCTTCGCCACCGGCAGTCCGCTGGTATTGGTAGTGACAATCGTTCCGGGCTTGCGGACCGTGTCCACCTTGCGCAGCAGGCTGCGCTTGATCTCGAGATCTTCGACCACCGCTTCGATAATCCAATCCACCTCGGCTAGCTTCTTCAGATCGTCTTCGAAGTTGCCGATGGTCACCAACTTGGCCAGCGAAGGCTCGAAGAATGCCGCGGGCTTCGATTTCACCGCGGCTTCCAGTCCGGCGGCAGCGAAGCGGTTGCGCGCGGGACCGTCGGCATCGGGCGGAACGATGTCCAGCAGATACGAGGGCACACCGGCGTTGGCCAGGTGCGCGGAGATGCGAGCGCCCATGGTGCCGGCGCCTAGAACAGCGACCTTCTCAATCCGTTTCGTCATGGGATGATGATGACTCCAGCGCTAAAACCTAATGATTTGTCTGAGACCTTGCGCGAGCAAAGCCGCGCCTTATGCCGACGCGATCCGGGGACTACGAACTTCGATTGTGGTTAATGGAGAATGGCTGCTGAATTATCGATAAAGTTAGCTGGTTTAAATGAGACGTAGAAATGGACAGCATTGTCCCGACAACTCTCCTCAAGGTCAAAACGACAACGCACATAGGACGGCCCAAAATGCAAGCAGCGCGCGCCGTAAGATGTGGGGTGAGGATGGCAACGGCGCGCGCCTATTAAGTTGAACTGATCGTACTGAATGAATCCTCATTCAGTCAAGAGAAATCTGCATAAATTCTTTTCCCATATTGGGTTAAGAAATCAGTTTGGCCAATAAGAAGGCTGCCCCAGCAGCAAGCCCTCCAATCACAACAGTTTGGGTGGCAGAACGGCCGGGCCGCGAGCCTGTGAAGCGCCCCTTGATATAGCCGAAAATGCCGAGCGCGAGCAACGTGACCACCACGGACCAGACTAGGGCCATGCGCGCACTGTGTAACGTCATGTAGGGAGCCAGCGGGATGATGCCTCCGCAAATGTACGAGGCAGCGATGGTGAACGCGCTCTGCATGGCCCGCTTGGGATCGGGCTCTTCCAGGCCCAACTCGAAGCGCATCATGAAGTCCACCCACTGCTTCGGCTTGCGTGTCAACGCCTGCACTACGGGAACGCTCTCGTCGTGCGACAGACCGTAATCGGCGAACACGTTCTGCACTTCGAGCGCTTCCTCGTCGGGGATCTCCTGCACCTCGCGCTCTTCGCGCAGCCGTTCGCTTTCGTAGTGTTCGGCATCGCTCCTGGCGGCCAGGTAGCCGCCCAGTCCCATGGCGATGGAGCCGGCGGCGATCTCGGCCAGTCCGGCGACGACCACAATGTGGCTATTATCGACTGCGCCGGAGAGACCGGCGGCCAGCGCGAAGGGCACGGTCAGTCCGTCGGACATGCCGATGACAACGTCGCGGACAACTGCGCCCGCAGTGAAGTGACGCTCAATGTGTGGTGTCTGTGGCATGATCTCCCAGCTCCGGATGGGTTTTCAGATATCGCAGCGCGCTCTGGGCCACGGTACGCTCGCCGGCATAGCTTAAGGTGTTGGAGGCATCCTCCAGCGGAAGCCAATAGGCGTTCTGCACTTCGATCCGCATGTCAGGCGAGATGTTTCCCAGTCGCCCCGAGCGGTAGAGCAAAAGGTAGAAGCTGACAATCTTGAAGACCCGCGCGCCGTCGCCCCAGTTGCGCACGTAGTAGTACTTGATGTCGGCCAGCTTAGTCACCAGGTTCGCCTCCACTCCGGTTTCTTCCCTGACCTCGCGAAGCGCCGTCTGCTCCGGCTTCTCGCCCTTGTCGATGGCGCCCTTGGGCAGAGCTACTAGAGCGGCGGCCGTCTTTCGCGGACGGTTCGAGCACTTGGGCGACTTCTGGGGCCGGGTCATGTGCGGTTCGATGACCGCCAGAAACCAGCGGCCGCGCATCTTGCGCAGCACCACACCACCCGCCGAGAATTCGCGCACCACCATGAGCGTCCGCCAGAGAACCGGATAGTTTCGCAGAGTCCAGGGAAGCTGACAATCAAAAGCGATGCTGGGACAGCCGGTCATCTTCCGGAGAGCCGAGTGATCGGACGTCGGATCAGCGCTACATTCCCCGGCGCGTTGATAACCCACGAAATTCGGGATTCCCGCGTTTCACTTCTTCGCCTCGCCCACCTGGAAGGCCTTGATCACGATGTCATTGGGCTGATTACCGACAGGAATCAGCGTGACCAGCGCGCGCTCGGCGCTGAGTTTGGAATTGTCGCGCGTCTTCACCGTGCGCACCACGGCGACATCTCCGGAGCGCGAATTCACCACCAGCAAATGCCCCTCATCGGGGCTTAACGCCAGCCCATCCGGATGGCTGCCCACCTGCACCGTGCCAATTACGCGGCCCTCGTCGATGGCATAGACGCTGACCGTGTCCGACCCGAAATTGCTGACATAGAGCAGGCTGTTATCGGAGGTGACGATTCCGCGAACCGGCTGGTCGCCGATCAGGTAGCTGCCGCCCACCTCGTTGTTGGCGGTCTCGACGATGGAAAAATTGTTACCGCCAAAATTGCTCACGAACAACTCACCGCCATCGGGCTTCAGCGCAAGCTGCACCGGCATGTTACCCACGTCGAGTAGCGTAAGCATCCGGCCCGATACCAGATCAACGGAGGCAAGCTGGTTCGAGCCCGGACACGCCACGAACGCCTTGCTGGAATCGGGCAGGATAACCAGGTCCTGCGGCTGCTGGCACAGCGGCGCCGTGCTGCGCACCGCCAGCCTCTGCGTATCGATGATGGAAACTGTGTTGTCGGTGCGATTGCTCACGACAGCCAGCTTTCCATCCGGCGAAACTCTGGCCAGACCGGGCGCCCCGCCCACTCGTATGGTCGCGATCACCGTCCGCGTATCGAGATCGATCACCGAAACATTGGCCGAGCCGGAATTAGCCACGTAAGCGCGCTTGCCGTCGGGGGAAACCGAGACGAAGTAGGGCGCGCGATGAACGCCAAGGGTCGCTTCCACTACATTGCGCTCCGCATTAATGATGCTGATGTTATTGGAGTCGGCATTGGCAACGTAGATTTCGTTGCGGGTGGGACTGGCGGCGACGCCCGTTGGACCTGCGCCTACCGGGATGGTCTTGACGTTGCGAAGCTGAAGCAGATCGAGAACGCTGACCGAGTTGCTCTTGCCGTTGGTGACGTAGGCGTATTCGTGATAGCCGGGCTCGACGGTCTGGCGTCGATGGCAGCCAGTCGGGCCCAGGGTGAAGACCGCCACGCATAGTACCGAGCGCCATTGCCGCGCCGAAAGTTGCCGCAGCCACAGCGATACCGTGCGCATTCAGCGAGTGGCGACCGATGCAGCCACCACATTGCCGCGGCCAGCTACCGGGTTGGCAACAGGCTCGGCGACGGAACGGCCTAGCACGTTTGCGATCTGGCGGACCTCAACCATGAGGTCGGCAAACTGTTGGGGGAACAGCGATTGGGTGCCATCGCTCAGGGCGCGGTCAGGATCAGGGTGGACTTCGATGATCAGACCGTCGGCGCCTACGGCTACCGCGGCGCGCGATAGGGGCGTCACCTTGTTGCGCTTACCGGTCCCGTGGCTGGGATCGACGATGATCGGCAAGTGGCTCAAACGCTGCACCGCCGGCACGATGCTGAGATCGAGGGTGTTGCGCGTGTGGTCGGCAAAGGTGCGCACCCCGCGCTCGCACAGAATCACGTTGTAGTTGCCCTCGCTCATGATGTATTCCGCGGCCATCAGCAACTCTTCCAGCGTGGCTGACATGCCGCGCTTCAGCAATACAGGCTTATGCGCCCTTCCCGCGCGCTTGAGCAGCGAATAGTTCTGCATGTTGCGCGCGCCAATCTGAATAACGTCAGCGTACTTCTCTACCAGTTCGAGCGACTCGTTGTCGATGGCTTCGGTGACGATCAGCAGGCCGAAACGGTCGCGGACCTCCGCCAGAATTTTCAGGCCCTCCTCCGCCAGACCTTGAAACGTATAGGGAGAGGTGCGCGGCTTGTAAGCGCCTCCACGGAAGAAGCGGGCGCCGGCGCGGGCCACGCAATCGGCGGTAGCGAACGCCTGATCGCGGGATTCGATGGCGCATGGCCCGGCGATCACCGCTACCTCATCGCCGCCGAAGGTCGCGTCAGAATTGGGGAAGCGCACTACCGTGTCTTCTTCCTTCAAGTCGCGGCTGACAAGCTTGTACGGCTTGCTGACGCGGATGACCTCCTGCACCCCTTCCATCTCGTCGAAGGTGCCGGTCTCGACCTCCGTCTGGTTGCCGGTAATGCCGATGGCGGTGCGCTGTGCGCCGGGAATGGCGTGGGCGCGCAGACCCAGCGACTCAACCTTCTTGCAAACGCGCTGCACCTGCTCTTCGGAGGCGTGCGCCTTCATGACGATAAGCATCAGGAACCCCTTGTTTCCATGCCCCATAGTGTATCGCGGAAGGCGCGCCGCTGGGAATGAAAAGGCAGGGTGTGCGTTGAAGGCACTGGTCGCCGGTGCGAAGGCATTGTCAAGCGGCAAACGCAAGCCGCGCGCCCGCACATTGTAAAATCAAGGCTTACGCCAAGCGCATCAAAAGAGCACCTATGGCCGAGTCGAAAACACACGAGCCGAATACGAAGCCGTCATCAAGCTCCCGCACTGAAGTAGTCAACGGTGGCGTAGCCGCCCGTGCCGACCGCTATGACCCGCAGGCGATCGAGCAAAAGTGGGCCGAGCGCTGGGCGCAGAATCCCGATCTTTATCGCGCCGAACCCCCGACCAGCGCGCGCAAGAAGTATTACGTACTGGAAATGCTGCCCTATCCGTCGGGTGCGCTGCACATGGGACACGTGCGCAACTACGCCATCGGCGATGCCCTGGCGCGCTACATGTGGATGCAGGGCCACAACGTGCTTCATCCCATGGGCTGGGACGCATTCGGACTGCCCGCCGAAAACGCGGCCATCCAGAACCAGACTCCGCCGCGCCAATGGACGCTGCACAACATCGCCAGCATGAAGGCGCAGATGAAGCGCCTCGGCTTTGCCTACGACTGGTCGAAGGAAATCGCCACTTGCCTGCCGGAGTACTACCGCTGGAACCAGTGGTTCTTCCTCAAGTTCTTCGAGCAAGGCCTGGCGTATCGCAAGAAGAGCAAGGTCAACTGGTGTCCCGAGTGCGCGACGGTGCTGGCCAATGAGCAGGTGCTGCCCAACGGTTGCTGCTGGCGGCATGAGAACACGCCGGTCGAGCAGCGCGAGTTGGAACAATGGTTTCTGCGCACTACCAAGTACGCCGACGAACTGTTGCAAGGTTTAGATACTCTGCAAGGATGGCCGGAGAAGGTGCGCACCATGCAGCGCAACTGGATCGGCCGCAGTGAGGGCACGCTGGTCGACTTCAAACTCGACGGTGCCGCCGGACCGGCTGGCGACACCATCTCCGTCTTCACCACGCGGGTGGATACGATTTACGGCGCGACCTCGTTGCAGCTTGCGCCCGAGCATCCCCTGGTGGCCGACTTGATCGCCAACGATGCAAGCTTGCTCGCCAAGGTGGAAGACCTGATGGCCGAGCAGCGCAAGGCGAAGGAAGTTGGCGACATTGGCGCCATCGAAAAGCATGGCATCTTCACCGAGCGCTATGCGCTGAATCCGTTCAATGGCGAGCGCGTTCCCATCTGGGTCGCCAACTACGTCCTGCTCGACTACGGCACCGGCGCCATCATGTCGGTCCCGGCGCACGACGAGCGCGACTACGAGTTCGCCAAGAAATACGGCCTCGACATTCGCGTGGTGATCTTGCCGCGCCGCGAGGAGGAACCGCCTCCATCCGGAGAGCCCGAAGAGCCGGTCTTGCCCTTCACGGAGATGAACAGCCTGGTGATCAACTCCGGCGACTACACCGGAATGCCTTGCCAGGAGGCAATTGTGAAGATGTCGAAGCGGGCTGAGAGTCAAGGCTTCGGCAAGGCAGCGGTGACTTATCGCCTGAAGGACTGGGGCATCAGCCGGCAACGCTATTGGGGCACGCCCATCCCCATGATCTACTGCGCCGACTGCGGCATCGTGCCGGTCCCCAAGAAGGACTTGCCGGTGTTGCTGCCAGACAATGTGAACATTACGCTAGCGGGCGGATCGCCGCTGGGCAAGGTGCCGGAATTCGTCAACGTGAACTGTCCGAAGTGCGGCGGCCCGGCGCGCCGCGAGACCGACACCATGGATACGTTCGTCGATTCGTCCTGGTACTTTTATCGCTACACCGATCCCGCTCTCGACAGCAAGCCGCTCGACTCCGACACTGTGGGATATTGGTTTCCCATCGATCAATACATCGGCGGAGTCGAGCACGCCATCCTGCACCTTATCTATTCGCGCTTCTGGACCAAGGTGATGCGCGACATGGGCCTGGTGAAGAATTCCGAGCCGGCGGACCGGCTGTTCACCCAGGGCATGGTGATCAAGGGCGGCGCCAAGATGTCGAAAAGCCTGGGCAACGTGGTGTCGCCCGACGACATGGTCGGACGCTACGGCGCGGACTCGACACGCATGTACACGCTGTTCGCCTCGCCGCCCGACCGCGATCTCGACTGGCAGGACGCAGGCGTGGAAGGCATCAGCCGGTTCCTGTCGCGGGTGTATCGGTTTGTCGCGCGCAATGCGCAGCCAAACAGAACAGCGTCGGCCAGTCGCGATGGGGGACAATTGTCGCCCGCGGCGCGCCAGATGCAGCGCAAATTGCACCAGACCGTCCGGCGGGTGACGGAAGATTTCGGCGGACGCTGGCACTTCAACACCTCGATTGCGGCGATCATGGAGTTGCTGAACGAGATGTACTCATACGAAGACAGCGTTCACCGCGGCGAGCCGGAGGCCCCCCCGGCGCTGGTCGCCGATGCCCAGCGCAAGCTGGTGCTGATGCTGGCGCCGTTCGCGCCGTATCTCGCGCATGAATTGTGGGAGATGCTGGGCGAGACTTCCGAGCTGTTGCGCGCGCCGTGGCCGCAGTACGATTCTGCGCTGGCGAAGGAAGAGGAAATCGAAATCGCGATCCAGGTGAATGGCAAGATTCGCAGCCGCATCGTGGTCCCCGCCGACGCCGAGGAGGCGCAGGTGCGCGAACTCGCGCTCGCCGACGACAAGGTCAAGGCCGCCATCGCCGGCAAAGAAGTCGTGAAGGTGCTGGTGGTGAAGGGCCGGCTGGTGAATATAGCGGTGAAGTGAAAATGCACCTCCAAAGCTCCGATGGAGGGCGGACACCCAATGTCTGTCTCTGCCGTCGCTACGGGACTCATCTTCATCATCACGCCTACCCAGCCCGCCGCGGCGGGCTGGGCTAAGCTCTTCCGTCCCGCCAGGCGGGACTTGTGGGTTGTGTGACGTGCGCAACTGGTTGATTCTTATGGTGGCCAGGGACGGAGTTGAACCGCCGACGCCAGCCTTTTCAGAGCTACGCTATGCTGTACTTTTAACGACTTAACTCACTCCAGGTGGCCGCCTAAGTACTTGAGAAGTCGTGATAGACATGCGAATCGTGGGTTGGAATCGTGGGTTCAAAGGCACACGTGCAAAAGCCCCGACACTCGGAAGACCGCATTCCATACCACAATCGAACACTGCAGAGAAATCGCCGTTCTGCATTTCTGCTGCCCGGTTTCATACCGCCTTCGAGGTGACGCTTGCTGATTAAGAATTGAGTCGGAAGCTTTCTACCCCTGTCCGGCAGCGACCAGCACCATTCGGGGGATAATTCTTGAGTGCGGCTAGCCACGAACGCAGTTAGACACTGTTGTTGGTAGTCGTACCCATCCCCAGCCACGCAATCAACACCCACCATTGCTGATTCTCGATGGAGCCGAATCGTTCCATCGGCTCGGCGCTAAATCCGTATTGGTGGCTAGAACCCACCTGAAGTGATAGCAGGTACAATTCATCGGAACAAGAAGTCGTCATTATCGCGATTGTGTCGAGGAAGAAGGGGTTCATGAACTACAGAACTCTGGGAAGATCTGGCATCAAGGTAAGCGAGATTGGCTACGGAGCCTGGGGCATCGGGAAGTCGATGTGGATCGGGGCGGAAGACGATGAGTCTCTGCGTTCCTTAAAGGCCGCCCGCGATGCGGGTGTGAACTTCTTCGATACCGCACTGGCTTACGGAGACGGTCACAGCGAGCAGTTAATCTCACGCGCCTTTGGGAGGTCAACGGAAGTTGTCATTGCCAGCAAAGTTCCGCCCAAGAACCTGATTTGGAGTGTTGCAGCAGGGTCGTCATTGAGAGACGCCTTCCCCGAGGAATATGTGCTCGCCTCGCTCGATCGCACGCCGAAGAATCTTGATCGGGAGAGCGTCGATATCTACCAATTTCACACCTGGATCGACGACTGGGCCCATGAGCCGGAGTGGCGGGAGACCGTGCGCGAAATGAAGCAATCGGGCAAGGTAAAGCTAATCGGTATCTCTCGATACAGAATCATCAGCCGGCAAATGTTATCCAGGCGCTTGAAACAGGACTCGTCGATACTGTGCAGGTCATCTACAACATCTTCGATCAGTCGCCGGAAGACGAGCTGTTCCCCTATTGCCAGAAAAACGGAATCGGCGTCATTGTGCGTGTGCCATTTGACGAAGGCAGCTTGACCGGGAAGATTCGTCCGGACACCGTCTTCCCCGAGGGCGACTTCCGTAACATCTACTTCAAGGACGACCGCAAGCAGTAGGTTTGGGAACGTGTGCAAGCCATCGCCCGCGATGCCAACATCAGCGCCGATCAACTGCCGGAGCTGGCTTTGCGCTTCTGCCTCTCGCATCCGGCGGTTTCAACTGTGATTCCGGGGATGCGCAGTACCAGACACGTCGAAGCCAATACCGCCACCTCCGAAGCCGGGCCTCTTTCGGAACAGACTCTCAAAGACCTGCGGCCGCATCGCTGGGTTCGAAGCTTTTACTGGACCTAGATAGCTGCTTGGAAAATAGAAGGCCCGAGCAAGATTGCTATTGGAGACATAGGTGAGGGTGTTCCGCTGGTTCAGTGCTTGTGGAAGACGACATCACGACGCAACTTGGGCAGCCGGAAGCAGATTCCGCAATTTTCGCAGTCACCGGGACACTCAATGGCATTCTGAGGCACTCGATCTTCGCTTCCATCCTGCATCCAGGCGATGCGGTGCCCGTGAGGATTGTCGATCCTCACACCCGGCCAGGCCGAGAAGATGACCGCCAGATTACCCGGTAATGCCTTGGTGTTCTCGTAGGCATTGACGATATGGAATGCCTTGGTGAAGACGAGAAACTGAGTCCGGGGATTGTGTGCAGCGATTCTGCACATCTGGCGGAGATAGTCGACATTCAGGATGTCGCCGGCAACATGCCACCTGAAGTACCGTGGTCGACGGCCAGCGATGCTGTTGGCAATCTGCGAGAAGTAGCTTCTGGGATTGGTTCTGGCGATACGGGCATTCTTCGCCCAAGCTCTGCGGGTTTCGGGATACAGGCGAAGGGATTTCAGAGCGTAGCATCCGCCGTTAGCGCAGGGTATGCCTTTTGGGCAGCACTGCACGGGTTCGGTGGAGACATTCATGATCGCTCCGAGTTTGCGGTTGCCACGGCTGATGGTGACACGTTTATTGCTTTGCATGGAATTTCTCCTTGGGATTGGGCCGAGGCTTACGGCACGGGCGAGGGCACGGCTGCTCGGCGAGTTGGCGTACGGGGGTGGTTGAAAAAGAAAGAGGGCGACAGGGATCGCCCTCAAGCGTGTGGTTATTGCGGGCAGGGGAATTCGCGGATCGCCAGAACGCGGGAGAGCGTCAGTGCGATGACTATGGTTCTGCCTGCGGAGCTAGGGGATGCTCGGTGGATGGATTTACTTGGAGAAGCCAAGCGATTGGGGAATCGCTTTCAGTGGATCAACTTCCTGGTGTTCGATCTCGGCTAGATATTGGAGATCAGAGTCGGATTCGATGCCCCACAGGCCGCCGGAGGTGATGACCTGGCAGACGCCGTTGACCACGATCTCGGCCTCAGCCCGTATGCCAATGAAGGCGAAGTCTCCGTTCTGATAGTGCTGGTAACGCTCCTCAAAGCCGGGGCTTTTTTGGACGTTAGAGGAAAATTGGCGGGAACTATATGCAAAGAGGTGCATATTTACCACTTTATAACTACGCTTAACTGCTTGAAACAACGAGTCAATAGGGTATCTACAGGTGGCAGTTTACATGCATGAGACCTTGTGAAGGTACGTACTAACATCTCTTGGGCCCGACAATAAGTTCTGTTTTTCACCAATCTGGGAAGCCAACATCTGCTTTCCAGAAGGTCGTCAGGTTCCAGCATTGTCTGAGTTTCCTTTGGGTCAGGTCGCCATGAGTCAGTCTCGGTAGCCTTCGGGAGGAGCGATATGAAGAAAAGCCTTATGCTTGTGGCTCTGCTGCTGGTATTTGCAGTCAGCGGCTTCGCCGGCACAACCTACAACAACTTCACCGGGTACAGCCCGTACTGGCATCCGCTTGGATATCCGGAAACCGCCACGTATGGAGAAACCTTCACAGCGCCCAGCAGTCCGAACACCAACCTCGCGGACTTCGGTTTCTACATGGCCGGTCCGTATGGCTCTGGCGACATCTTCATGAGCGCCTACATCGCGACCTGGACAGGCACGAATGCCGGAACTCTGCTGTACACCAGCGCACCCGTTGACTATCCCAACACCGGCAATGACTTTCTAACTTTCACTACTGGTGGGCTTACACTGACTCCGGGCGCAAACTATGTGATGTTCCTGAGCATCTCGCAGTATTACGGGCAGTCGCTCGGGGAGAGCTACATCTCTCAAGGCGCCCCCACGATACCGGGCGGGAACTTCGTTTATTACAACAATGGCGGGAATTTCGCTGAACTGTTCACCAATACCTGGGATTCGACCGGGTTAAAGCCTGACTGGGCTGTCAACCTCGACTTTACGTCTGCAAGCACGACACCTGAGCCCGGGACCCTGTTGCTTCTCGGAACTGGCCTTCTGGGCGGCATCGGCGCCATTCGCCG
>Ga0187876_1001857_pt1 | contig 16810 bp, 16 predicted proteins | sample June2016WEW_17_4_FD_133000 | JGI IMG/M metagenome (GOLD analysis project Ga0187876, IMG submission 133000) | Peatland microbial communities from SPRUCE experiment site at the Marcell Experimental Forest, Minnesota, USA - June2016WEW_17_40 | ecosystem: Environmental > Terrestrial > Soil >...
CAGCGCAGCGGCCGGGGCATTCTCCAGCCGCAATGGTCCATCGGCACGCATGAGTTCATCACGGAGAAGGGCTACGCCGGCCAGAAATTCCGCGTCGTCGTCGAAGCCGAGCCGGCGGCGTCGCCGCGTTGACCGGCGATTCGTCGGCGATCTCTCCAGCGCCGTCCCAGCGCGGAATCCGCTTCAACCACGGCCGGCCACATCGGCCATTCGGCAAACACCTCAGCTCAATTATTCTCGTCAGGCGCGCGAGGGGCGCGTGGGCATGTCGTTTTCCAGGAGAGCCGGGGAACCTCTTGACCGCTACGAATTTGAGCGTAAAATCTATATTCAGCAAGCCGATGACGGACGGGAATTGGGCCTGGGTGCAGATATCGAAGGACACATTCCCCCAGATCGTAGGGAAGCCCAGGTATCTGGAGGACAAGAAGACCTGTGGGGTGGACGTCAAGCTTGAGCCGAAGAAGACGTACGTTATCTGGCTCAACTCCCCGCCATACACCAGCTTCACGGACACCGACGGGCACAAGGCTGTTCCGTATCTTCTGGTCTTCCAGACCCGGTAGGATCAGGAGATAACAGCGGAAGTTCTCTCTCTTTTGCCTCTTCGAGGCGATCATCAGGACGGCGACGTTCGACGGGAGCGAGGGCGTGCCCAAATAGGTCCCACGATAAACCACTTCGGCTTCTCGTTCCAGTCAGGCGCGCGAGGAACGCGCGCGGGCGTATCCTATTACAGAATATCGGCTTACGCATATTTTGACGGACAATTCCCCGAAGATTTGTATCAGGCATTATGCAGCCCTTGCAACCGCGTCTTTGACCGACACATTTCTTCCAATCAAACGCGCGAGGGCAACTCCTGGGCGTGCCGCTTTCCTGAAGGCCGTGAAACCGCTTGACACCGAGCGCCTTCAGCGTACAATCTGATTTTCGAATGCAGACTGTACTTTCGAGAACGGTCAAATGGCAAATCCCGGCTGAAACATGAACGATACAGGACCGAGCAACCATCTCGCATCGAATGAAGTCCTCCATGGACGGAAGGTCTATCTCAGGCTTCCACATCTCGATGAGCTATCCTTCATCCGCGCGCTCTGGGGCGATCTGGAGACCATGGCCTTGGTTGGCGGCCCCGTGGAGTTCCCTGAGCCGAAGGCAAGAGAGTGGTTCACACATATGGTAGCACCCGGCGGCCCGGCAAACTGCTACTGCCTCATCTTCACTCAGGATCATACACCCATCGGAGAGATTAGCTTTCATCGGTGGGATTCGAAGGAACGATCTGCCGTTCTGAATGTCAAGGTTGTTGCCACGCAGCGTGGTCACGGTTATGCGAAAGATGCAATTCTGGCGCTGCTCGCATTTTTCTTTGGTCGAGTTGGAGGGCGCCTGATGACCGACGATGTTGCCGTCGACAATCTGCTTGGACAGCACCTGCTCCGCTCGCTTGGGTTCGACCGGGACGACACTGCGACGGACGTATGCAGGATGGTCATGACCAGACAGATGCATGCCATAAGATACAGTGCTGCCAGCGGCGCTTGAATCGTGGCAGGCGAAGAATAGCACGCGGCCGGCCGACAACGCCTTTGAGGCGAGGTTCGGCTGAAGCAAACCCTTGGCCAAATAGGTCGGTTGACAAACCGCTCCGGCTTATTGTTCCCATTTGGCGCACAAAGGACGCGCGTGGGCGTATCGTTTTCCAGAACAACCGAAAAAGCAATTGACTGCAGGCACTCTAAGCGTAGAATTTCATGTTTGCGTGCGGATTGTCCTCGGAAGGACGGTCAAATGGGAAACCCAGATTAATTATGTATGGTGAGAGCATGGTGTCCCCTGAATACACGCAGTTCCGAGCAGGCCAAAGCGACCCTGAGTACCACACTATACGCCTCGCCGAGCTACTCATGGAATACACGGGTGAGGACGAGCCGTTCGTCCAGGAAACTTGCAATGCCCTTGGGGCGGCGCTTAAGTCTCTGTGTGAATACTTCGGCCTGACGGAGGCGTTTCCTCCGGTGCGGTTAATCCTGACACCCAACCGCCCAGAGTTCGACCGGTGTGTGCGCGAGGTGCTCCAAATAGAGATTGAGGTGCCGTCGCGTCCCTCGCGCATAGCTCTACCCCAGCGCACCGATCTGGTCGTCCTGTCGCCTCGCGTGTGGGAGAAGGACTACAACACCTATTCGCCGGAAGACTACCGCCGGCTGATCGCCCACGAGGCCACCCATATCGTTGAGGAGTACCTCTCTCCCAACTGCGAGGCGGTGCGCCGGTGGTGGAGCGAGGGGCTTGCGATGTACCTGTCCGACCATTGGCGCGACTCGCCGGAATTGGAGGAGGTTCGTCGTTGCGTTGCCGCCAATCACGTTCCCGCGCTCGTTGAAATTGATGTGGTGCCCGATGGCGATGGTCCGTTGCCGCGCAAGGCCGTAAAGGATGCATATGTCTGGGGCTGGACGCTGGTGATGTTCATGGGGTCCTATTATGGACGCGATACCATCCGGCGCATAGTGTCAACATGCGCTGATGGCGACGTATTCCGGACGGCAGGGATAGACCAGAAGGACTTCGAGCCGGCTTGGAGGATCTGGCTTTCTGGCGCCGGGGAGATCCTTGCCGAGAATGTGAAAAGAGGTTGTGATCCCTGAGTTCCGGGAAGCATGACCTGCCTTGGCGTCGGTTGCCACGACCATCTCAAAGGCCAGGTTTGACCGGAATGAGAAACTGAGCATCTAGGACTCGAACCTGGAATCCCAAGCCGGGAGATCGCGGAACGCCCGAATCCATGTTCAGGGCAAGGGCGGTCCCTTGCCGCAGCCGTCCGTCCTGAAGACTGCCTTTCGCGCGCCGGTCCCGTCGAGACGTTGCGATTCGGGTTGCCTTCGCGTTAGAATTACAGCATGAAAATAAAATTGAAATATGGCTTTCGCGGGCTGAACGTCAACCTGCCGGAGACGCCCGGCTTCGTCGGCGTGCTGGAACCCGAAAAGGCGCCCGTGCTCCGCAACCCCAGGGCGTCCATCGGCAAAATGCTGCGCGAGCCGATCGGCTCGCTGCCGCTGTCGGAGATCGCCGCCGGCAGGAAGACCGCCTGCATCGTCGTCAGCGACATCACGCGGCCGGTGCCGAACGCCACGCTGCTGCCGCCGATACTGAAGGTGCTCGAGGAGGCCGGCATCGCTCGGGAGAAAGTCCTCCTCCTGATCGCGACGGGCACCCATCGCCCGAACGAGGGCGCCGAGGCCGTCCATTTGCTCGGCGAGGAAATCGTTCGCGATTACCGCGTCGTCAACCACTTCTGCAAGCGCGAGGCGGACATGGCCTTCGTCGGCAAGATCGGCGACGGCGTGCCGGTGTACGTCAACCGGCAGTACCTCGACGCCGACCTGAAAATCCTGACCGGGTTCATCGAGCCGCACATGTGGGCGGGTTTCTCCGGCGGCCGCAAGGCGATCCTGCCGGGCATTTCCTCCATCGAGACCGTCAAGTACATGCACGGCCCGGAAATGGTCGCGCACGGGAAGGTCGCCTACGGCGTCCTCGAAGGCAATCCGTTCCACGAGGCCGCGCTCGAGATCATGAACCGCACCGGCGCGGACTTCATGGTGAACGTGACGCTGAGCCTGTCGAAGAAGATCACCGGCATTTTCGCCGGGCATCCCGTCGAGGCGCACCGCCGCGGCTGCGAGTTCCTCGCCGCGCAGTGCATCCGGACGCTCGACGAGCCGCTCGATTTCATCGTCACCACGAACGCCGGCGCGCCGGCCGACTGCAACCTCTACCAGACCGTCAAGAGCATGGTCGCTGCAACACCCGGCCTCAAGACCGGCGGCATCGTCCTCACCGCCTCGGCCTGCTACGAAGGCGTCGGCAATCCCGAGTGCGAGGAAGTTTTCAACATGGTGGACACGCCCGCGCGGTTCCTCCAGCGGCTGATGGACAAGGAGTTCTTCATCCCGGACCAGTGGTGCGCGCAGGAGGTGTACCAGGTCATGCGCCGGAATCCGACCTGGATTTACACCGACGGCGTTCCCAGGGAAAAACTGGAGCGCTATCATTTCCGCTGCGTGGAATCCGTCGAAAAAGGCGTCGCCGAACTGCTCGCCCGGTTCGGAGAGAAGCGCGCGCGCTGGGCTGTCGTCCCGGACGGGCCGATGCTCATCCTCCGCACCCGCGGCAGCGCGACGTACGGGCATAAATAAAAATTGGAAAATTTATTCGCACAAGGGCAGTTTACGCTTGACAGATCAGAAATATTATGTTATAAGATAAATGTCGCAAGATGCTGAAGGGTAAGAGGATAGGACGCGCAAGGGGCATTTGAAAAAACGAACCCAGCGCGTTGTAACATGCAGTAGCAGCGCGGCTTATGACAAAACCACCGGACGGGTCTAATGCACGTCATTATCCCGATCAAGCAGGTCCCGGAAACCAGCAAGGTCAAGATGGACCCGGAGACCGGCACGATGATCCGCGAAGGCGTCGAGAGCATCATCAACCCGCTTGACCTCTACGCCATCGAGACAGGAATCCAGCTCGCCGAGTCCGGAGGCACGACGACCGTGCTCTCGATGGGTCCCGCGAAGGCGGAGGATGCGCTGCGCGAGGCCGTCGCGATGGGCTGCACTAACGGCGTGCTGCTCTCCCATCGCGCGTTCGCCGGGTCCGACACGTGGGCGACGTCGTATGCGCTTTCGAAAGCGATCTCCCGAATCGGCCCGTATGACCTCATCCTCTGCGGCGAGCGCGCCACCGACGGCGACACCGGCCAGGTCGGGCCGGGCATCGCCGCGTGGCTCGACATCCCCGTCGCGACGTACGTCAGCGCCATCCTGGAATGGCGCGGCAGCTCCGTCGTGGTGAAACGCCTGGTCGAAGACGGATACGAGACGCTCGAAATCCAGACGCCCTGCCTTCTCACCGTCGTCAAGGAAATCGCGTACCCGCGGATGCCGACCCTGCGCGGCAAACAGCGCGCCCGCAAGGTTGCGATCCCGGTCTGGGGACCGGATGAGATCGGCGCCGCGCCGGAGTCCATCGGGCTCAAAGGCTCGCCCACGCGCGTGGTGAAGATCGAGTCGCCTCGCGTCGCCCGCGACGGCGAAATCCGCGCGCCGAAAGATCCGGCCGACCTCGAAAAGGCCGTGGACGGGCTCGTCGCGTACCTCGAAAAATTGGATTTGCTCGCCCGCGAAAACGCGAAAGCGCGAAAGACGGAAACGGACGGAACGGCATGAACGCTTCCGCAGCGAAGCCCTCGGACGTCCGCCCGGAGCGCAACAAGGAGTTCAAGGGCGTCTGGATCCTCGGTGAGCAGAGGTCTGCCGCCGTCCAGCCGATCTCGTATGAACTCCTCGCGCGCGGGCGCGGGCTGGCCGACCGCCTCGGCGTCCCGCTCTCGGCGGTGATGCTCGGAAAAACCGGCGAAGCGGGCTTGCAGGAACTGATCGCCCGAGGCGCCGACCAGGTGATCGTGGTCGAATCGCCCGCGCTGGAGCACTTCCTGCCCGAGCCTTACGCGCGCGCGCTCGAACACCTCATCCGCAAGCACAAGCCGGAGATCCTCATCGCGGGCGCGACCACGACGGGTCGCACGCTGATGCCGCTCGTCGCGGTGAAGTGCCGTGCGGGACTGACGGCCGATTGCACGCACCTGGAGATCGAGACCGACACCGGCAACTTGCTCCAGGTCCGCCCCGCCATCGGCGGCAACATCATGGCGACCATCAAGTCGCCCTCGCACCGGCCGCAGATGGCCACGGTCCGGCCGCGCTCCATGAAGGCGGCCGCGCGCGACGAATCCCGCTGCGGCAAGGTGATCCGCGAGTCCGTCCCGGCGGAGCTCCTGGCGAGCCGCGTGCGCCGGCTGAGCTTCGAGCCGGCCGCGGCCGACAGCGCGAATATCCAGGAGGCCGAAGTCGTCGTCTCGGGCGGACGCGGGCTGAAGCAGCGCGAGAACTTCGATTTGATCTACCAGCTCGCCGCCCTGCTGAACGCCGGCGTCGGCGCCTCGCGCGATGCGGTGGACCGCGCCTGGATCAGCTATCCGCACCAGGTCGGGCTGAGCGGCAAAACGGTTTCGCCGAAGCTGTATCTCTGCGCCGGCATCTCCGGCTCCATCCAGCACCTCGCCGGAATCAAGACCGCCGAGCACATCATCGCGATCAACAGCAACCCGGACGCGCAGATTCTCAAAGTGGCCGATTACGGCATCGTCGCGGACCTCTTCGAAGTCCTGCCGATGCTGATTCGGAAGATTGAAGAACGACGACGAAAAAGCGCGGTGATTGGGAAATTGGGAGATTAGGTCATTGGGCCTTAGCAAGCATGCGTCGCCCAATTTCCTAATCACCTAATCACCTAATTTCCTTTCTTGGTAAAAACGTGTCGAAGTACAATCGAGTAACGCCGGAGATCGTTGCGCAGCTTCGGGAGATCGTCGGCCCGCGGTTCGTCATCCACGGCGATGCCGAGCAGCTCGAGCCATTCTCTCACGACGAAGTCGCCGAGAAGCAGTATCACGCCATGCCCGAGGCGGTCGTGCGGCCGCGGACTGCCGAAGAAATCGCGGCGATCATGAAGCTCGCCAACCGCGCGCGCATCCCGGTCACGCCGCGCGGCGGCGGAACGGGGCTCTCCGGCGGCGCCGTGCCGGTCTGCGGCGGCATCGTCCTGGCGCTCGACCGGATGAACAGCATCCTCGAAATTGACACGGCCAACATGGTCGTCGTCGTCGAGCCGGGCGTCGTCACCAACGACATTGACTCCGCGGTCAAGGAGTACGGGCTGTTCTTCGCCGGCTATCCGATGAGCCTGCAGAGCTGCTTCATCGGCGGCAACGTCGCCGAGAACGCCGGCGGCGGCAAGGCGGTCAAGTACGGCGTCACCGGCCGGTACGTGCTGGGCCTGCAGGTCGTCACGCCCGAGGGCGAGATCGCCGAATTCGGCGGCAAGCTCGTCAAGAACGTCACCGGCTACGACATGGTCGGCCTGATGGTCGGCTCCGAGGGCACGCTCGGCATCGTCACGAGAATCATCCTCAAACTGATCCCGCGCCCGACGCGCGTCGTGGACCTGCTCGTGCTCTTCCGCGACGCCGAGAGTGCCATCCGCATGGTGCCGACGATCATCACCCGCGCGCGCGTGGTACCGACGGCGATCGAATTCATGGACAAACGCTCCGCCCGCGCCTCATGCGAGTACCTCAACGAGCGGATCCCGTACGAGCAGGCGGAGGCGATGCTGCTCATCGAGCTCGACGGCAACAGCCGCGCGCAGCTCGAGGAGGAATACGAGGCCACCGGCGAACTCTGCCTGCAGAACGGCGCCATCGAGGTCTACGTCGCGGACAACGCCACCACGCAGGAGCGCATCTGGAGCGTCCGGCGGAACATCGCCGAGGCGTTCATGGTCATCAGCCCGCACCAGAGCCTCGAGGACATCTGCGTGCCGGTGGCGAGCATCCCGAAGATCATCCCGGAACTGGACCGACTCTCCAGGAAATACGACATCCAGATTCCCTGTTACGGACACGCCGGCGACGGGAACCTGCACGTCACGCCCGTCAAGAACCCGGCGCACAGCCTGGAACAGTGGCACGAAATGCTGCCGCGCATCCTGGCCGACCTGTACCAGGTCACGAAAGACTTAGGCGGCGTCATCAGCGGCGAGCACGGCATCGGCCACAAGCGCAAGCAATATATGCGGTACTCCGTCAGCGAAGTCTCGCTCGACCTGATGAAGCGCCTGAAGAAGGCGCTTGACCCGAACGACATACTTAACCCGGGGAAGATTTTCGAGTGAGTGCGGCGGCGTGGACTTTTGCGCCCGGAACGCCATTCAAGCGCGCTACAATAGGTGACTGGGGGCTGTCGAAAAAGCGTGCTCGTCATTCCCGCGAATGCGGGAATCCAGAACCCTCCTTCGGCAGGCAAGCCGCACGTCGAACGCCTGGATTCCCGCCTGCGCGGGAATGACGTAGCGGAGACCCGTGGCGAATATGATTCGCCAATCGCTCATCCGCAACCGAGTATTACGGGCTTGCACGCTGACCGAGCCGGACTTTGCAGCCCACTCGGAACGTGTCATCGGGCGGTTTCTCGCCACGCCAAACGAGGCAAAACTCGGAGACCTGAAAACGCAGCGGCTTCCAGTTTGTTTGGAGGGTTTCGCGCAGCTTGGACATGATCGGCTCGCCGCGCGCCTGGCCTACGCTCAGGTGGGGTGTGAAGCCGGCGGCGAAAAGCGCGACGTCGTCGCAGTCGGGCGTGGCGAGCACCAACGCGGCCTGCAATGCGGTCAGCGGTTCCGCCGGTTTCACTTCCAGCCACAGCGTGAAGCTGTCGCGGCCGTGATCGAAGAAGCGGAATTCCGCCAGCTCGATCTCGAAGGGCTTGATGTCGGCGCACGCTTTCTCGAAGAGTGGCGCGAGCGACTCGAATTCCTCCACGGGCCGGAACGGAAAGGCCAGCGTGATGTGCGGCATCCAGCGCGCGAAATGTCGGTCGTACCGCGCCCGCATCGCCTGGATCGGCCGCCAGATTTCATTCGGTGGAATAATCACTGCCGCCGCGCAAACCGTCTTCGTTAGGGTCGTCATTTTATCTCCTGTCTCCTAGGGAAATTGGGAGATTAGGTAATTGGGAGATTAAACGCCGCAATTGTCCCAATCACCCAATGTCCCAATAACCCAATCTCCCAATTACCTCAGTCCATACTTCTGCATCCGATATAGCAGCACGTGCCGGCTGATGCCGAGCAGTTGCGCGGCGCGCGTCTGGTTGTTGCCGGCCTTCGCCAGCGCCATCTGGATGAGGACTTTCTCATTGTCCTCGAGGTTGATGCCCTCGTCGGGGAACTCGCTGCCCGCGAGGACCGGCTTGGGCGAGGGCGCGGCGAGTTCCGGCGGAAGGTCTTCGGCGGTGATCTCGCCGGGGTTGCGCTGGAGGACGAGGGCGCGCTGGATCGCGTTCTCGAGTTGGCGCACGTTGCCGGGCCAGTGGCCGCGCGAGAGAACCTCCGACGCCTCGGGCGAGACCTTGCACTGTGGCTGGCCGAACTTCTCGAGGAAGTGCCGGACGAGCAGGGGAATGTCGTCGCGCCGGTCGCGCAGCGGCGGCAGGGAGATCGTCACGACGTTGAGGCGATAGAAGATGTCCTCGCGGAGGTCCCCTTCCGCGACGGCCGTCTCCAGCGACCGGTTGGTCGCGGCGATGACGCGGACGTCCAGCGGAACCGGCGTCTCGGCGCCGAGCGGCGCCACGACGCGGTCCTGCAGGACGCGCAGCAGCTTGACCTGCGCCTCCGGAGGAAGCTCGACGATCTCGTCGAGAAAGATCGTGCCCTGGTCGGCCTGCTCGAACTGCCCGGCGCGGTCATGCGTTGCGCCGGTGAACGCGCCCTTGCGCGCGCCGAACAGCTCGCTCTCGACGAGGTCCTTCGGGATCGCGCCGCAGTTGACGGGCACGAACGGTCCGGCGGCGCGCGCGCTGTTGTAATGGATCGCCCGCGCAACCAACTCCTTGCCGGTGCCCGACTCGCCCTCGAGGAGCACGGTCACGTCGCGGCCGGCCACGCGCGCGACCACCTCGTTGACGCGCTTCATCGCCGCCGAGTCGCCGAGGATGTTGCCGAGCCGGTGCCGCTCCTGGAGTTCGCGGCGCAGCCGGACGTTTTCCTCGGTCAGCGCGCCGTAGTCGAGCGCCTTGGCGACGACGAGCGCGAGTTCCTCGTTGCTGATCGGCTTGGTGACGTAATGGAAGGCGCCGTCGCGCATCGCCTGGACGGCGGTCTCGATCGTGCCGAAGGCGGTGATGACGATGACCGGGACGCGCGGCGCTTCACGCTTGACGGCGCGCAGCAGCTCGAGTCCGCCGACGCGCGGCAGCGTCATGTCCGTCACCACCAGGTCCGGCGGTTCCTCGCGGAAGAGCCGCAGCGCCTGCTCGCCGTCGCCGGCGGCGCGGACGGCGTAGCCTTTCTCCGCGAGCTGGAACTCCATCACCCGCCGCAGGCTTGCATCGTCTTCGACCAGCAGGATTGTCTTTTTCATTTTGCCGGGATTTCCAAAGTGAACTCGGCCCCTTGGCCGGGCTCGGACCGCAGGCGGATTTCGCCGCCGAGGCCGTGCGCGATGCGCCGCGCGATGGCCAGCCCGAGGCCGGTGCCGCCGGGCTTGGTGGTGAAGAACGGCTTGAACATCTGCGCCTGGACTTCGGCCGGGATGCCCGGGCCGGTGTCGCGGACCGTCAGCGCCACGGAACCGGGCGCCGGGTTCCGCGCCGAGAGCGTGACGGCGCCGCCGGCCGGCATCGCCTGCACCGCGTTGAGGATCAGGTTGAGCAGGATGTGCTCGATGAGCAGCGGGTCCGTCTCGATCCGAAGCCCGGCCGGGACTTCCTGCACGATGGAGACGGAGTGCTGTTGCGCTTCGCGGGCGACGAGCCGCACGACGCGATGGGCGATTTCGCCGAGGTCCGTTTCCCGGACCTCCGACTTCCGGCCGCGCGCGAAGCTGAGGATGTTCTGCACGGCCTGGTTGAGGCGGGCGGTCTCCTTGCGGAGGATATCGCTGAACTCCGCGCGCACCTCGGGCGCGACGCCCTCGCGCCCGACGATCTCCGCCGCGCCGGAAATACCGCCGAGCGGATTGCGGATTTCGTGGGCGATGCTTGCGGTCAGCTCTCCCAGCGCCGCGAGACGCTCCGACCGCCGCAATTGTTCCGAGACTTCGAGAAGCTCCTCGGTCTGCCGCTGAAGGGTTTGATACGACGCCTCCAGTTCGCGCCGCAGCGAGGCCTGCTCTTCGGCCAGGCGCTCCGCGCGCTTCCGCGCCCGCACCTGCGCCTGCGACAGCAGGCCCGTGACGAGGGCGATGCCGTTGTAAAGCACGATGTCGAGCGTGTACCCCAGGTTCATCGAAAGGAAATGCCCGCCGAAGTGCCGCTGCACGTGCACAAGATAGAGCGCACTCGTGACCACCGAAGTCACCAGCCCGCCTCTCACGCCGAACCACAGCGCGGCGAGAATGATCGGCACGTAGGTCACCTTGAAGAGGAACTCGTGCCAGGTCGTCTCGGTATGGGAGATCGTGAAGTGGCCGATGGTGCAAAGGAGCAGCAGCGCGACGACGCAGATGACGCGTTTAATCACGTTGTGCTCCGCCCTGCTATTGCCGATAAGACGCCAGCTTCGCGTGCTCGTCGAGCATCGCCATGAAATTGTCGTACTTGGACCCGACGGCGATGGAGTGGCTCGTGCCGAGGATGAAGCCGCCGCCGGGTTTGGCGAACTTCATCGCCCTGCGGACCGACTGGCGCACCTGCTCCGCTGTGCCGCCGACCATTTCTTCCACCGGCACGCCGCCCCACAGGGCGATTTTTCGCCCGTACTGCTTCTTGACCTCGGCGATGTCCATGTCCGCCGTCGGCTGGATGGACTGGTAGCAGTCGTAGCCGATCTCGACGAACATGTCCAGCAGTTTCCAGTTGTTCCCGCACGCGTGCTTGATGACGCGCTTGCCGTAGTCCTTGTGGATGGACTCGACGTGGCGGCGGATCCAGGGCATGAAAATCTCGCGGAACATGATCGGGTTGAAGAACGGCCCGGTCTTGAACGCCCAGTCCTGGCCCCAGATGATGCCGTCATGGTCGGGCTGGATGAAGTTCTTATCGTTGAGCGTGGCGTCGCGGTAGGCGCTTTCGGCGGCGGCGCGGACCGTGTCGGGATTCGTGAGCAGCTCCATCAGTCCGCGGGTCATGTCGCCCAGCAAGACCACGCCCGTCTCGCCGGCGTTCGGCCCGGCGATGAATTTTTTCCCCTTGAACCGGTCGGTCACCGCGCGCAGGACTCGCATCGAGGCCGCGTTCATCCGCCGCTCTTCCGGCGCGCGGAGAAACTCCTCGACGGTGAAAACCCTGGCTGCCGTCACCGGGTCCTCGACGACGGTGACGTCGCCGGTCGCGTCCGAGTACTTGTAAACGCGTTCGTATTTGTCCTTCCAGGTCGTGGCGTCAATTCTCCGCGGCGGCACATCGTCCGTCGGTTCGGGGATCCACCAGGTGGCCATCGCGAAGACGAGGATGTCGAGGTCGAGCTTCTCGTGCATCGCGATGTGGTCGGCGATGTAGCTTTGCTCGACCTCGTCGTACCGCCTCTCCCAGAACGCGATCTGCGACTTCGCCTTGGCGCGCAGGTACGTTTCGTGGCCGAGGAGTTTTTCGACGGTGTCGAAATCAACCGCGAATTCCCCGATCGGGACGCGGTCGGGAATCTCGCCTTTGAGCGCCGCGTGCACGCGCTGATTGGAATTCATTCGCTCGTTTCCTCAAGTCGTCGGGCGTTCTGCGGTGGAGGCCGTCTTTCGCCGGCTGAGCCACCGCGCCCGCCAGACCCTGACCAGCCAGGCGACCATCGCCACGAGGCACACCACGGCGAGGAACTTCAGCCGGTAGTGCTTGAACATCGGCAGCACGGCGTATCCGAAAAGATACCCCGCCGACGCGAACGTGGCCGCCCAGACGGCCGCTCCGACGGCGTTCAACGGCGCGTAGAGCCAGATGGGCATGCGCGTCATCCCCAGCGTGAACGACGTGATCGTGCGGAGCCCGTACATGAACCGGAAGATCAGCACCAGCAGTATCCTGTGCCGCTGCACCAGCCGCAGCACTTTCTCCAGGCGCTCGCGCTGGTTCGCGAACTTGGAGAGGATCCACTGGCCCTTGTATCGCCCGATGAAGAAGTGGAGTTGATCGCCCGCCATGCCGCCCGCGAGCGCGCTGAGTATGACGTAGGGCAACTCCAGCAGTCCCTGCCCCGCGAGCGCTCCGGCGACGATCAGGATCGTTTCGCCTTCCAGAAACGTCCCGATGAGCAGCGCCCAGTAGCCGTACGTCTGGATCAGGTCCTTGGTGTGCTCCACGAAGAACTTTCCTTCATGCCGCTGTGACCACGCGCACCGCCGGCGAGGACGCGAATTGCGGAACCCGAGAACGGGCCCACGCCGCGCCGGACTCTGAAAGCGCTTGTCATCGGCCTGACAGCATACCTGAGATCATGTGGAAGTTCCAGAGCTTTGCGGCGCGATGCGCTCCCGCCGCCCTGCGCGGTGTTCACGATTCGAACGGATGCGCCTGCGCGAAATCCGGCGCGTAGTGGCCCGCGCTCGTCAGCTCCTGCGTCCAGCCGCGGCAGAACCCCAGCCGCTCCAGTTCGGCGACGACCTCCGCGTACTCCTCGGGCCGAAGCCGGCGTCCGAAGTCCGGATCGCCGGCGACCTCCGGCGTCGTCTGGTACTGCGCCAGCAGCGATACGTGGACAGCGGGCGAAAGCGCCTCCGCGATGAAGCGCAGGCAGCGCTTGCTGTCTTCGACCTGCCCGGGCAGCACGAGGTGGCGGACGATCAGCCCCGACTCCGCGCACCCGTCGGCATCCAGCATGAGATACGAGCCCTTCTGCCGGTACATCTCGCGCAGCGCGGCGCCGGCGACTTCGGGGTAGTCCGCTGCGTCGGAGAACCGCCCCGCCAGGAGCGGGTCCATGTACTTCAGGTCGGGCAGGTAAACATCCACCTGGCCTTCGAGCGAGCGGAGAACCGCGGCCTTGTCGTACGCGTTCGTGTTCATCACGAAGACCGGCCGCGGCCCGCGGTTCTCGAGCGCCCCGATGAGCGCTTTCATCTGCGGGATGCAGTGCGAGGGCGAGACGAAGCCGACGTGCCTTGTCCCGGCTTCGAGCAGGCGCTCGACCCGCGCGACGACTTCCTCGAATTGCAGGCAGTGCTCGATGATTTCGCCGCGGTTCCGGCTGATCTGCCGGTTCTGGCAATAGCGGCATTGCAGGTTGCAGCGGGTGAAGAAGATATTGCAGATGCCGCGCTCTCCGCCCAGTACCGGCTCCTCGCCGCGATGAACGCAGATCGCGCCGATGCAGAAACCGGCCCCGGTCCGGCAGTAGCCCAGCTCGCCGTCCAACCGCCGCGCATGGCATTCCCGAGGGCAGCAGACGCAGTCGCGCAACTCTTCGAGTGGAATCACGTTTTCATTTTCCCTTGCGACTCTTCCGCCGCCGCTTGTTCGAGCTTGCGTGTGGCCCGCGTGTAATACAGCCAAAGGCCGCCCTGGAAGAGCACCGTGCCGGCGATCACCAACGGGTACAGGATGTGGATGACCCGAACAATCAGTTTCTTCAAGTCGTTCGGATCCATGGCCTGGCGTAGATCGGACAAATGCATCATGATTTCATTCGGATCAAGCAGCAGCAACTGACTCACGGAGTAGAGTATGACCGCCACCAGAAGCAATAGTTGGCTCCCCGCGAGCCAGCGCCCGGCCTCCGGCCGATTCTGCTTCAGCCGGCGTCGTCCGCTCAGTTCCATGCAACCTGACGCCAGCGCCGCCAAGCAGACCAATATCCCCGCCACGCTGAACTCCAAGAGCGAACCCGCAAGGCACAATCCGCCCAGCACGACCACGCTCCAGCCATTGCGTCCTGCGACCTTGGCGATCCGCGCGCGCTTTTTTTCGATGTCCATGGGCCGACTCCTGAGATTCTCCATGATTATACACGCCTCGCGCTCGCGCGGCCAATACAGCGGTTTGTAGTGTGCCCGTAAGGGCATACGGAATAGCGCCTGACGGCGCCACTACGAACAAGGAATCGCGCCGATGGGGCTTGCAGTTTCGACCGGGAACGATAAGATAGTGCAGTCCGCCGGTCATCAGCGGCCGGTATTCATCGAACCTCGAAAGGAAGACTGTCATGCGCGCGATCAAAGGATTGTCCGCGGCCATCGCGGTGCTGATGCTGTGCTCGGCGGCGCTGGGCCAGCCGAAAGCCCCGCCCGAGAAGCCCGCGCCGAAGCTCGACCCGAAGGCGACCGAGGTCATCCGGCAGATGTGCGACTACTTCAAGGTCGCCCAGGAGCTGAGCGTGGACATCTCGTACACGCTGACGGAAACGGCGGGTGCGAAGAAGAGCGAAAGGACCAGCACGGTCCACATGACGGTGCGCCGACCCAACTTTGTTTACGTCTCGTGGGAACTGGGCGGCGCGCAGACCGTGCCGATCAGCGGCACGCTGGTGTGCGACGGAAAGAATCTGTACGTGTCCATTCCGCTCCTCAAGCAGTACACGGCCGGCAAAGCTCCTGAGGATCTCGGCGCGGTGTTCAGTTCCAAAGACGCGATTCCTCTCGTCGCCGCGGTCCCGCTCTTCCTGGACAATCTGCTGGTGAGCAACCCGTACGAAACCATCATGGATGGGGTGCTCGGCACGAGCTACGCCGGAACCGAGGAGGTCGCCGGCGCCCAGTACCGCCGCGTGAAATTCGTGCAGGAGGATTCCGACGTGGAAGCCTGGGTCGCCGCAGGCGACAAGCCGCTGATCCTCAAAGCGATGGTGGACGCGACGAGGTCGCTCAAACACATGGAAGCCGTGCCGGCCGATGCGCAGATGATGCTGGCGATCCGCTTCGACAAGTGGGCGATGAACCCGGAGGTGCCGGACGAACGCTTCAAGTTCGTTCCGCCCGAGGGCTCGCAGAAAGTGGCCAGCTTCTCCGAGCCGGATGAAGCCCACACGATTCCGGCCGGTACGCCGGCGCCCGACTTCAAGCTGCCGCTGCTCGGCGGCGGCCAGATGACGCTTTCGCAGCACAAGGGCAAAGAGATTGTCATCCTGGACTTCTGGGCCTCGTGGTGCCCGCCGTGCCGGACATCCATGCCGATCATCGAGGAAATCGCCGCGGCCTACAAGGACAAAGGCGTTGTCCTCTACGCCGTAAACCAGGATGAGGACGCCGCGACCATCCAGAAGTTCCTGGCCGCGCAGAAATTGAACGTTACCGTGGCGCTTGACAAGGGCGGCGCCGTCGGCGATCAGTATGGCGCCGTGTATATCCCGCTGACGGTCATCGTCGGGAAAGACGGGCTCGTCCAGGCCGTCCACGGCGGCCTGAGGGCCGGAATGAAGAAGAGCCTCACCGACGAACTGGACGCGCTGGTCGCGGGAAAAAGCCTGACCGGCGAGAAAAAGTAGCGGCGTGACTCTTTCGCGTTTTCGCGGCCCGAGAAGCGCTCAGGAAGCGCCCGATGACGGACCCGATTAAACCTCAGAACGGCGTCGTCGAGACCGAGCACCTGGCCCGGCTGGCGCTCGTCAGTTTTCTCGTCACCTTCCTGGGCGCGCGGCTTGTCGTTTTCCTCATCATGTCCCGGCGGCTGCCGGACATGTTCCTGCACGTCGGCGGCGCTCACGTCCACCATCTCAACTACGGTATTTTCCTGCTGTCCATGACCGGCGCATTCCTGCTCTTCGCGCGGCCGGCGGGAGCGGCCCTGAGAATCGCAGCGGTCCTGTACGCCCTCGCGCTGGGGTTGACCTTCGACGAGTACGGCATGTGGCTGAACCTGGGCGGCGGCTACTGGCAGCGCGCAAGCCTGGATGCCACCATCACGGTCGCGGCGTTCCTCACGCTCATCGCCTGCGCGCCCGCACTGCGGCACTGGAAAAGCCATCATTACATCTTCGCCGGCGTCATCGTGCTGCTCATCATTTTCTTTTTCGTCGTGATGGGCGTCGCCATTTCGCACGCGCACAGGCGGTTCGGGCCGAGCCTGGAACTCCTCGAGATGTACGGGCCGCCGTAGTGCAGGGTCCGGGAAACAACGCACATAAGTCCAGCCGTCGTCATGCTGCTATGAGGCCATTCCTCAAGTGAGACGTTCGGAGAACCTGTGAAATCGAGTTCCGGCTGCTATTCGTGCTCTAAGGCACCCGTTCTGGTATCCGACGTATTCGCATCGGA
>Ga0187876_1001860_pt1 | contig 16795 bp, 19 predicted proteins | sample June2016WEW_17_4_FD_133000 | JGI IMG/M metagenome (GOLD analysis project Ga0187876, IMG submission 133000) | Peatland microbial communities from SPRUCE experiment site at the Marcell Experimental Forest, Minnesota, USA - June2016WEW_17_40 | ecosystem: Environmental > Terrestrial > Soil >...
ATGCGGACGGAGGTCTTCGACATCGTGTACGAAGTAACCGAAGGGCTCGAGAACCTGCAGTGACTCGCGGAGCGAAGGCGCATATGCGCCCGGAAAAATCCGCTTCCGAATCCAGGGGCTGAACTGGTTCTGTTCGTTGCGGCCGATGAAGTGAAGCAGTCCCCGGCCCCGATCGCCGATCGTTCGATGAATCACGGATCCGAGTCCGGGGTAGTTTTCCTGTCCGACGTGCTCCAGCATCCCCAGCGATACGAAAGCATCGGCTTTCGCGGATGCGTTTCGGTAATCGTCTTCGATGAACTCCACCCGATCGTTCAATTTCTCTTCGTCCGCCCGTTGCCGCGCATGGAGAATCTGCTCATGGGAAATGTTGAACGCCTTTACGTGGACACCGTAATTCCGGGCCATATGGAGGGCCAGCGCGCCCCAACCGCAACCGGCTTCGACAACCGTTTCTCCCGGCTGCAGCCGTAGCTTCCGGCAGACATAATCCAGCTTTGCAGCCTGCGCTTCTTCGAGAGTCGCCGCGTCTGAAGGAAAGTACGCGCACGTATAAACGAGTTGGGAATCCAGCCAGAGCCGGTAGAAGTCGTTCCCCAGATCGTAGTGGGAATGAATGTTGTCCCGGGAGCCTTCCAGCGTGTTCGCTTGCCATAACGCGATCCATTTTGATATCGATCGCGAGCACCATCCCGGAGCTTTCTTTGTGTCTCCCATCGATGCGTAAACCGCTTCGAGAAGTGCGGTCAGATCGCCGGTAACGCGGATCCGGCCGTCGGTGAACGCATCGCCGAAGGCGATCTCAGTATCGATAAAAACTTCCGCAAGGGTCCGCAGATCGCGGATCCAGATCGTGAATCGAGGCTCGACACCGGGAGGCGAAAGACCTTTCCCGTTTCCCAGCACCAATCGCACCGGAGCGGGGCCAATGGTCCTGAATATCAACGGGAGCAGCCATTTCTCGAACCGAGCAGGCCTTTCCTCCGGGTCGATGTGGCCTGTGAGCGAAGAATAGATCATCCCCATGAAGCCGCTCCGGACTGGATCAGGCCCTGGACTGATTTCAGCAACGTCTCCGCCGTGAAAGGCTTCCGCAAGTACTCGTATGTGAGTTGCGGCGGCGATTGGCCGCTCATCTCCTCTGAATCGCCGATGAATAGCACGCTCATGTGCGGGTATCGCTGAGTCAGACGTCTGGCCAATCGCATTCCGCTCTTTACGTCGATAATCGAGAGGTCAACGGGTTCGGAGAGTTCGCGGCAGGCATCCGTAGCCTCGGTTATGTCCGCGGCCTCCAGTACGGTGAAGCCCTCGTTCCGAAGGAATTCGCCGAATACCGCGCGCCACGCGTGCTCGTCTTCCACAAAGAGGATAGTGCTCATGAGGTGCCTCCACCTGCCGTTTACGCATTCGATGTGCCAAACCCGCGGCCGCGGAATAAGACATCCAAATTAAGCTAAAACAGCTCAGATTATCACCTCTGTTGCGTGCCTGCACGCCGGCCCCAAAGATTCTGGAACAGTGTTTTTGTTCAGCGCAGGCTCCGCTTCCGAAAGTCGCATACGACTCACCTGAACGGCCGATCGGAAATCTCTGTTCGTGCGTCTGTGGAGAAACGATCGTGTCTTATCCCACGCGCGTTTTCTCGTGCGCAGCGCGTGGCGCCGAATGGTGCTTATACCGCCCCATCAGTCGGGTCTCCTCAATGACGTGACCCTCGATCGCCCCATCCAGTTCCTGGCGGCTCAACCCGGCTGGCATATCCGTATCGGTATCGAGCGCGTACAGATGAAAGAAATAACGGTGTGTGCCGCTCGGCGGTTGCGGGCCTCCGTAGCCAACGCCGCCGAATCCGTTGAGACCCTGGCGGGCTCCATTCCGCGGTTGCTGTGTTGGCAGCATATGTTCCGGCAACTCGGTTTTGCCCGGCGGAATCCCGTAAACCAGCCAATGAACGAACGCACCACCGGGCGCATCGGGATCATCGACAATCAGAGCCAGACTCGTGGTTCCTTCGGGCACGCCCGTCCACGAGAGAGGCGGAGAAATGTTTCCTCCCAGCTTTGAGTACTTGTCCGGAATAGTGCCTTCGTTCTGAAAAGCACGGCTTGTCAGTCTCAGACTCATAATGCCTCCCTGGATGAAAAATACGAAATCGGGCTACGGAACTACCGAGATGTAGTCGATCACTTCGGACACACCAGGCGCTGCCCAAGCCGCCTTTTCGGCCTCGTCCCGCTCAGCCCAGGATCGGACACTGCCATGAAGGTGAACCGTGCCGTTTGTTGTCGAAACAGTGATTCGCCTGGCGTCCACTTCAGCACTCCGCCGAAGCGCATCTTCGATCTTATGCAGCACATCGACTGACGAAACTGCTTTGGGCTTGACCACGATGCGGTTCATGACCCCGCGCACGCCGGGCACGTTACGGGCGCACGTTTCGACGCTGATGCGTTGAAAGTTCCACTCCACGGCTCCTTCCAGCGTGACAAAGCCTTCCTGAACCGCGGCCTTGATTCCGTCGTCCGGTACTGTGACGTCCAGCTTTATTGCGTGGGCTACATCCCTCGCTATCTCCGGATCCGTCCGTGCCGCTTTCAGCTTTACCTCAATATCGTTTGCGACCGCCTTCACACCGTAAACCGATTTCGCCGCGTTTTCCGCAGCGTACTTCTCGTTATAGTTGTGGACGAAGCCGGTCAGCGTTATTACGTGGTCCGTCGCAGCCACGCTGATGTCATTCGATGTCACCTGCGGATCCCATTCGAGTTGCCGGGCTACGGCCTCACGGAGCTGCCTGTCTTTCTCATTCATTGCCTGCATCGCTGTACTCCTTGTTTCTCTTCCCTGATTACGCCTTTGAGGTGACGCGTCCTCCCGCGCCACCCCAGTGCATCCTCCGCCAGCTTCCCGTTACCCCGGTGGCTCACGCCGCCACGGGCTTCTTCTCAGCGCCTTCCTCCACCGCGATCTGGCGTACCTTCTTTTTCACCTCCGGCGCCGGCACCGAAATCTTCAGAACGCCGTCGGTCAACTCCGCTTTGGCCTGATCCGGTTTCGCCCCTTCGGGAAGAGGGATGAAGCGGTAGAACTTGCCGAAACTCCTCTCGTAGCGGTGATATCCTTCCTGCTCCTCTTTATGTTCACGCTTGCGCTCGCCTTCGATGATCAGAGCGTCGTCGGTCACTTCGACTTTCACTTCTTCCTTCTTCAGGCCCGGCAACTCCGCCGTCACCACGAGATCGCCGTTGGAACGCTGGATGTCGACGGTTGGCGTCCAGGCCTCCAGAGCAGGACCGTTGGCCCGATACAGCCGGTCCATCTCCTCGGTGAAATCCCTCATCGTTGCCATTGTTGCGAACGGATTCACACCAAAGAACCGGCCGACTGGAAACGCCGGCGTGAAGAAATCGTTGAACGGACTCAACCCAGGTGTTTCGCGCCTGGCGAGCGATTTATTCTTTTCGACTTTTACTTCTGACATGTTGTTCTCCTTTTACATTTCGATTTCGATGGACATTGGCGCTGTCATCGCAAGATCCTTGCCCGCAGTTGCTTTCAATTCGGATCAGGCAGCGTCAACGGCGCTGCCGGCACCGGCTGAAGCAGCGGCGTGTTTTCTCCCGGACGTGTGCGCGCAAATCGCCTGAAGGGTCAGGACCACATCGTCATACGAGACGTCCGGGCGCCTTCTACCTGTGCCCTTCTCTGCGCGCAACACGATGTCGTTCATGGACACGATGCCTTCCAGTGTCCCCGTTTTGTTCACCACCGGGAGGCGATGAATCTTATGCTTTTGCATAATCTTCAGCGCCGCCTGGATGTCGTCATCCTGACCGCACACGAAGGCCCGAGAAGGAGATACGTCACCGACCCTCATGGCAGAGGGACGCCGATCATTCGTCGTCAATGCGATGCAGACATCGCGGTCGGTCAGGACGCCGGTTACCCTTCTCCGTTCGTCGACTACAGGCAGGACTCCGCAGTCGGTTTCCCACATCAGCGCTCCGGCTGCGGCCAGATTAGTTTCCGGATGGCAACTGGCAACGGTTTTCGTCATCAGGTCGCGGACTTTCATTGTGAACTCCTGGTACCGGGATCTGAGAACGGACCCGCAACCCTGGGGCCATCGAAAAGGCTGAATCCTGTTTGCCATCGCCACTTTCAGGGCACACAGACGTGGGTTATTACCCTCAGGTGCCAGGTGGAATAGCGCAGGAGGCCCGATCAACGCGCAGTTGCTTCGGCGGCGGCGCGGACCTTTTGTTACGAAAAGGCAGCCACAGGAGCCAGAACATAATCCCAGCCGTGGTCTCGCCGGCGGCCAAATAGAAGGGCCACGGTCCGAAGAGATCGAGAAGAGAGGCACTCGACGGCTTGCGGCAAAGATACATGTAGTTGGTGTGGAACACCGCATTGAAAACACCAATGACCCCTGCATAGGCGTTGAGAAGACAAAGCGTTCTCCATACGCACCCGGGCCGCGGTCGCGCCAGTCCCGACCAGACGAGGAACAGGAGACTCGCGATGACTCCTCCATGGGCAAGGAAAAAATAGATCGTCGGATAAGAAAGCGGCGGCGCCCACAAGTCAGGTGTAAGGACCGCCATGAGCGAGCCACCGAGCCCGGCCAGCCAGGCGAACTCGAAAATGGCTGGCCGCAGCGTCAGAGTTGAGGCAACAGTCAACCAAAGCGTGAGATCGCAAAGCTCAAGCGGAAGGCCCTCCGGAAACCGGAATCCCTCGACGTGAAGCCTCCACGTGTACCAGACGATTTCATTGACTGCCAGGAATCGTCCGAGGGATACCGAGATTTGCCGGTTTCGGAGAGGATGCCCGCGCCCGAGACGTGCCAACATACCCGCTGTGCCCGGAATGGCAGCCAGGATCGCCAGATGTGCCAAACCGAAAAGCCGGAAGCCAGAAGACATATTGTTTTGTCCGCCTCACAGCAGGGTGTTGAACACAAGCTGCGCGTACCGGCCCGAGGACACTACTACGCCATCCGCCGGAACTGCAGATTATCAGTTCGCGATAGCTATGGGTTTCGCCGTAACCGGAGGCACTTTCGTGGCGATGATCTTCAGTAGTCCCTGATCGAGCGCGGCGCTAGTCTTATCCACATCGATCGGTTGGGGAAGGCGGAACCGGCGATAGACATCGTTTGGTCCGAACTCGGTCCACAATACGTGATCCTCGGCAGCTTTCTTTTCCGGTTTGATTGCGGCATGGACCGCAATTTCCGTGGATGTGGCCGTAACCTCGACCTCGCTGGCGCTAAAACCCGGCAAAGTCATTTCAAGCTTATACTCGCCATTCTTTTCCGCCAGCTCCGCCGCCGGCCACCCGAGAATCTCCCGTTCCGCCTGAATCCAGTCCGTGAGCTCGTGGCCCAGCTCGCGGCCCCGTTTGTCGAAGAATTCAAATGCCCTTTGCCGCACGTCGCCGAGCCGTTTCTCGATTTCCTGGAAGAGTGGAATCGGTTGATCGGAGGCATCCTTAATTCGTTGAATACCAATGGTCGCCATTGCTATGCACCTCTCTTTTGGTTTCGTTTTTGTCCAAAGGACCGCGCACACCGACCTGAAGGACTGTCGTAATCAGCGGCAAACGCAGCGTTCCGTGGCTTGCTCAAAATAGAGCACTCCCGATGCCACCTTCCGGCGACGCGAAGATAGGAACAGGGATTGCCCTGATCCGCGCGTGAACAGCGGAGAGATCACAATATTCCTGTGCGGCGATGTCATGACAGGCAGGGGCGTCGACCAGATCCTGCCGCATCCTTCAAAGCCGGAACTGTACGAGTCATACGTCGACTCGGCACTGGACTACGTGGCCATGGCCGAGAAAACGAATGGCCCGATCCCCCGGCCCGTGAATTTTTCTTACATCTGGGGCGATGCATTGGCCGAACTCGACCGAATGGCGCCGGCCGCGCGAATCATCAACCTCGAAACGAGCGTGACCAGGAATAACGTTCCCGATCCCAAAGGTATCAACTACCGGATGCATCCCGCCAATACGCCGTGCCTTGCGGCGGCCGGGATTGACTGCTGCGTCCTCGCCAACAATCACGTTCTGGACTGGGGCAGGGTGGGATTGGAGGAAACGCTGAGTGCTTTAAAGGAGGCGGGGATCGGGGCCGCAGGGGCGGGACTCAATCTGGCTGCGGCTCTTCAGCCTGGTGTGATCGAGACGGCACGTGCAGGAAGAGTGCTCATATTTGCGTTCGCGACGGCCGATAGTGGTGTACCGCCCGAGTGGGCCGCAACCGCCACGGAATGCGGGATCTCCTTTCTCCCGGACGTTTCGGACGCGGCTGCGGACCGCATCACCGGACAGGTGAGTTCCTTGAAGCGTTCCGGGGATATTGCTGTCGTCTCTGTGCACTGGGGCGGGAACTGGGGCTACGGCATTTCGCGCAGACAGCGTTCTTTCGCTCACCGGCTCATCGACAGCGGCGCCGTGGATCTCATTCACGGGCATTCCCCGCATCACCGCAAGGCAATCGAGGTCTACAAAGGCAAGCTCATACTCTACGGCTGTGGCGACTTCCTCAATGATTACGAAGGCATCGGGGGCTTTGAGGAGTTCCGCAGCCAGCTTGTCCTGATGTACTTCGTGACGTTTGATCCGTCCGCACGGGCACTCATCAGTCTGGAGATGACCCCTCTGGAAATCCATCGCTTCCGCCTCCGCTATGCCGGGATGGACGATGTTCAATGGCTGAAAGGAGTTCTGAACCGGGAGGGACAAGCATTCGGCAGCAGAATAATCCTGCAGGGGGCCAACCGGCTGCAGCTCGGGTGGGAGCCTTCGTAAGTCGGCTATGCGCGTGCTTTGAGTCAGTTCATGCCAGACATACGTTTTGTTGAAGGAAAAGAAGGCACGCGCGAAGCGGCGTGCAGCCATTGCGGGGCAGACGCGGCCTGGCGCTTTCTTGACGACGAGGAAAGCCGGGTCGAAGTAGTCTGCCCGGATTGCGGCCGGTTCGAAATGACGCGGGCAGAATTCGACCAGGCGGAAGCGGAGATTGTCGGACCGGACGAGCGACGCGAGTAACGTGACTGCAGGGAAAAACGAAGCCCGGTGGGAACACTTCCAGCACGGCGCCGACATCGGAATTCGTGGCATCGGGCCGACGAAAGAAGAGGCTTTCCGGCAGGCGGCCATTGCGCTGACGGCTGTGGTTACGGATCCGGCACACGTCGCCCTTAAGCGGGAGGTAATCGTCGAACGCGAAGCGCCGGATGACGAAATTCTTCTGATGGACTGGCTGAATGCGCTGATCTATGAAATGTCGGCCAACCAGTTGATCTTCGGTTCCTTTGATGTCCTCCTGGGCGATCACCACCTCCAAGGGAGGGCCTGGGGCGAGAAGGTTGATGTCAAGCGCCACGAGCCGGCGGTCGAGGTAAAGGGAGCGACTTGTACCAGTTTGTCGGTAACGCAGAATTCGGACCGTGACTGGGTCGCCCAGTGCGTGGTCGATGTCTGAAAGCAGGGTGTTATGGATACGAATTCGTTGCAGCGCGTCTCCGGGGAAGAATGGCGCATTGAGCCCCACGGGAAAATGCGTGTTCCTGCAATCATCTATGCCACAGAGGAACTGGTCCGGGATATGGACGAAAAGGTTCGCGAGCAGATCGTGAACGTGGCCAGTCTACCCGGCATCGAGAAGGCCGCTTACGCGATGCCCGATGCCCATTGGGGCTACGGTTTTCCCATCGGCGGCGTGGCGGCCTTCGATCCCGCCCGGGGTGGCGTGGTTTCAGCCGGCGGCGTCGGATTCGATATCTCGTGCGGTGTGCGCACCCTCCTGACAGGCCTGACTGGGGAAGACGTGGAGCCCGTCAAGCGGTCTCTCGCCGATTCGCTCTATCGCCACATTCCGGCTGGCGTTGGAAGCAGAGGTCTGCTCGAACTGACCGATTCCGAACTGGACGAGATGCTTTCAGGCGGCGCGCAGTGGGCAGTAAACCGCGGCTATGGAAAGGATGCCGATCTCACTCGAACCGAAGAAAAAGGGCGGATGACTGGCGCGAGGCCGGATGCTGTTTCCGACTTCGCGAAGAACCGCCAGCGACGGGAAATGGGAACGCTGGGCTCGGGAAACCACTACCTCGAAGTGCAGCGTGTGACGGAGATCTTCGATGCATCCGCAGCTGAGGCGTTTGGAATCCACTGGAACGATATCGTTGTCAGCATTCATTGCGGCTCGCGGGGACTGGGCCATCAGATCGGCACGGATTTTCTGCGCGAGATGGCGATAGAGGCGCAGAACTACGGTATCGAGCTTCCAGACCGTGAACTGGCCTGCGCCCCAATCGAATCACCGCTGGGCGAAAAATACCTTGGCGCGATGCGCGCCGCGATCAACTGCGCGCTTGCCAACCGCCAGATCATCACGCATCTGGTGCGCCAGGCGTTTGCCCCGGTGATTCCGCGAGCGGAGCTGGCCGTTCTTTACGACGTTTCTCATAACACCTGCAAGGTAGAAGAACACGAGGTCGACGGTCAGACGAAACGCCTTTTCGTGCACCGCAAGGGGGCGACGCGCGCTTTCGGCCCGAATCATCCCGGGGTGCCGGAAGCGCTCCGCTCCATCGGGCAGCCGGTCCTGATCGGAGGAACCATGGGCACGGCCTCGTACATTCTGGTCGGGACAGCGGAGAGCGAAAGCCATTCATTCAGCTCTTCGTGTCACGGCGCGGGCCGGCAGATGAGCCGCACGCAGGCGACAAAGCACTGGCGCGGGAGAGAACTGATGGATGAACTTGCCGAACGCGGAATTCTGATCCGTTCTCCTTCGCCGCGCGGAGTCGCAGAGGAGGCCCCGGGAGCCTACAAAGATGTGAACGCCGTTGTTGAGGCTTCGGAAAAAGCCGGGCTCTCGCGGCGCGTCGCAAAGCTGGAACCGCTCATCTGCATCAAAGGGTAGATAAACAACCTCAGGCTCGCGCCAGATCAGGCTGGCAGATGCTCTCGACCACCTCGGCCGTCTTCTGCCGATCCCGAATGCGAAGTGCAACGTCACCCTGGGAGATCATGCCCACCACCCGGCCTGAGTTATCTACAACGGGAACGCGCTTGACCTTGTGGGTCTCCATGAGCTTGAGCGCCTCATCATAGCCGTCATCCGGTGAACACGCGATCACGGGTCGCGACATGGCGCGCTCAACCGCAGTCTTCCAGGGATCAAGTCCATCGGCCATCAGTTTCAGGACCAGATCGCGATCGGTGACGATAGCGGAGAGCTTTTTGTTCTTTTGGTTCTCAACGATCGGCAGTATGCCGACGTCGTGTTCCTTCATGAGTTGCGCCGCGTGAACAGCAGTATCTCCCGCGAGACAGCAAACGGGATCTTTCGTCATGATGTCCCGGCATTTCTCAGGCGTCACATGCTGCACGAACAGTTCGGACTCTCCATGGTCCTCATATCCGGTTGCCCCACGCTCCCCCTGGCCCCAGGACGCCATGGCGACGATCGGGGCATCGCCGCGAGGATGCGGACCGGAGACCCGATACACGCCCGACCTTCCGATCTCGTCCCTTCTTCCGGCGCCGCCACCGGGCATTCCGCTCTCGCGCTTCTCTTTTATTTCTTTGGCTTTGATTTTGGCCATAACTCGCTCCTGCCCGGCGGTCCCGGGCAAACGTTTCCGAAGCAAGTGGAGACCCAAATGCCAGAGTTATCGCGGGTGACTTGTGACAGCTCCCGTCAGTTCGGCGAACCCGGTATCGGCGGACTCCGCGTCAGACCGACGCCCGAGTGAGTTACCGGCTTTCTTCAGGCGGATTGCGGAAATACCCGGCGAGTTCATCGTCCACGATGACGGCTATCGCGGATGGTCCTGGACGTATCGCGACGTTGCGCGGATCACGGAGAGCTTCCGAAGCCGGCTTCGAGCGGCGGGCGTTCGAAAAGGCCAGATGGTAATGATATCGTCCGAAAGCCGCCCGGGGTGGATCGCGGCGTTGTGGGGCTGCATCCTCGAAGGCATCACGCTTGTACCAGTCGATCCGCAGTCCTCGCTGGGCCTGTTTCAACGGATTCGGCAGAAAGTCCAGCCACAGTTGATTCTGCGCGGCGATCGCGTGCCCGCCTTTGACGGCGAAGTTGAAGCCGGCGTGCCGGTCTGGCTGGTATCGGAAATCGAAAACGGGTCCGGCGAATCGCCGAACGGATCCGTTTCGCTCGACGGCGAAGATATCGCGGAAATCGTCTTCACTTCCGGGACAACAGCCGAACCCAAGGGCGTGGTAATCACACACCGCAATCTTGCCGCGAACCTACGGCCCCTCGAAGATCAGTTCGCCCCCTATCTCAAGTATGTCCGCCCCTTTGCGCCGCTGCGCATTCTCAACCTGCTTCCCATGAGTCACCTGTTCGGACAGGCGCTTGCCACGTTCGTGCCGCCCCTGATTCCGGCTTCCGTCATATTCATTTCCTCGACCAGCCCCCAGGAGGTCAGCCGCCAGATCCGGCGCAGACGCGCCTGCATCCTGGTAGCCGTACCGAGGGTCCTCGAAGTTCTTCGAAGGTTCATCGTCCATCGTTTCCCCGCAACCAGTAGCGCGGAAGCCGTCGCCGGTGAACCCTGGCCGCTTCGCTGGTGGCGGTTCCGCGAGGTACACCGCCTTTTCGGCTGGAAGTTCTGCTGTCTGGTATCCGGAGGAGCGCCGCTGCCTGCCGATCTGGAAGCGTTCTGGACAGGCCTCGGCTACGCAGTGGTGCAGGGTTACGGACTCACCGAAACCGCGCCGATCATCAGCTTCAACCATCCCTTTCACATTCGCCATGGCTCGGTCGGAACGCCGGTCGCGGGCGTCGACGTAAAGCTTGCCGCGGACGGCGAGGTGCTGGTGCGCGGCGACAACGTCAGTCCGGGATATTTTCGTTCTCCCGCCGAGACAGCCGCCGCTTTTGCCAATGGCTGGCTGCGGACCGGCGATGTAGGTGAGCTGACGTCCGACGGGCGACTGGTGATCAAAGGCCGCAAGAAGGAAATGATCGTTACACCGGAAGGCCTGAAAGTGTTTCCCGAAGATGTGGAGGCCGTGCTCGGACGGATTCCCGGCGTTCGTGACTCTGCGATTATCGGCGAGGACCGCGTTCACGCCGTGCTCGTGCTCGATCCCGGCGCTGATGCTGCCGGGATCGTGCGGCTGGCAAACGAACATCTGGAGGATCACCAGAAGATTCGGTCCTTATCGATCTGGACAGCAGGCGATCTGCCGCGCACCACCGCGACCGGGAAGCTCCGCCGAAAGGAAATAGCGGACACTGTGGACAAAGGCGTATCAGGGCCGCCCCTGCTACCCGGTGGGGACGTCGTGGGCCTCGTGCAAAAGTATGCGCCCGGCCGGGCGATCCGTCCCGATACAACACTCAGCGAACTGGGACTGGGCTCACTCGATCGCGTCGAATTGCTGATCGATCTGGAAGAGAAGCTGGGGACCAGGATCGACGAAGAAGCGTTCGCATCAGCGCGGACCGTCGGAGACCTCGTTCAGCCGCTGCCCCCGGTCGAACCGGCGAGTTTCCCGGCCTGGAACCGGGGATGGGCTGCTCGAATGCTGCGGCGACTGATTCTGCCCTCACTCCTGCTGCCATTGAGCAAAGCCCTGGCGGGCAGAACAACCATATCGGGACTCGAGAATCTCGCTTCCCTCACCGGGCCTGTCATCTTCGCAGCAAATCACCAGAGTTACCTCGACACCCCGGTAATTCTTGGAAGCCTCCCCGCGCGTTGGAGATACCGGATCGCACCGGCCATGTGGAAAGAATATTTCGAGGCATGGTTTCATCCGGACCGGCACTCTGCGCGGGAACACTGTTTGAATGGCGCTCTGTACCGCCTATTGGTGCTCCTGTTCAACGCATTTCCCGTTCCGCAGACCGAGACCGGAACCTTCGAATCGGTCCGGTATATGGGCGAGTTGGTTGAAGAAGGCTGGTCGATTCTTATCTTTCCGGAAGGAGAGCGCACGTGGACCGGCGCGATTGGGCGATTTTATCCGGGGGTGGGCATGATGGCTTCGCGGCTGCGGATTCCGGTCGTGCCGATCCGGCTGTCGGGCGTCGATCAGGTGTGGCATCGCACCTCGAAAGCGCCTCGTTTTTCACGCGCCTTCCGAGCAAACGCTGTTAAGGTCAGATTTGGCCGGCCAATTCATCCAGGATTGCGGCCTTATTCGACGATTGCAGGAGAAGTGGAGGAAGCAGTGCGCCGCCTGTGAGACCTCCGATAGGAAGTCGGATTGCATAGAGTGCCTTCAAAGGTGTTGAGTATGAGCCGCAGACTGTTGACATTCGCGTTTCTCGCGTTCTTTCTGCCACCGGCTTCTTTTCCGGCCGAGCCAGCTCCGATTTCGCTGCCCAGCCCGAAGAAAGCGGGCAGCATGAGTCTGGAGGCGGCATTAACTGCCCGCCGGTCCGTACGCAGCTACACAAGCCAGAGCCTGACCGTAGCCGAAGTCGGCCAGCTGTTATGGGCCGCCCAAGGCGTCACCTCCCCCGACGGCAAGCGCACGGCTCCTTCGGCAATGCATCGGTACCCGCTCGAAATCGCCCTGGTAGCACAGAATGTCGACGGTCTCCCCTGTGGCGCTTATCGCTATGTGCCGGCTACGCATTCGCTCCAATTGCTCGCCACGGCCAAACCCGGTGCGGCGCTGCTGGGCGGCTCAACGTCGCAACCGCAGGTCCGGAGTGCTCCTGTGGTATTCGTGATTACCGCCGTTTACGAACGGATGGGATCGGGAGCCAAAAACCGGACGTGGACTGATTACGAAGCGGGCCTCGCGAGCGAGAATCTGCTGCTCGAAGCCGTCGCGCTCAGACTTGGGGCTGTAGTCACGGGAGGAATCGATCCCGCGTCGGCCAGGGAAGCCGTGAAATTGACTGGCGGTGAACAGGTGATTGTCGTTATCCCGGTTGGGCATCCAGCCATATGAAATTCAAAGTAAGGAAGAGGAATAATTATGATTTCCCCACTACAAATCGAGTTTCGCAACACTCATCCCATAGAAGCTGTTGAATCCCGGATCCGGCAGGAATTGGCGGAATTCGAGAAGGTTTACAGCGGACTTTTGACCTGCCGGGTAGAGGTGGAGGCCCCAAAACACGAACGGCGGGGTAGCGTATCCAGAGTGCGGATCGACCTTGGAATTCCCGCCAGAAACGGGGCGCCGGGGGGTGAACTGCGAGGTATCGAAGGCGGGCAGAACACAGAACACCTGGAAGTAAGGTCTCAACGCAAAGACGCGTCCATGGCAGTTCACGCAGCCTTCAATGTCGCACGCCGCCGATTGAAGGAACTGACAGCCAGCCCATTTACGCAGATGTGAAAACAGCGAGCCCTTAGAGTGGGACCTGATCGGGCGTTCCTATTGCGTCGCGGTAGCCTTTGAGACCTGGAAGGAATCCAGATCGGCCTTGAGAAGCAACAACAATGGCTGAATCGCCTCCTGCCCCGCAGCATTCGCCGTCTCCGCAGCTTCCATGGCGCGTAAGTACGTTTCCTCGGCCCGGCCCTTATCCGCAGCGGCGGCGGCGATGTCGCCCGCCGCGAGGAATATCCGGCCCCGGTGGATATACAGGTGGCCGACTGTGATCTCATCGTGCGCGATAGCCGCACCGATATCGCTGTCCGGATGGGTCAAAACAGGCTTTACCAATTGAGGTTTCGGCTTTCTTGTGATTCCGGGCTGTTTCATCTGCTGCTCTGGAGTCTGTGTCACGGAGTTCTTGCCTTTCGGTCGCTGGTGCATCATTCGATGCGGCTGGTACAAATATATAGCTTGCGTCCTATGATGCCACGGCGTTTCGTGTTCTGCCAGGCGACTCGCGTTGAAGAAGCCGCCGGAACAGCGGGTAAATAGCCCGAATTTCGCAGAGATCTCGCTGCCAGCCGTCGCGGTCCGCACAAACAAATGCCGCTGCGGCATCGGGCGAAAGTGCGATCGCGCCTGGCCTCCGGCTCAATTCGTAGCCGTCTCCAGGCAGATCCGGTGGTGATCTCATCGGCCGCGTCCTCGGAAAAGCCTTTCAGCGTGATAGCAAGGATGCAAAGATTCAATACAGGAAGATCCTTGACGAGCTTGCCCACGGAAGTCGATCTTCTAAAGACACTGACCGCATCGACGAGGCTGCGGAGACCGGGGTCGCCGCGAATCCGCCGAGCCATCCAGCAGATGGAGCGGTTACATCAAAGAAGTGCGAACTAGCTTGACCTGGTTAGCCGCCGCCGAGTTCTGCAGAGTCACCGCGGACCGGACTTCGGGCCTCGACGCCGAGTTGTTCTTTCAACACTGCTCTGAGTGCATCCTGGGCCGCGGGCTCCCCGTGCACCAGAAACACTCCTTTCAGTTCCGATGCGATCGGACGTATCCAGCGGACCAGATCCTGCTGATCCGCATGAGCGCTCAATTCGTTCAGGACCGCAACTTCCGCCCTCAATGCCATCGGCTCACCGAAAATGTTCACCTCGGGGTGACGCTCCACCAGGCGTCTTCCCAGCGTATTTTGGGCCTGGAATCCGGTAATCAGGACCAGGTTGCGCGGATCTTCGATTCCGTTTCGCAGGTGATGAAGAATCCTGCCGCCCTCGCACATGCCCGATGCGGAAATCACGACATAAGGCATCCGAAGATCGTTTAGAGCCTTGCTCTCGGAGGCTTCCCGCAAGTAACGCAGGCGATGGAAACCGAAAGGATCTTTCCCGCTTTCAGTGAAACCGAGCAAATCGGATGAATACTCTTCCGGATGCTTCCGGAACACGTCGGTTACGTTGATCGCAAGCGGGCTATCGACAAACAGGGGGATATCCGGTATGAGCCGCTGTTCAGCCAATTGATGAAGCAACAGTACCAGTTCCTGCGTTCTCCCGACGGCGAAGGCGGGGACAATCACATGCCCGCCTCTTTCCGAAGTTTTCCGGATCAATCTTGCGAGTTTATCCGCGACCGTGGTGATGGGCTCGTGAATACGGTCGCCGTAGGTACTTTCGACGATGAGATAATCCGCGGACGGCGCCTCATCCGGAGGCTGCAGGATCGGCACGCTTGGGCGGCCCAGGTCACCCGAGAACAACAGTCTAATTTTTCGCCCGTTCATTGCATATTCGAAAAGAATGCAAGAGGAACCGAGAATGTGCCCCGCATTCCTTAACTCGATGGTGGCGTTGGGGCCGGCGTCAATCTTCTGGTGCCGCGGCGAAGGTCTGAAGTGCCGCATCGCGTTTTCCGCATCTGCCACCGTATAGAGTGGCGGGACTGGCGCGCCCTCGACTGCGACGCCGATTGCCAGCCGCCGCTTGTGGCGCTTCTCGAGAAAAGCCGCGTCCTTTTCCTGCAGAAACGCCGAATCCGCGAGCATGTACTGGCAGAGGTCGGCTGTGGCCGAGGTCGCATGAATGACTCCGTTGAACCCTTTCTTAACCAGCAGAGGCAAGTTGCCACTGTGGTCCAGGTGCGCGTGGGATAGCGCTACAGCTCTAATTGAACTGGCCTCGAACGGGAATTGAGTATTCAGTTCAAAGGCCTCGCGGCGATGCCCCTGGAACATTCCGCAATCGAAGAGGTAAGTTTCTTTTCCTGTTGATACAGCGTGCATGGAGCCTGTAACGGTCCGTGCTGCGCCCCAGAAGGTGATTTTCAATGACGCCGCCTGGAATCCCGGGTCGCAAAACCGTTCAACATGGCGATTGCAAGCGCCCCACGCCGATTGTTCATAAACGCGGTTTGTTCAGTGTAGCAATATCTCCAAATCAACCCTGTGAACGACGGTATCCAGGTGCTATAACTCGCGGAGTGGCTGTGGTTCATCAGAAGATTCTGCATATCCCGAAGTTAAGGTATGCAACTCTGCTCGGCCGCAATACGAGAATTCCGGCGTGCCGCGTTTGCCCTTCCTGTTCCCTGTTGCTGAGCTTTCGCGGTTGCAAATGGACGGGGAAAGTTGACACAGACGGCAATGGCTTGCCGGTTTCGCCGGGCAGTATCGCTTCATCTGGTGCCGCGATCAGCTTGTCAGCCATTGTTGGGCATGAGAGTTTGCGTGACCTGGGAGGCGCTGCAATCATCGGGCCTGAAATTGGTTCCGGAGTTTGATCCTGCCTTGCGCGATGTGAAGCCGAGCAGCCCGTACCGAGCAGCCGAGTTGGAGAGCCACAGCATCAAGAGGAAGCTGTTCGATGTCTCGGAAATACAAAGCTGCGCGCTCGGGAAGCGGCAGTTGTTCGATCGCCTCCACAATCTCGCGATAACCAATAGGCCCGCGGGGAATCCTGGCGTCAGTGATCGGGTTGACCACATGCGCGGCGGCTTCCCGGTCAGGCCGCGAGGGAATGCAACTCAATGTTTTCATCGATTTTGATTTCGCGACGATCGATCCTTTCCTGACACCCGATACAGAATGCCGCCCATGGCAAAGCGGTCAGGCGTTTGAGCGAGATGTCTTCCTCACAGTGCAGGCACGCGCCATAGGTGCCTTTGGCGATCCGGGAACGCGCGCGACGAATTTGCCGCAGTATGTTCGAATCCCGGTCAAGATTTCGAATGGCGAGTTCGCGATCGCCCATGAGTTGCACTTCATCGAGAGCGTCAGACGTCTTCTCGATGACGATTTCATCCCGGTTGCGCAACGAACCGGATAACTCCGTCTGCTTTGCCCACAGGAGACTCGCGAATCTTTCGGTCTCAGCAAGTGTCATCTTGCTCTCCTATTCGTGATCGGCTTTTGTGTGCCGTGGGATCCCCGGCGGCGACCTCGGCTGGATCTCGTGCGGCC
>Ga0187876_1001864_pt1 | contig 16762 bp, 19 predicted proteins | sample June2016WEW_17_4_FD_133000 | JGI IMG/M metagenome (GOLD analysis project Ga0187876, IMG submission 133000) | Peatland microbial communities from SPRUCE experiment site at the Marcell Experimental Forest, Minnesota, USA - June2016WEW_17_40 | ecosystem: Environmental > Terrestrial > Soil >...
CGCCTTCGCTGACGTGGCCCTCGTCCGATCGCCGCGCGGCGCGGGCGGGACGCCGCTTCCTCGCACCCTTTCTCGATCCGAATGGCACGCTCGCCCGCGATCCGGCTAGGATCGAAGCGCTAATTTCCGCTTGGCATGCCACGCCGGTCGTGGTGCGTCGGCAGGTGAGGGTTTCGCGCCACTTTGCACCCTGGCTCGACCGGCTGCGCCGGGAGCGCTCGCGCCATGAGGCACGCGCGTCGTTTCTTGCAGAGGTTGAAGACGGCGCCGCCACTTTCGACGTGTTGCGCTACGCGCTGCTCCCCTATCAACGCGAAGGTATGCTACATCTTGCGTTTGGCGAGCGAGCGCTGCTGGCCGACGAAATGGGCCTCGGCAAGACCATTCAGGCGATCGCCGCCTGCGAACTGCTGGCCCGACGCGAGCAGATCGGCCGGGTGTTGGTGGTTTGCCCGGCTTCGCTGAAAGCGGAATGGGAAGAGCAGATCGCCCGCTTCACAGAACGGTCGGCCCGCTCCGTGTTTGGGTCTCGGGCGGCGCGCCTTGCCACCTATCGGGAGCCGGCATTCTTCAACATCGTGAACTACGAGCAGGTGCTTGGCGACGCGCCGGACATCAATGAGATCTTGCGTCCCGATGTGATCATTCTCGACGAGGCCCAGCGCATCAAGAATTGGCAGATCAAGACCGCCCGCCAGGTGAAGTCGCTTCGCTCGCTTTACGCCTTCGTGCTGACCGGCACGCCGGTCGAAAACCGTATCGACGAGCTTTATTCGATCGTGCAGTATCTCGACCCGGAGCTGGTCGGGCCGTTGTTCCGGTTCAACCGCGACTTCTACGAACTCGACGAGCGGGGGCGGCCGGTCGATTACAAGAATCTCGGCGAATTGCGCCGCCGCCTGCAGCCGGTGATGCTCCGCCGTCGCAAGTCCGACGTCGAGGCTGAACTTCCCGGCCGCACGATGAAAACCTATTTTGTGCCGATGGTCGAGGAGCAGGCCGTACCCTACGAGGAATACAAAAACCAGGCAGCTCGTCTCCTGGCAATTGCACAGCGACGGCCCCTCATTCCAAAGGAATTCGAGCGCCTGCAGATGCTGCTTGCCTGCATGCGCATGATCTGCGACACGCCCGCGATACTCGATCCGACCTGCCGCGTGAGCCCCAAGCTCGAAGAGCTGGAAGGCATTTTGAGCGACTTGCTCGAAGAGCCGGAACGCAAGATCATCGTGTTCTCCGAGTGGGAGCGGATGCTGGAGTTGGTGCGCGAGCTCGTGGCGGAGCTGGGCGTGGAGGCGGCCTGGCATACCGGCTCGGTACCGCAGCAGCGCCGCCGCGCCGAGATCGTCCGCTTTAAGCAGGACCCGGCCTGCCGGGTGTTCCTCTCCACCGACAGCGGTAGCGTCGGGCTCAACCTGCAGGTCGCCAGCGCGGTCGTGAACGTCGACCTTCCGTGGAACCCGGCGAAGCTCGAACAGCGCATTGCACGGGCTTGGCGCAAGAACCAGACACGCTCGGTGACGGTCGTCAATCTTGTCTGTGAACATTCGATTGAGCACCAGATTCTGCACCTGCTGGGACACAAGCAGGCGCTGGCCGATGGCGTATTAGACGGCCAAGGCGATCTAGGCGCGCTCAAGATGCCGTCCGGTCGGGCGGTCATGATCGAGCGCATGCAGTCAATAATGCAGGGTGAGGCGAGCGTCGCTCCCCGCATCCTGTCCCCGGAAGAAGGCGTAGCCGAAGAGTTGCGGCGTCGCCATGGCGAGCGGGCGCTGCTGATCGAAGCCCGCACCGACGGCGAGGGCCGAGTCCGCTTGCTCGCTGTTCTTGACCTTGAGGGCGAAGCACTCGCGGCCGAGGCAAAACGACACGAGGCCCGTCGTGAGGTCGGACCCGTCGTCGAGGTGATCGACCGGCCAACTTGGCTCGCCATGCGGCGGCTGGCTGCGAGCGGCATGATTACCTTGACGGAGAGCTCCTCCCGCGTGCTCCACCAATCGCCGAATCTTGCGGCCGTTGCCGATCCGAGTTTCGACCCGGAGGTGCGCGCGGCCGAATTGCGCGGCGAGGCCGAGCGGTTACTGCGCATGGCGCGTGTGCTCACGATCGGTGGTTTTGCCGAGGAGGCCCTGCCGCTAATTGCCAAGGCGATCGGCATCGGTGCGGCAGCAACGCTCGCCGCGCTGGGCGAACTCGCGGCAGGTCAATCGATGGCGACGCCGGCGCAGATCCGCGACCTCGTCGACCGCGGCGTCTTCCCTCCCCAAGCGGAGGCCGCGCTGTTGACGCTATGGTCCACTGCAGGAGGGCGCGCCGTCGCCGACCTGGAATCGCTTATCGACAACGCAATGCTCGCTGTCGCAAGGATAAATGATCGAGAACGGGCGAAGGCAGCGTGAAAGTGCGTCGGCTTGCTGATTCCGGCGCTGGCGGCGGCGGGAGGCTCAGGCTTTGCCTTGGCAAAGGGACGACGGGCCGGGCTGGTCGGTGTCCGCCTCACCAAGGCTGCCGCAGCGCGCTCCGTAGAGCCTGTCAGCGCGTCAAAGCCATCAGGCGCCGTCAAAACAGCCCGCGGCAGAACCGCCACGGCTACGACGAAAAACAATAGCTACGGCTATGTTACGGCGCCTAGACTGGCGTTTGAGTCTGCCGGCGTCGAGTTTCATCGACGAGAACGGCGGCGGCCCTGATGTGCGGTTGCGAAAGCGGCAAGCGAAAAAAAGCTGAACGAGGCTCGGACGCCGGCTTGGCTTTGCTGTTGGTACTTAGGTTCCCGAGCCGGTAATCACGGCCGCTTCCCCCTCGGCGCCGCCAATCCCAGAAAGACAAGGACGGCGCGGTTCAGGCGCAGGATGTCCTCGTCGTCCAGGCGTCCGATGCGCGCGCCGATCTTTGCTTTCGGCACGGTCGTGATCTTGTCCACCATTAGGCGGCAGGTGCCCCGCAGTCCATTGCGCTCGTTCGGCTCGACGCGCAGGCGGAACAGCGGTGCCTCGGTCGGATCGGTGGTGAAGACGCAGATGGTGATGGACTCCGTGGCGTCGAAGCTGTCGTCCTGAACAATTACGGCCGGCCGCGGCTTGCCGGCGTAGTCCTTGCCGCCCGCGACCGTGTGAATGTCGCCGCGCTTCATTCATCGCCTCGATCCGCGAGCGAGTCGATGAACGCCTGATCGTCACGCGCTTGCGCGCTCGTGGCGACGGCGAGCGACTGGCGGTGCGCCTGCGCCCGAAACGCCCGCGCCCCCACGTCCGGTACCCAAATCTGGATGGGGCGCAGCCCCAGGGAGCGCAGGCGGTCGCGGTGTTCCCGCACCTTGAGGCGGGAGGGCTTTCGGGAGAGCTTGGGCTTTGCTGCCGGGGGCATGGTCAGGCTCCACGATGGGTTACATGTAACCTATCATGAATCACGAAGGTTGGCTATTGCCAACCGGTCGTTTCCGGACGTGGTCTTCGCTCGTCGCTCGCATGGCAAGGCAGCGGCGTGTATAGCGGCTTCATGACCGATTTCGCAGCCCAGTATGAAACATTTCGCCGGCGCGATCCTGGCTTGGACGGTGTTCGTGGCGGTGAAGACGACGGAAGCGTACTGCCGGTTGTGTCCGTTGGCACCTTTCGCGAATGTTTACGCCTGGACAGTGCAGAGCGGCATGGGGGATTGCTCGGGTGGAGTCAGCAGGAGCTTGCAAAACACGCCCGATTGGGAATCTGACCGTACATCAGCTTGAGGGATAAGCCAGCCGCGACTCGCAACGCTACGAGGTGATACAGCGCACCTTTGAGGCAGCCGGCGTCGAATTCACCAATGGTGATCAGCCCGGCGTACGCCTGACAAAGGTCGCTGCAGCGCACTCGACCGCGAAAGCAGTCCGCGGCAAAGCCGCCACGGCGACCGAGAAGAAGCGATAGATACGGCGGCGCCTGCGCCCGGGGTCCTTAAGTGATAGATGCCAGCCAACGCCATGCGCCGCCGCGAGCCCTCTTATGGCGGGCGTGTGAGCGGAGGGCGTCGAGTCCATCAACGCCGCGAGGGTTGCCCCCCTGCTAAGGACAGCTGCTGAATTGGCTCTGATGGTATCGGACCGGCTGCTAGCTAGGATTGGACGCACCATACGACTGTATTGGGAATTTGATTGTAATTAATAATATACACACGCTTAAATTGTCGGATTAATTCGCCTCAGTAAAATCCGAGCCAACCTGAGGCCAGCGACATCGCTGAACCAAACGCCCTTCACCGCCGCCAGCATTCGCATAACGAGCCCTCGAGCGGCCGGCCGTCTAGGCAGTTGCGACGGCGAGTTCAACCGCGCGGTTTGCGCACAAGTTCCGTTGCCAGTTCCTCTCGGCAGACTTTGTCCAGAAGGGCCAAATCAGTCTGCGCCAGCTTCCATATGACGGGCGCGGCGATGCGTTCGTAGTTGTGGCGCAGAACGTTGCCGATGCCCGCCACTTTCTCCCAAGGAATTTCTGGATGACGTGCTTTGAGTTCATCCGTGAGGTGGCGGCTCGCCTCAGAAATGATCTCGACGCCGCGCTCTACAAGCCACTGCCGTTGCCAGTCAGCCTCAAAAACATCGAGAGGTATATCCCCCATTACGGCACGAATGCGTTCAATGCCTCGATGAGGTCCGTCAGGCGGGGAATGAGAGAATGTGCAGCCACTAGAACACGCGTATGGCGGTTTCTTCAATCTGCTGCCGCAAGGTCTTGTGCAGGCTGTCACGCGTCATGATATCGGTCTTATGACCGAGAATGTTAGCGGCATACTCCTTAACATCCATCAGTTCAAAGAGGCCGAGCTTTCCCCTTTGGTAATCGAAAAACAAGTCAACGTCGGAATCGTCCTTCGCCTCGCCACGCACGGTTGAACCGAACATGTAAAGATGTTCGACACCGAGCCGTTTCAGATCCGCGTCGTGTTGCTTCAATCGGCTAATGGCTTCATCACGTTTCATAGCAATTCTATAGCATAATTAAGTAGCTACACCAAATTCCAAAGATTGGTTTACAATGCCGGTGGCCGCTTCCTCTATCAAAATGCAATCCGGCCGATCGCCCGGCCCGGTCAATGTGGAGATCGTTGATTACCACTAGAAGAGGCATGAGGCAGTCGCAGCTGCCGTCCGGCGAGCTTAGCGGCACGCTGCGTGGCTTTTTTACTCAATTCGTATCAACCACCAATGGCAGGTGATCTTCAGATGGCTTAGTTTGACTGAACAAAGCCAAATATAAGGTGCCCGATGAGGCGGCGCGTGTTCTTCACAATGATTGCCGGCTCGGCAGCCGCGGTCGTCAGCGCTGGCGGTACGAGCATCGCGAGGCCCCGCAGCGGAGATATGGCAATAATGGCAGAGCTGCTTTCCCGACCGATCGAGCAGGCTCCGACGCTACTTTCCGCGCCCATCGAACTGGCCGGAGATTGGGGTCACATGCTGCCTCGCGCGGCTGACCAAGTTGTCGAGCGCATGCGGCACTCGTGTCTCGACGGCGTCCGGCTGGTCTCCGACCGCCAGCCGACGCGGTTGCGCGTGGACGAGCATACCTCCGGGCCTCCCGCCGTCTGGTTGCACCCCGACGGCAGCACCATGGCCTGGATCATCGTCGACATCGGCGATCGGGACTGGTCGAAGCTCGCCTATCAGTTCGGCCACGAGCTGGGGCACGTCATGGCCAATAGTTGGCAGCCCCACGCCAAGCCGGGGCCGCCCTGCCAATGGCTCGAGGAAGCCATGGTGGAGGCATTTTCGCTTCGCGGTCTCGGCCGCTTGGCGGAGAGCTGGAAGCAAAATCCGCCGTTCGCCGGCGATAATGCGTTCGGCAACGCTATCGCCCAGTATCGCCAGAACATTGTCAAGAACTATACGGCGCTCGCCGACCAACAAGGACTGACTAAAAACGCCGCCGCTTGGTTCTCTGGTCACCGCAGGGAGATCGAAATTCCCGGCCTTAATTCATTCGCGCAGGCCGCTTCCGTTTCTATTCTCGCCGAATATGAACGCGTGCCCTCTTGCGTCGAGGCGCTGGGGGCGCTCAACCGCTGGCCCGGGCGCACCGGCGTCCCGATCAATGATTACTTCCACCAATGGGAAGCGAGTTGCGCCGAACTGCAAGCCTCACCAGCGTTGCCCAAATACTTACAAGGAATGCTAGGTATCGCTTGAGGCGACCGTGAGAGAAGTTCTCAATCGTCCGGCGCAGTTCGCAGATAGACCACTGCATCACCAAAGAACGGAGCAGTTAAGGTCTGACTACTTCCGCCTGCAATTGTGCCGCCGGAAACGGTTGCCCCAGTCGAGGGATTAAACCATTCCAATGAAAGCATACCTGGTGTCGCACTCAAATCAATTTTAAGTGGGCTGCCACTGGATGTATATCCCAAGTATTCCGCATTCGAGGTACTTGCATTCGCGAGACCGTATCCGTTTGAAAATAACTTTCCTCGCGGAGCCATGGCGCTAAGATTTACACGATTTGCATATGCTCGGGTATATCCCATATTGTCTCGGAAGTTGTCCCATCGCGGATCCGGAGCTGAACAGATTCCTTTTACCGGGAGTACGCAGAGGTTGCGGCTTTCGCGTGGATAATAGATCTCATACGGATCCATAAACAAAACTTGATTTCCCCTCAAAAAGTTTTCCCAAACGTAAGCCCTGTTCTGCTCTACAGTATCGTTCCACATGCCGAAGTAACTATGATCGGAATCGTTGATATTGACCTTGCACGGCGGCACACCGCTCCCACAAGTTGTTGTCGGAGAGATCCTGGCAGAAAGAGCGACCCAATCCGCGTTGCTGTTATAAATAGCAGAGTCTGCAATACTGCCGCGAAAACCAGCATCAAGTAGGCGACGGAACACGTCAAACAGGTGGCGCATGAAGTGGCGCTGATCGCCGCTGTGAGCAGCATACCCGATAGGATGTTGCAGTTGCTTAGTTGATTCGTATGAACGCACGTGAGCAATTAAGTGATTATTCCACCACACTGATGAAGGTGGAGATTCCTCGGATACGATCCATAATACGTTCGGCAAATCGTTCAACATATCAATCGTTTTATCAACGTAAGCATCTTGTATTGCGGTAATGGCGTTGGGCGCGGTCATTGTTATTGATCCAATACCGCCACCATCGTCAATCCCGTTCACATTATTGGCTCCGGTAAACGGATATCCATCACTGGAACAACGAAACGCATTAAGCCACTCGCCGGTAAACAAATATACGCCAACGTAAATACCAGACGCATTCAGCTGCTGTACCCTGGAACGTAATCGGTCGAAAAACGATTGATCGAACTTCGTCAGATCGAATCTCTTTCCACCATCGGATGCAATCCCAGGCCCCGTGCGTTGCCACGGATGTGGGCTTACCGTAAAATCTGAAGGCGAATTTTCGGCGGTTGGCATGCCACAGAACCTTGGTAGTTCTGTTCTCCAGAGCAATGTGAAATTGTGCCCGTGTGTAACAAGCATATTCACGTAGGCAGTAAAATCTAAGGGCTGTATCGAGCCTTCATTTCCCCAATCTTGCAGATTATTCCAAGTATGAGATCCCGTCAGATACACAGCTTTTCCTGTGTCGTCCGTAAAATAGTTGGGAATGCTCGCAAGTGTTCGCAAAGGAACCGAGATTACACGCTGTGCGACTGCTGAGTCGACAAGCGAGAGAACAATGATCAACCCGGAAACCGCAACGCGCTGCAAATGTCTGACCTCCACCGCGGTAAACAGACGAAATGACCACACCATGTCTTCCTCAAATCAGCGACCAAATAAGCCGTACGGCCAGCGCGATAAGGGAATGTCTCTTGAGCATCGTACCCCAATTCGCCGCTGTCCGGCGACAGATAAGTTAATGTTCTGCTTTGGGTTTAGGCCGTGACAAGGCGGCGCTTTCCAGTTGGGTGCAAATCCCACCCGGCGAACGCTCCAGCCGGAAGTAGCCGGAGCAGCTATGGAGGTGACGAATCGAGGCAGGCAATGGTATCACTTTGTTGGCGGGTAAGTTTAGTGCGTAACGATTAACGGTACAGTATCATTGACACAGATTCAACGGCGCGCCCGCGCGAAGCTGCTTGCGATCGACGCGGCAAAGCAACTCGACGATCTGCGTGTGCCGCCCGGCAATCGTTTGGAGGCGCTGCACGGCGACCGCAAGGGTCAGAACAGTATTCGCATTAACGATCAGTGGCGGATCTGTTTTGTGTGGCGCGATGGCGAAACCTGGGACGTTGAGATCGTTGACTATCATTGAGGAGCGACGCGATGAGCATCAAGCGTGAAGATATCGACAATCGGAAGGCGGACTTCTCGAACATCGCGTCCGGCCGTCGGTTGCCGCCCGTGCACCCCGGCGAAATCCTTCGCGACGAGTTCTTGACGCCGATGAAGATCAGCGTTTACGAACTTGCCAATGCGATTAAAGTACCCCGCACACGCGCCAATGACATCGTCCTTGGCCGCCGGGCAATCACGATCGATACCGCGATTCGCCTTGGGCGATACTTCGGCACATCATCGGAGTTCTGGATCAACCTTCAGACGCGTTACGATTTGGACTTAGCCGACCGCACCATGCGGCGTCGGATCGAGTGGGAAATTTCACTCCGCGCGGCTTGACCGAAACTACTGGGCGCACGCCCGTCCGTGCGGAAAACCTCAAGCGAGATGTTGCGGTAACGAAGTCTGCGGGTTGAACGCGGGTGACATGACACTATGACTCCGCTGCGCCCAATCACGGTCGACGTGTCGTCAGCCGATATTGTCTTCGTCCATTTTACGAAACGAACCACGACTGAACCCTTATGTGCGACGTCGTTCGGTTTCTCACGAGTTTGCTCGGCCCCGTCAGCATCGTTTGCGTGGTTGATGCGGCAGCTCAGTAGTCGTCGCATCGGTCTGCCGGCAGGTCTTGCTGGTGGCCGACACGGAAACGGCGCCCTCTCTCCTGTGGTTTGCGGCGATCCAAGGCATCGAGAGCAAACAGGATCCGGCCGGCCTGGCGCCACAGGGTTGCTTCATAGCGGCTGAGGCGATCGAGCGCGAAGTTGGGTAGATTGGCGAGACGCAAAAAGCAACGCGCAAGGTCAGCGTTGGGTTCGATGGCAGGTTCGACAGATTTCGGCTCCGGGTTGGTTACGGCTTCTGTTCCGTTGGTGATGCCGTGCGATCTTGGATCGAAACTGGCCGGGTCAGCCCGCTCGAACAGCGCATAGACAAACTCTCGAGGGGCGGTATTAACTTGGCGGGCCTGCCTCAACCCACTTAGTTGGTCAGCCTGGATTTCGAACAGGCCAGTTTCCATTATCGTGGCGCGCCGCAGTCGCCAAAGCAGACTGGCCAACCGCAACACCAGCTCCCGCTCCACGGCCGATTGAGCATCATAGTCAGCGATGATGGCCGCTTCGAACGCTTTGTAATCTTCCGCATCCTCTAGCGCACCGATCACTGTCTCGGCGGTCAGGCCGTGGCGGACCGCATTGCAGCGGGAGCGCCGCTTGCCTTCTTCAGTAGTTGGACCGGTGCTCTTGCACGCGTTGCGACGATTGGCCTCGATCTGGCTACGCGAACTCATGGGAGCTGTCTCTACACCAATTCAAGTCGCAGCTTCCGTCCGACGAGCTTAGCGGCACGCTGCAGGGTCTCGATTGTTACGTTGCCCTTCGCCTTGAGAATCCGATCGACCTGAGCGCGGCTTGTGTTCATCAGCTTCGCCAGTCGAGCTTTGCTCATGCGTTGGCGCTTCATTTCCTTGCTCAGCTGCCAAGCTACGACGCGCGTGACGGCCTCCGCCTTAGCTGTTTCGCGGATGCCCGCCTCGTCCAAAAATTCGTCAAGTGTCGATCCCCAATGCGGATTTTTCTTTAGCTTGGTCATTTCATCATCTCCTTCATCCGCTTTAGCGCCAGGGCAATCTCCGCGGGTGGCGTTTTCTGGGTCTTCTTGATGAACCCGTGGAGTACCCCAATTCGCCCCTCAGCCACGAAAAAGATCAGGCGTGCGATCCTGTTGTTTGTGAGCTTGCTGCGGACCTCCCACAGCCCTGACCCGAGCGATCGGCACAGCGGCATTCCAATCGGCCATCCGACCTGCAGGGTCGCGAGGTCTGTCCCGATCGTCCTGCGATCGTCGGTCGACAAGCTCCGTAACCATTCCCTGACCGGCTCGGCGCCGGCAGCAGTGCGATAGAAAACAACCGGTATTTCCGTCAGTCGATCCCCAGCCATTCCCAGCCCTTATTGAGCTATTGTATTATATATAGTACGCCAGGTGCAACGGCCACAGGCGGCAACAATGCGAGCTCCCTCTGATCCCATCGTCTTTCGACGCGATAACCTGCATACATGCTAAATCTCGAACTAGCGCTTGCTTAAAGTAGACGGCGGGTCAGCTGCGGCAATTGGTTTCGCTTTATATTTCGCGCCTTGTTTGCCGTTCGGCTGATCACGTCTGCTGGTTCTACGACGGCTGCCGACAGCGGCTGGTGAGGTTGCACCTTCGGCGCCGGCTTTGTTCGAAGCCGCCGATAGCGGATGCGTCTCCAGCCACAGGGTGCGGGCGGGGACGGTTGGATCGATGCCGGTCTTCTTCCACCATGAGGCTTCATCACCGGATCGGTGCACCTCGCGATGATGGCCGCGGCACAGCGGGACGATAAATTCGTCGCTCACCTTGCGCCCGAGCGCACGATGCTGTGCGAACCGAAGGTGATGCGCATCCGCCGGCTGGCGCCCACAAACCAGACAGGGTTGCTTGGACACGAATTTGCGGTGGGTCTTGTCCCGAAACCGACGCGGCTCCGGTAACGCGAGCCGGCTCTTGTCAACGCGGTCGGCAACGAGCACTTCGCTCGGCTCTGCTGTGTGCGGATTTTGCGGCAATGGAGGTTGGCCTTCAGAGGACGATAAGGGCGCGTTGATCACCCCTGCGTCGCCGCTTCCGAGGGTTGCCATTTTTGTCGCAAATGCGTCCTCGACGCGCTGCGCATCGGCTGTCGCCAGGCTGTTTTTTGCCGCCATGATCCGGTGCGCCCATGTGACGGCGGCGTCGGCCGAGCTCAGGCGATCCACATCGGTCAGAAGCTGATCGCGCAACGCCACCGATCCGTTCGGGTCGAGAACAGGTTTTATGGTAACCGTACGGGCCTTTGCATTTCGCCGGATCGACGCTGTTCCTGCGCTCCGCCCCCCATTCATTCCAGCGATCTTGTTCGAGGTCGCCAGCCTCTCAGGTCCTGGATCTGTTACGGTCGGAGCGGTGAGATCCGGTGCATCAAGGTCGTCTTCGCCGGCAATCCCGACCAGGGTGAAGAGGGCATAGCGTCGGGCATAGGTGAGTGCTGCTCCCATACGGTACGGCGCCGCGGTCTCGCTGACCGGGCAGACCGGCCAATCCGACGACATCCATTCGCCCGATGCATGCGCAAGAATAGTGGTCAGGCGGATAAGCCCGGCCTCGTTGTCGATCGCAGTTGTCTGCACCGTCGCGATCTCATGCTGGCCGAGCACCTTGCGCACGATATCGAGCCCGCTCGACAACGGTGCGTATCGGAAAGTTCGGTCGCCCTCGCGCGGGATCGGGGACCGGATCGTTGCGGTCAGCGATTTCTCCGGATTGGTGAGTTCGGCCTGTGCCTTGGCGAGCGCCGCCGCGATAGCCCCGATCGATTCACTGGAGCGCTGCATGACCGCCCTCCACCTCGAGCAGATCGAAGCTGATGGCACCGGATTTGGAGCGCTTGGCGCGTACGCCGTGACCGATCGCCTCCTTGGCGTCCTCGGGCATCAGCCCCTTGAGCTCGAGCTTGGCCCTCTCATGCTCGAGGAAGGCGGCGCGGGTCGAGCGGAACACGCCGGCGAATTCCGCCCAGGAATTGGACCCGCTCATGTCCACGATCCGGACCGCTTCAATTCGTGGTCGCGGCGGTTCTTCGGTACCGATGAACCTGCCGGCGCTGGTGACTACGGCGTGCTCCTCGCGCCAGCCAACGAAGCCCGCCAAGTGATACAATGGTGATCAGCCCGGCGTCCGGCTCACAAAGGCCGCTGCAACGCAGTCCACTAAGGTCACTAGCGCGCCGAATTCGGCGGTTGCCGCGAAAGCAGCCCGCCGCAAGACCGCCAAGGCGAACGAGAAGAAACGATAGGTGCGGCACCGAACGCAAACGGGCGACGCCCCCGGAGCGACGTCATGCCTTGGTCAACGCGTTCCCGTCTTTTCTGCGAGCCATGTTTTGATCAGGGATTGATAGGGAACATCGCGCTTGTTAGCGGCAACCTTGATACGTTCAAGAAGTGTCACCGGCAGACGCAGGGAAATCGAGGTCGTCGATGGCTTGAGGTTTGGCAAGCGCACGCGCTCGGACCTGCTCCAGTCGACATAGTGGCTGGAGTCGTGTGTCTCCCAGAAGCGCCGTTCCTCTGCCTCGTTCCGAAATTTTGGAATGGACTTAAGCCTCGTGTTCATAGCGCAACCGTTCCTTACGATGCATGGTCCGTGCGGAAATCACTCTGATCAGCTTGCCGTTACCACGCAGCGTGAAGCTGATGTGAAGCAGTCGCCCGGCGTCCGTGCGGCCTAGAGCGTGCAATCTGGGCTCGCGAGCACTGTGGATAACATCCTCGACGATCAGCAGCGGGTCGTTGAAGAAGATCTGCTCAGCTTCCGCTTGACTGACGTCATGCTTTTCGACGCTCTTGCGGCTATTGCCTTCGTCCCAGTCAAATCCTTCGACCTGTGCAAGGTCAAGCATGTTGTATATTACCAACATATACTAACCTGACAAGGGGACTTAAGGGGTTACGGCCGGGTGCGCAGTACCAAGACGCGGCGAGAAGTGCAGCGAATCAATCTGCCCCTGGTGTCAGTGACAGTATCGCGTTTATGGTTGTGACGGCGACTTACGAAACGAACCCAAATTTGCTTAGCCGCCCATTCTAATTGACCGGACTGTGCTTTAGCGTACGCGGCATTGAGATCATCGAACAGAGCGGGATCGGCGAAGGGGTCCGATTTCGCAAGCCGTTGCCAGAATGCGACGTCTCAAAGGATCGCCCGGCCCGGTCAATGTCGAGATCGTTGATTATCACTAGACAGAGGCATGGGGCATACCATGGCGCGCACCCCTATTCACCCCGGCGAGCATCTTGCCGAAGAGCTGAGAGAACTCGACATTTCTGCAGCGGAGTTGGCGCGGCAGATTGACGTGCCGGTCAATCGGGTCACCGGAATCATCAATGGCCAGCGCAGTATCACGGCGGACACAGCGCTGCGTCTTGGCCACTGGTTTGGCATCAGCCCAGAGTTTTGGCTGAACCTCCAAAAGCTCTATGAGCTGCGCGTGGCGCGGGCGGAAATTGGAGAACGCGTAAAGAAGCTTCCCCGGCTCACGGGACGCAAGCAGAAAGTCGAGCATACGCCTGGCCTATTCTAAGCCCACTCGCTCAAGGCGCGCTCTAAATTCGCCGGAAACGGCGTCGCTTGGCGCTTCCAGCGTAAGCTCCTAAAGAGTGCAAACCGTCTAATCCGCCTCGATTGGACCTCGGGCCGTTATCGATTACGGAAAACGGGACAGCGAAAGCGTCCGATTTCGCAAGGCGAGCATTCTCAAGAGCAGCCGAGTGGTGTTCAACATCAAGGGCAACGACTACAGATTGATTGCAAGCGCGCAATATCAGGCAGGAGCCTTGGCAATGCGATTCTTCGGGACCCATGCCGAGTACGATAAGATCGATGCGGAGACCGTGTGATGGATGCGACGGTCATCTTGATCGATAGCGACGCCGAGCTCGCGCGCGCCCGCGCGCTCGTCGATCGGCTATGCGCGCCATCAACTCCTTTCCGATGCGTTGGCCGACCCTCACTATGAGTCTCGAGCAGATACGCGAGCGAAAATGAGGGTCATCAAACAGCTTCTAACGCCCAAGCTGGCAGACATTCCAGTGCCAGCCTTCATCGAGAACTATCTCATCACCACGCCGGAAGGGCCGGCCAAGTTCGCGACAATTCTGTCGGAAGAGATGAAACAGTTAGTCGCCATGGGACCGGTATGAGCGACGAGCGCTGTCGCGGCGCAAATTTGCCGTTCGCGCCTTCGACGAAGCGCGACGGCGGCATTATGATAATTGTACTAATTGATATAACAATGTTAAGTAGAAGACAACCGAATTTTGGCAGAACAAAGCCAAAATAACCAATCTTTTCAAAGGGCCGAGACTAAGCCCGGGTCGCCCCGCTCCCTGAGGATGGCTCATCCCGAGCGATCAAATTATTTCCGCCGCGCGCTACCGGAACTCCTTAAGCTTCATCGGTGACGATTACGGGCCTTCTTTTCCGCCGCCGGCTGCATCCTCTCGACGATCATGTCGTCAATCTCGCCGCCCAAGCTGTGCAGCGCAACCAACACCTTCAGCATCGCAACGACGACGCGGCAAGAAGTACCGCCGCCAGCACCGATCAGACTGTGAGCAAGAGAACAAAATCTGGATCACCTGCACTATTGTTGCCAGATGGTGAGAAATTGTGCCTGCCCGTATTTGCGAAGGGCGATCCAGAGATTTTTGAGTAGGTGCCGTTGGTCGGGTCGAACCACTGCGCCGTCACCGGGCCAGCGAACTTGGCCATGTTGACGGTGAGAGCAGGGGTCTGGCCGTACAGAAAATAAGCCACCGCGCAGGTGCCGTCGGGCGTCGCAGCGACTGTGTTGTAGGTGGTTTTGCCAAACTTGGTCCCCCTCGTCGGCAGCGAGCCGTAGCCCGCCGTTCCGACGACGTGGGCCTGGTCGGGGACCAGGTTGTACCAGGCGATTGAGTTGAAGAAGTTCTTCCAGATCAGCAGATGCGCCGCGCCGGTCGTCGCCATATTGTTCCTCCAGCCGCCGGCGTTGTAGCCGCCAACCCTAATGTTGGCGCCGGGGCTGGTCTCGAAGCTCGTCGAGACGAAGCCGTTGCCGTAGATTTGGCCGCACATGCCGGACAGCACTGTCCAGTAGGACTGGCAGCGCATGGTTAGCGGGGTACCCGGCGCCGCGGCGCCGGCCCCGATGTTCTCGAACTCGTAATTCGCCTCCAGCATGATCGACGGGCACGGCGTCGGCGTCTTGTTCGTACCGGCACTGCCGTTAAACCACGTCGAGGAGTTGTTGTAACTGATGATCCCGCGCCAGAACGTGACATCGTAGCAGTAGGCTCCGGTCATGTTGAGGTAAGGGGTGAAGTTGAAATCGTCGAACGCCGTGCTGTCTGGCGGGGAGTTCAATTCCATCGACATCAGCGTCGAGGACGGGACGACTGCCTGCACCCCCTCGATCAAGGCCGCCATGGCGGAATCTTCGGAGCCGACCCCATAATCGTTGCCGAACTGCCAGCCGACATTCGGGGAATTTTTGTAGCGGTTGCCGACGAATTGCCCGAAAGCCTGACAAGCCTTCGCGCCAGCCCTCCCAAGATCACCGTTGTTGGGTGGATATGGATTGAGCAGAGCCCACAGACCGTACTGCTCGCACAGCGCGACGAACGCATCCATGCGCGCCCAGTAGTTCGCGTTCGGCGATGTCGACGCGTTGAAATTTGAGAGCAGTCCCGCGTTGCCAGCGAAAGGAAAGAGGCCGTCGCGGGTTTTGTAATCAGGATTGCCCTGAGTCACGTAGCCGAGCGTGACGAGGTCGAACTGGACCGCGTTGAAGCCGAGCGAGGCATACGTCGAGAGAAAGAGCGTGACGTCCGCCACCGACTCGATTGCCATGCCCTGCGCCGAGATCGCCAGCATCAGAAACGGTTGACCTGAGCTGTTGACGAGGTAGCGGCCGTTAGCGCTAGCTGCGACGGACACGCCGGCAGCGTTAGTCGTAGTGCTCGTGACCACTGGCAGCGCCGGTTGCTGCGCACGGGTGGCGCGCGGCCAAGCGACCGCTGCACCGACCAGCGCGGATATGAATTGCCGTCTTCCGATGTCGATTGTCATTTGCCCCTTCCCTAATGGGATCATGCCGGATTATGCTTCGCAAGAATGTCTTGGCAAAGACCTTCGGCGCCAGCGAGGTCGCCGGCTCGATAAGCCGTCAAAGCCCTCTTAAGGGGCTCGGGCATCATTGCTGTCCTGGTGCCTGTCCCACTCCTCGGTTAAGGCCTTGAGAAGACGGGTTGCGCAAAGCGACGGCTCGATAACAGGAGGTGAGCCGTTCGTCGTCGCGGGAGGGAGATGTCGCTTGCCGCCCCTCATTCCCCGTGATGAATCGGACGGACTGCGACGTTTTGTTCCGTCCCGCGAGCAGTTCTTAAAGCCGGTCGGTGATTTCAGGCTTGTGGTTGAGATCGCCGGCACACCGATGCCTTGTTGCCTGGATGAGCTAGAGGAAACCGCCATTTGCAGAGTGGGATGTGGGCGTTAGAGTCGGTGCGGTCGCAAGGATCAAGGATGACCCCGCAGATGACTTTGCTTACGGCGCCGATCGAACTGGCCGGGGATTGGGGGGCTTCAACACCCGAGGACGCGTTGGTCGTGCTGTCGCGCACGCGAGAGGTGTGCCTCACCGGCATCAGGTTGCTGTCGGACGATCAGCCGGCCGCATTGCGCGTCGAGTCCCGCTCGTCCGGGCCGCCGCATGTCTGGCTGCAAAGCGCGACCCAAGCGCACATCGTTGTCGACGGCACCGCGCGCGATTGGGGCCGCATGGTTTACCAGTTCGGCCACGAGCTTGGCCACGTGCTATCCAATAGCTGGCAGCCGGACGCGTTACCGCTGCGGCCGAGCATTTGGC
>Ga0187876_1001865_pt1 | contig 16760 bp, 13 predicted proteins | sample June2016WEW_17_4_FD_133000 | JGI IMG/M metagenome (GOLD analysis project Ga0187876, IMG submission 133000) | Peatland microbial communities from SPRUCE experiment site at the Marcell Experimental Forest, Minnesota, USA - June2016WEW_17_40 | ecosystem: Environmental > Terrestrial > Soil >...
CCCTTGGGCGCGCCGACATTGATAACGAGATCGACATCGCCCCAGTCGACGCCGAGATCGAGCGAGGAGGTACAGACCACCGCGCGCAGGCGGCCGGCCGCCATCGCGCCTTCGACTTTGCGCCGCTGCGCCACGTCGAGCGAACCGTGGTGCAGCGCGATGGCGAGATTGTCGTCGTTGATGTGCCAGAGTTGCTGAAAAATACTCTCCGCCTGGCTGCGGGTGTTGACGAAGACGAGCGTCGTGCGGTGCGTCTTGATCAGCCGGTAAATTTCGTCGAGCGCGTGGCGCGCCGAATGGCCGGCCCAGGGCAGCCGCTCACGGGTGTCGAGCATGCTGACATCGGGCGCCGCGCCGCCTTCGGCGACGATGAGATCGGCGCACGCCTCGCGTGCGGCACCGGCGCGTTGCGGCACCATGAAACGCGCAAGCTCTTCCGGCTCCGCCACGGTCGCCGAGAGGCCGATGCCGGCGAGGCTTAGAGCGAGGCGAAACAGCCGCGCCAGGCCGAGCGAGAGCAGATCGCCGCGCTTCGAAGTCACCAGCGCATGCAACTCGTCGAGGATGACGCGCTTGAGCGAGCCGAACAGATAGGGCGCGTCAGCGGAGGCGAGCAGCAACGCCAGCTGCTCCGGCGTGGTGAGCAAGATCTGCGGCGGGTCGCGGCGCTGGCGCTGGCGCTTGGAAGCCGGCGTGTCGCCGGTGCGCGTCTCGATGCGGATCGGCAGCCCCATCTCGAGGACCGGCGCTTCCAGGTTACGCGCGATATCGACGGCAAGCGCCTTGAGCGGTGAGATGTAGAGGGTGTGCAGGCCGTTTCCCTCTCCGCGCGTGCGGGGAGAGGGTGGCGAGGACCGAAGGTCCGCGCCGGGTGAGGGGGCCGCGAAGTTTAGCGCCTGCCTGAACGCCCCCTCACCCGCCACGCCTTCGGCGCGGCGACCTCTCCCCGCGTGCGGGGAGAGGTGAAGACCGGCGCGACCCTCACTCAATTCCACCAGGCTCGGCAGGAATCCGGCCAGCGTCTTGCCGCCGCCGGTTGGTGCGATCAGCAGCACCGAGCGGCCGGCCCGCGCCTTGGCCAACAGTTCGAGCTGATGGGCGCGTGGCGCCCAGCCGCGGCCGGCGAACCAGCGCGCGAAAACGTCCGGAAGAATTGCGGCGCGCTCGTTAACGGTCACTCGGAATTCCAGTCCTTCGGTCCAGTTTCCGCCGCCTGCGCGACCACGACGAGGCTGTCGACCGGCAGCCCTTTTTCGCTGCGTACTGAAACTTCGGAAAGAGACGCGAGTGTGAGCCCGGCATCCGCCAGCGCCCGCCGCACGTAAGCCTCCCCGTGGGCATAGCGCAGCGTCGGCAAAAGCTTCACGCCGTCGCCGGAATGGGTTTCGACCGTGAAGGCCAAAAAGCCTCCGGGCGTAAGCGCGCGCCCGACCGCGGCCACGACCGGATTAAGATCGTTCATATAAACGAATACATCGGCGGCGAGCACGAGGTGATATTTGGCGGCGTTGCCGGCCTCGGCGGCAAGAAAGTCGTTAAGGTCGGCGGTGACGAGACGATCATAAACGCCTTTCGTCGCCGCCTGTGTGGCCATCGCCGGCGAAAGATCGACGCCGACGAGGCAATCGACAAAGGGGCGAAAAGCGGCGCTGCCGAGTCCGGTGCCGCAACCGAGATCGAGCATGGAACCGAAGTGAAGCGGCCGTCCGGCCGCCTGCACCGCCTGTTCGACGGCATCACGCAGGATCGCCGGCCCGCGATAGGCGAGCTGCTCGGTGAGCGCCGCGTCGTAGCGCGCCGCGTATTGGTCGAACAGCCGGCGCAGGTAAGGTTCGCTCATCGCCGGGGTGGCGTCGCCGCATCCGAGCCGGGCGAGCTGCAGCCGGGCGCCGTGATAATCCTCTGGATCCGCGTCACGGGCCTTTTCGAACGCGGCGATGGCGCCGGCGCGGTCATCGAGCCGGTCGCGGATAGCACCGAGCGCGAACCAGGCGGTGGCGAAACCCGGCGCGAGTTCCACGGTCTGCGAGAGGATATCGGCGGCGCCGGAAAGATCGCCGCGCGCGGCATGATCGAGCGCCCATTGGTAGCGCCGGTCGGCGATGAGATCGCCGGAGGAGACGAAGAGCGGCCCGGTGTCGGTCATGCTGTGCTCGCGTCCCGAAGGGGAATGATTATTTATCACTCGCATGCGTCCTGAAGACATCCTGGTGCCGACCCCGGCCGGTGTGTGCTGCAAGCTCGGCGGCTTCCATATCGACCCAACCCGTCCGGTCGAGCGCGCGCTGATCACGCACGCCCATTCCGACCACGCGCGCGCCGGTCATGGCGCGGTGCTGGCCACGCCGGAAACTCTCGACTTGATGCGGCTACGCTATGGCGAGAATTTTGCCGGCTCGACGCAACCGGCACACTATGGCGAAAGCGTCAATCTCGGCGGTGCCAAGGTCACCTTCCATCCCGCCGGCCATGTGCTCGGCTCGGCGCAGATCGCAGTGGAGGCGAACGGGCTGCGCGTCGTCGCTTCCGGCGATTACAAAAACGTTCCCGATCCGACTTGCGCGCCCTTCGAACTGGTGCCGTGCGATGTCTTCATCACCGAGGCGACGTTCGCGCTGCCGGTGTTCCGCCACGGCGATGCCGACGGCGAAATCGCCAAACTCCTGCATTCTGTCGCCCTGTTCCCGGAGCGCGCGCATCTGGTCGGCGCCTATTCGCTCGGCAAGGCGCAGCGGGTGATCGCGCTATTGCGCAAGGCCGGCCATGGGGCGCCGATCTATTTGCATGGCGCCATGGAGAGCATCACCCGCTATTACGCCAGCCGCGGCATCGCACTCGGCGAATTGCGCTCGGCGCGTGGCGCCAGCAAGGCGGAGCTTGCCGGCACCATCACGCTCTGCCCGCCCTCGGCTTTGAACGAAGTTTGGGTGCGGCGCTTTCCCGATCCGGTCACCGCGTTTGCGTCGGGCTGGATGCGGATTCGCGCGCGGGCGCGCCAGAACGGCGTCGCCCTGCCGCTGGTCATTTCCGATCACGCCGATTGGGATGGGCTTATCGCCACCGTCACCGCGACCGGGGCCGGGGAAATCTGGGTCACGCACGGCCAGGAGGACGCGCTGGTGCACTGGTGCGCCACACGCGGATTGAAGGCGCGGCCGCTCGACATCGTCGGCTACGGCGAGGAGGACGATGAAGCCGTCATTCCGGGGCCGGCCAAAGGCACTGGCGAGGCGGATGAATGAATCGCTTCGCGGAACTTCTGGACCGCCTCACTTATGAACCGGGGCGCAACAACAAGCTTCGGCTGATGACCGATTATTTCCGCTCGACCGCCGACCCCGAGCGCGGCTGGGCGCTTGCCGCCCTGACCGGCGCGCTCAGCTTCCCGCATGCCAAGCCGGGCCTGATTCGCAATCTGATCGCCGAACGCACCGACCCGGTGCTGTTCGAACTGTCCTACGATTACGTCGGCGACCTCTCCGAGACCGTCGCGCTGATGTGGCCGGGTGAGGGGGAAGCCGCCTTCGGTATCAGCGGTCGACCCCCCTCACCCGACCTCGCTGGCGCTCGGTCGACCTCTCTCCGCCGGGGAGAGGTGAGTGCGCCGAGCCTTTCCGAGGTCATCGAAACCCTCTCCACGCTCGGCAAGGCCGAGTTGCCGGCGCGGCTGGCGCGCTGGCTCGATTCGCTCGACGAGACCGGACGCTGGGCGCTGATCAAGCTCGTCACCGGCGGGTTGCGAATCGGCGTATCGGCGCGGCTCGCCAAGGCGGCGGTCGCCGCGCTCGGCATCACCGATGCGCAAGACATCGAGTTGCTCTGGCCTGGCCTGTCGCCGCCCTATGTCGAGCTGTTCGCCTGGCTCGAAGGCCGCGCGGACAAACCGGCGAGCGGCGACCCGGCGCCGTTCCGCCCGGCGATGCTGGCGCATGCCCTCGACGAACCGGACCTTGCCGGGCTCGATCCGGCCGAATTCATGGCCGAATGGAAGTGGGACGGGATTCGGGTGCAGGCCGTCGCCGCGCGGCATGACGGGCGGACGGTCGCGCGGCTCTATTCGCGCACCGGCGAGGACATTTCCAAGAGCTTTCCCGATCTTCTCGATGCGCTGCGGCTTCCCGGCGCGATCGACGGCGAGCTCCTGATCATGCGCGAGCATCGCGTGCAATCGTTCAACGTGCTGCAGCAGCGGCTCAATCGCAAAAGCGTCACGAATAAGCTCATGGCCGAGTTTCCCGCCCATCTGCGCGCCTACGATCTGCTCGCCGACGGCGAGCAGGACCTTCGCGAGCTTCCATTCGCCGCGCGCCGCGCGCGGCTCGAACAGTTTGTTGGGCGGCTCAAGGAGCCCCGCGTCGATCTTTCCCCCCTTGTCCCGTTTGCGACCTGGGAGGACCTTGCGGCCGCGCGGAAAAATCCGGCGGCGGCCGGGGCCGGCGCCGATGCCGAGGCGGTGGAAGGTATCATGCTCAAGCGCCGCGATGCGCTCTACGTTCCCGGCCGGCCAAAGGGGCCGTGGTGGAAGTGGAAGCGCGACCCGTTCATCATCGACGCGGTGCTGATGTATGCGCAACGCGGGCACGGCAAGCGCTCCTCGTATTATTCCGATTATACGTTCGGCGTCTGGACCCGCGGCGACGAGGGCGACGAGCTGGTGCCGGTCGGCAAGGCCTATTTCGGCTTCACCGATGAGGAGTTGCTGCAGATCGACCGCTTCGTCCGCCGCAATACGGTTGACCGCTTCGGTCCGGTGCGCGAGGTCGTGCACCAGCCGGATCAGGGCCTGGTGCTTGAAGTCGCCTTCGAGGGACTGCAACGCTCGACCCGGCACAAATCCGGGCTGGCGATGCGGTTCCCGCGCGTCAACCGGCTGCGCTGGGACAAGCCGCCGGGCGAAGCCGACCGGCTGGAGCGGCTGGAGACGATGATCGCGCGGATCGAACAGGGACGCATGTCGTGAGCGGGCGCCGCCGTCACCCGGCCGTTTCCGCCACCTTGCGCCGCGGCCGGATGAGCGATCTCGGCGCGCTGCTTGCCCTCGAACAGGCGGTCTTTACGGTCGATGTGCTGTCGCGGCGCAGCCTCCGCCATTTTCTTGCCTCGCCCGGCGCCGCGCTGATCGTCACCGAGGCGAAGGGCAGACTGGCCGGCTATGCGCTGGTGCTTTTTCCGCCGCGCTCCGCCATCGCCCGGCTTTATTCCATCGCCGTCGCCCCCCATGTCGGCGGGCGCGGCGTCGGGCCGCTCCTATTGGCGGCGGCGGAGCAGGCAGCCAAGCGCCGAAAGCGGCGGGCGATGCGCCTCGAAGTCCACGAGCACAATACAAGGGCAATTGCCCGCTATGAAAAATCGGGCTACCGCTTGTTCGGTAGGCATCGCGCCTATTATGACGACCGCGGCGATGCGCTCCGCTTTGAGAAGCCGCTCGGTGTGGAACCTCGACGGCGATCGGCCGTGGCAGCAAAAAAACCTGACGCGCAGGCGCGAATCGGTTTTCATGGTGGACATCGCGGACCGCGCAGTCGCTATTCGGTTCGTTCCCGGCTATGACAAGTTGCGCTTTGCCTAAGCTCGCACGCATGATCGGCCCGCATTTGCACGCTGCTTTCGACTGGAAGGGGACCCATCCATGACCGGCTGGGTCATCCTGGTCGACCAGCCCCGCGATCTGCCCAACGCCGAGACCCCGCACAAGGTCATCACCACGACCGAGTACCTGGCGCGGCCTCGCCTGTTCGAGATCGGTCGGCCGAAGCTGGTCAACCTGGCCCGCTCCTACGCCTATCAGTCGAAGGGCTATTACGCGTCGCTGCTGGCCGAGGCGCGCGGCCATCGCGTCGTGCCGACCGTCGAAACCATGCTGGAGCTGCGCGAGCAAAAGCTCTACGAGCACGCGCTCCCCGAGCTCGAAGACGAACTCAACCGTTGCGCCCGGCGCGCCGACTTCCAGCCCGACGCCGAGCTCAGGCTCATCGTCTGTTTCGGCATCGCCCGCGACCCCCACTTCGAATCGTTCGGGCGGCTTTTGTTCGACTGGTTCCGCTGTCCGGCCCTGGAAGTGATCGTCGAACCGGGCGACTGGCTGTCGATCGACCGCATTCGCCCGCGCAACATCACCCGGCTCGCCAACGGCGAAGCCGAGTTTTTCCGCGAGTCGCTGCGCAATCATACCAGGCGCGACTGGCGCGACCCGAAGGCGCGGACGGTCGCCAAGTACGATCTCGCCGTGCTCTACGATCCGAACGAGAAAATGGCGCCGTCCTCTTCGGCCTCGATCAAGCACTTCGCGCGCATCGCCGAGAGACTGTCGGTCGACGTCGAGCCGATCACCAAGCGCCAGCTTGCCGAGCTCGCCGAGTTCGACGGGCTGTTCATCCGCGAAACCACTTCGATCGACAATCACACCTACCGCTTTGCCCGCCGCGCCTGGCAGGAAGGCATGCCGGTCATCGACGATCCGATCTCGATGATCCGCTGCACCAACAAGGTGTTCTTGATGGAGCTCCTGGGGCAGAACCAGGTGCCGACGCCGCCGACGGTGATCATCGCCGAGGATACCGATCTGGAGAAAGCCATCGACGAGCTGGGTCTGCCGCTGGTGGTGAAAATCCCGGACGGCTCGTTCTCGCGCGGCGTGCACAAGATCGAGAGCCTCAACGAGTTCAAGCGCGTGTCCGACGAACTGTTCGAGGAAACCGATCTGTTGCTGGCGCAAAAGTTCCTGCCGACCGAGTTCGACTGGCGCGTCGGCGTGCTCGCCGGCGAGCCGCTGTTCGTCTGCCAGTACCGCATGGCGCGCGGCCATTGGCAGATCGTCAAGCACCGCTCCGACGGCTCGGCGCGCGAGGGCGGATTCAAGACCTTCGATCTGGATCAGGCGCCGCCGGCGCTGATCGATGTCGCCGTGCGGGCGGCGCGGCCGATCGGCGAGGGTTTTTACGGCGTCGATATCAAGCAGACCGAGAACGGCTTCATCGTCATGGAAGTCAACGACAATCCCAACCTCGAGCACGGCATCGAGGATGTCGTCGGCAAGGATGAAGTCTGGATGCGCGTGCTGCGCTGGTTCATCGATCGCTTCGAGCAGTAGACGGGATCGCCGCGGCGGCCTTGGTCACTTCTTCAAGCGGCCAGCGGGCGCGCGGCGCGGTGTTCATCGGGTCGGTCAATCCGAGCGCGAGCCGCTCGGCGCCGGCCCACGCGATCATGGCGCCGTTGTCGGTGCACAGCGCCGGCGGCGGCGCTACCAGGTTGGTGCCGGCCTCGAAGGCGACGCGGTGCAGGGCTTTGCGGATCGCCTGATTGGCCGCTACCCCGCCGGCGCAAACCAGCGCGGTCGGCGTGCCGACGCGCTCGCGGAACATCCGCAGTCCGGCGCGCAGCCGGTCCATGACCACGTCGCCCACCGCCTGCTGGAACGAGGCGCAGAGGTCGGCGACATCCTCGTCGCTCAACGGCGCGATTTTCTCGGCTTCGAGGCGCAGTGCGGTCTTGAGGCCGGACAGCGAGAAATTGGCGTCATGGCGCCCGGCCATCGGCCGCGGCAGCGCAAACCGCTTGGGGTCGCCGCGCGTCGCCTCCTTCTCGACCAGCGGTCCGCCGGGGAAGCCGAGGCCGAGCAGCTTTGCGGTCTTGTCGAAGGCTTCGCCGATGGCGTCATCGACCGTGCCGCCGAGCCGCAAATAGTCGCCGACGCCGAGCACGCCGAGGATTTGGGTGTGGCCGCCGGAGGCGAGAAACAGGCAATAGGGAAACGGCGTGGCGTCGGTCAGCCGCGCCGTCAGCGCATGCGCCTCCAAATGGTTGACCGCGATCAGCGGCTTGGCATGCGCGAGCGCGATCGCCTTGGCCATGGTCAAGCCGACGATGACGCCGCCGATCAGACCGGGCCCGGCCGCTGCGGCGACGCCGTCGAGCGAGGCAAAGGAACGTTGTGCGTCGCTCATCGCCTTGGCGATGATGGTGTCGAGCGCTTCGACATGGGCGCGGGCGGCAATCTCCGGCACCACGCCGCCGAACGCCGCGTGCTCGTTGATCTGCGAGAGAACGACGTTGGATAGGATGCGGCCGTGGCCGTCCTCGGTCCGCTCGACCAGGGCGGCGCCCGTCTCATCGCAGGTCGTTTCGATGCCGAGGATGATCATGCGTGTATGATAGGCCGTGCCGTCATTGCCGGGCACTGAGCGCCGGAGGGCGCGGGTGCCGATGAAATCCAGGATTCATCATATACCCAGTTGCTTCTGCGCTTGGCGCTTGCAATGACGGCGGCCTAGCACTTGAAGGTCCTATGGCACAATCCTCGACCCCAACGGCCACCCTCCGTATCGGCTCCCGCGGCTCCCCGCTGGCGCTGGTGCAGGCGCGCGAGGTCAAGAGCCGCCTCGCCGCGGCGGCGGGCCTTGACCCGGAGCGGATCGAGATCAAGGTCATCCGCACGACCGGAGATCTCGTGCAGGATCGGCCGCTCGCCGACGCCGGCGGCAAAGGGCTGTTTGCCAAGGAGATCGAGGAGGCGCTGCTGGCGGGCGTCATCGATCTTGCCGTGCATTCCTCGAAGGATCTTCCCACGGTCTTGCCGGCGGGCCTGGCGCTGGCGAGCTTCCTGCCGCGCGAGGATGCGCGCGACGCGTTCATCAGCCGCAAGGCCAAGGCATTACGCGATTTGCCGCCAGGATCGACGGTCGGCACCGCGTCGCCGCGACGGCAGGCCTTTGTGAAACGGCTGCGGCCGGACATTGAAGTCATGACGCTGCGCGGCAATGTCGAGACGCGGCTGCGCAAGCTCGATGCCGGGGAAGTCGACGCGACGCTCCTTGCCGTCGCCGGCCTGAAACGGCTGGGGCTTCTGTCGGCGGCAACCGCTATTCTCGAACTCGACGAGTTCCTGCCGGCCGCCGCTCAGGGCGCCATCGGGATCGAGACACGGGCCGACGACACCGCGACGCGGGCGCTGGTCGCCGCGATCAACGACCGCGACACGGCGACCGCCGTTGCCGCCGAGCGCGCCTTCCTCGCCGTGCTGGATGGTTCCTGCCGCACGCCGATCGGCGGCCATGCTATCGTCCACGGCGGCACCATCCGCTTCCGCGGCATGATCGTAAAACCCGACGGCAGCGAGTCGTACGAGGCTGTGCGCGAGGGTGGTCGCGAGCAGGCGGTGGAGCTTGGCGCCGATGCCGGCCGCGAATTGCGGGATCGCGCCGGCGCCGATTTTTTTCAGCAGACCTAAAGCGGTGCGCCTTCTCCTCACCCGTCCGCAGTCCGACGCCGCACGCACCGCGAACGCCTTACGCGCCCTGGGTCACGAGCCGATCGTCGCGCCGCTCTTCGAAATCGAAATTCTCTCACGTGCCGATCTCAGCGCCGGGCCGTGGGCGGCATTTTTCCTTACGAGCGCCAATGCGCTGTGGGGCTTTGCCGGACAGACGCATCGCGATGAGGTGCGCAATGTTCCGGTTTTCACGGTAGGCGACCGGACCGCGCAAGCGGTTCGCGATGCCGGCTTCACGGCCGTGACTTCGGCCGCAGGCAATGTGAACGATCTCGCCGGCCTTGTCGCGGCGCATCTCAATCCGCCGGCGCGGCTTCTCTATCTGACCGGAGAAGACCGCTTCGGCGATCTCGCCGGCACGCTGCGGGCGCGAGGTTTTGTCGTCGACATGGTGGTGGTCTATCGCGCGGTCGTCGCGGCAACGCTGCCGGCCCAAGCCGCCGCCGCTCTGACCCGCGGGATCGACGGCGTCCTGCATTACTCGCGCCGCAGCGCCGAAACGTATGTGAACGCCGCCCGTGGCGCGGGCTTGCTCGCAAGCGCGTTGAAGCCCACTCATTTCTGCCTGTCCGCCCAAGTGGCGGAACCGCTCGCGCACGCCGGTGCCACAGACATCCGCATCGCGCCGCGGCCGGCCGAGGTCGACCTGATCGGCCTTATTCCGTCGCCCTGAGGCCGCGCGCTTTTGTCGCTTGCGCGCGCCACGGCCGGCGGTGCGGCAAGGAATGCGCGGCTTTTCAAGCCGAGAAGCCGTTTCCGACGCTGATCCTTTCTTCGAATTAATGTCGTCTCCAGGTCGTCGTAACTTGGCTTGACCATCTTATTCCGAAGGGCCGCTGGGCCACTTTCATATCTGGAGATGAGTCATGACTGGAAACCCTTCAAATTCCAAAAAGCCCAGGGCCCTCACCGCCCGTAGAGTGACGTTGTTGGCGTCCGTCGCGGCACTGGGCGGCATTATGCTGCTCGCCGGCCCGGGCGGTTACCGGCCGTCGAGCCTCGCCTGGACATCGGCCGCGAGCGCGGCCGCCGCCGACACCGCAAGCCAGCATCCGGCCGGTTTTGCCGACTTGGTCGCCAAGGTCAAACCCGCGGTCATCTCGGTGCGCGTCAAGATCGACGCCGCCAGCGATCCGGAGCTGATGAAAGAGATGCACCAGAACAGTGATCAGGAGGCGATCCCGTTCGAGCCCGGCTCGCCGATGGAGAAGTTCTTTCAGCAATTCGGCCAGCAGTTCGGCTCTCAGGGCATGCCGCATGCCCACCCGCGCCATGAGTTCGTCACCGGCGAAGGTTCCGGCTTCTTCATTTCGCCCGACGGCTACGCGGTGACCAACAATCACGTCGTCGATCATGCGAAGTCGGTGCAAGTCACCACCGACAATGGCACGATCTATACCGCCAAGGTCGTCGGCACCGACCCGAAGACGGATCTGGCGCTGATCAAAGTCGACGGCAAGAAGGACTTCCCCTATGTGAAGTTCGCCGACCACTCGCCCCGCGTCGGCGATTGGGTCGTCGCCGTCGGCAATCCATTCGGTCTTGGCGGCACCGTGACCGCCGGCATCGTTTCGGCGCGCGGCCGCGACATCGGCGCCGGCCCCTACGACGACTACATTCAAATCGACGCGCCGATCAACAAAGGCAACTCGGGCGGGCCGGCGTTCAACGAAGACGGCGAGGTGATCGGCGTCAACACGGCGATCTACTCACCGTCCGGTGGTTCGGTCGGCATCGGCTTCGACATCCCGGCCGACACCGCGAAAATGGTGGTCGCGCAGCTCGAGAAGAGCGGCCATGTCACGCGCGGCTGGCTGGGTGTGCAGATCCAGCCGGTCACCGCCGGCATCGCCGATAGCCTCGGGCTGAAGAAGGCCGAAGGCGCCCTGGTCGACGAGCCGCAAGCCGACAGTCCGGCGGCCAAGGCCGGCGTCCAGGCCGGCGACGTCATCACCGCAGTCAACGGCACGCCGGTGAAGGACGCCCGCGAACTCGCCCGCACCATCGGCATGATGGCGCCGAACAGCACGGTCAAGCTCGACATCACGCGTCAGGGCCAAGAGAAGACCGTGTCGTTGACGCTCGCCGAGATGCCGAATGAGCACGTGGCCAAAGCCGATAGCGAGCAGGCGCAGCCGACCAGCGGCGTACCGCATCTCGGCCTGTCGGTGGCGCCCGCTGCAGACGTCTCGGGTGCCGGCAGCAAGGGTGTCGTGGTCACGGCGGTCGATCCGGATGGGCCTGCCGCCGAGCACGGCTTGCAGGAGGGAAACGTCATCCTCGACGTCGGCGGCAAGCCTGTCGCCAATGCCGGCGATGTGCGCAAGGCGCTCACCGAAGCAAAGGCGCAAGGCAAGCACGACGTTCTCGTGCGGGTGAAGATCGGCGACGCGACCAGGTTCGTCGCCCTGCCGCTCGGCAACGCCTAAGCGTAGTTGTCGCATCCATCGGTCGTGCCTTGGTCTCCAGGCACGACACTGATGGCGGCCTTTGAGGACGGGCTAGGTAACTCTTTAGCCCGTCCTCATTCGTGTTGATCGCGAACCGGCGCGCCCCGACCGCATTCCGAAATTTCTCAGTTCCACTGGGAAGCCGGCCGGCGCGGTTGTGTCGCTCGTGCGGCCTCGGCCCGGCGTGTTGCCGCCGTGGCTTCCTCGTACTATGCCGTGACGGCGAGCCGGCCGAAGTCTCGAATCGGTCGCTTGCCCTGGAGAGCGCATGACGAGCGAGCCCGATAGCACGCCGCGCCGACGGCCGCCGACCATCGATCTGACGGCAAAGGAAGTCGAATCTCCGGAACCGGGCTCCGAGAGTCCCGCGGCGCATGCGGATGCCGCGACCGAACGGCAGGATCCGAATCTTCCCACGTGGATAAGGCCGTACGCCGTCGGCGCCATCGTCGGGGCCGCCGTGCTGGCCGCGATCATGGCCGGATTCTGGATTGCCGGCGTAGTACCCCCGCAAAAGACGGCGGCAGCGTCCGGCACGCCGGGCGCCGGGGCTGTTTCCAGCGACGAGATCTCGTCCCGGCTCGATAAGATCCAGCGGGCGCTGCAAACAACGCATTCGGACCAGGCTCTCGCCGCCCGCATGGCCGCCGCGGAGACCCAAACTAAGACGCTCAGCGATGCGCTCGCCGCTCTCAATCGCCGTCTGGATGAGGCCGCCGCGGCGTCGCAGAGCGCGCTCGCGCAGGCCAAAGCCGCGACGGCGGCTGCGGCTGCGGCAGCGGACGCGATGAAGAACACGGCCCAGCCGGGCATCGAGCACAGCGACATCGACGCGCTCAACAATCGGATCGCCGCGCTCGAAAGCACGATGAAATCGCTCTCCACGGACGCTGCGCAACGGACGTCGAGCGCCGACGATCGCGCGGCGCGGTTGACCGTCGCTGCCGAGGCGCTGCGTGCCGCGGTCGAGCGCGGTGCGCCGTACCAAGCCGAGCTTGCGGCGGTGCAGGCGCTCGGCGCCGACCGCAACGCGACCGCGCCGCTTGAGCCCTTTGCCGCCGACGGCGTGCCGAGCGCCGCCGCGCTCGCGCACGAGCTCGCCCTGCTCACGTCCTCCTTGCTGCAAGCCTCGGGTGCGGCGCCGAGCGAGAGTTCCTTCCTCGGGCGGCTGGAGGCCCACGCGCAAAAACTCGTGCGCATCACGCCGATCGATGCGCCGACCGGCGATGATCCTTCGTCGGTGATCGCGCGGATCAACATCGATGCCGCCCGCGGCGATATCGCTGCCGCGCTTGCCGGCATTGCCCGATTGCCGGAATCGGCGCGGGCGCTTGCCGCTTCTTGGGTCAAGAAGGCCGAGGCGCGGGAAGCGGCCATCGCGGCGAGCCGGCGCATCGCCGCCGAAGCGCTCGCCGCGATCGGCAGACCGGCGCCGCAATGATCCGCGTTGTCTTTTTCCTCATCGTCGTCGGCGCGGTGGCGCTTGGCGTGGCGTGGCTCGCCGACCGTCCCGGCGATGTGGTCGTCACTTGGCAAGGCTGGCGCATCGAAACCTCGCTGATGGTTCTCGGCGCGGCGCTGCTGGCGGCGTTGGCGGTGCTGGCGCTGTTGTGGAGCCTGTTGCGCGCGTTTCTGCGCTCGCCGTCCAGGCTGCGCGCGCATTTGCACCGTCGCCGCGGCGAGCGTGCCTATGAGGCGATCTCGCGCGGCCTCATCGCGATCGGCGCCGGCGATCTCGCCGCCGCACGCAAGCATACAGCCGAAGCCAAGCGCATCGCGCCGGCCGAACCGTTGGCGCTTCTCCTGCACGCGCAGGCTGCGCAGCTTGCCGGCGACCGCGAGGCGGCCGATAACGCTTTCCGCGCCATGGCAAGCCGCGCCGATACCAAGGCGCTGGGGCTCCGCGGCCTTTTCATCGAGGCGCAGCGCCGCGGCGATCACGCCAGCGCCCATGCGCTGGCCGAGGAAGCGGCGCGGCAAAATCCCTCGCTCGGCTGGGCCGGCAAAGCGGTGCTCGAAATGCGCTGCGCCACCGGCGACTGGGCCGGCGCGCTCGCGCTCCTTGAAGGCAACAAGCGCGCGCTCGACAAGGAAAGCTACCGCCGCCAGCGCGCGGTGATGCTGACGGCGCGCGCGCTCGCGCTGGAGGAAACGGACCGCGACCACGCCAAGGCCTTTGCGCTCGAAGCGGCGAAGCTGGCGCCGACTTTGGTGCCGGCGGCGGTGCTCGCCGGCCGCATGCTCGCCGAGGGCGGCGAGCCGCGCAAGGCGAGACGCCTCCTCGACAAAGCCTGGCTCGCCAATCCGCATCCGCATCTGGCCCAGGTCTATGCCGACCTTCGCTTCGGCGACGCCGCGCGCGACCGCCTCAAGCGTATGGAAGCGTTGGCGCAGAAGGTGCCCGGCCACATCGAGGGCGCGCTGGCGCTCGCGCGCGCCGCGATCGATGCGCAGGACTACGCCAAAGCCCGCGCCGCGCTCGCGCCGCACCTGACGGCCCTGACCAAGCGCGTCGCGCTGTTGATGGCCGAGCTCGAGCGCGCCGAGCGAAACGACGAAGGCCGCGCGCGCGAATGGATCGCGCGGGCGGTCCATGCCGCGCCCGATCCGGCGTGGACGGCCGACGGCCACGTTTCCGATCGTTGGCTGCCGGTGTCGCCCGTCAGCGGCCGGCTCGACGCTTTCGAATGGCGCGCGCCGCTCGCCGGCATCACCAGCGCGGCGCCGGTGATCAATCCGCAGCCTTCTGCGGCTACGCCGGTCGTGGCTCCGACCGCGCCGCCCAGCGACAGCGCCCGGATCGCGCATGAAGACGCCATGACAATTGCGGATGCGAAAGCTGCCTCACAGGCCGCGGCCGAGGCCGGAGTCCCGCCCTCGCAGCGGCGCGGACGCCCCTCCGAGCCGAAGGCGGAGGCCGTGATCCCGCTGGTGCATGCGCCGGACGATCCCGGTCCGGACGCGATCGAGGGGAGCGAACCGCCGCCCGAGCAGGAAAACGGCGGCTGGCGCAAGATTTTTTGAGGAATTGCGCTCCGGAGGTAAGACCCGCGAGGTTGCAAATTCGGCGCTGCATGTGCATTATAGAGCATGAACTATAATGCATAAGAGCGCTTGATCGTGGCCAAGCCGATAACCAAGATGGCCGGCGAGCCCCCTATTCTCGGCTCGCAAACTGGTGCGACCGACGCCACCGCGTTCCTCGCCGCGATCGGCGACGAAGTCCGGCGCCACCGGGCCAAGCGCGGCGTGACGCGCCGCCAATTGGCGCAGGCGTCGCTGACCTCCGAGCGCTACTTGGCGCAGATCGAAAGCGGAGCCGGCAATCCTTCCGCGAGCGTCCTGCATGCCATCGCGCGGGCTCTCGATCTTCCTGTTTCTGCGCTTTTGCCGGAATCCGGTGCGCGCACCGCGGCGCTGGAGGGCATCCTCGATCTCGTCATGCAACTGCCGGAAGGCGAATTGCCGGCGCTGGCCAAGGAGATCGAGGCGCACGTCGTGCGCGCCGGCAGCGCCGACCGCGCCCGGCGCATTGCGCTGGTCGGGCTGCGCGGTGCGGGTAAGTCGACGCTCGGGCGGATGCTGGCCCAGCGCCTCGGCTGGCCCTTCATCGAGCTCGACCGCCGCGTCGAAGAGGAATACGGCGCCAGCATTCCCGATCTGATCGAGATGGCCGGCACGGCGACCTTCCGCCGCCACGAGCGCCACGCGCTGCAACGCGTCATCGCCGAGCACGAGGCGGCCATCATCACCACCGCCGGCGGCATCGTCGCAAACCCGGAGACTTACGCTCTGCTTTTGCGCGGCACTCACACGGTGTGGGTCAAGGCGCGGCCGGAAGAACATATGAGCCGCGTCATGGCGCAGGGCGATTTCCGTCCCATGGCGCAGAACCGGCAAGCCATGGCCGACCTCGTGGCGATCCTCGAAGCGCGGCGCCTCGACTATGCCCGCGCCGAGGCCGAAGTCGACACTTCGGGCGATGCCATCGAGCAAAGCTTTGCCAAGCTTTTGCGGGTCGTGACCCCGTTCCTCGGGGACAGGCAGCCGTGACATTGCCGGACGAAGGTTTTCTCGAGCTTGAGCCGCTGCGGCTGGAATACCGTATGATCGGGCCGCGGCCCGATGCGGCACCGACCATCGTGATGCTGCACGAGGGTCTCGGCTGCGTCGGCCTGTGGGGCGCATTCCCGGAACAACTGGCGGCGGCGACCGGCGCCGGCGTGTTCGTCTACTCGCGGGCCGGCTACGGCAATTCAAGCCCGGCATCACTGCCGCGGCCGCTGTCTTTCATGGACGAAGAGGCTCTCGACGTGCTGCCGCGGGTGCTCGCGGCGATCGGATTTCGACGCGGCATCCTGTTCGGGCACAGCGACGGCGCCTCGATCGCGACCATTTACGCCGGCAGCGTCCAGGACCACCGCGTGCGCGGCCTTGTTCTCATGGCGCCGCATTTTTTTACCGAGGCGATGGGGCTCGCCGAGATCCGCAGCGCCGGCGAAGCGTTCAAGGCCGGCATTTTGCGCGACAAGCTCAAGCGCTGGCATGCCGACGTGGATGGCGCGTTCCGTTCCTGGATCGAGCCCTGGCTCAATCCGGACTTCCAGAAGTGGGACATCACCGAGGCGCTCGGCTACATCCGCGTGCCGATCCTGATCCTGCAGGGCGCCAACGATCAATACGGCACGCTCAAGCAGATCGAAGCGGCGAAAGACGAATGCTTCTGCCCGGTCGAGGTGGCGATCCTGCCCGGCGCCCGCCATTCCCCGCATCGGGACGCGCCCGGAGCGACGCTCGACGCGGTCGCCAGCTTCATCAACCGGCTGTTGCGCGACCATCACGAAAGCGACATCCGCCCCGGCGCCGGGGTTGCGGCCTAGTGCATTATAGTGCATATTACGCTAAGACATCTGTGAACTATAATACATATCGAGGAACGCCGTATGGCTGACGCCCATGCCCCCGAGCGTCCGCTGGCCAACGGTCAGAGGAGAATCGACTTCCAAACCGAGCCGGCGCGCTACCGCCACTGGCGGCTC
>Ga0187876_1001868_pt1 | contig 16746 bp, 14 predicted proteins | sample June2016WEW_17_4_FD_133000 | JGI IMG/M metagenome (GOLD analysis project Ga0187876, IMG submission 133000) | Peatland microbial communities from SPRUCE experiment site at the Marcell Experimental Forest, Minnesota, USA - June2016WEW_17_40 | ecosystem: Environmental > Terrestrial > Soil >...
CGCGGCAGGCCGAGCACCAGCACATCGCCACGGTGGGCGAACCTGGTCAGCAGCCCACCCAGGTACCGACCGGCGGCGTCCCGATTGGCGAACGGTAGAGGCGGTTTCGCGCCATGCATGTCGCTAGCAGCCATTTGCGCTTGACCCCTGGATGCAGCGTAGCACCTTCTCGCTACTGCGATTCTCAACTAGCTTGTAGCTCCGACAGTAGCTCCAGCTCTTCGGCGTCGGCATCCTTGACCGGTACGAGAGTGAGCAGCAGTTCCGAGACTCCACAATCGAGGATCTCGGCCAGTCGCGCGACGATTGCCTGGGGCGTTCCCGATACTACTAACGCATCGAGCAGATCATCAGTGAGTACGCCGTTTGAGGCCAACGCGTAACCGGCATCGGCGAACATGCGCGCATAGTAGGGAAGGCGGCCATAGTGGCCGAGCGCAGCACGGGCAGCGCCGCGGACGGCGGCACCGCTCTGGTGCACTGCTACCGGCACGTGCGCGATCAGTGGCGGCGGTGGGCGTCCAGCCAGGTCCGCTGCTGCTTGCAGAGCTGGGATCGGGACGCGCTGCAAGTAGGCCACCGGGCACATCCAGGATATGGCGCCGTCGGCAATCTCGCCGGCTAGGCGAAAAGCTGTCGCGCGCAATGCCGAGATCAGGAGCGGGACCCGCGGAGGCGCGATGGAACCGGGCAGCAACGCGTGGCGCACCTGCAGCAACTGCCCCTCGAAATCGGCTCGACCATCCCAGAGCAGTTGCCTGACGATGGTGAGGTACTCACGCAAGTAGTCGAGCGGCCGCGTAAACGGGATGCCGTACATATCCTCCACGGTGGCGCGATGACTGGGACCGATGCCCAGTCTCAGTCGCCCAGGCGCCAGGTCCGCAACCACGAGCACCTGGGAAGCCAAAACGAGAGGATGACGAGGAAAAATCGGGACGATTGACGTGCCGAAGCACATAGCACGGGTGCGCTGCGTGGCCGCGGCATACAATGTAAGCGCGTCCTGGCTAACGCCGCCGACGGTGGACCAAGCGGTACCTATTCCAAAGGATTCGGCCCGCACGATGGCGTCGAGAGTCGCGCTGGGTGTGTCGCGCCTGAACATGAAGCCTATCTGCTGCTTGAGCATGGCGCGCAACTTGCTCCTATGGTCTCAACGCGTACCCGGCGCTACGTAGCTGGGCAAAGGTAGAGTCCGCAGCTCTAATGGTAGCCTCAATGTCCTCGTCGGTGTGTGCCAGGGATACGAACGCAGCTTCGAACTGGGAGGGCGCCAGGTAGATACCGCGTTCCAGCATGGCATTGAAGTACGCGGCGAACAAGTTCGTATCGGCGGTGCGCACGCCGCCAAAATCGCGTACGTTCGCCTCCGTGAAGAACGCCGTAAGGATCGATGCCACGCGTTGCACGCGGAGCGGAATCTCATGTCGAGCAGCGGCCGTGCGCAGGCCGGTGGCGAGGCGCGCGGCAAGTCGATTCAGGCGCGGATACACATCGGGGCGCCGGAGCAGCTCCAGCATTTTCAGGCCGGCGCTCACCGCCAGCGGGTTTCCTGAGAGTGTGCCGGCCTGGTACATCGGCCCGACGGGTGCCACCAGCTGCATCAGGTCGCGCCGCCCACCGTACGCGCCGACGGGCAACCCACCGCCAATGATCTTGCCGAGACAGGTGAGATCGGGAGCAACCCGGTATACCGCCTGTGCCCCGCCATAGAGCAGCCGGAAGCCCGTGATCACTTCATCGAAAATCAACAGGCTGCCATATCGCCGGGTGAGCTCCCGCGCACGCCGGAGGTAGTTGCCGCGGGGGCGGACCACGCCCATATTGGCCGGTACGGGCTCGACGATGAATGCGGCTACAGGGTAGCTCGACAGGACATGCTCAAGGGCGTCAGCATCATTGAATGGCACATTGATCGTGGACGCCGCCGTAGCCGCCGCCACGCCGGGGCTGTCGGGAGCGCCAAGCGTGAGTGGTCCGGAGCCGGCCCGAGCCAGCAAGCCATCGGCGTGCCCATGATAGCCGCCTTCCACCTTCACCACGATATCGCGCCTTGTGTACGCACGAGCAAGCCGCAGCGCGCTCATGGTTGCCTCGGTGCCCGAGTTGACCAGCCGGACCATCTCGACGGAGGGCATGGCCTGATGGATCGCGCGTGCCAGATCCAGCTCAAGGCGCGTGGGGGCGCCGTAGCTGGTGCCGCGCACCGCGGCTGCTTGGAGGGCGCCCACGATTTCAGGATGCGCATGACCGGCAATGAGGGGCCCGAACGAGCACACGTAGTCGATGTAGCGGTTACCGTCTACGTCGAACAGGTACGGGCCTTCTGCGTGATCGATGAACAATGGGTTACGCCCGACGGCCCGGAACGCCCGCACGGGGCTGTTGACACCACCCGGAATCAAGGTTTCGGCTTCGGCGAAGAGAGCTTCCGAGGTGGGCGTTCGCAGGGGGGAGGAGCTAGCTCGCATCAGGCGCCACCTCCGGTATCTGCAAAGGAAGTTGACCAAATTGGTCGTCGTGAACAGACGGATCAGTTGGATCGGACCTATCCGCCGGATACGACACGCTGGCACCCGCCAAGTGCTCACGAATCGCCGCCACGAGGCCGGCTATGGTGTGGTCTCGCGCGACCACCGTGGGCTCCACGCCGAGCGATGCGGCCGTGGCCGCTGTAACCGGGCCGATGCAGGCGATGACTGAGCGGCGCAGCAAAGCCGCGGCATTGAGGCCTAGCGCCGTCACAAGGTTCCGCACCGTAGAGGAACTGGCAAAGGTTACCACGTCGACCTCGCCGGCCTCCAGCTTCGCGCGAAGTCCGTCGGACGGCTCAGCGGACATCAACGTGCGGTACGCTACGAATTGGTCCACTATGGCCCCACGCTCCTCGAGCGCGCGCACCAGCCGTGCGTCGACAATGTCTGCCCTGGCGAGGAGGATACGCCCCCCATCAGGGTCTGGTAGCCCCGCGGCAATTGCCTCTGACAGGAATTGATCCGGCACCCATTCCACGGCGACGCCGCGTGCCGCCAAGGCGCCGGCCGTGGCCGGGCCAATCGCGGCAATGCGCGACGATCCCAACTGCTGCCAGGTACGGCCGGTCGCCTGGAGGCGGCAATCAATGGCGGCGACCGCATTGACGCTGGTAAAGCATATCCACCGATACTGATCGCAGAGCGCCAGCGCGGCGTCGAGCGACTCGTAGCTCTCGGCAGGTTCGATGCGGATGACGGGGAACTCGATCACGTGCGCGCCATACGAGGACAGAAGGCGCGAAAGTCCGCTCGCCTGCTCACGCGCCCGCGTCACCAGCACGGTCTTCCCCGCAAGCCCACCTGGATGGAACCATGCCAGGCTCGTGGCCAGCGATACCACCTTGCCGACGACGGTCACGGCCGGCGCCTGTAGCCCCGCTTCCCGTACGCGCTCGGCAATGTTGGCCAGCGAACCCAGCACTACTTGCTGATCGGGCCAGGTACCACGCCGAACCACCGCAACGGCAGTCTCGGCAGGACGCCCAGCCGCTACCAGCCGCTCGGCGATCTGCTCGAGATGGCCAACGCCCATGAGAAAGACCAGCGTGTCCGGACCGGACGCCAGCGCGGCCCAGGGGATTGAAGTTTCGTCCTTTGCCGGTTCTTCGTGACCGGTTACCACGGCGAAGGCGGGAGTGAAATCCCGGTGCGTAACGGGAATGCCTGCATACGCCGGGGCGGCGATGGCGGAGGTCACTCCCGGCACGACCTCGAATGGGATGCCAGCCGCGGCGAGCGCTTCGGCCTCTTCGCCACCACGTCCAAAGACGAAAGGATCGCCTCCTTTGAGGCGCACCACGCGCCCTCCGGCACGCGCGTGGGCGATGAGCAGGTCGTTTATCTGCTCCTGGGTTAGCGCGTGAGCATTCGGGCCTTTTCCGGCGAAGATCCGAACAGCAGCGGGCGGAACCTCAGCAAGCAGCGCGTCGTTGGCCAGCCGATCGTAGACCACGACGCCAGCGGCACGCAGGCGTTGCAGTCCTCTCACCGTGATCAAGCCCGGATCGCCGGGGCCGGCACCTACCAGCGACACGAAGCCGCGCGAATCACCGTTGTCTTGCCGCATCGCCGCTACTCTGTCCCCACGATCAATTCTAACTCTTCGGTCGAGTGTCTCGCCGCTTCAGACGCTGGGAACGCTGGCCCCCGACGATGACGATGACCACGCCAGCCAGGATCACGGGTGCCGCAATCAATGCGGCACCGGCAACATGCTCGCCACCTAGCCACATGCCCACCGCCAGGGCCACGACGGGATTCACATACGCGTAGCTAGTAGCGACTGCAGGGCGTGCCCGACCCAGGAGGAATAGGTAGGCGCTGAATCCCATGACCGAGCCAAAGATGACAAGGTAGACGACCGCGAGTGCCGAATGCGCAGATGGGAGCTGATCCAGTCTTTCCCCCCGCGCCAAACTCAAGAGCATGAACATGGCGCTGGCGCACATCATCTCGGCCGCGCTCGCCATCAACCCGGAGGGCATCCGCAGTCGCCAGCTCAACACCGAACCAAATGCCCAGCTAGCAGGCGAAAACAGCAGCAGCAAGGCGCCTGTGGGGGTAGCGCTCATCGCACCCCCCAGGTTCAGGATAAGCAGACCGGAGAAGCCCACAGCCAGGCCAAGCACTTCTGCCTTCACCGGCCAGCGACCCCAGAGCCCCGCGAACAACGTGGCCCAGAGCGGCGTTGCACCGACCGCAAGCGCCGTGAGGCCAGAGCTCACGGTCTTCTCGGCAAGGGTAACCGAGCCCTGACCACCCACAAGCATGAACGCTGCCACGATCGCCGCATTGCGCCACTCGATCTTGCTCGGCGAGGCGCTCCCCCGAAGCCGCAGAACCAGGTACAAGCCGGTACCGGCGAGACACATGCGTATCGCCACCATCAGCAACGGGGGGATGGTCTCGATGGCTACCTTGATGCCTAAGTAGGTTGTGCCCCAAAGCACATAGACCAAGGCGAGTGCTACGATGACGGCCACGCCGCCAGTGACCTTTGGGCCATGGGTAGGTTCTACTGCGTAATCGGAGGACTCCAGCGCCTCGTCGCTTCGTTCTGCTGCGCGCACGTGTGCCTTTGCTGACTATGGGTGTTGGTGTACAGGATACCGTGCGGAATCTGCGGTTTGTAAGCGGCCTGGATATAAATCAGCATCTGCCACCGTTCCACCGTGGATAGGCTCCGCCGGTGGGGCGCTCAATGACTGTTTGGTCCGCCCAGGTAGAGATGTTGTAGCTGCTGTGCAGGCGTGCCAGGCAGGCCAGCACATTGTGCTCGCGCACACTGCCCGTGGCGGCGACCCAGGCGTAGTTCGGCGTCGACGCAGCCGCGGCGAGGTATGGTCCATACCTGTTGCTCGATGCTTTGGTCAGGTCGTCGTTGACCGCGACAGCGGTAAGCCGTTCCGAACTGTCGAAAGCGAGTGGATAGACCAGGGAGTAGTCGCCGTAGACCGCCCGTATGTGCTGTGCTGTGAGGAGATTCGCAAGTGGACCGACATCGCGCTGAGGTGGCATCGAGCAATTGACGTACAGACTGGTCAAGGCGAACCCCACCATGGTGAGCACCGCGACTACCCACTGCTTTACTGCCGGAACCGACGGGAGCATCCCGCGGATCGCGAGTGGCACCGCGGCGTATAGCGGCAGCAGGCAGCTGGGCTGCGTGGCGGCCCACTGCTCGTCACCCAAACCTGTAGCCATGTAGCCACCCAGCACCGTAGCGGCTAGAGCAACGAGCGGCAGGCCACGGATAAGGTCTGATCGACGGCTTATCGGGGTGGAATGCATCCGCAGCAGCGCGCCTAGGAGCGTCGCAATGCCTTGGATGAGCGCCAGCACGATAAGGAACATGCCTCCGACATAGAGCGCCGGGTGGCCGCGAATGAACTGAAGGAAGTACGTCCGATCCGTCGTAGGCGGCAGGAAGCCGGTCACCACAGGACCGGCCCACAACGCCAGCCGACTAATCTTGGTCAGTGCATCAAGGTGTGTAGCGCCGTCTGGCACCAACGAGAATGCTGCGCCGGGGTGCAGCACATTGTAGCCAACCAGAGGCGACGCGCCAAGGCAGAATGCCGCACAGAGGAGCACGCCGTACGAAAGGCACCTGCTCAGCCATCCGCCTCGTGATCGCGCGCCGAGCCTGACCGGAGCGTGGCTCGCAGCTGTCCCAAGCGTATGGTTTGTCCACTCACCTTGAGCCGGGCTCGCGAAACGCACCGCGTGTGTCCTCGACCGGGGCGAGTAGGATGGCTGAGCGCCCTGGGATAGGCCCATCGAGCGGCCAGCGCCTGCTCTCGACCGGGGCAAATACGAGGCCAGCGCCCTTAGACCACCCTTCATGGGGCGCACCGCATGCATTCTCGAGCGAGGCCGTTGGGAGGCGCGCACGCCCGAGCTCGCGCCCTTGGAGATCCCCCAATGCACTCTGTGCCGTGGCGGGCGGGATGCCTGCCCCCCAAGGCCAGCGCTCACGTGGCCGGCCGCGTGTGCTGCGCTCCTGAATAGCCAGCGTGCCAGTGCTACTACGCCCGCCGCGAGGATGCGGAACACAGTTACGACCGCCCGTAGTAGCAAGATTGCCGGCGCCCCCAGAGCACTCCACCGCAATCCCTGCCATGCGCCCAGCGACCCGGGGTCGGTCGTGGCTAGGGCTACCACCATGGCGGCCACGAAGCAGATTGCCAAGGGTTGCACACATACCGCAATGCCCAAGAAGAAGCACGCGATTGCCTGACGGCGCAGCGGATTTCCCACGCTCAGCCCATGGTTTGCAGGCAGTACCAGCAGCAGACCGGCAGTGCCAAGCGCCATGGCCTCCAGGTAGCCTGATCCGGCCCCGAAGCTCCAATCGATGAGGAGTGCCGGCGCACACACCAGGAATAGGCCGGTCAGGACGGCGACCTGAAGCCCGTAGAGACGCCAGCCAAGCAGGACAGTCAATAAGGCGAACATGAGCGACGCCACAAACGGTACGATGTGCAGCACGAGATTAGACTGGCCGAAGATTCCAAACAAGGCCGCCGTCAAATATGCTTCAGCACTGCCGGCAAAGCCCGGGCCCCAGGAGACGGCCGGCCGCTCACCCTGCAATATGTGTCGGGCCATTAGCCCGACCACGCTTTGATCCGCATCCGGAATGAGGTAGAGGTGCTGCAGCAAAATGATGCGGATAGAGGTACCAAGGATCAATACCGTCACCAACAGGAGTCGCAGCGGATGGCGATTTGGGGCCATGACCGGAGCAATGCCGGAGGATGCGGCGAGAGGTGCAGCGACGCCGGGTGAATCCGGCTGTAGCTGCGCTTCCACCGCGGCTGTTGCCGGAGTATCAGGTGAGCTGATCAAGCGCAGCCTCCGCCTGTAGGCTGAGATGCTCCAGACTCTCACCAAATGTAGCCCGCGCGTCGCGGAAGGCCTCGGCGAAAGCACGGACATCGCCTGACCGTGCAAAACCGGCGAGACGCGCAAGGTTGGCGGCCAGCGACTCCAGCCGGTCCGGTGCCCATGGGTTACCAACTACGAGATCCGCATACAGCTCGGCATCCTGGCTGAGAATGCGGGCGACGAGCCCAAGCTGCACCTGCATGGTGGGACTGGCCCACTCGAGCGCGGCTTCGGGAGGCAGACCGGCACTGCTCATAGCGCCGCACAAGGCGACAAACATGCCGTGAAGCATTGCTTGGGTCACGGCCATCGAAGCGTCGTGCTGCCACGGTGAAGTCTCGCTCACGCTCATGCCTGCGGCGCGCAACGATTCGACAAGCCAAGGCTGCCAGCGGTTGCCGCGAACGCCGGCCACCGCAATCGGCAGTCCGGCGTATTGCCGCGCGGTTGGGCCAAAGATGGGGTGCACGCAGACAGCGTCACCACGGACCGAAGCCAGCTCAGCGGCAGACGGCTGCATCAGCGAGCCGATGCTGACCAAACATTGGCCCTCCGATACTATGGGAGCGAGGTCACGAATGACGCTAGGCGTAAGGCGAAGGGGCACGGCGACGAACGTAAGATCGGCTGCCTGAACCACGTCAGCGTTTGTGCGCAACGTATCGCGGTCGCTCCACGCCACATCGGTGCCGCGTGCCAGCCAGAAGCTGCGCAGCCACTGGCCCATGTGACCTGCACCACCAATAACACCTATGTTCACGTGACTTCTGTCGTCTGCCATCAGCTTTGGCCCCTGACCAAGCGATAGTATCGCACGACGGCCCATGGTCGCACCAGGATCGCGAAGACGGCGGTGCGTGGCCAAGCAATGCGGTCCGGCATGGTCGCGGTGCAGAGCCAATGGCCCGGCCCAAAGCAGCTTCAAAGGCAGGCACAATGCCCGCGTCCTTGCGCTCGTACAGCGTGGATCGCCGGATTGGCTAGGCTACCACCACTTCGGGTGCCATCGTCCGGCCGAACATCACGGCGAACTGGCGCGCAAATGCAGCGTGGACCGATTCCATGGATGGTGCGGCTCCAAGCTCACGTGCCAGACTGGTCACCTGCAGGCCAGCGTGCCCGCAAGGATTGATGTAGCTGAAATAGGTCAGATCAGGGTCGACGTTGAGGGCCATGCCATGCAGCACGACCCATCGGCGCACGGCCATGCCGATGCTGGCGATTTTGCGGCCGTTCACCCAGACGCCCGGTTCGCCCAAGACCAACGAGGCCTCGAGGCCGAATTCGCCGAGGGTGGCGGCTATTACGGCTTCCATTCGCCGTACCAGCGACGTGATGCTGCGTTCCGCCGGCTGCAGAAGCATGATGGGGTAGGCTACGAGCTGACCCGGACCGTGGTAGGTAACTTCCCCGCCGCGCTCGTTATGCGCGATCGTAGCGCCATGTGCGTGGAGAAAACCTTCATCCACCAGAATGTGTCCTGGGTCGCTGCGCCGTCCGAGCGTGTAGACGTGGGGGTGTTCCAGAAGCAACAACGTGTCGGGGATGGATCCGGCTACGCGTTCGGCGTGTAAACGCCGCTGCTCGGCCAACGATTCGTCGTAGGGCACAATGCCGAGCGTCCTGACGATCAGTGGCAGTGGCGTGGTGTGCTCAATGGTTAGTGATGCTGGAGGGGCGACATCAGTCATTGCAACATCATGGTAGCATGCCCCGCTCAGCCGGCCCTGACTTGAACGATGGCGGTCAACGCGCCACCACGTGTACGCACGATATGGCCCGGCAAAGTTTGGCTTTCGTATGTTTCACAGTGGATAGGGCCGAACCAGGGATCGTAAGGGATCGTGGTCGACGTAGAGATGCGAAGCGCCAGCTGGTGCAATCCGTGCAATGCCGGCGGGGCAGGCACGACAAGCATCATCACATCGCCGCGATGCACCAGGTCCAGGCTGCACGTAGCGCGAAGGGGTGCTTGAAATCCAGATACAGTGACCGACAGGGAGTAGTTGTACAGCGATTCGAAGCCCGCTGGCCGGCCCTGAAGAAACTGCCAGCTGATTACGAGCACGGGTGCGCGGCCACCCGGCAACCTGGCCCAATTCGTGCCAAGCAGCTCCAACCCCTCGTCAAACATGAGCGGCGTCGCGAGGGTGGCGAGGTCGCGCCTAGCATTGCCGATCCAGAGCGTATACGAATCACCAACCAGTTTGGGGATTTGCACGGTGCGCGAAGCAGCGCCGTACTGGTGCAATAGGTCCCTGGGCAGCCAGTCGGACGGGCCGAGGAGCACCGCGCCTCGCGGCTCACCCGGGCCTGGCAGCACCACGCAGCTCGCGTCAGCAAACGTGGTTGACTGCACGCCGAGGTCTTGGGCGACAATGTCCAGGCCGTCGCGGGTAGCGCTGTTGCTCGCCAGGTAGACTCCACCCCCCTCTACATGCGCAGCCGCTCCGGCCGCGCGCACCGCCGAGTACAGGGAACTCAGGTCGGTGCTATGTGCCTGCAAGCCTCTCCCCGCCGCGCGGTCGCGGACGAAAGCCACGCCTCCAATAGTCTGCGATGCCACCAGCAGAAGCAGGCACCCGGCCGTAACGCAGTAGAGAGCGCCCAGAACCGCGGCAGTCGCATGCCGCGAGGCGCGTGCCCACCACCAGCGCATATGCACGGCGAGCAGCCCTACCAGCAGGTAGGGGCCAGGAAGCAGCACGTCGAAGTACTGCCACTGCAAGCGCGCCGTGCTCTGAAGGGAGAATACCGCCAACGGCGTACCCTGCCACAGCACCAGGAGCACCAGTGATCGTGCGCTCTGGCCGGAGGTGAGGCGTACCCGGCCCGCTGCCGCCGCCGGAATTGCCCGCGGCTCCTGCCGTGGGCGCTGGACAAGTAGCGCGTCGAACACGTTGACGCCGGTGCCTGATGGCGCCAGCCGAAGTTGCACCAGCACAATGACCAAGCCGACGATGCCGCACGCAGCGAGCATGGGTCCCAGAGCGAAGATGCCGGTCCCCTCGAGGTACGGGACAAGGGAGTGCTCGTAAGTGCCCGGCGAGACCAGGTTCTGGTCATAAGGCACGAGGAAGCGAGCGTAGTAGCCCAGCGCGCCGCCATTCAGGGACGAACCTCCGCCGCCCGATCCCATGACTCCGCGAACGTCGCGCAGCCCGTTGAGGCACTCCCACGCCGCGAATGGCCAGGATACGAGGAGCAAGCCGGCTAGGCCAACCGCGGCATCGGCCAGGCGAACCGACCTACGAGCCATGATTACAGCCGCTGCCAGGGGTACGATCAGCAACAGCGTAACTTCGTGCATCCCGTAGAGGAATCCGAGCAGCGGTAGCGCGCCTGCCAGCCACCAGCGCCGTCCTTCCACAGCACCGCAAAACAGCAACATCATAAACAGGATCACGAAGGGCCCCATGATGTTGGGCTGCCAAATGAACGTGCCTTCGATTACTGCCTGCCAGGACACCGCGTACAGCGTGCCGGCGATGAAGGCCACCAGGCGGCCAAAATAGCGAGAGGCGAACCAGCAGGTCATCGGAGCCCCGAGGGCCGCAAGTACTGCCACCAGAGCGGCCACCCCGACAGGATTGCCGGTGAATGCCGCCACTATCATGAACAGGTACTCTGGGCCTGGGGGCATGGCGACACCGATGGACGCCGCACTTGCTGTCACAGGCAGAAGCCCGTGGTGAACGGCATCGGAGGCCAGCCTGAACAGCGTTGCTTGGTCGGCGTCGAATTCCGTCGCGCGCACGCCGTAGAGCCGTAGGAACACCGACAGCGCAGTGATGACGGCAAGAGCGCAGGCAAACGCCGGGCCGGCCAGTGGTCGCAGCCAGGCTAGCAGGCGAGTTGGCAAATACACGCCAAATTAGCGAGAGTAGAAGCTAATCGGGCGGCGGCCAAAGCTGGCCTGGAACGACTCGCGTGTCGTCTCCATTTGCACTTCGACGTGGTAGCCGAGGCGCGCGCTGTATTTTCGCAGGCTACTCGTGACCTCGAAGCCGCACTTCCTGTAGCAGTTCTGGGCGCGGGCATTGGACGCCAAGGTCTTCAGGCGCATAGTTCGGAGATCAGTATTCCGAAACAGGTGCGCCAGGAACGTCAACACCGCCTCAGTGCCGATGCCTTGATCCCAACGGTCACGCTCACCGATGTAGATGCCAAGCTCGGCAAGGCGACGATCGAAGTCCACATTGAAGTAGCTCACCACCCCCATGAGCCCGCCGAGGGGATCCAGAATCGCGTAGCGGTCGCGCCGAGCGTCTCGCTGGCGGATCGAGGCGATCATGCTGGCCTCGAACTCGACGAGGCTCTGCGCCGCGGGCACCGAACCGCTCCAGTATTGGAGCTCCTCGTCCTGGCCCCAGCGGTACTGGCGTACCATCTCCTCGCGGGAGAATCCCAGCGAGATGTGCCGGAGCGTGACTATTGGACCGACGATATATGCGGGGGTAACCCGTTCCCATTGCCAGCTAGGCGGAGCCTCTTGGATGCGCACGGCAGAATTATAGCCCAGGCATTGGCTCCAAACAATGAGAGACTCGGAATACTCGGTAAAATGCTAGGCACGTCGCTGAGCGAGGCGGAGACCACCAATCACTGCCTTACGCGTGCTGTCGCGTTCAAGGGCACCGATCAGCACGCTGATTCCGTAGTAACGGAGCAGGCTCTTCGGGTGATGCCGCTTAGTCTGTGACCTGCCGCCAACCACGGGCACCCTGGCACCAATCCTGGACATTCGCGCGCCCGCCGCGGGCAGGCCACGGCCCATCCTGGACACTTGCGGCATCCTCTTGGGCATCTTGGCGCTGGCTGCCTGCACCTTAGCCGCAACCTCGGGGGCCTTGGATGCCGCTTCTGCTAGCTTGTGCTGCAAGTCTGAATGACCATTTCGGCGACGCTGCACCACTCCTACCGCGAACAGCGCCATGGCAACAGCAGCGATTATCATGCTCTTGGGAAACTTGTTAGCCATCGTTCGTAACGCCTTTCCGCCGCCCTGCGCGGCAACGAGGGGGACTCGAACTGCCCCTTTGCTACACCCCAAACCACCACCGATGCTTGCCAGTCTAGCACACGCACATCTAGCCGGCTCGCCGGCGGAGCCAATCGAGCAGCCGGTCAAGAGGCTGGGCGTTCCACACATCTTGCTCACGTGCACCCCCGCGCCGGGCGGTGTGCACACCGTATTCCATGAAGTCCAGGTTCGACTGCACATGCGCATCGGTGTTGATTGCCAGCTTCACGCCCGCCTCGAGTGCCAGACGAATGTCAGCGTCTGACAGGTCTAGCCGCGACGGGTTAGCATTCACCTCCATGGCCGTCTGCGTCCGAGCGGCCGCGGCAAAGACCGCCAGCCGGTCGAATTCGACGCCGTCTCTGCCGCCGACGATGCGCGTGGTGGGGTGCCCAATCATATCCACGTGCGGATTCTCAATGGCACGCAGCAGGCGCGTGGTGACCTCGTCTGGCGACTGATTCATTGCCGAGTGTATCGATCCGATGACCAGGTCGAGCTCGGCAAGCACTTCGTCCGGGTAATCCATGCTTCCATCCGCACGGATGTCAACTTCCGAGGCGGTGAGCAGCTGCAGCGACGGGTAGCGTGCAGCCACGTCGCGAATCTCCCGCGCCTGAGCGCGTAGTCGCTCCGGGGTAAGACCACGTGCCACGCCCAAGCCAACCGAGTGGTCGGAGATCGCCAGGTACTTGTAGCCCCGAGCAAGCGCAGCCTGCAGCATCTCCTCAACGCTGGCAACGCCATCGCTCCACGTGGTGTGCGCATGGAGATCGCCCTGGATATCGTCGAGATCGAGCAACGCCTGCAGTGCGTGGCGCGCGGCGAGCCGGACCTCATCGCGGCCTTGCCGAAGCTCAACCGGTATGAACTGCAGCCCCAAGGCTTCGTAGACGCCGGCCTCGTCTTCAAAGTGGCGGACATTGCCGGAAGCCAGTTCCTCGAGCCCGTACTCGCTGACCTTTACTCCGCGAGAGACTGCGTATTCTCGCAGCAGGATATTGTGCTGTGCGTTGCCGGTGAAGTGCTGCAGCAGCGATCCGAAGTCGCGCGGCTCGACAAGCCGGAGATCGAGCTGCAGTCCGCCGCGCAGAACGACGCTCGTCTTAGTAGGCCCCTCGGCCAGCACATGGTCAACGCGCGGCAACGAAACCAGCAGATCCATCACCGACTTCGGATTGTCGGATACACCTACAAAGTCGAGATCGCCTACGGTCTCCTGGAAGCGCCTGAGGCTGCCCGCGGCGGTCAGTCGTTGAACGTCGCTCCCTGCTACCAGGGCCGCGATAAGCTCCTCGGCAATCGGCCGCGCCACGCCAAGTGGGGTGCGACCGCTACGCCGCTTGAAGCTCTCGATGCTGCGCAGGATGTTCGCCGCGGTCTTGGCCCCGGCACGCGGCAGGGCGGCCAGTCGCCCGTCGGTCGCGGCTGCTTCCAGCGTGGCCAGATCCGTAATGCCAAGCTCCACGTAAAGCCTGGCTGCCAGCTTTGGCCCAACACCGGGGATCTGCAGCAGCGCTACGACCGATGCGGGATAGCGCTCGTGCAGCTGGCGAGCCAGCTCGGTAGTACCCGTCGCTTCCAGCTCGCGTACGTGATCCGCTATGCCGCCGCCGACTCCTGGAACGCCGTGGGGGTCACGCGCGAGTACGGCTGCCACCGGCTCACGAAGGTTGGCAATCGCCTCGGCGGCACGTTGGTATGCCCTAATGCGAAACACGTTCTCTCCGGACATCTCGAGCAGATTCGCGATCTCCTCAAGTGCCGCAGCGATCTCCGAATTCAGCATGCCATGCCTCTATACCGGTACCGTTGCGTGCTCGTAAATGTAGCGCGCGACATCGCGCGTATCGGTCCCCGGAGTGAACACTTCGGCGATCCCGGCGTCCTTGAGCAGCGGAATATCCGCCTCGGGAATCGTGCCTCCAGCGAGAATGAGAATATCGTCTGCGTCGCGCTGGCGCAGCAGTTCAACTACCTTTGGCAGCAGCGTCATGTGAGCCCCCGAGAGAATGCTCAGGCACACCACCGCGACATCCTCCTGCACCGCGGCACTCACGATTTGCTCGGGAGTCTGTCTCAAACCGGTATAGATGACTTCCATTCCGGCATCCTTGAGCGCACGCGCGATCACTTTCGCACCGCGATCGTGCCCGTCGAGACCTGGCTTGGCAACCAGTACGCGCAGGGGAGGCCTACTTGGCGCGGGAGAGCCGGTGGGATCCGGCTGGTTCATGTGGCAATACCTTTCGCTCTTGAGTATTCGTCCAACGAGACGAATCGGGCCGGCTGGACAGCTGGGTCCGATGCGTCATACCCAGGCGGGCTCGCGATGGCGGCCGAAGACGCTGGCCAGTACCTCCATGATTTCACCTTCGGTGGCATACGCCTTCACCGCGGCAACCAATGCCGGCATGACGTTCCCATTACCTCGCGCCATCTCTGACAGCGCCTCCAAGGCCGCGGAGCAACGAAGATTATCGCGACGTGCACGCAAGGACTGTACCGCCGCTCGCTGGGCGCGTTCGAGAGCCGGGTCAATCGCCAAGATCGGTATTTGTGACTCACCTGAGCTGCCGAACTGGTTCACGCCTACGAGCACGCGATCGCCGCTTTCCACCGCACGCTGATGATCGAACGCTGCTGCCGCGATCTCACTTTGAAGATACCCGTTCTCCAGGGCGACTATGACGCCGCCCTGTTCATCAATTCGCCGAAAGTACTCATAGGCCTCGCGCTCCATCTGCGTCGTGAGGGCCTCGACAAAGTACGAGCCTCCGAGCGGATCGACTGTGTTCGCAACACCCGTCTCGTAGGCGATTATCTGCTGAGTGCGGAGTGCGATACGGGCTGCCCGCTCTGTAGGCAGCGCCAGCACTTCGTCCATGGCGTTGGTATGAAGGCTCTGCGCGCCGCCGAGAACCGCGGAGAGCGCCTCGAGCGCTGTGCGCGTGACGTTGTTCTCGGGCTGCTGGGCCGTGAGCGAGCAGCCCGCCGTCTGGGCGTGGAAGCGCATGAGCCAAGATCGGGAATCTCGCGCGCCAAATCGCTCGCGCATCACGTGCGCCCAGATGCGACGCGCCGCCCGATACTTGGCAATCTCCTCGAAGAAGTCGATATGAGCGTTGAAGAAGAACGAAAGGCGAGGCGCAAAGTCATCGACGTCGAGACCGGCATCGAGGCCGAGCCGCACGTACTCCATACCATCGGCGAGGGTGAACGCCAACTCCTGCACAGCCGTAGAGCCGGCCTCACGAATGTGGTAACCGCTGATACTGATGGGGTTCCAGCGAGGCATGTGCGCGGTACAGAAGACAAGCATGTCGCGCACCAAGCGCATTGACGGCCTGGGCGGGAAGACGTACTCGTTCTGAGCGATGAACTCCTTGAGGATGTCAGTCTGCATTGTCCCGCCGAGCTGTGCGAGCGCCACGCCCTGCTCTTCGGCAACGGCGAGATAGAGAGCCAGCGCGACCGGCGCTGGCGAGCTGATGGTCATCGACGTGGTGACCCCCGAAAGTGGGATACCGTCGAAGAGGCGTCGCATATCCTCCAGCGAGTCGATGGCAACCCCGCAGCGCCCGACCTCGCCGGTTGACAACGGATCGTCGGAATCACGCCCCATAAGCGTGGGCAGGTCGAAAGCGACGCTGAGACCGGTCTGACCTTCGTGCAGCAAGTAGCGGAAGCGCTCGTTAGTCTCGCGGGCGGTACCGAAACCCGCGAACTGCCGCATGGTCCACAGCTTGCCACGGTACATGGTGGGATGGATGCCGCGCGTATAGGGGAACTCTCCGGGAAAGCCAATATCGTGTGCAGCGTCAATATCCGCTAGGTCGTGCGGCGTGTACAGCGGGTCCACGGCCACGCCCGACACGGTGGTGAAGCTCGCCCGGCGCTGCTTTGCCTTCGCCAGTTTCGTCTCATGCCAGTGCCGATAGGTGGCAGCAAACGCCGATCCGCCTGAAGTAGCTGGAGTGGGGTCAGACGCCATTGTCGATGCGCTCCATAGTAGGCACCTACGCCAATATCGGGCCGTGCCACATGGGATTGCGGCAGCACTAACCGGTGGGGAGGCGTTCGTCAGGCGCTAAGCCGCGAGCCAGTGAAAGTCGCGCCCACTACCTCCAGTATACGACGAGGCAGAGTAGTAGCCTCGACGCACCAGTAGCTAGGGCGGACCTGGGATTTGTGATCTCCCATAGGCAAGATCACGCCGAGCGCTGCTGGCTGACCGGCACGCGACGCCAGTAGTCCTTGCCTTTGCCCCAGGGTTTGCCGTCTGACTGGATGCGC
>Ga0187876_1001869_pt1 | contig 16745 bp, 9 predicted proteins | sample June2016WEW_17_4_FD_133000 | JGI IMG/M metagenome (GOLD analysis project Ga0187876, IMG submission 133000) | Peatland microbial communities from SPRUCE experiment site at the Marcell Experimental Forest, Minnesota, USA - June2016WEW_17_40 | ecosystem: Environmental > Terrestrial > Soil > Wetlands...
GAACTGGGCACCACGGCGAAGTCGCCGCGCTGGGCCATCGCTTACAAATACGCCCCGCGGCAGGCGAAAACCCGCGTGGTGGCCATTCGAGCGCAAGTGGGCCGCACCGGAACCCTTACGCCTGTGGCGGACCTCGAACCGGTGGACGTTGGCGGCGTCACCGTGAGCCACGCTACGCTGCACAACATGGATGAGATTGAGCGCCTCGGAGTGAAGATCGGCGATACCGTGGTGATCCAGCGCGCCGGAGAGGTTATCCCGCAGGTCGTCAAGGTGGAAGTTCACGCCGAGAACGGTGTCGAATTCAAGATGCCCGACAAATGTCCTGTTTGCGGCGAGGAAGTTCACCGGGCCGAAGGCGAGGTGGCTTACCGCTGTGTGAATGTCGCTTGCCCTGCCCGGCTCAAGGAGTCGCTGCTACACTTTGCTGGTCGCCGCGCCATGAACATCGAGGGGATCGGAGAGGCATTGGTGGACCAACTTGTGGACAAAGGCTTGGTCCATGACGTCGCAGATCTGTACACGCTCACCAAATCCAGCTTGGTGAACTTACGGAGGGAAGGGGACACTCCGGTCGAGTATTTGGTTCGGGTTCTCGTGGCGAACGAAATTCCCTCCATTGGCGAAAAGACAGCGAAAGTACTGGCCGAGCACTTCGGCTCCCTCGAGCGGCTGCGAAACGCCTCGTTCTTGGATCTGCGCCGGGTGGAAGGGATCCCGGAACGGTCAGCCCGTGCGGTGGCCGACTTCTTCGCCGGCTCGGCTCACGAGAGCCTCGAGGAGTTTGTGCGCAAGGCCGACAAATGGGCGGAGAACGTGCTCGACGAGATAAGAAAGAGCAAAAGCGCGGAGCTCCCGCGCCTCATCTTTGCGCTGGGGATTCGCTTCGTCGGCGAACGCACAGCGCAGTTGTTGGCCAGCCACTTTGGTTCGCTCGATAGACTCGCCGGGGCGAGCCGGGAGGAACTGGTCGAAGCGGAAGAGGTTGGACCGCGTGTGGCGGAGGCCATCCGGGAGTTTTTCCATGAAGAGCGCAATCGCGAAGTAATCACGAAACTCCGCCAAGCAGGCTTGCAGTTCGAACAGGAGAGAGTCCACAAGGCCGAAGGCCACTTGACGGGGAAGCAGTTTGTGCTCACCGGCACCCTGGCTCACCATTCTCGCGATGAAGCCAAGGCGTTGATTGAAGCAGCAGGCGGGCGCGTCGTCAGCTCGGTCAGCAAGAAGACGGATTACGTGGTGGTGGGCGCCGATCCCGGCTCGAAGCTCGAAAAGGCCCGGTCGCTAGGAGTCAAGACGATCGACGAGGATGAAATGCTGAAGCTCGTGGGTTCCGCGACCGAGGATGCGGAGGACCTCTCAGCATTCGAGGAAAGAGCGAGCGAGCCGAACCTGCCGTTCGAATCCGTGCTCAAAGATCAGCCCAAGCGTCGAAAGCACTAATTCTCTGTTGTCCTAACCCTCAATCTGCGGTAGTTTAACACCCGCCCGATTGCCCGGTTTTTGGGCCCGATGTGGCCCCTAATCTATTCGGGGGGTGGCGTCCGAATGATGAAATGGCGTATTGTCTGTATAGCCTTATTGCTGCTCTTATGCCTTCCTCTTCTTGCCGCGGACAAGAAAGAACTGGAAGAACGTTATAAGGGAAAATATCTGCTTGTGCTTCGAGAAGGTTTGGCAGTGGGCATGTGTGAGGGGCGTCCCGAGGTCCCATCGGGAACCGCGCTCGATGTGAGAATCACGGGTGATACGGCGGAGTTCGGCCGGCAAGCCAGTGCGGGCACAGGGATGACGGGATGTGGCGAGATTATCCCTGAACCTCTGCATAAAGGGGAGATTGTCTTTGCCAAGTACACTTGGTTTCGGCGGTTAAAAGGCGGATACTTCACGATCACGGTCGAAACCGTGACGCCACACCAGGTGAAGCGGAGTGAACGCGCCTCCAGGCATGAGCGTTTGAAATTTGGCAAGGCCGACCTGATCTTTGAGACGAGCGATGCCAAGGACTACGACGCTGTGGCTTCAATGGTCGAGAGGTGGCTGAGGCTTTTTGACACGCGTTCGGAGGCCGCTCAACACGGGAACACCGCCAGCGGCGTTTATGTTAAAGAAGTGAAGCTGGGCATGACCTTCGCGGAGGTCGAAGCGGCGCTCGGCCCGCCCCAGACCCGCGCCGACTTGGGCGAAAAGGTCCTCTACAAGTACAAAGACATGACGGTCGAGTTCCACGGTGGAAAAGTCACCGACGTAAAATAAGGAGGCAACTGACATGGCAACGAAAACGGGAAAACCTGTAGCGCGTCCCAAGCGAACAAAGGCCGAAATCGAAGAGGAATTCGCCGAGATTCGCGAGGAGGCCACGGCCGCTAGGGAGACGAGTGACAAGAAGACGGAAGAAACCGCGAAGCTGAGGGAAATGGAGATCCGCCAGGCGGTGGAGGGCATTTCGGTCGAGGCGGTAGTGAAAGGCCTGTCTGATCTGGGGCTCGATTTATCCAAGGCGCTCTCAGGGCTCTCGGAGAAACTTGTTCAGGAAGTGAATCGCCTCTCCGCCGCCCGCGAGGCGGTGGAATTGGAAAGGAAAGAAATTGAGAGACTGCACAAGATCGATATTGCTTCCACTGCGCTCGATCAGCTCGTCCAGGACTATGCGCGAAGGAAAGAGGAGTTGGAATCCGAAATCGCCGCCCAGCGGGCGACCTGGGACGAGGAACTGAAACGAACCGAGCGCGACCGGAAGGAGCAGGACGAAAACCTTCGGAAGCAGCGACAACGTGAAATCGACGAGTACGAATACAAGAAGGCGCTGGAGCGCAAGAAGGCCCAGGATAAGTACGAAGAAGAGATGAAACTGCTGGAGAAACAGAACCGGGAGAAGCAGGAAGCCCTGGAGAAGAGTTGGCAGCAGCGTGAGGCGGCGCTGAAAGCTCAGGAGGAAGAAGGCGCACGCCTCAAGAGCGAAGCCGAAGGTTTCCCGGCCAAGCTCGATAAGGCCAGCGCGCAGGCGGCGACTGAGGCTACCCGAGCGACAACTCAAAAGTTCGAACAGCAGCTTCTTCTCCTGAAAAAAGAGAGTGAAGCTGAAAAGCGGCTCGCAGAGCTTCAGATCAAGACCCTGGAGGATACCCTGGCGCGGCAGTCGGCCCAGATGGCGGCGCTCCAGAAGCAGCTTGATGAAGCCAAGCAGCAGGTCCAGGAAATTGCTGTGAAGGCCATCGAGGGAGCGTCCGGGGCCAAAGCCCTCTCCCATATAAACCAGATTGCCATGGAGCAAGCCAAGCACCACACGCCGCAAGGGTAGGAAGTCAGGAGTCCACGGCCTGCGAAAGAGCCGCGGACCCCCGGGTTTGGGGTCCGCGCCACCCCTTTTCGATTAGCGTGACTTCAGCCAACCCAACAGTACGTCGGCCTGGGCTGCTGGGACGCCTTCCGCCCAGAGGCAGTCGGCGTCTTTACGGAGCATCACCACCTGCTGGTTGTTCGCCATGCCGATAAAGAGGTCGCTCGTGGAGCGGGGATCGGGCGCCAGCTCGGGGTACTTGTGCGTCAGGACGGTATGGTAATTGTGGAAGAAGGCGAGAGCCGATTCAGGACTCGACCAGCGAGTTTGCGAAACCAGGATGTATTGCTTTTTTCCCTGCCCGCCATCACTCTTTTCGTAAAGCAGATAGCGGTCGGCAAGCCAGTTTGGGGTTACTGACTTTGCCTCGTCCTCGGAAATAAGCTGTCCGAGCAACGCGTAGTAACCCATCTGGCCCATGATGTTTTCGGCCATAAAACTCACCCCATGAACTCCCGCGAGGGCCGCCGGTTGGGGCAGAGAGATCTTGGGCAAAGGTTGCTTGTCAAAATACACCTCGGGCTGGAAAATCTCTTTGGTCGTATTGGGCGGGTCGTCGAATAACGAGTTGAGCCGTTTCCATCCGCCCGCCTGGAGCCCGCGCTGCATAAAACCGATGCCCTCGATATAGGGGAAGAGGGCCTGAAAGCGAAAGAAAAACGGCGCCTTGGTGAAGGCAGGATATTCTTCGAGTTGCTGCTGGATGATGGGAGCCATCAGCGGCTCGAGCGAGGGCATGACCTCCAATTTCATCGGCGCAATCATCTCCTGAATCATGGCGGCGGTGGCGTGGCCTTCCACCACGGCCTCACGAGCGGCCGAGGCATCGTCATCTTCGCGGGTGGCCTTCAGGAATTTCTCGAGGTCGTAGCTTTGGTCCTGGAGCGCGTGGGTCAGTTCGTGGGCCAGTACCATGCGCTGCATGTCCGGTTCGACCCAGTCGGCGATGAACATGGTCCTGCGAAGGGGATCGTAGAATCCCGCAGCCTGCTCGGTGTAGAAACTGATCAAGAACTTCTCGAGATTGAAATCCGGCGGGACAAGGCCGAACGCCTGAAGCGTTGCTTCCTGAACGTGAATCTCTTGCGGCGTCATTTCCGAGTGCAAAGTTTCCGCAATATACTTCGACACTTCCGGCCGGCTGACGACCTGCTTCTTGAGCGAGGACTTGATGGGCAGGCCGGTGAGTTCGCTCATCTGCTGAAAGACGGAGTCGGCTTGGGCGAGTAGGTCGGGTGGGGCTTGCGCGGCAGTCACAAGCCAAGCTGTCGATGCCGCACCAGCCGTCAAGAGCAAGGCGAAGACAGTCAGCATCTTCACCACCGGCCGGCGTCTTGGACTTGTCTTGCAGGCGCTAATCATGATGTCTTGATGGCCTCCATAAACAGTTGATTGGCTCCCAACTTGAAGGGTTCTTTGCTCAGTGATGCAAAGCTTACGGCTTCAGCAAAGCCCGCCTCCTCGAGCATCTTGCAGATCTCCCGATAGGTGTAGATCCGGTGTGACCCCGTGCGCTTTTCCTCTTTGCCGCCACGAATGAACGTGTAGTGGGTAATCATCCGTCCCTGGGCGTGGTCGTACTCGTTCTCTTCTAGAAAAAGAATATCAGCAATTCTGTTCCATTCCCGCTGGCAGAAGTTGGGCAGGCGCGACTCCGCGTTGCTGCTGGCGTCGAGCACTAGCCGTCCGCCCGGCCTGAGTGCGCGCGCCAGTGACTGCAGCAGTCCAGCATTTCCCGCGTCGTCGAAAAAGCCGAAGCTGTTTCCCCAGCAAATTGCAGCGTCGAACTCCGCCCTGAAACTCAGTGAGCGCACGTCTGCCCGCTCGAGGTTCATTGTGAGGTTGCGTTGTTTCGCCGCGGCTCGCGCCGAGGCCAGGAATTCCTCCGCAATGTCCACCCCTACTAGTTGGTAGCCCTTCGCCGCCAGTTCCCGAGCTATGCGGCCTTCGCCGCACGGGGCGTCCAGAATGCGGGCGCCCGGCGGCGGGTGAAGAAGGTTGTTGATGAACTCGGCCTCAATTTTCGTATACTCCGGCGGGATGGCTTGCAGCCACATGTCCAGAACGACGCCGGAGAAAAACGTCTGCCACCAGTCAGTTGCCACCATCGCTCCCAACGCAGCGGCCAACCCGCCCCTGCAACTGCCCAACCGAGGTCAGGATTGATTTGACCCCATGCTAATCACAAGACTATCATGAATCTGCGCGAGCAAGCCGGGTGATCGCTGCCTCGCCCGAGCGCCTCGATTTATCGGGGCAAGCATGGGCGGGGGAGAGGAAAGTCCGAACTCCGCAGGGCAGTGTGCTCGCTAACGGCGAGGGTTGGAGGAGGATCCCGGATGCAGGGGCGTACGCCTCCAATACGGAAAGTGCCACAGAAAATAAACCGCCCCGATTGATCGGGGTAAGGGTGAAAAGGTGCGGCCCCGTTGGCTCGGGGCTTAAAGTAAGAGCGCACCGCTCCGGTGGTAACGCCGGAGGCATGGTAAACCCCACACGGAGCAAGACCAAATAGGGGAGGAGGAGTTGCCCGCTCCGTCACAACTCCCGGGTAGGTCGCTTGACCCCGCCAGCAATGACGGGGCTAGAGGAATGATCGCCATCCCGCCTCCGCGGGACACAAAATTCGGCTTACAGGCTTGCTCGCGCTAAGCTCTTCACCGCTGCTCTTGGGGCGTTGGAAATATGAAGACCGTTATTGGTGACTGCCTGTTCCTCTTTATCGCCCTGCCGGTCCAAGCACAATACGACGCTTACGGTGGTTGGGTTGAATTGCAGGGAAAGAAGACCGGGTTTTTTCATACTGAGCAGATCGACGGCGTAGGGTGGCGGGTCACACCCGATGGGAACGTTGGCCAGCCTGCTGCATTGTGTCGGCTACCACGGGATTGAATACCGCGACCAACCCAAGCAGTCCAGCGGCAGCAGCCCGGGCGGATTCGGCGCCGAGAATAGTAACTACGGCCTGGTGCAAATCGATGGAACACCTTGGCCTCAACTGACCGAGCGCATGACAGATGAAATCGGCGCAGTCGAGGCATTGCATGCCAAGAGCCACGTGCGGCAATAACACGGGAGGTTTGAATGACGCCAAAAGAGCGCTGGCAAGCGGTGCTCGCTGGCAGCGAGGCAGATCGCATCCCTTGCGATTATGCCGCCACGGCCGAGGTCACGGCGCGGCTTTTCAAAGACATGGGTTGCTCTTCAGAACGTGACCTTTGGGAGCGCCTGGGCATCGATAAGTTGATTCTGCTGGGGGCCAAACACCCGGGCGCCAAGGAAGACACCTGGCACATGCAGTCGCTTTGGAGTGTCTGGCGCATTCAAGTAGCAACGATCTCTTATGGCGAGAGTCTGGGCACTTACGAAGAGGTGGTCGCCAGCCCTCTTGCCAAAGCCGAGACGGCTTCGGATATCGAACAATTCGACTGGCCGGACCCCATGGCATGGGACGTGAGCCACCTGCGGGCGGAGTGTGAGCAGTGGCCCTCCTACCCCATCCTGGGCGGTTGCTACGAGCCCTTCTACCTTTATTGCCGCATGCGCGGCATGGAGCAGGCGCTCACGGATTTGACTGAGAATCCGGCGCTCGCCGAGGCTGCCATGGAGCGCATCCATTACATTCACGATTCGGTCATTCGCCGCAGCCTCGAGGCCGCCAAGGGCTTGGTGGATTTCATCTATGTGGCGGAGGACCTCGGCACGCAGAACGCTCTCCTGATGAGCCCCGCGACTTTCCGGCGCTTCATCAAGCCCTGGCTGCGGAAAATGATCGATCTCACTCACTCGTTTGGCGTCAAGGTTCTCCACCACGATGACGGGGCGATCCGGCCTCTCCTGCCGGAACTCATCGAGATCGGTATCGACGTCCTGAACCCCGTGCAATGGCGATGCGTGGGAATGGATCGGGAAGGCCTGGCGCGAGATTTCGGAAAGTCGATTGTGTTTCATGGCGCGGTTGATAACCAGCAAACGCTTCCCTTCGGCACGCCGGAAGACGTGAAGCGGGAGGTGGCGGAGAACATCCGCATATTCAGGCAAGGCAAGGGGTACATCGTCGCTCCCTGCCACAACCTGCAGCCGAACACGAGCACCGCCAATATCGTGGCGCTGTACGAGGCTGTGCGGGAATACGGAAGGGTGAACTGAGTATCTCGGCGAATGCGGCGCCGCTTGACCCGGGCGGTGTAGGGGCAGGGCTTGCCCTACCCTCGTTGGGGCCAGCACAAATGCGGGGACGGCAAGCCGTTCCCCTACGGCTAAACATGCGCAAAGCACATCTGGCAATCATCGCGTTGATCCTCACCGCGCAGGCGGCGTGGGCTGCATCAGCCGCGCCTGTCACGCAAAGCAGCAATGGTTGGACGGTCACCGCAGACGGCGAACAGGGGGTGCTGGCCGTCAGCCGCGACGGCCTGGGCACGATCCTGAACGAAGTTCATCTTAATTTGCAGGACGAGCACGGACTCAGACGGTTGAAGAACTGGTCGGCGGAAAAGCAAGGCGAGGATCGAATTTCGATTCGAAGCTCGGAACCGCGCACGGCCTGGGTGCTCGAACTGAGCCTCGAGGCACTCAGGATTTCGACGACATCTTCAGAAGGACTGTTGACCGCGGAAGCCCCGGCCCCGCCGGATCGCATTGTGGCGCGCCTGATGGACCCGCAAGGGACGCCGGTAAATTGGATGATGACGCCGGAAACCAAAAACGGTTACGGGGGAACCGAGTTCAGCGCTCCGTCGTTTCTGCCCAGGCACAATCCCGACGTGATGTACTTCGCGCTGGGGCAGGTGGCGGGTAACAACTTGCACAGCCTCTTCGATATCAAGACGGACACGGTGATCGAATTCTCCGAGCAGACCGTAATGCAGCGCAAGCCGCATAATACGGGGCTTCTGGATGTATCCCTGCCTGTGCCGGGAAACAGCATGGTCCGGATCATCCCCGATTATTTCACGAAGGTTCTGGGTGTTCCACACTACGTTCCGTTAGACGACAGCTATTTCAGCCGCGCGCCCATGGTCTGGGATAGTTGGAGCAGCTACTACGAAGCTGTGCGCGAGGACGACGTGGTCCGCAACGCGGATTGGATTGCCGCTCACCTGAAGGCCTACGGATATCAATTCGTGCAGCTCGATGACGGCTACGACCGCGGCCCCAAAGGCGAGCACTACTGGATTGGGAAGTGGAGCCCGGAGAAGTTCCCGCACGGGCCGAAATGGCTCGCCGATTACGTCAAATCGAAAGGCCTGCGCCCTGGCGTCTGGCTGGTGCCCAGCGCTTACGCCGGAGCCGTCGAGCAGCATCCGGACTGGTATTTGCGTTACAAGAAGAACGGAGCAATTATTCTGGACTACGAAACTCCTACCTTGGATTCCACCAATCCGGAAGTTCTCGACTTTCTCAAGAAGGAATTCACCACGCTGGACGATTGGGGATTTGAGTATTACAAGTTTGACGGCGAGCACGACTTCCTGAAGTACGTCCCGGGAGTAGACCTCGATAAAATCGCGGACAAGAGCGTGGACCCCATTGTGGCTTACCGGAACCGGCTGAAGCTGATCCGGGAAACGATCGGCCCGCACCGGTTCATCGAAGGCTGCCCGGCGGGAACTCCGCTGGACGGAATCGGGTATTTCAATTCTGCCTTTACCGGAGAAGATCCCTATAACAGTTGGCAGGGGATGTACTCGGTTTTCAGTTCGATCAATGCCAATGCCTTCATGAATCACCTGGTGCTCTACGTCATGCCCGGTGAATCGGATGTCGAGCCGGTCATGAGCGTTGCGGAGGCGATGAAGCGGAGACCGCCGCCGGTGGTCGAGGCAGAGCGCAGCCGCGAAGAGCCCAAGAAAGGTTTCGGCATGACGCTGGCGGAGGCGCGCACGGTGGTAAGCCACATTGCGCTGAGCGGGGTTGTCTATTCGCTCGACAGCGTGCTGTCGGAACTGCCGGAAGAGCGCGTTCGGCTCCTGAAGATGACGCTCCCCACCCTGCCCATCTTTCCCATCGACTTGTTCAGCCGCGGCACCGACATGCCCATGTGGGACATCTTCAAGCACACCACGCCCGACGACTACATCCACAATTATCCGGAGATCTTAGACTTGAAGGTGAACGCGCCGGCGGGTGTTTACGATGTCGCCGCCGTGACCAACTGGCGAAACTGGACCGCCACGCGGCCGCTCTCATTCGCGGACAAGCTGGGATTGAGTTCGCAGTCTTCCTATGTCGTATTCGATTTCTGGTCGCAGAAGCTCCTGGGTGTGTTCAAAGGCAAAATGGAGGTCACCGTCGAGCCGCACGATACGCGGGTCCTGCTCATCCATCCCCTCCTGCCCAGGCCGCAACTCGTGGGGACTTCCCGCCATATCTCAGGCGCGTATTCCATCAAGGACGTGGCCTGGGAAGGCACGAATAACCTCCTGCGCGGCACATCCGAGACGGTGCGGGGAGAGGATTATACACTTTGGTTCTACGTCCCGGAGGGAACCACGGCTGCCCAAGTCCGTGCGGCATCCGGGGCAGACCGCGCGATCTCGGCGCGGCACGAAGTGAAAGGGAACTCATTGCAGGTCACTTTCCCGGGCCAACAGGAAGCTGTGGACTGGGAAGTCGTGTTCTCGGGAAAATCAAACGAGTGAAATGGCAAGCCTGTGGATGCTGATGGCCGTGCGGCCTCTGCACTGCGGCAACGGAATTCACCACAGAGGACACCGAGATCGCAGAGACCACGCAAGAAGGCGCCGCTGCTCTTCTCTGTGAACTCCGTGCCCTCCGAGGTAAAGAGGTTTTTCTTTCTTGGACACGTCTGCCAGTTAAATGAGGGCACTACCGGTGCGTTACGGAAGTGGACTGGCATTCCCAAATCTGGGATAATTGCCCCATTGCGAGTAGAAAATGTTCAAATCCTGGGGGCGCCTCGACTGGCTTCGCCGCGTGTCGCGGGCCAGTTCGATACCGAGGCGGCTTGGCCCGTCAGGCGACGGTTCAATGGCACGTCCCACGGACTCGCGATCATCCTGACCAACCTATTGTGTGGAGTGCATATGCGTCGCATCCTCTGGGTATGTTTCCTCGTAGTTTTGGCTTTCGGTGCGGCGGGGTCGGCGAACTCCGGCCCGCTGCTTCTCCAGGGTCCTACGCTCAGCAAGACTCAAATCGCTTTTGCTTATGGTGGAGACATCTGGATCGTCAGCCGCGCGGGCGGCGATGCCCAGCGCCTGGTCACAGGCACGGGCATGCTGATGGGCCCGCACTTCTCGCCGGACGGCTCCATGGTTGCCTACAGCGGCGATTACGACGGCAATGTGGACGTTTACGTGGTCCCGGCGCAGGGTGGTGAGCCCCGCCGGCTCACCTATCACCCCAGCGCCGACGTGGCGGTCGGATGGACTCCTGATGGAAAGTCAGTTCTCTTTCGTTCGCACCGGCTCGCCTATTCCGATCCCGACCAACTTTTCACCGTTTCGGTGGATGGCGCCTTCCCCACGCCTTTGCCGCTCCCGATGGCCGAAGACGGCGCATACTCTCCCGACGGCACGCATATTGCCTACGTACCGTTTTTCCAATGGGAGCCGGACTGGAAGCATTACCGGGGCGGACAAACCACGCCCATCTGGATTGCCGACCTGGCCGATTCCAGCATCGTGAAGGTCCCGCGCGACAACTCCAACGACCGCAATCCTCTTTGGCTAGGCGACAAGGTCTACTTCCTCTCGGATCGCAATGGACCCGCAACTCTTTTCGAATATGACACCAAATCGGGGCAGGTGAAGCAGCTCATCAAAAACGAGGGAATTGACATCAAGCACGCATCGGCTGGGCCGGGCGCCATCGTTTACGAACAGTTCGGCGCTATCTCTCTTTACGACCTGCACTCCGGCAAAACCAAAAGGGTGGAAATCACGGTGAACGGCGACATGCCGCAGGTCCGGGCGCGTTTCGAAAAAGTGGAGAAGCAGATTCACAACGCGCAGCTCTCGCCCAGCGGCGCGCGGGCTGTTTTCGAAGCGCATGGCGAGATCTTTACCGTCCCTGCGGAAAAAGGCGACGTCCGCAACATCACCAATTCCCCCGCTGCCGCGGATCGTGATCCTAGCTGGTCTCCCGACGGTAAATCCATCGCCTACTTCTCCGACGAATCCGGCGAGTACGCCCTCCACATCAGTTCCCAGAACGCTCTCGGCCCGGTCACCAAGATTGATCTGGGTAAGCCACCCTCGTTCTTCTACGCGCCCACATGGTCACCGGACAGCAAGAAGATCACTTATTCCGACAAGCGGCTGAACCTCTGGTACGTTGACCTGGAGAAAAAGACTCCCGTTCACGTCGACACCGACCTTTACGAGGGCGCCAATTTCAACACCGTTTGGTCTCCTGATATCAAGTGGCTTTCTTACACGAAGCAACTCGATAATCACATGCACGCGGTGTTTGTTTACTCTCTCGAGACCGGGAAAGCCACTCAGATCACCGACGGCATGAGCGATGCGCAGTTCCTGGATTTCGACAAGGGCGGGAAATACCTCTACTTCACCGCCAGCACGGACATCGGACTCGTGGCCGCCGGCGACATGTCAGCCCTCGGCCGGCCTGTCACCCGCTCCGTCTACGTGGTGGTCCTCAAGAAGGGAGTAGCCTCGCCGCTGGCCCCGGAGAGCGACGAAGAAAAAGCGGAGAAGAAACCAGACGCCGGCGCCGGCAAAGAAGGCGCAGACCAGGCAGGTGCGGACAAGTCCAAAGAATCGTCGGAAGCCAAGGACAAGGATAAGGAAAAGGCGAAAGAACCGCCCAAAGTCGAGATTGACTTTGAGAACATCGGCCAGCGCATTCTGGCCATGCCCATTCCTGCCAGGAACTACTTTGGCCTGTCTGCCGGAAAAGAGGGCGAAATCTACCTGCAAGAAGGGCCGCCCCTTATTCCGCTTGACGGCCCTCCGCTCTTAACCGTATCCAAATTTACCCTCAAGACGCGCAAGACCGACAAACTGCTGGACGGTGTTTCTGCTTTTGCCGTGTCCTTCGACGGGGAGAAGATGCTCTACAAGCAGGGCGAGACTTGGTTCATCAATCCCACCGAAAAGCCACCCGAACCTGGCAAGGGCAATTTGAAGACGGCGGATATGGAAGTGCACGTGGATCCTCGCGCCGAGTGGAAGCAGATGTACCACGAGATTTGGCGCATCGAGCGTGACTTCTTCTATGACCCGCACCATCATGGCCTCGATCTCGAGCAGGTCGAAAAAACCTTCGCGCCTTACCTGGATAACGTTGCCAGCCGCTCGGACCTCACCTATCTCTTCCGCGAAATGCTCAGCTACATGTCCGTCGGCCACATGTTCGTGGGGGGTGGTACGCAGCCGGATATTCCCAAGATTAAAGTCGGCCTGCTGGGCGCGGACTACAAGATCGAGAGCGGCCGTTATCGCTTCGCGCACGTCTACGACGGCGAGAATTGGAATCCCAAGCTTCAGGCGCCCCTCACCCAGCCCGGCGTGGATGTGAAGGAAGGCGAATACCTGCTGGCAGTAAATGGCCGCGAGTTGCATGGGACGGACGAAGTCTACAGCTTTTTCCTCGAGACCGCGGGCCAGCAAACCGTCCTTAAGGTCGGTCCCAATCCTGACGGCTCAGGTTCGCGGCAAGTCACCGTCGTCCCGGTCGATGACGAAGGCGGCTTGCGCAACCTTTACTGGATTGAAAGCAATCGCCGCAAGGTCGATCAGCTGACGGGTGGGAAAGTCGCCTACGTGTACCTTCCGGACACCTCCGTTGGAGGTTACACCAATTTCAACCGCTATTTCTTCGCCCAGATGGGCAAGGACGCGGCCGTCATTGATGAGCGCTTCAATCACGGAGGCTTCCTCGCGGACTTTATCGTCGATTACCTCCGCCGGCCCATGTTGAGCAGGATCATGACCCGCGAGGGCAAGGACCAGTCTTCGCCCACGGGCGCCATCTACGGCCCCAAGGTCATGATTGTCAATCAATTCGCGGGTTCCGGGGGAGATGCCTTGCCTTGGTATTTCCGCAAGCTCGAGATCGGACCTATCGTGGGAGAGCGAACTTGGGGAGGACTGGTTGGAATTGGCGGTTATCCGCCCCTCCTCGACAACGGATACGTCATGGCCCCGCGTGACGCCATCTACGGCCTGAAGGGCGAATGGGAGGTCGAGAACCACGGCATCAAGCCCGACATCGAGGTGTCCATGGACCCCAAGGCGGTGCGCGAAGGACACGATCCCCAACTCGAAAAGGCAGTCGAGACGGTGATGGACTTGCTTAAGCAGCATCCCATTCCCGACTACGCCAAGCCTGCGTACCCCGACTACCATCCGGTGATGCCGTCGCTGCCATGATAAGGTGTAGGGGAGGCGCTACCCAGTTCGTGACGGCGGCTTCATCAGCCGCCGGGGGCCAAGCTAAGGGGTCGTTGTACCGGATTCGCCTCGGGGATATACTCATTAGGTCGGGGCAGGGCCGATTCCATGAAGAGTTTTGGGCTTCCAGAGACGATCTGGCAGGATGCGCGGTTTGCATTCCGAACCTTGCGCAAGAATCCCACCTTCGCGGCAATCGCCATACTTATTGTGGCGCTCGGAATCGGCGCCAATACCGCCATGTTCACGGTCATCCACGCGGTGCTGTGGACGCCGCTCGCCTACCCGGATCCCGATCGGCTCGTCCACATCTCGGGGGGCGCCACTCCGACGCGATTCGCCGAGATGAAGGCTGCCGCACACTCGTTCACCGATCTTGGCGCTTTCGCCGGCACGGAAGACATCACCCTGGCGGGCGGGGGAGAGCCTGAAGTCCTAGCTGCTGTCCGCATCTCCGCGAGCTTTCTCCGCATTCTCGGTGTCGAACCGCTGCTTGGTCGCGGTTTCCTTCCGCAGGAGGATTCGGCGGGCGGCGCGCCCGTCGCGATGATCGGTTTCGAGTTGTGGCAGCGCCGCTTCGGAGGAGATCCGCGGATCGTCGGTAAGACGGCCACGCTGGCGGCGACGCCCTACACGATCGTCGGGGTTCTTCCTCCGCACTTTCATTTTCTTTTCTCGAATGTCGATGTGTGGATGACCGCGCCACAGGAAACGCCGCTCATCCCTCCACGATCCAGAGCTCTTAGCCCCTACCTGAGCGTCTTCGGCCGTCTCAAGCCCGGTGTGAGCTCTGAGCAGGCTAACGCTGAGATGACGGTAATTCGGCGTCAATACGCGCAGGCGCATCCCGCCATGCTCGACGCCAAGCCGAAGATGCGTGAAGCGGTCACTCCGATGAAGGATGACCTGGTGCGAAACGTACGCTCGATGCTCTGGCTGCTTTTTGGAGCCGTTGGATTTGTCCTGCTGATTGCTTGCGGTAACCTGGCCAGCCTGTTGCTGGCGCGAGCCACCGTCCGCTCGCGCGAGTTCGCGGTGCGGTCGGCGCTCGGTGCAGCGCGCACTCGCCTCATCGGACAACTGCTTGTGGAGAGTCTCGTGCTGGCCGTAGCGGGAGGAGCGCTCGGCGCGCTGTTGGCGGTTTGGAGCCTGCGCGCCATCCCCCACCTGACGGCTTTTGAGCTGCCGCGTTCCGGCGAGATTGGCCTGGACTGGGCCGTGCTCGGGTTCGCTGCCCTGCTTTCCATTGCTACCGGCGTACTCTTTGGCTTGGCGCCTTCGCTGAGCGCCTCGCGGCCCGATCTGATGGCCGTTTTGCGAAGCGGCGGTGAGAGCGGAAAGCTGGGAAGCTCCCGCGGGATTTTGGCCGGACTCAGGCTTCGCAGCCTGCTGTCCGTCGGACAAGTCGCCCTCTCGATCGTGCTGCTGATCGGTGCGGCATTGCTGATGGAGACTGTCGCTCGTCTGCGCGGTGTTGATCTCGGCTTCAACCCGGCGCATCTGCTCACTATGCGGGTCTCGTTGCCTCCTGTGCGCTATGACACGAATCTGAAGAAGACGTCGTTCTTTCTGGAATTGGTTCGAAGGGTCAACGCCTTGCCGGGCGTGCAAGCTGCCACGGCAGCCCTGTCACTTCCCATGACGGGCTACCCGGGAACGCCCGTGCAGGACGCGTCCAAACCGCCTTTAAGACTCAACGAACGCCCGATTGCGAAAATCCTGCCCGTCACACCCGGTTATTTTCACACCATGGGGATTCCCCTCAAACGAGGTCGCGATTTTACGGAACATGACAAGGAAGACACGGAACGAGTGGCCGTCATTGATGAGAACCTGGCTCACCATTTTTGGCCGGAGTATCCTTCGGGTCTCGACCCGGTCGGCCAGCGCCTTCTGGTGGGAGGCGTCAACCCTAAGCCGGCGACCATCGTCGGAATCGTCGCCAACGCGCGGCAGAGCCTTGATGATACCGCCTGGCCGGACTCCGTGTACGCAACCCTTCCTCAGAATCCTGTGCCCTGGGCGCTGCTCGCCATCCGCGCCACGGGCGCACCACTGTCGCTCACCCGGGCCGTTCGCGCACAGGTTGAGGCCTTGGACCCCGATCAGACGGTCGCCTCCGTACAAACCATGGACGATCTGGTGGAGTCGGATATTGGCCAGCGCCGTTTATTGGTGATACTGCTTGGATCATTCGCAGCGGTGGCGCTGCTGCTGGCGCTCGTCGGGATCTACGGAGTCATTGCCTATTCGGCGGCGGAGCGCACCCAGGAAGTTGCCATACGGCGAGCTCTGGGCGCGCAGCAAGGCGACATTCTGCGGATGATGATTGGACAAGGGCTGACGTTGGCAGTGGTGGGAATCGCCCTCGGGCTTGCCGGAGCCTTTGCCCTGACGCGTTTGATGACGAGCCTGCTCTTCCGCATCAGCGCCACCGATCCTGCCACCTTCGCCGGCGTCGCAGCCCTTTTCCTCCTCGCTGCCCTTGCCGCCAGTTACCTTCCGGCCCGCCGTGCCACGCGGACTCATCCCATGACCGCCCTGCGCGTTTGATACTCGGGGCGAGTTGGTACGGGCGGGCGTGGTCGCCCGCTTTTTCTGGCATTATCCTATTGACAGCCCTACCGAGAGGTGATAGCCTATTGCGGTGGTCTTGTTGGAGACAATGTGTCGACAGTGACAAACAGTCGGCTAAACCACGTCATCGTGATCGGCGGCGGGCCGGCGGGCGCTATGGCCGCCGAAAAGCTCGCTTGCGCCGGTTGGCGCGTCAGTGTCTTCGAGGAGAAGCTTGGCTGGGAGAAACCCTGTGGCGGCGGCGTGACCGATAAGGCGCTCGCCCGCTACCCTTTCTTGTCGCCCGGCGCGGAGGAAGCTAAACTGGTGCGGGAAGTTGAATTCCTGGCTGCCAATAATGCCTCGCTTCGATTCCAGCTCCGTAAGCCTTTAGCCATCTATCCCCGTCGCGGCCTGAACGGATTGCTGCTTCGCCGCGCCCAATCCGCAGGTGCGGAAGTTGTGGA
>Ga0187876_1001874_pt1 | contig 16714 bp, 13 predicted proteins | sample June2016WEW_17_4_FD_133000 | JGI IMG/M metagenome (GOLD analysis project Ga0187876, IMG submission 133000) | Peatland microbial communities from SPRUCE experiment site at the Marcell Experimental Forest, Minnesota, USA - June2016WEW_17_40 | ecosystem: Environmental > Terrestrial > Soil >...
AATCGATCTGCGAGCGGCTTTTCACCAGCGACAGCGGGGAGGCCGAGCAGGCCGTCATTGTCCCCGGCCGGTAGGGCCGCCACCTTGGTAATCCATTCTCGGGCCTCATCCGAAAGGCACATGTCGGGGTCGGTTTCGGCCGGCCAGCGATAGCCGCAGAGTCGAGCTAGAGCAACGTGGAGTGTGGTGCCTTTGTCGGCGTTTGCGAGGTGGCCGTGGAAAAGCCATTGCGTTGGGTCTGACGAATATGGCCTAGGCAAACCATGCGAGTGTATTTCTCTTGCGAAATCAATCCAATATGACAAATTGAATTCGGCCGCGAGAAACGTGCCAACTTCGACGTTTCTTTTTTGATTTATCCTTCGAACAGAGGCCGCTAGCTGGCCCGAGCGACAGAACTCCCAAATTGCGGGTAAATATTCCAAGTTCTCAGGGACAATCGCACAACAATTTGGGTCGTATATCGCTCCGGTGTAAAGGGAACCAGGAAACGACCCCATTTGGCTTACAACCACGCCTGGCTTTCCCCAGTTTGGTTTTCCGCGACGCCAATTCTGTGCCGAGTGATTCAGGTGCTTAACTTCCTGAGCGAGCCTGGCTAACTCGCCCTGCTCATTCTCCCAGAGAATTATCTCATTCATCCCAGAGAAATATTTGTACTCAGATGTCGTTGTTTGATGATATTCCCAAGACGCGGTAAGCGGGTAAACCTCCCAAACAGATCGTACAAATCTAGGGGAGTCACCCGTACTTACTCCTCGAAGCACGGTCACAAAATCCCCTAACTTGGAGCCGCCTCGCGATGGTGCCTCAAAATGAAAATATTGCTCTGGATCGGAGGTTATAATCTCTGTTGGTAGCTTTAGCGCGCCTGATATTCTTAGGTTAAGCTCCTTTCTTTCGTGTTCTGCGTCCTGAGATACGTCGATGGTGACGTATTTTGTCCCTTTCTGGGGGAGGTGATTGGTCATGAACGTTAGACCGACGACTTCTCCACCCGCGCCAGGGCTCCAGAAAGCGTTCTCGCCAAGCCGCACTGCCATCAATAGCTGATGTTTAAGCACCACGTCTTTTCGAAACTCCTTGTAGCGCTTTAGAAACCACCAGTTTTGAGGAGCGATAAACGCAAGCGTGCCGCCCTTAATACAGACAAGCGTCGATCTCTTGATAAGGCATGTTGCTAAGTTCGCTTTCGCGTTCTCGAACCGTTTCGCCGTGAACTCATTCAGTTCCTCTGAAAATTTCAACTGGGTCAGAAATGGATAATTGGTTGCAACCAAGGCATAGTGCTTGTGCAGCAGCGCTGCGGCATCAACCATTCCGCGCGCCGCAATCGCGCCTTCAGCCTTCTCCGGTTCGGCGCGTCGTGCCTTGTCCAGAAGCGGTTCGAGAAGACGCTCCATTTCGTGCATCTTCTCCGCTTCGAAGAGGTCGCCACCCGATGGTTCCAACAAGCTCCCGAGCAAAGGGGCTTGGGCAAACAAGTCGTGCAGCGCCGCCAGAGCATATTCGAGTTCGGCATCACCCTCCGCTAAGGCCACAAACTCGCGCTTCGGTAACGGCGGCGGCGATCCAACCCAGGCGATGTGCGGCAGCGGCAGAGTCTGCCAGCCACCGATGCGCCAAGCCGTGAGTGCGACAGCAAATGCCGCGATCTGGACGCAACGCTCGTCGATCTCCAACCCATGGAGATTATCGCGCAGCACAGCGGCGATCGCGTCGGCGGGCGACAAGCCTTCCTCTACTTGACGGAGCGCCGCCAAGATCGCCAGCGCCTCGGTCAGGAAATGCCCCGAGCCACAGCACGGGTCGAGCATGGTGATAGCCTTGGCTTCCTTCGGCCAGCCGGGGAAGGTTCCCGCCGCCGGTCGCCATGGGGCACCGTCGCGAACGAAGCGCAACATATCGAAACTATACCCGGGCAACGAACTAGCGGCACGCAATGCGTCCTCGTCCGCCGCCGACGCGGCTAACGTTGGATCGGCCGCCAGCACCTTACCTGCCCACCACGCCCCGAGCGTGTTGTGCAGTAGGAACCGCACCATGTACGGTTCAGTGAAGAGCTGAGTGACAGCCGGTAATTCGTCCGCCCCGATCTTCACACCAGAATCGTTGATTGCCTTCTTTTCCGCCGCACGCCAGAACTGATACGTCCAGCCCAGGCTGTCCTCGGCCTGGAAGACTTCAGGGTTAAGGCCGGTAACGAGTCCGTTGAGCTTCTGGGTGTGTACAGGGTCGAGATGAAGCGCCAGGACTGGGTCATCGAGGCGGAATACCCCTGGCAGCATCGCGGCTGCATAACGTTCCGCCACGGCCCAGGCATCGGTCATCCCCTCCGACTCCGCCAATTCGCGGCAGTCTTCCAGGGTCACGGCCACGTCGTATTCGGGGTTCCTGAGCAGTCCGCGTTCCGCCAGGAATCGCGCGAAAAGCATGCGATGCCAATGAGCATAAGCCGTGGCCTCGATTAGTCGTTTGGTCCTCTGCGTTTCATCGGCCCGGTTGAAGGCATCGCCAAGGGCGCGCGCATGCGCCCGCAAGCGACGGCGCAGGTCTCTTTCGACTTCGCTTAAGTAGCTCGGAGCTTTGCCATCGGCGACGCCGAGGCGTCTGATCGCGTCCCGCGCACCTTCCTCTGCAACTTCGCGCGCATCCCTCACCGCCTTTTCGAGGGCGCGCCGTAGAGTGGTGGGGACGTAACGATTGGTCATTTCTTCACACCTTCGGAATCACGGGACCATCGGCCAGCGCTTCAACGATCTTGGCGCGGACCTTGGTTAGCCATTGGTCGAGCTCGGCCTCCGACTTCACCATCGTGCCGGGTAGCGAAACGGTGTGCGCTTTCGGTTCCAACAGCGCTGCTGCGGCAGCGAGCGCATCGTCGATGCGCGCTGGTAACGCCTTGGCCACGTTCTCCCACTCGGAGAGCCCCCGCTGCGCCAAGGCATCGGCAATCGACTTGGGCGTGTCCACGGAAGGCTTCGTGACCGTCAGCAGGCCGCACTCCTGGCGTATGCCGTGCTTTTGTTCAGGAAACAGCTTCGCCCAGGTCGCATTATTTCCAAGCCGCTCTTCGCCTTTACCCCATGCGGCTTCCCATGCCGCATGGGCAGCATTCAGCTTGGAGCGCAGGGCGTCGGAGGCCGCTGCCACTAGCGGCGGCACAGGGTCCGGATCGGCGAGCAGCTTGCGACCGGACCGGATACTCTCAAGATCGGCTTCTTGATCCTTGGCTCCAAGGTGGACCAGTCGCTCTGCGAGCTGCCAATTTGGCTGGCGGGCGGCGATCTTCTGTTCCGCGGCTTTCCAGGCCTTGAGCTTCTCGCGCAGCACCGTTGCATCCGTCGCCAGCGCGGCTAACAGGTCATTGCCCGACAGCGCCTTGTATGTGCCTAGATTCGGCACAGTCTCGGCCGGGGGGGCGGGCGCGTCGCCGCCCGACCGTTGCGCCGCGCTTTCGAGCCGGTCAAGCAAAGCGGAAAGCGCCAAGTGTTCCTGATTGTTCTCGAACGGGACGCTGGCATCGGCCAGTAGCCCCCGCACGGGCATCCGCTGCGCAATGGTGATGATGGTCGTTTCGGCTCGGAAGGTGCAGGTGCCGAGTTTCTGGCGAGGCAGATCGGGAAGCGAGGCTGGCTTGCCGTCATCACCCTTCACTAGCAGCAGGCCGGCGTTGGCCAGCGCAGTGAGCGCGCCGTCGACCGTGTCCTGAGACCAGCCGTAAGGCGGACTGGTAAACTTCGTGCGCAGGTCGGAGCCTTTCCGACCAGGACCCAGATCGGCAAGCAGCACCTTGCAAACAGGGTGATTCTCGGGCGCGCCTACATAGTCCACGGCCTTCATTGCATCCGGGTCCTTGCGCACTGCGCGCTCGCGGACCTTGTCCCATCCAGGATGGTCGCCGTCGGCAAACAGGGGGTAGAGGCGTGCAAGGGCGTTGGTTGCGGCTACCTTCACTGCATCGGCCGGAGCGCCGTTGATCAGCTTGCCGCCGGCTTGAAAAACGCGAGCCTGAGCCACTGCTTCCCGAATGATATCTTTCGCAACAGACTGCGCCTTGTTGGCGCGTGATAGCATAGCGGACTGCGCCTCGCGACCGGCATCAGTCAGCGGCACGCCACGAATTTGAAGCACATTCTCAGCCGCCCGCCATGCCGTGAGAGCGGTTGTCAGCTCGTTATCCCGCGAGGGATGGCGCGGGATTAGTAGGTGGACCGTGGCGTCGGAAACCGCCGCACCGGCGATGTCCCTCTCGACCGCGCTAAGGTCTTCGCTCCATCCGTTGTGGAGGCGCAGCGCTATCCCGTCGCCAGGCGCTTTTTCATCAGGTTGCAAACGATGGATGCGTCGCTGTTGGCGGCTTGCGCCATGCGACACGTTCGTCGCTCCTGCCAGAGCGGTTTCGATCGCTTCACTAAGCAAGTCGCGCCGCTTGCGAGCGAGGCCAGATTGGTCGTCAAGAATGGCTTTTTCTTCGCTGCGATAGGCGGCCTCCCATTCAGTGCTTTCCTTCGTTTGAAGCCGCCACTCACCCCCAACTTCGATCACTGCTCCGTCAGCGCGCAGATCTTGCAGCAGTTCGGGAACCCTGCGGCGCAGATCATCTTCTCCTTCGAGATTGACGATCAGGAGGTCGGCAATAGTTTCTGGCTGGGCACGAACGCCATGATGATCCGCCTCGCGCGCAACCCGGCCCAGCATGTAGACCAACATTAGAATGCGGGCCTTCAACTTGTCGCGGTCATCCCCGCTATTGAGAGCCTCGATCTGATTTCGTATCTCCGCCGGCAGCAAGCCAGCGTTGTACGCTTCCGTCGCAAAACGGCCGTACAGAAAGTCGACGGGAACGGCATATCCGAGAGGCTTCTCGCCATAGGTCTGGGCGGCATCTAGGGTAGTCCGGAGTTGACCACGAAGGGTTCCGCCGAGACCAGTGCGATCCAGTTCTCTTAGAATGAGTCCCCAAACGCGCCGGCGCGAGGGCAGTAGCGGCCAATCAAGAACAGCATCGTTGTCATCGTGGACCGTATGGGCAAGACGGCTACCGCGCAAATGGCGACTAATTTCTCCGGCGTTTGCGCTTAGCATTGCCCGGATATCTTTCACCGCGCTCGCTTTTTTCAGGAGGACTGTCTTGCGAATAACGGTGTCGATATCGGCATCCTTAAGCGAAATTGGCACAGGAAAGCGGGCGAGCAGTTTTTGTAGGTTCGGCAAGTCGCTCAAGGCCTGCTGTCCTGTCCCGACAAGAAGCACCCGCCCATCAAACTCGCTTGATAATCGTTCTGCGACGATTTGGATCTTCAAAGTCTGCCCAGGGTCTTGCCGCATAAATTCCTGCACTTCATCGAGCACTATGAGCGTGAGCGGCAATTCCTTACGGCCAAGCATCAATACTTGGCGTCCAATTGTTTCCAACAGATCTACCGTCACAGGAGGGGGTTCTGGAAACTGCGACTGAAGCAAGCCCCTCAATTGCTCCGGAGATCCAGCGAGGTCGGGCTTTGCCTTCAGGACTGCAGCGCTAAAATGCGGGTCCAGAATGAACCTTGTGATAGCCGTCTGGAACTTGTCCCCCAAATCTTTGCGGACGACATCCAGGATATCAAGACTGTTGAGCCACAGCGCGACCTGTGCTGCGCGCACGTCAGTTGGCAGACCGACAGCGCGGAGGATGATCCCGAGGGCGGCTTCGGCGGGGTCCGATGGCCCCGAGCCCAGCGTGTCGCCAGCAGCAACAACACCGCCCGCTCGTTTAGCTGCGATCCGAAGCTCCTTTAGCGGCGCTGAAACCTCCGGTGGTAGATATGGGATAAGTCCCTCCGCCCGAGCGCCATCAGCAAATTCAAGGTTCGTCCACAAAGCGGCAAGCATGTTTGCGAGGTGGGACTTGCCGGACCCGTAGAATCCGGAGATCCACACGCCCGGAGCTCCACCAGTCTTGCCAATGCAAGGGAGAAACGATTCGAGTATCAGCTTTAATCCGTCAGCATAAGCGCCATCGCAAACAAACATAGAGAGCTCCCCTCGAAGCGTCTCCAGTGCCTCTAGAGATGGTGGAAACGTGATCTTGGCGACACCCTGATTTGGAAGACGGTAAACCGCCGGGTCTGTTTGGAATGTTTCGCGATTCAGCACTTTTTGGCCTCACACTACGTTTTCGGGGGGAATTGGGATCGCGTGATAGTTCCACCCGTCCCGTGCATCGAGCAGGCGGTAAACGTTGCACGAGTGTTGCCCCGGGAATCCAATAACCAGTCGGCCGGGTACCCAGTCGGCAATCTTGCCAATCAACGTCGACACACGAATGATACCAAACAGCGCACCGCAGCCATCGACAGCGAGAACATCGTTGGGCGAGCAAGCGCTCAATGCCTGCTTCATCTCAGACACGAGAGCATTCTCGATTTCAGGAAGTAGGCTGCGGAGTTCTTTTGGGTGTTCGACAAGCGGGCCAAACAATTCGTGCCGCACAATCCACTGACCGAACCAACGGCTCAAGCTGATCTCACGCCAGCCATGGCCTGCCTTGAGTGTCGCTTGTTCAAATTCACCGAGGCGCCCAGTGAAGCGGCGTTGGAGAGTCTTTTCATACCAAACAATCCAGACGCGGCCCACGGGAGGAACGTCATTGGCCCATGGCAGCTGAACCTGCCGTTGATAGGCGGCGAGAATGTTATCGAACGTGTTCAAGGTCCCGCACCCCTAGCGTCATTGCCATTGACTGACGAACCGATATTTCTGTCACCTGTCCCGCCGATCTGACCTTCGCCAATCCGAGTCCCTCCGCTCTGCGTAAAAGGTCCAGGGCTTTTTCCGGTGTCAGGTCCAGAATCCGGACCCATATCGAAGAGAGAATCGATGGGCCTCCAAACCCGCAGGCAGTTGCGAGCAGAGCCGCAAATGCGGCGTTCGACGGTGTGGGCGAGACTCGCTGACGAATCTTTTTAACGCGTCCGCTCAGATGCCCACTTTGCGTCCAGGTGGCGTTGCAGTTTTGCGCGAGCGATCGAATCATCTTTTCGCTCATCCGACCAGGGTGAGCGCCATGTAACGCCGCCTCAATCTGCGAACGCTGAACTTGGCTGCCGACCATAGCATTGGCAATGACCGAAGCTGTATCACGTAACAGCGGGTCTCTAGCGAGTGCGACGAGCAGGGCATTTAATCTTCGTCCTGAAGGATCGGCTCCCCAGATACTAAGCAGTGTCTTCGTGATCGCAGGCTGACTGTTGAGCCCATAAAGCGACGCCATGTGTCTGAAGGTGAGAAGACGTGTGCTTTTGGTGCGCTTGCCTAAGGCGTTTTCCTCGACGGCAGCATGAAGCAAATCCGCCTTGTCTCGAAGTCCGGTGACGAGAAGTGAATCCAGCTCTCCAAACATCATCGTCTTGGATTGATGGGCTCCGCCACCCGTTAAGCGGATACCAAAATCAACCATAGCAGCGCGGTCCGCTGCCGGGCCAATCCAGTTGATTGTTTGGGCATGGGTCACGCGTCGCCACCAGTGTCGCCCGGTGGGCTAGCCAACATCTTTTGAGCTTCGATCCAGCGGTCAATGTCGACGCGCTTAAAGCGCCATTGCCCCCGCACTTTGAAAGCCGGCAGCTGGCTCTTCTGAGCCATCGTGTAAACCGTCTTCTCGGCAACTTTGAGCAACTGGGCGACCTCCGGCAGCGTCAGAATCTCGTCTGGCATCGAATCGCCTCCCTGGGTATAGGGGTTGCCAAAGAATGCCAAGAGATGCCGGCTTAAGCCAGTGCTTTCGTTTTTAGCGTTGAGTCGACTTGGGCGTCGAGCAGGGCACCTGCCAGCTTTTCGGAATCGGAAACCGAATGCCGGCGGCGTGGCTCATGAGCAAAAAGTCTGGCGTGATAATCCGTCGTCATGTGCTCACTTCGGCTGCGGCGCGAGACGCCGGACGACAATCTGCCCTTCGTGCTGGCGCACCTGGGCAAGGTCGTAGGCGGCCTGCATCGCGAGCCATGCTTCGGCCGTGCTGCCAATCGCCTTCCCGAGGCGCACCGCCATCTTTGGCGAAATGGCGCTCTGATAATTGATGACCTTGTAAAGCTGCTGGCGCGTCACCCCGAGACCCTCGGCCGCTTGCGCGACTGTGAGGCCAAGCCCGTCTAGGTTCTCTTTGACAAGACGGCCAGGATGAGGCGGATTCTTTATAGGCACTTCTTACATGTAAACTGTTAATTTACGCATGTCAGTTGCTTTCGAGCTGCTCTGAAACCGCCACCGCGCCTTTCTCGCCAAGATCGTCGGCTCTGTCGATCGCGCCGAGCGCGTGCCGCCATAGGCACAAAACCCGCAATTCAATGTCGCTCACGTTCGCGATTTCGCGGACCAGATCAGACGCAGGCGTCAGAAAAGATCGCGCCGGCTCTGTGTATTGTTGCGTATCCTGACGCTATTAACCATGCACGCTTGCCTATACACAGTCACGAGTTGGAGCAAATAGCAGCTTTGTTTACCTTATTGCGTTTTCTGACGCCCGTTTACCAAGCTTCAATGCTTGCAATTTAGCGCATTGATTCAATTTTGTGGTATTGATATTAGTTCGTCACACCTTGCAAGGGATAAGATGTTGTTTGCATGGAGGAAGGTATGAACGAATACGGTCAAAACATTCGCGCCGAGGCAAAACTGCCGCCGCCGACGTTAGAAGACATCGAAGCAGCGCTGGCAGGCGTCGTGCCTCAAATCCAGGAATTGGCTGACCTCCTTACTGTGGGGATCGCGTCAGACGAGCACGCTCAGGACGTCATCGCGAAGGCGCGGGCGCTCCATTCGGAAATCGGAGCCGGCATCAGTGCAGCGGAAGAAGCGGCGGGGGCGGTGTAATGGCGCTTCAGCTCTCCGACTCCCTCCAATTCGCTTCCAGGGACCCCGAAGAATACCGGCTCTACTTCGGTATGCCAAAGAGCGAATACTACATGCTAGACAAGCGTTACCGCCGTAACGAAGCGCTAGCATATTGCAAGAGCGAAGGCTGTGATTGGTGGAGCTTGGCGCGTGACTGGAATTCATGGAACGCCATCAAACACGACGCATGGAAGCCGATCTTCAAGCGCGGGCGGGATTATTGGCACCCGACGATTTTCGAGCCCGAACAACGCAAGATGTATGACGCGCTCCCCGACAAGATAACGATTTATCGCGGCTGCCACACGGGCATGCGGCACGGTCGCCGCCGTCTGTCCTGGACGCTCGACGAGAGCTGCGCCCATTGGTTCGCCGACACGGGTATTCGCGGTTGGAAGCCGGGGGGCGCTCCTGTCGTCTACAGGGGCGTGATCAAAAAGAAAGACGTAGCGCTGGTATTTTGTGATCGTAACGAGAGCGAGATCGTCCCCTTCGACGCGAAGGCCATCCGCAACATTGAAGAGTTTGCCCTGGACCCGGCGCTAGCGGCGGATCGCACTGCAAAGTCGAAAGCAGCGTATGAGGCGTGGTTGGCACTTACGAAAGCGAAGGCGGCGTAGTCGCGAAGCCGCCCTAAGAGCGAGGGAGACGAAACCGTGCTGAAAGAGCGCCTTTTCGAGCGAAAAGGCGACGATCTGCAGGTCGAATTCGGAGGCGCTGGGTTGTAAAGGCGCGCGGTGATCACCGCCGAATGTGGAAATTACAGCGCGGACGATTCTGAGCCACCACGTCATGAACCTGGATTTTTTTTCGGATCAGTGCTATGATTACAGTTGTGGATTGCTTCGGCCCCGTACGGGGTTGAGGGGTTCCATCCGGTATTTCGTGAGCGGGGCTCCGAAGTGCTTAAGCGTCCGCCTCGGTTGCGTCTTCTGGCGTAGATACGTGGCCATCGCTCTCCGAGAACTGAACTTTTTTCCCGCCGCCGGTTTGGCGCGTCGCTGACATTGACGCGTTATGCCGGCACCTCGAAAACCCGGTCGGAAACGCCGAGGGCGCATACTCCGCCATTTTTTGGAGCCAGTCAATGGTCCCTAATAACTCACTAGCCGAAGTTGTCGGCAATAGCAACCCATCCCCCGTGCCAGCGCTGAAGCGCTTGGTGCCGTTCAGGTCTTGGCATGAAGCCGGCGGCTTCGGCAAGACCACGGCATGGTCGCTCTTCAATGCCGGCGACGCGCCCCCGCACATTCGCATTGGAAACCGCGTGCTTTTCGATGTTGAAGACATCAACGCTTGGGTTAACGCCCGCAAGCACACTCGAGCCGGACAGAAGTGTTCACAATGACCCATTTCGACCCGCACATTCATGCCGCCCTTGTGAACGCGATCTACTCGATGGCGGCCGAAAATCACGATTTTCGTCTGCGTTCAAGGGTCTGTGCGCAGAAAATCGCTGCGCGCATTGTCGCCAGATACGAAGACCAAATCGATGTCGACGGCGATGAAGTGACGTTCATCAAATCTGACCTTGAGACCGTGCTGTGTGACCTTCGCAGCGACGCCCCTCACCTGTTCGAATAGGAGAAAACTCAAACGGCAATTCTAGGACGCGCGAAGGCTGCGGAGGAGCTTATGCGCGAAGAGGAAGAGAAATCGGCGCGCATCAAAGCAAAGCTAGACCAGCACTATTTCGCTAATGGGCATCGCCAGGAACGTCCGCACCCCATTTCCGCCGTCGAGACGGCGCGGCATGCGCTCGCGGAGATGACCTGCCTTGAGAACTTGAACTTAGCCAACGAGGAATGGGCGCGCCGAAATGGTTACCTGCCCAATGCTGGGCGCGGAGGCGTGCGACCCGCGCGCCAAGACGCGGTGTATTAACCAAACGCCTTGGCGGCGTGGTCGCGTGAAGAAAAAAGGCGCTGCGGTGGACGAAGTCGCAGCGCCAGAAGTAAAGCCTAACAAAACGACGGTAACCAGCCGTCGCCAACCCACTAACAACCCGAGCGTAAATGTAACGCTCAAATTGTCATCACTGAGCCCCTGGTGAATTGCTCAATAACGCGGAGTAGTATAAAAGATGTCAAGCATGGATGTCAATCAAAATTCAGTAGAATGCGCAGAAAATGGCGTAGACCCTTTTGAGGACGCCTACGAATCGTATTTTCGTCACTTGGTTGATCTAGATGCGTCTGAAGATTTCAACTATGAGGAGCCTTCTTCGCCTGAAGACGGCGCTAAGCGGGGCACTTACTTCGGCCATCCTGTCGTCGGGTGTAGTGCTTCTGCCGTCCAGTTGAATTATTGGCCTGAAGACCTTCTCGCGCGTCGCAACATCTACGCGACCGCCCCTAGGAGCATGTGGGGTGGGAAACACCAATGGAAGGACGGCGCGCGCGGTTGGAAGTCCATTGAGCTGAGCGTCCAGGAGTTCATCTGGGGGGTTGCGTCTCCAAAGGTCGTCACTCAAAAGGACGGCACCATGTTCGCCGCTTGCACGTTGCGCGGAAATGAGCGCAAGGCGGAGGCTGTCCGATCGATTCACTCGATGGTGTTCGACTCCGACGTTGGCCAGACTCTCGACGACATCGTGCCGAAGCTTCAGAAGGCCGGGCACTGCTACATCCTTTACACGTCCTTTAGCAACGGTAAGACGAGCAGCAACATCGCGCTGAAGAAGCTGAAGCCGTTCGCGGTTGACCTGGACAATCCGACCGACGCCGAACTGCGCCGCTACCTGAGTCTGTCGAGAGCAGATGGCGGTTTGGGCTATTGGCCAGCCGTCGCCGAGAGTGCGGTGGTTACGGGCGTCTATGGTGAGATCGTCATCAAGAATGGTCGGGACGTTGACGAGCGTAAGGTTGCGTTTTCTCACGCGCCGATCAGCAAGTTCCGCGTGGTGTTGCCGCTCGCCGAGCCGTTCATCGTTGACGAGAACGTCGCGAAGTCCGGTAAGGAATGGGAAGCCCTCTATACGCATATTGCAGGCGTGCTCGGCATCGATTTTGACCGGGCGACCAAGGACATGAATCGCGCATTCTACACCGGGCGCACGCCGTCGCTGGACCGCTATCAATGCGTGATCGGCGGCGCGACGCCGCTCGTACTTCCCGAGGTCACCGACGAAATGCTGGCGGAACTCGGTTACTCGAATTCCCGCAAGCGCGACTCCGCGCGCGGCGCGTTGGGAGAGCGTAAGACGGTCGAAGGGATTCCGGACATCGAGACCTTCTACTGGAAGCACGGCGACGCGTTCAACGGCATCGGCTGGCTCGACGCTCTGGATTGGGAAATGCATTCCGGTGGAGGGTTTTCAAAGCAGGCAATCCGCTGCCCGAATGAGGACTCACACAGCGAGCCAGGCGGCACGGGTTGCGTCGCGATTGACGTGGACTCGTCGAAGTATGGCAAGTTCGTCATCACGTGCCGGCACGATCACTGCCAGGGGCTCCGCACCGAAGACTTCATGCGGATGATCTGCGAAGAGGTGAAGGAGACGCGCGTCGATTATGATCTGCCGGCGCTTGAGGACTTCCTGATCGAATTCGTCGATGATGATGCTTCGCCAGAACCATCCGCCGGTGAAGAGCCTACGACGGCAGGCGTGGATTCGCCGAAGGCCGAACCAGCCAAGAAGCCGACCTTCGCGAAGACGCGCGCGCTCTTGAAGCACATGACCACCCACAAGATCAACGATTTCGGCTGGATCGAATATAGGTCCGGCAAGAAGGACGAAGAGGCGATTCCGATCTGTCAGGCGTTCGAAGTGCTCGGTCAGGCGCGTAAGAAGGACCGTTCTGATTGGGGCCTGTTGATCGAATTCAACGATCCCGACAACCACCTGCACCGGGAAATCCTCTACAAGGCGGACGCTCATTCTGACAACAAGGCGCTGCGCAAGGCGCTCCAGGGCAAGGGCCTCGACATCGGGACCGGCAAGGGACTGTTTGAGAATCTGATTCTGAGCCTGAAGCCGAAGGAGCGCGTGCTGCTCGTGGACAAGCCCGGCTGGATCGACGCCAAGCGCTTCGTCGCGCCGGATGGCGCGGTGTTGGGCAAGGTCGGCGAGGAGGTCATTTTCGAAAACAAGCTCACCGGACAGCGCGCCGGGACTTATAAAGGCCAGCAAGAGGCGTGGGACATCGCCATTCAGCACGGCTCGGCGCATCATTTCATCGGCTGTCTGGCAGCAGTCGCCGGCGCTCTGGTCCAATATGTTGATCTAGATTCAACTCCCATCATCAACCTGTCCGGATCGTCTTCGTCCGGCAAGACGACCGCCATGATGCTCGGCGCGTCCGCGTTCGGTTGCCCTGACATCAAGAAGCCCGGGTTGCTGCATACCTTGCGCGGCACCGACAACGCCATTGAATATCTGGCGGCGCGTTCGAACGGGACCTTCCTCGGTCTCGACGAAACCGCTCACCTGGACCCGTCAATCCTGGAGAAGCTAACCTTCATGATCGCGTCGGGTCGCGGTAAGCACCGCATGAAGCAGGACGCCTCGGAACGCGCCGCGAAAGAATGGGCGGGTTTTTGCGTGATCTCGTCAGAGCACTCGGGTGTCGATCTGGTCGAGCGCACGGGGCGCGCGGCTCGCGTCGGCTTCTCGGCGCGCGTCGCCGACATTGACGTGTCGAACGCCACGCCGATTCCTGAGACCGAATATCTGCGCATGACCTCGCTCATGAAGGCGAACTTCGGTCACATCGGGCCGATGTTTGTCGAGGCTTTGGTCGAGTCGGGGAAGACTCCGGAATCCCTCCGCGCGGAGATCGACGCTAAGGTCGCCGCCCTGGCGGGTGAAGGCGCGTCGCCGTTGATCTGGCGCTCGGCTGGCGTCTTCGGCGTCTTGTGGCAGGCTGGCGAGATGCTCATGGACATCGGCGTGATTCCGTCGCTGTCGGAAGGCAAGGAGCGCAGTGAGTTTGCCGCGATTGGTAACGACATCGAGTCGAAGATCAAGGCGATCTGGAAGGCTTATGTGTCGAGTGAAGAAGCGGAGGCGTTGAATCCTGGGCGGAATGCGGTCGATACGTTGCGCGAGGCTCTCTATTCTCGCCGTGGCGGCACTGTCCAGGAGCTTGATCCCGACAACGGGCGCATTGGCGGTTATGCCGAGGCGTGGGCGTGGTTTAAGAAGGACGACAATACCACGACCTTCTATGTCCGCTCGAACAAGCTGGCGGCTCTGGCTGGCGACACCATGAAGAAGAATCCGCTGTCTGATGCTCTAGAGGCGGAAGGCATCCTGGTCCGCATGAGCGGGAGGAATCGCACGCATAGTCGCCTGCCGGATGGTGAGCAAGTTCAGCACTACCGCCTGACCTTCAAGGAAGAGGCGGACTACGACGCCTTTCCATAAGTTCTAAGGCGTGGTGTCGACACGGTATCGTAAGGGTGACCGAGCAGGAAAAGGGATGAGAGCAGACTCTGCTCTCGTCCTGTTCCGTTTTTAAGCGACCCATTGAAGCGGTTTCAGGAGAAGTCCTTTAGTCAGGACTACTCTTCAGGATGTCGTCCTGATGATATTTACCTATTGAATCAATCAGTTATATGAGATTCAGGACTTCAGGACCATTTTCCCGGACAAGAGACAAGAGATGGAGAGATAGCGAGATAGGGGCGTAGGGAGAGGTCGGCAGGGATGGCAGGTGGACGGACACCATCTCTCTCTAGTCTCTTATTATCTTAATAAGTCCTGAAGTCCTGTAGATGTTCCGAACTGCCCGGTTTTGTTGGGGTTGCGGATTCAGGACAGTCTCCGAAAAAGTCCTGCGAAAGTCCTGTAGTTCTGATTGAGAAGTCCTGAGCGCCCATCCGGTCGCCTAGCGAGCGAGAGCAGAGGGTCGCGCCGGTCCAGGTCGTCCGGTTGAGTCCAGAGGTCGCGCCGTCCAGGTCCGCTCGGTTGAATGCAGAATAGTCCACCAAATCAGCAGACTGTCAGACCGTCCAGATCGATACGGGCTCCGGCAGGTATGGCGTCAAGATTTAACCGTCCGTCGCTCGTCAAGCGGGTCAAGCCGCGCCACCCACTTTGCCAGCACAGCTATCTGCGCGCCCCCATACCCCTCGGAAATCTTGCGCCCTGGCGATGTGTGCCCCATGAGTCGGTCACCAACGTCCTGCGGCACTTCCGCCACGCGGATTATGTCGCGAAACGTGTGTCGAAGCGAGTAAGGGACGGCGCGCTCGTCTGGGATCACGCCACGAATCAGGCGCGACAACCGGCGCTGCATACGCTGGTAAACCCGCCCACGCCCGTCCGCCTTCAGCGTCGAGAAAAGCAGCGCGCCACCCTTCCGCGCTTCAACAAACGCCATGAATCCCGCCTCAATGAGCTTCGGGTGAATGGGAACGTCGCGCATTGACGAGCGGTTCTTCAACTTCCTGTCGCCAGCGTCGTGAACGCGTAGGCACCAAACGCCGTCCAGTTCCACCACGTCGTCTGGCGTCATCTGCGCCAACTCTTCGGGTCGCAAACCTGAGTAGAGCAGCACTCTCAAGAACCATGCAATGTCCTGCTTTGAGGGGGCTTTCGGCATCGACTCCACCTTCGCCAGCAACGCCTTGATTTCCCGAACCGTCAAAGTCCGCCGGGACTCGGCGCTGGACTCGGACACCTTCACCTTCGCCCATTGCCACTCAATCCCTTCAGCCGAGCTGTGCTCCAGGTATCCTTCCGACACCGCAAACTTGAACAACGTCTTGACGCATCGGAAGTGCTTCGCGGCGGTCGATTCCCTCAGCTCACCTTTCGCGAGATGGTCGCGAAACTCGCGAACGTGCTTCTTTGTGATCTGAGAAAGCAAAAGAACTCCGTGAAGCTGCTCAAATTCCCTGACGGGCACTTCAAACTGATTCGCGGCGACCGGCTTCTTCGCGGCTTTCCATGCCTCCAGGATCGTGCCCAGCGTGGCGCGGTCGCCATCCAACGGCAACGCCTCCAACATCTCGGCAAGCGCCGGGGGAGTCGGGTGTAATGGCCTGACCTTCGCGGTTAAGACTGCATCGCGCGCCAGTTGGTCGCGTATCGCCTGCGCTTCAGCCTCCAAAGCGGCAATCTTGATGCGCGCCTTGACAGGGTCCGGCGCGTCGTCATCGTCGCCAGAGACCTCTACAGGATCACGCCACACGCCGAACGCAGTCTCAATCGGCCTCAATCCCGCAACATCGCGCATGTGTTCGGATTCACTATCCAGGCGCTTCGCGTCGCGGGCCTGTTCGTCAAGGTCCTGGAGGAATCCACCTACCCCACCGGCGGCGTCGATTCGCTCGCGTTCTTCGGGTGTCAGATCGAGCACACCGCGCGCGGCGTCTATCTCCCGATCATGTTTGACGCGGAGCGCGCTGGCGAGCCTCTCAGCCACACGCAAGCTCGCCGTTCCCAGCGATTGCGTCCAGAGCTTCTTTCCGATCACGTCTTGAAGGTCAGGCGGCACACGCCGCTTGTATCGCAGGTTTGGCGATCCGGTAATCGTTTCGACGTAGGGAATCTTCGGCGATTTCATTGGCGGATTTCATCACGCCAAGAGCCTTTTGGCAACTCAAAGCCCCAGGCAAATCCCCAGGCAGAGCCCCAACCAAGCCCCTGTTTTCACTGAAATTCCAGCAAAAACAGGGGCCTAATCGTTAGTAGCTGTAATACATATCGTATTCGACCGGATGCGGGGTCTGTTCGAAGCGGTAGACGTCCTGATACTTCAGGTCGATGTAGGAATCGATGAAGTCCTGGCTGAACACGCCGCCCGCCGTGAGGAAGGCGTGATCGGCCTTCAGGCTGTCGAGCGCTTCGCGCAAGCTGCCGCAAACCGTCGGGATCGCCTTCAGTTCGGCC
>Ga0187876_1001878_pt1 | contig 16699 bp, 16 predicted proteins | sample June2016WEW_17_4_FD_133000 | JGI IMG/M metagenome (GOLD analysis project Ga0187876, IMG submission 133000) | Peatland microbial communities from SPRUCE experiment site at the Marcell Experimental Forest, Minnesota, USA - June2016WEW_17_40 | ecosystem: Environmental > Terrestrial > Soil >...
GAATCTAGTGCCGCGACACCCGAGGCCCCGGGCAGCCAGGCAGCCGGCGCAGCGGCAAGATTGCTGGAAGCGAAACGTCGGCGCTCAGGACGGTAGCAGCTACCAGCCTGACGATAACGCGACCATGAGGCCGGCCAGCGCCAAGGCATTTATCATGGCGTGCAACAAGATGCTGGCATAGAGCGACTGCGTCTTCTCTACGACCAGGCCAAACACGACTCCGACCACGAACATCCAGGGAAACAGCGTTGGCGCGCAATGCAGCGCGGCGAAAACCGAGGCGCTGATCGCGATCGACGCCCCGGCAGGCAGGCGCTGCCGCAAGAGCCGATACAAGAAGCCTCGAAACAGCAGCTCCTCAGCCAATGGCGCGAGGACCACGAGCAGCAGGCCGAGCATAACGAAATTGGCCGGGGATGGGGCCATGCCGCGGGTTAGCATGCTCAGCTGCTGGTTCTGAGAACTTGCACCAGTCACACTCTGCTGCACCCAGCCGATAATCCCGCCGCACAGAGTCACTGGCACGAACAGACCTGCCACTCGGAGCGTATCTTTCCACGAAAGGCACCGCAGTCCGAGTGCCGCGAAGGACACGTGGTACTTCGAGGCCGTGTAGTGGTACACCGCGTAGGCCAAGCCGAGGCACATGGCCATCCCAATGGCGAACAGCGTCGCACACGCACCGTACGGCCCAACGGTGCTCAGGAAGCGGTCATACGAGCCTGCCGGCACTAGACCAACTGCGTCGGCAATAAGGTAGCCGAATGATGCCAGTAGTCGAACCAACACGACCCCGGCTGCGGCGCCGGCCGTGATACCCACCGTTAATACTGCAATTCGTGCGGCATCGGTCCAGCTCCAGGGCACCGGCTCGACGACCGCGCGCACCTCGGCCGCCTGAACCTTGGCCTCGGGAGCCTTGGGCAGCGCGACGGCCATGTTGTAGCGTCGCGCAACACTGACGTACGGTGCCATTCGCCCACCCGGCCAGGACGCGGCGATGTCTCGACTGATCATGGTAAAACCTGCTTGCTAGGCCACTCTGATGGCGGTGTTGTGTTCAAGTATAGGCGCAAGCGTGCCCAGCAACAGGACGTTATACACCGCCAATCGGACTTCAATTAGGCCAAAATGCCTCTGAGTGACACCACCATGGTGGGACTTTGCAACGTGCTCATCGGGCACTTTCCACAACATCTAGGGCTGTGGCCGCCAGCCAAGCTCTACATCCTGGGCTCGTTGGCAGTTGGCCCAACCCCGCGAATCGCCTTGCACCGGATCGTGCTTCGCTGTAGCCTAGTTGGGGACAGAAGGGAGGCGCACAGGAATGGTGAGAGCCCTATGGAGCTACGCTATGCGCCTTGGTACGCGTGGTTGGACCGGTGTCGCCCTCTATCTCGGCATCGCCATCATCACGCTGGCCGCGGAGTCGTTGGCGCTCAAGATCGACGGACCGTCACACTTGACCTCCGGCGCTATCATCGTTATGGTCATGTACTTGACCTGTGGTGCCTTCCTGCTGATCGGGTCGCGCATTTTCATCACGCGGCGGGACGATACCTAGAGTGACCCGCACTGTAGGAACTGTCCTCAGCGCTTAGCGCCTATCCGCATACCCACGTAGGTTCCATCAGGGCTTCAATGCAGGTCTCTGCGTTAGCGTGCTGATCGCAGCCGCCGCACCAGCAGCAGCACGCAGAGCGAGCATAGGCCCCAAGCGAAGAAGATTACGCCCAGCGCGGCTATGTCTGCGCTCCCCACTAGCGCACCCATCAAGAACACGAGCGCACCGATGGCCACACCAGCCACCGGAACTCCAAGCGGCTTTGCAGCGCGCTGGCGAGCTGTCTGACGGAACTCACCCGGCGCCACTAGCATCATCCTCCTCTGTTTGACAACGTCAGGACCGGCCCGTACCCTGATAGGGCATCGCAACGGCCCGGTCGTCTAGCGGCCTAGGACATCGCCCTTTCAAGGCGGAGATCACGGGTTCGAATCCCGTCCGGGCTACCCATTACCCCGACCAGCGCGCCAGCAGCGCCCCCAGACCCCCATGCAGGGCCAGCAGTTCCTCGGGCGACAGCCTTGAGAGGCGCTCCGCCATGCTGGCAGCACGGCTGTCATAGAGTTCGGCGAGGGTCGCCTCGCCCTTCGGCGTCAGGCGGCTCACCACCAGTCGACGATCCCCCGCATCCTCTTCTCGGCACACGAAGCCATCGTCTACCAACCGATCCAGTATGCCCGTTACGTTGGAAACGTGAATGCCCAGATTCTCGGCGAGCACACCCACGCGCGCACGCTGGGCGTGCCATAGGAACAGCATCACCTTGAACTGGGGCATCGTTATGTCAAGATTCATCCACGCTCGCGGCTCGACGATGGCAATCAGTCGCACCAGCGAAGCAAATTGCTCTTCGATCTGGCGGGAAAGGCTTGGGACTTCGGTCAAAGCTGCTGCGTCTGTGCTGTTGGACACGTGTACCTCTCGAAATGCTGGACTCCGGATGCATCCGGATTGCAGAGGCATGGCGTCCGGGGTACAACCGGACGAATGAGCTATGACTCCGGGTGAATCCGGATGGAAGAGCAGGAGCCCCTGCCAGGATGATACGGTCCGTATTTCAAGAGCGTCAAGCCATGTCGCTGTGAGGAAAAGTCCAATGATCCATTCTGACTTCAGCAGCGTTAGCCATGCTCAATGCCGTTGTCGCACTATCGCTGGGACCGCGGCTCTGCACCTTCGACGCCTACCCTCCCCAGGGATCACGAATGCCAACGTTTCCTTGTCAGCCACCGGCGATGCAAAAAGCGCCATTGCGCGCGGCCCCAGCAATGTGAGACGCTTTGTGGGATGACACAGCAGCACGAAACCCAATTGCCACATGATGTCCCCGACTGACGTCCAAGGCACGCCGGCCGGCGCCTCAGCGACCAACCAGCCGCTAGGCGGAAACGGCAGCGGCCGGCAGCGACCGGGTGCAAGATCGTTGGCTCGATGCCACGGCACGTATGCGGCTGTGGGTGCCCTCACCTTCGCGCTGTTTGTCACCGGCCTGCACATTGTGGTAATCCGCACCAATCCGCACACTGCTACGCCGCTCTGGGGCGCTCAATGGCTGTTTACGTTGCTGTTCGATGTTGCAATCCTGGCTCTGTCCCTGGCATTGGGCCGGCGCATTGGCGGCCCTTTGGCACACGCACAGGTCGATGCCCGCTCCAACACGCTCGCTGCTTTGGGCCTCGGCTTTGGAGTCCTCTCGCTGTGCATCCTGGCATTGGGACTCGCGCACCTGCTCTACTGGCCTCTGTTCGTCGCCATCGCGCTGGCGCTCGGTATCTGGCTCCGCGAGGATCTGCGCAGCATCTGGAACGCCGCGTGGCGCGCCCCGCAAGCGTTTGCGGCATCGCCCACCTGGAAGTCGCTGAGTATCGGCATGCGGGCAACCATCATGGTCATGATCTGCACGCTCATCTTCGCGTTTATCTGCAACAGCATTCCGGTGGCTGGCGACAGCACCGACTTTGATGGTACGAGCTACCATCTGGCGGCGCCCAAGCTGTACGTCGCAGCGCACCAGATCATTCCGGTTCCCGACATCCCCCTGGCCGACGCCCCCTCGGCACTCGAAATGTTCGCCGTCCCCGGCCTGATGGCCGGCATCGACCTGCAAATGAAGGTGTTGGATCTGCTGTTCGGCCTGCTCCTCGGCGCAGCTGTATATGGCTTTACCCGGCGACGCTTGCACGCGCGGGCCGCCCCCTTGGCTATTGTGCTGCTCTACCTGCCCACCTGGCTCATATTCCACGGCGTTGGCACAGTGCCCGACTTCGCCACCGCATTCTTCGCCGTGATCGCCCTGGACGACCTTGCCTGCTGGCTCGACGTCCGATGCCAAGCACCAGCCCTGGGGGCGCGGGCGCCTCGCCCGCCTCTCGTTCCAGACTCGCACGAGCCCCACTCAACGCACATTGTGGGACCGCGCGTGGCACATACTGGGCCGCGCCCGCCCGCGGTGTCCACGACCCACCCATTGTCGCTTGCATGGCTCGACCGCCTCGTACAGCCTGATGACATCCTTCTCCTGCGAGGCGGATTGCTTGCAGGTCTTGCCGTGAGCTGCAAGCTGACGACAGCGCCGCTACTGCCGGCGATGGCTGTGTCAGGATCTGCAACGTGTCTGCTCGCCGGCACACACCCATGGGCGCGAAGGCTTGGTCTGGCGCTACGAGTCGCGATCGCGCCCTCTGTCGCCGCGCTGCTGCCGCTCGCGCCATGGCTCCTGAAGAACGTCGTCTTCTTCCACAACCCGATCTTTCCGCTCGGTCAGGTCGCCAGCGGCGCGGACTGCAGCGGCGGTACCAGCATGTGCGTCGCCGCCCCCTCTCCAGGCGCGCAGTACGTCCCGCCTGTGCTGCGCAGCCTATGGCACGTCATTACGACCACGGGCGACGTCTACTGGAACTTCTGCGGCCCGCTCAGCGTCGCCATATTGCTGGCGCTATTCCTTTTCCGCACGCCTGCCGCCCGCTTCAGCGTGCTGTTTCTCGTGTTCGGCACCGCTCTGTGGTGGGAATTTGTGCCCCTGAACCTGCCGCCTCGATACTGGCTACCCATGCTGGCAATCGGGTTCGCGCTCTCTGCCGCGGTGCTCACGCGGATCATTGAGCGGGCGCCCGTGCAAGGCTGGCTGGCGGAGCTCCCGTTGCTGGCATTCGTCTTCATTTCCGCGCTCATCACCCTCCTGGTCACCATCAGCCTGGCCCAACGGTTCGATGCGTTCTCGCTGCTCTCCGGCCGGCTATCACGCTACGACTTCCTCGCCCAGCGCGTGCGTCCCTACACAGCGTTCGACTGGGTGAATACGCACGCAGCGCCCGGCACCGAGGTAGCCACAGTCAACACCTCACTCGGCTATTTCCTCGACGTGCCGTACTTGAACGACTGGTTCGGCACCCGCCTGGCGCGCTTGGACGGGAACGAGCAGTCGCGAACCGCCGAGCTACAGACCTGGTGCACAGCCGGCGTGCGCCAGATCGTCTTCAACCGGGGCGTCTATGAGTACAACCCGGACGATGCCGCGGATATTCAGCCGCGCAGCCAGTTCGCCTGGCTGCGGACACCTGGGCTGTCGGCACATGTCGAGTATAGTTGGCGCGGCGTCGACGTCATCGCAGTGCAGCCGTGTCGCGCGGCAGACAAGGCCATCTCCGCACTGTCAGAGGTGCGGCCTAGAGCGGCCGTGCGGAATCCATGACAGGGGTGCCGGAGTTGAAGCCGGCGGCACTGTGGTGCGTAGCAGGTATCCTCACGATCGCCGTAGGGTTGCACCTTCTCGTGTTGTACGAAGGTCCGCACTGGCGATCGCCACTTCTCGACGGCGAGTGGTTCTTCAACATCGTACTTACCGCCGCAATCTTCGCTTATTCGCTGGCCATCGGACGCCGGCTGGCAGGCCCCTTTCGCCGCCTCTCCGGTGACGGGCTGAGCGACGGCCTGGCTTTGCTGGGACTTGGCTTCGGCGTCCTTGCCACCGGAATCCTGTGTGCCGGCTTCTTGGGTTTGTACTATGGGCCGTGCTTCATCGTCGCCCTCGTCGGTATGACATTCTGGCTCCGTCGCGACCTCGCCGCCATTGTCGCCCAGGCCTCCTGCGAACCGATGCGGTGGGTCAGAGCCGGAGCGACCACTGCTCCCGAGCGAGCCCAGCGGCTCATACTCATCGCCCTAGCCGTCACCTCCATCTACGTGCTTATGCGCTCGATGCTGCCGCTGACCGATTGGGATGCCGTCGTCTACCACGTATCCTCGGTGAAGATCTACTTGGCCCAGCACCGCATCGTGCCGCTGCCAGACATGCCGCTCGCCAACGCCCCATCCGCCGAGGAGATGCTATACCTCGTCGGCCTGGCCGCGGCCACCGATGGGCTGGGCAAGGTGCTAAACCTCGGCTTTGCCCTCTTACTCGCTCTTGCCGTCTATGCCCTTGGCCGGCGCCTCGGCGGACGCGCGACCGGCTGGCACGGCGTCCTCCTGCTCTTCACCTCGTTCTGGCTTCTTGCCGTGCTTCCGCTCACCCTCACCGACTTTGCCTCCGCGTTTCTGCTGGTGACTGCCGTGTCCGATGCCTGCGCCTGGGCCGAGCGAGGCGACCGGCGCCTTGCCCTGCGCAGCGGGCTCCTGATGGGCATTGCCGTCGCCTGCAAACTCTCCACCGCCCCTGCAATACCAGCACTGGCAGTAACGATAGGCGTGTGCGAGTTAGTTATGTGTAGAACCTGGCCCCTGCCTACTTCAGGCAGGAAAAGACTGTCGCGACGCGCTGGCATCACCAGGAGCACCGATATCACCAGGAGCACCGATATCACTGGGAGCACCGGCGCCGCCGTGACCGCGAACGTCTCGCTCGCCCCTCGTAGCACAAATCAGCCCGGCAAAACCGGGAGCGAAGGCGCCTCGCCTGCCCCTCGCTCGCCGAACCCGACTGCAAGCTCCGATGCGGCTAACGCGCATCTACCAATCCAGAGACAACATCCGCTCGACACTGCGCGGCACGCCGTCACAGGCGCAGCCGCCATAGCCGCCATGACCGGTCTCGCGTGCCTGCTACCCCTCGCTCCCTGGCTGCTCAAGAGCCTGTATTTCTTCCACGCCCCGTTCTATCCCTACGGAAGCATCGCCGTGAGCAACGTCTCGCAGGGCGTGACCATCGCCGCGGCGCCATCCCCGCCGGGCGAGCGCCTGCAGTGGATGCTGACGTCCGGCTGGGACTTCCTCTGGAACCACGTGAGCGTGCTGACCGTGCTGCTGGTGGTCGCGCCGTTCATCCTGCGCAAACCGGCCCAACGCTGCGCACTCATATTCCTCGCCCTGGCGCTGGTGCTGTGGCTCCTCTACGTGCCCTACTTCGAGCCGCCGCGCTACTACATCGGCCTCGCCGCCGTCGCGCAGGCCCTCAGCGTGTCGGTCCTGTACGCCATGTGGCCCTCTGATAGGCTCGCCGCGGTCGGACGGCAGCTGGGCATGGCGTTGCTCCTGGTCGCCCGCACCTGGCCAAACCTGCTGATTGGCCTTGGCGTTATGTGCGGCGCCACGCTCGACCAGGTAGCGAGCGGGACGATCTCACGCTACGACTACCTAGCCGAGTCCATTCGCCCCTACCTGGCGGAATCGTGGGCGAACGCGCACCTGCCGGCCGGCGCAGAGGTCGCCATGGTGAACGTGATCGCCGGCTACTACATGGACCGGCCGTTCTTGAACGAGTGGTACGGCGATCGGCTCCAGCGCCTCGAAGGCAGCCAGCAGAGTCGCGCTGCCGAGCTCGCCCTGTGGTGCCACGACAACGTGCACTACGTCGTATTCGACCGTGGCGACGGCAACCCCGGCTGGTCCAATCCTGAGCAAATCCAGCCTCTCACATCCTTCACCTGGGTACACACTCCCGGCCTCGCCCCGCGCACGCTCTTCAGCGCAAACGGCGTGGACGTGCTGGGCGTGCAGCCGTGTGCAGTTGAACGACACTGACAATGCCAACTGGGAGGGCGGACATCCTGTCCGTCCTCAGATCCAGCCGGGCGCCCGCCTATCGCACTGTACTTCGAACCGCCGAGGCGAAGCCAACATGGGATTCACAGCCTATAGGGACTAACCTCTGTGTCTGTGTCCCCTCGGCATAGGTATAGCATCGCATTCTTCATGCCCGTCAACCTTGAAGCCGCCCAATCGCGCCTGCTTAAGGCAGTGATATACTGGCCCCAGAGGGGAGTAGCCAAATGGCTAGCGAGGCAGACACTGCATTTCCGCAAGTCCCAACCGACTACGAACCGCCGCGCCGTGTTAGCGAGGCAGAATACCTCCGCATCGCCGAGCAGTTCCCGAAGAAGTACGAGTACCACGACGGTCTGATGTACCCGCGGTTCTACCCGCCGGGCAGTCACTGGGCCATGGCGGGAGGCACTGAGGCGCACGACCAGATCAAGATCAGCGTGCAGCTGGAAATTGGCCGGCACCTGCGCGGATCGGGGCGGTGTCGCGCGCACACTTCCGACATGATGCTCAGAGCAGGCGATCACGACTTCTTCCCTGACGCCTATGTGACCTGCAACGATCCGTTCCAGGCCTCACGAACACGCATCGAAGACGCCACGTTCATCTGTGAAGTGCGCAGCCAGAGCACGGCAGAGTTCGATCGCAATGACAAGTTCGAGGCATACAAGCTCCTGCCCAGCCTGCGCGAGTACCTGATACTCGACAACCGGCGACCCCAGGCCACGCTCCATCGCAAGATAGACGGCGCCTGGCTGCAAATCACCTACACCGGAACAGCCGAGATCGCCCTCGAGAGCATCGATCTGCGACTGCCGCTCGACAGCATCTATGGCGGCATGCCACTCGACCCAGATCCAACCAAATGACCCCTGCGCCGTCTATGTGGCCGCACTCGACCCTTCAGCGCACTTCTCGACTGGATCGAAGTCGCGGCAACTCCGCCTGTATTTGGAGTACACTTAACAAGAAGGTTGCCACGTCTCAACATTGGAAACGCCGGGGAATGTTCTCGTGCCTACGACACTCGCTGATCTGAGGGACCGTCGTCGGGATATCCTCCGGCTAGCGGACACGCATGGAGCATACAACGTCCGCGTCTTCGGCTCGGTAGCCCGGGGCGAAGCAGACGACGCCAGCGACATTGACTTCCTCGTCGACATGGCGCCGGGCCGCAGCCTGTTCGATCTTGGCGGCCTGCTGGTAGACCTGCAGCAGTTACTCGACCGGCCGGTCGACGTGATCACCGAGCGCGGTCTGCGCTCCCGAATCCGTGATCGCGTCCTTGGCGAAACCATATCACTTTGAGGGACGATCGCGAACGCCTGCTTGATATCTACGAGGCAATAGAGCGTATTGAACGCCACACGTCGATTAGCCGTGACGCCTTCGATCAGAGCGAACTTGTCCAGAACTGGGTGATCCACCATCTTCAGATTATCGGCGAGGCGTGTCGTGCGCTGTCTCCGGAGTTGCGTGATCAGTACCCGTCAGTGCCTTGATCAGAGATAATCGGCATGCGACACATCCTTGTGCACGACTACTTCGACGTCGACACGGATCTCGTCTGGTCAGTGGTTGCGACCGATTTGCCAGCCCTCAAACGCGACATCGACGCCATCAGGCAAACGCACTGACGGTAGCCTCCACACATCCTATTGCCACAGGCATGGCAATAGGTTATGAAACTGTTGGGCACGCCCATCTGCCGCTGCGCGCAACGCACGCTCCTAGGCTGGACGGTGATCGGCGCCCATGGTCGTCCGAGAGGGCGGAGGCAGCTTGGATACCGCAATCGCGGAACTCGAGACACCCGTCGCGGCAGTGCAGCCGCGCCTACTCGATGTCTCCGTCGTCATGCCTTGCCTGAACGAAGAAAGGACCATCGGCACCTGCATCGCCAAAGCCCGGGCAGCCTTCGTACGCCTCGGCCTGCAAGGCGAAGTCATCGTCTGCGACAACGGCTCGACTGACCGTTCTGCGAAGATCGCCGCCGATCACGGCGCCAGGGTGGTGCATGAGCGACGTCACGGCTACGGCAGCGCCTACATGCGCGGCATCGCCGAGGCACAGGCCGAGTACATCATCATGGGCGACTCCGACGACACCTACGACTTCACCAACCTCGAACCGTTCATCCAACCACTGCGCGACGGCTACGATCTGGTGATGGGCTCGCGCTTCGGCGGCGAGATCCGGCCCGGCGCCATGACCTTCTCCCACCGCTACATCGGCAACCCCGTGCTCTCCGGCCTGCTCAAATGGTTCTACAGCGTGGACATTTCCGATGCCCACTGCGGCATGCGCTCCTTCACCAAGTCCGCCTACCAGCGCATGGGACTGCAGACCACGGGCATGGAATTCGCCTCAGAGATGGTGGTAAACGCCGGCCGCGCCCGCCTCAAGATCAAAGAAGTGCCCGTAACCTACTTCCCGCGCGTGGGCGAATCCAAGTTGGAGACCTGGCGCGACGGCTGGCGCCACCTGCGCTTCATGCTGCTGTACAGCCCTACCCACCTCTACCTGATCCCCGGCCTGCTGCTGCTCATACCGGGCCTGGTGCTCCTCGTGCTCGAGCTGCCCGGCAACTTCTACCTCGGCGGCCGTGGCTTCTTCATCCACTTCATGATCCTTGGCAGCATGCTCACGATCCTGGGCTACCAGATTCTCACGCTCGGACTGCACGCCAAGAGCTACGCCCTCAGCATCGGCATCCTGCGGCACGATCGCACCCTCGACGCCATCGCCCCGCACTACTCGCTGGAGCGCGGCCTCAAGCTGGGCGGCATCCTGTTCACAATTGGCTTGGTAGCCGACCTCTGGATCCTGGTGAACTGGATCGACTCCAACTTCGGCGCCCTCGACGCCATTCGCCCCGCCCTCTTCGCCTCCACCATGATCGTGGTCGGCGCCCAAACCATGTTCAGCTCGTTCTTCCTCAGCCTGCTCAAGATCCAGGCGCCTGGGAATCGCATTGGCGATCTCGACCATTGACAGGCTGGACCTGAGTTTGGGAATATGATCGAGCGAACCCTAGTGTTAGGCTGAGCAGCGAACGCTCGGTGTGCCCTCATGCCGCCGCACGTTCCCACAAGCCGCGACTCAATCGAGGAATAGCCGCCCAATGACGCCTAATTCAGTTCTTGTCTAGGAAGAGCAACCGCGCCCTTGGAATCAACCGGGAAAGCACCGCTCCAGAGTGTAATAGCTCGGGTAGCTCCCATGGTCGCACATAGTGGAGCACACGCGCAAACGACGTGAGTGCGGCGCGGTATTGACCTCGCAAACCCATGAGTAGCGCGGTGTTGAGATGCACATTCGCTTGAGTGAAGCGTCGGCGCGGCATGAGCGTGCCTGGCAGCGGCATGTTGCCATAGATTGCGAGTGCCACCGAGTGCAGTTGGCGCTGAAACGCAAGCGTGTCGCTTGTGCCGGACACCGTCTGGGCCTGCCGATGCAGTCGGTAGCAGACCAACGGGTCGTCGATGTATCCCACAGCGAAATGCGATGCAAGTCTTACCCACATCTCCCATTCGGAGCTAATCCAGAGCGGTTCATTGAAGAGGCCAACTAAGTCGTATGCGGTGCGTCGTACCACGGCATTGCAAAAATTGATGTAGTTCTGCACGATCAGGTGCCTGAGCTCGCCTGGACCCGGATCCACATAGTCTGCACGCCGAACGGGAGAGTGTAGTGCGCCCAGTGTGCTGCCCTTGGGATCAACATACCTTTGGGCTGAGTACGAGAGTCCGATCTCAGGATGGGAATCCATCAGCTCGACGTGGCGCCGAAGCTTCCCTCGGAGGTAAAAATCGTCGTGGTGGAGTACAGACACATAGTCGCCGCGAGCCAGTACAATGCCTCGGTTGGTCGTCGCGAGGCTCGTAGACTGCTTGTTCAACCGGACATAATTAACTCGGGCCCCGTAGCGCTGCGCAATCTGCGGCGTCCGATCGGTAGAAGCGTCATCTACAACCAGGATCTCAAGAGTAACGCCATCTTGGCTCAGCGCGCTCTCGATTGCCTGCGCCAGGTAGTTCTCCCCGTTGAAGACCGGGATTACCACACTTACTCTAGGCGCAATGATTTCTTCCATCGGCTCAATCAGTTAGCCCCCTGATGTATTGAAGGCCCAATTCGTAGCTCCAGTACCGGCGTCGGATCAAGGCCACGCGAGCGCAGCCTGTTGAATAGGCCGGCGCCTCTGAAGCACTCGAGATCTGCGCCCACATACTGTAGCACGGCAGCGAGCGAGACGGCGGGCTTTGCGATTCTCGACACTATCTGGCATATACGGCACTCGCTTCACTCCATCGTGAGATCCCAGCTGAAAATCGCATACAATGGGTCCGGTGACTCCGAATGCCACCGTCAGGAGGCGTCAAAGCAATTGAGGATCGGCATAAATACGCTGGCGGCAGTGCCGGGTCGATCTGGCGGTGACGGTACCTACACTCGATACCTCGTCGAGCATCTCGCTAAGATCGATAGCGACAACCAATACTTCCTGTTCGTCGCCCCCTACAACGTCGAATGGTTCCAGGTTAATGCTCCCAACTTCCATCGCGTCATGTGCCCACTACCGCTGAACTATTCGCTGCGCGTCCTGTGGGAGCATACAGTGCTTGGCGCCGTTGCCGATCAAATGAAGCTCGACGTATTTCACGGCCCAGTAAACATCACGCCGGCGTTGCTGCGCACCCCTTCCGTGATCACCATTCACGACGCTATTCACCTGCGCCGCGATTCCCTGATACCGCTGCCAATCCGGCTCTACTGGCGTTTCATGCGTCCCCGCTCGGCGCACCGCGCCTCGCGGACCATCGTGGTGTCCGAAACGAACAGGCAAGAGCTGGCGGCGATCGGTATGCTCGACGGGGACAAGACCACCGTAATCTACAACGGCGTGCACGAGCGGTTCAAGCCGCTCGACCGCGACTCATGCCGTGAATGGGTACGCCAAACCTACGGCGTCGACCAGCCATTCATCGTCTGGGTCGGCAGATCTTATCCGAGCAAGAACCTGCCGCGCATGGTGGAAGCATTCGCGCGATTCAATGCCACGCAGCAGAATCGCTACCTCTTTCTGCTGGCCGGTCCAAGCGGCTGGCAGGACCAGGAGCTGGCCTCGCTTATCGACCGGCTGCAGGTAGGCGACCAGGTTCGCAGGCTGGGCCAGGTGCCCAACGAGCAGCTCCCGCAACTCTACAACGCGGCCGAGGCCCTGCTGTTCGCGTCCCTGCAAGAAGCCTGCCCCTTCCCGCCGATCGAAGCCATGGCCTGTGGCACGCCCGTGATCACCTCCAATGTGAGCTCGCTCCCCGAGATCATGGGCGGCGCAGGCGAGCTCGTCGACCCGCTGAACGTCTCAGCTATCACTAAAGGAATTCGCGCAGCCGTATGTAACCAACTCCGCTGGGCCGACCTTCGCTCGGCCGGGCTCGCCCGGGCACGTGCGTTCACCTGGGAGCAAAACGCGAAGCAGACATTGGCCCTTTACAACTTGGTCGCGGAACTGCCCCGGCCTGCCGCGACCAGAATAGGGTGTCACGGGACGTGGATACCCTTGAGACCATAGGCTCCTGCAACACAATCATTGACCCACCCTCCTTTCTGAAGGTTGTCAAGACCGCCAGGCACCGGGGGCAGTGCGACTGTAGCTGTGCCGGTTGCGCTGCGAAGCACAGCATCCATCCGGCCCCAGGCCGAAGCGTACGCAGGGGCAAGAATGCGCCACTGATTGAGTTGGGGAGCACCCTGGCATAAACAAAGCAGGGCCACCAGCGCCGAGGCCTCCAGCTGTGTGACCGTCATCGGACGCCTCAGCAAGCTGGGGCAAAGTAAGCGACCGCACCACGCCGATCCAACAATCAGCGCCACTACCCCAAAGAACAGGCTGCGCGCCTCCGGCGCCTGATCCTCGGCGTACCAGACCAGGGCGATGGTCAGGACCGCCGTAGCATAGGCCGCGATCAGTACGCCAACAGCCATCACTGCGCGCTGGCGCAACGGGAGGCATGGCCGCCTCGGCATCATCAGTGCTGCGCATGCGCCAATCGCAACCATGGCAGGGAGCACGTCTCGTACAAGGCTCTGGCTCTCCGCGACCGCTTGCTGGACCGCCCAAACTACCGCAGGATGCTCCGGGTAGTATGCTTCCCGATTGGCGTTGCCTGGCGCAAAGGCAACAAGGCTTTCACCAATTAGGGAACCCGCGACGCTAACGGCGAGATACGGCCACCGCGAGCGCCAGGTGGGTTCGAACAGGAACATACAGCAGCAACCTGCTATCAGCAGCACCGCGACGGCCGGGTGGCAGCCGCACGCCGCGAAAACGAGCAGCCAAACTCCGATCAGCCGACGTGACGTTACATTGCCCAATGCGATAGCGCAGGCACCGGCCCCGAGCACAAGCGGGAGAAGATTCTCACCCATGCCGTCCTGCCAATACAGCACTTGCACCAACGCGGGGCTATACATCAGCACCGCTATGCCGACTGCAAGCCCGACACACGTCGATCGGTATAGTAACCCCAACAATGCAAGCCAGCTCGAAAACAGTACACACATAATAGGAAACATCAATCGCGGTCCTGCGACGGCACCTACCATCTGCGTGAGGTTTGCTGTGTAATAGCCAGACCAGTCTGTGTACCGTTCGGTCTGAGCACCGAGGAAGCCGAAGTCTCGTACCAAGCCGGCAGCACAGAAATCATCAGCCATTGGCCGAACGTACTGGCCCAATCCGACCAGCAGGGCCGCGACGGAGACGAGAGGTAGAATCGGAAGGATACTCGATCTTTCGTTCATTGTCCCCTATGATACGCATCGCCCTATGCGGGCACCAAAGCCTGAGCAGCAGCAACCCCTCGTCACGTGAACCCTATAGGTTTTGCGCGGTCTTAGAAGGCAGGACTGACCACGGCAGTCAAGTTGCTGCAAAAGCGTTCTCAGGCTGTTTCTCCCGACTTATCTCTTGCTGCGCAGATGCCAGGGAGCGAGCGCCGGCGAGCGGCTTGCATGTAAGTCCGCCCCATCGCCGTAACCATTCTTGGCGGCAGTGCGGTAGCCAACAATCGCCAGTAGGGCGGGGTGAAGCTGGGATCACACCTAATCGCCGCCGCGTACATGAACCGAGCTTCTTGAGGCCGGCCGCTGGCTACACATGTACCGGCAACGTGCGAGTACTGCACGGCAAGCGCTCGATGCAACATCGGTTCATACACGTCAGGCGCGAACGCGCAGACGCTCCTCACAACAGCCAGGTGGCTCCTCAACAGTAGCGCTGCGTTCTCCAGTCTTGTGGAATTGCCGGGATGCAGGCGGCAGCGGACCAGGGGCTCGTCAATCAGCCCAATCTCATATCGAGCCGCTATTCTAAGCCACATTTCATGATCGGACCTGAGGTGCAGGACAGGATCTTCGCGAAAGACGCCAACGCGCGCAAATACGCGTCTCGGGATAAACGTCGATGGTGTCGGAATGAAGTTCCCGAGCAGCAGTTGTCTGGCAATCCACCCATCCCCAGGCGTCATGCCCGGCAGCCCGTGGAGTCGGTATCGGTTCTGGCCGGTTACCGTGTCGAAATACCAGCCGTCAGAATACACCATGCCAAGATGAGGCCTGCGCTGGACCATGTCGAGCTGGGCTTCGATCTTCGTCGGCTCCAGCAGGTCATCTGAATCGACAAAGGTCACATATTCAGCGGAGCTCGAGCGTATGCCCAAGTTGCGAATCGCCCCATCATGACGCCGGTGTGGCTGACTCACATAGGAGACTCGGTCGCCGTACGCAGCTACCACCGCGGCCGTCTCGTCGGTCGAGCCGTCGTCCGCGACGATAATCTCCAGGTCCTTGTGCGTCTGGGCCAGCACGCTATCGATCGTGGCACGGATGAGGTCTGCCCGGTTGTAGGTCGTGATGATAACGCTGACGACTGGCATGTGTCCTCCCCATCCAACTCTCATGCACATTGCGGAGCCGCGATATAGTACTCTCGTCTCAGCGAGCCGGCTCCAGGCAATATGATATGCTGCGAGAGTCGGCAGTCATTGTAATGCGCTCCGCTGGCAACGCGCTAAAATAGGCAGCCACCACTGCAGCAAGACCCACGGGCGTTTAGGGCTAAAGGTAGTCATGCCACTCGTCATTCCCCTCGACACGCGCCTGCGCCTTGAGAAAGCTTTCCAGGCTGTCGGCCGCATTCGATCCAAGCTCGACGCCACCTGGAGGATCGAACAGCTGGCGCAGCAGGCCCGGCAGTTGACAGATGCTGCGCCGGCTCAGGTTCTGCGGCAGGGCACAACACCACGAGTCCTGTTCTTGAATTTGCGTTGCTGGCACACCGACACGGTGCTAATGGCTATCCTTGGACGTGCACTCATGGCCCGCGGAGCCCACGTGTCGTTCCTGGCGTGCGGCGGCGGGCTTCCCATGTGTAACGCCAACAACCTACAGGCTGGCGTAATTCCCGCGTGTCACAGCTGCGCCTACGGCTCGGCCCGCCTCCTCGAGTCGTTTCGCCTGCCCTACCACGTGCGCAGGGAATTCGTATCGGACGATGCAGTGCGGGCAGCTGCAGCCCTTACGTCCGGCCTTACACTGAATGAATGCACAGATTTCATATACAAGGGCCTGCCTGTAGGTCAGATGGCGCTCGTCTCAGCTTGGTGGATGCTGTGCCGCGAATCACTAGACGAGTCGCCTCGAACGCTCCAAGTGTTTCGAGGATTGGTAGCGAGCAGCATCGTGTGCGCGGATTGGTTCCAGGCCGTTCTAACTAAGTTGAAGCCAGACATCGTCTTCATGCCAAACGCTCTTTGGTTCGCCGAGCGCATCCTCGGAGAGGTCACCGTTCGAGCGGGTCGCCGTTTTGTCACCTCCGAGGGTGGCCTGCGAGCCGACACCGATGCATTTGCACATGATCGTGCCGCAGGTTTCTTGGACCATCTCGATGCGGAATGGCCCGAGATCGCCAAGGATCCGCTGAGTCGAGAAGAAGATGAAAGACTGGACTACTACCAAGTTTCTCGGCAACTGGGCGGCGCAGACGTGGGATATGTCAATGATCACAAGAATTTTCCACTGGTTTGATCACCGGATATTGCCACCTCTAGCCCTGACAAACAGCGATCGAATCCAACGTGCTGCGTGTGC
>Ga0187876_1001879_pt1 | contig 16693 bp, 15 predicted proteins | sample June2016WEW_17_4_FD_133000 | JGI IMG/M metagenome (GOLD analysis project Ga0187876, IMG submission 133000) | Peatland microbial communities from SPRUCE experiment site at the Marcell Experimental Forest, Minnesota, USA - June2016WEW_17_40 | ecosystem: Environmental > Terrestrial > Soil >...
GAGGAGAGAGCAGGCATCGGTCATCGAAAATGAGCAAGCTTATGCCGAGTGACCATGTCGGAGAGCCTTGGAATCCCAGGACTTCACGCTGTCATGCGGCATAATCCGGGCCACGGCATTATGGGTCTTATGCCGATATCGGCATAACACCCATTGGACTCGCCACGCCAGCCGCCTTGATCGCGATTTAGGCCGCAAGCGTTTTGCCGATGCGGGCTACGCGATGGAAGAGCTTGTCGCCGAAATCGGCGCGGCGTTTCTCTGTGCCGATCTTGGCATCACGCCGGAAACCCGCGACGACCACGCCGCCTATATCGCGTCTTGGCTGCAAGTCCTCAAGAACGACAAGCGCGCGATCTTCACCGCCGCCAGCCACGCGCAGAAGGCCGCCGATTATCTCAATGGGCTGCAACCGAAGGCCGACGCCGCGACCGGCGACGCGATGCAGGAGGCCGCGTAGGGGATCGACGAGATGGAGGCCGCGCCGTTGATTGGCGCGGCTTCCTTGCCGTGCGGGGGGACGGTTTTCGCGGCATGCGGAGCGCCGCGCGAGAGCGCGGCGCAACTTCGTTCTTTAGGCGCGCGGGGCGCGCGATTTAACGGAATGGCGCTTAGGCGACAGCACTTATCAAGTTTCGGAAATGCCATCCATCAGAACTCTGCCATTTTGAATAAGCGCCCCGACGGCCCATCATCATGAAGATGCAGAACCACTTCGTCGGCCCCAAACTCAATACGTTTTCCCTCGGAATCACGTGGAATGTCCGAGTCTATAAGCGATAGAATGTACTGGGTTTTCCCGCCCCGAATTTGTTCTCTCACAACTTCAAGAAGAGCCAGCTTTTTCCGATCATCGAGCGCTTCGAGGATGCCGTCGTGATATACAAAGTGAAAGAATGGCATTCCCTCATATGTCTTTAACAGGGCCAGATCAAACAGAGCACATACAATTTTTTTGTATGATGTTCCTTCGCCTTGGCTGGACGGGACACCCGTCTGTCCTTGTAAAGAGAGGTCAATCTGATAATCAAAATTGCCGTTTGAATTTACCATGAAAAAAAATAGCCCCTCGCGATTTAATACGGTCTGGCAATAGGAATTAAAAACGTCAGCAAATCTCGCATACACGGGATTTGTCTTTGTAACCATTGTCTTTATTTCATCAACAACTCTGCCGCGCTCGCGCTCTGCCTCTCTTACCATACGCGCGGTAGATGCCATCAGTTCTACTTTGTCACGTTGCTGCTCGAAGTAAAATAGCTGTGATTTTTGTTGGCTTATGTCTTTCTGAAGCGCCTTGAATTTTTCGAATGTGTCTGTATTTCGTAGAATGCGGAGATGATTCTCGCGTTCTAAATCCAATGCTTCCTTGCGGCACAATAGGTCTGTTTGTTCAGTCTCTAATGATTTTTTTCGCGCGCGCAATGAAACATTCCGCTCGTTGGTGATCTTTCGATTGAACTCAACAAGGTCCTCATATTTCTTTTTAACTAGCTCTGGAAAATGCAGCGACGATTCTGCAAATATCTCCTCTATCTCTGAGAGGTCAAATTTGTCCTTTTGCTCTAAGGCAATATTTATTTGCTGCACGTCATACTTAATGTTGTAAAGCCTTTCATTGAGTTCTGCGATTTGAGACTCAATAGAATTAACGAGATCGTCCATTAGACGGCGCTCTTCAGAATCAAACTTGAAGGCGTCGATTTGTGCCTCTATTTCGGTAACATGGCGCTGCATTTGTGCGACGCGCGCCACAATCTGAGGGAGTTGATCCTCGGTAAATTGCACCTCGGATTGCTGTTCTGCCTGTTTGTTTTTTAGATCGGCAATTGCCTCGTCCAGCTCATATTTGCGCTGAATCGCGGTCTCGTTGAACCCGAAAAGGTGGGCAACAAAGGGCTTCCAATCGCGGTCTCGTCCCGATTGGAATTTTCCAAGCTGTAATTCGTCCGCGTAGTCCCCTTGAGAGCGAAGGAAATAAGTGATTGCTTTTCGATAGTCGTAAGGCTTGAGAATTCGGAGGTCTAGCCAGCCGTCGAGAAGTCTGAACGCCTCTTCCCGACTCAAGCCGACATGATCCCATGCATCATCAGGCGCGCTTGAAAGGTCTTTGCCGCCCTCCGCATGGCGAACCAATGCAATCTGGTTTGGATCACTCACGCCACGTCGTACTGTGGCAAAGTCGCCGGCATTGAGGGCAATCTCAATAAAAAAAGTGAAATCCATAAAACGCTCTTTATGCCGGAACAGAAAATGCTCCCGTGACGTTCCTTTGAGCATCAAGAAGTCAATAAGATGAAGAAGTGTTGTCTTACCTAAATTGTGCGAGTCTTTGTTGCGGTCTTTCGGATGACGCACTTCGCCATAGATAACATTGAGGCGCGACGCCTTCTCCCCGCAATTAAAGTCGATTGCGGTGAAAACGTCGGGTTTGTTCGAATATATGCGGCTTATCTGCATGTTATCGCGCTAGGTACTCAACAGTGTCATTCTGACCGTGATAACGAACTTTGCCTAGGAGAAAGAGAAAGCTGAGTGCCGGCAGAAATGTCACCTCCGCGTCCGATCCGGCTCGGCGAAGGATGTAGGCTCGCAATTTCTCAAACTCGACGACGCCGCGCTTTTGCAGCTCCTTCAGCAGCAGGGCTGAGATGCGGAGCACCGACACATCTAAGTCTAAGTGTTTTCTAGGCGTCAACATCAGCGGTCTCCACTAGAGGCGGAAGTTGTTTCGAACCAATATCGCAGTTGCAGTACATGTAGTGGACAAGAATCGAGAGCATCCGCCGCTTGCCCTTTAGCGCGTCTCGTCGCTTTTGGACTTCCTCATATATGAATGCGAATACGTCATCAAAGGTAATGAACTCCGCTCGCTTTATCAGAATTTTTGCCTTCAGCTCATCCGCTGAGTCGTGATAGAGCGCGGCGAGGGTGCGGTTTCGGGGATTCTTTAGAAATGCATCAATTGCGGCAAAGTGAGGCATTGAGTTCGGAACAATGATTTGAGCGTAATAATCATTGGTTAGGCCATTGAGGCCGTTTTTCACGGTCTTGATGTGGATTGCATCGAAGTCGTGAGCGCTATCAAATCCCGCATCAGGTGTTTCCTCGACGTAGTCATGAACAGCACCAATCACCTCAATGAGGTCGTCTTGATTAAAGCGAAAGGGGCCTTGATCCACGAAATTAGGAAGTGACTCGCGAATGTCATTGTGCTCGTCGAGCGCCATATGCAAACGTTCAACACCGATAATATGGGCGGTTTTGACCCCTTGGCGTTTGATTTCGGCGATCAGTGTTTCGTCCGCGCCTCCGGTTAGCTTCCGATTTGTGAAAACGATGTAGTGGTCACAAATTTCAGCAGCCACCAGACTCTTGATCTTTGGATATTCCAGCTTAAGGAGACGACCAAAATCACGATCCGAGCATGACTTATCTGACGCCGCCACATGTTTTGCTTGCAGTACAAAGTTTCCCGTGAGCGGAGCTGCGCCGCTAGGAAAACAATGCGCTGTCCCATCAAATTTGCCATCGCGTCCGCCGTCTTTGCCGGCGGCGAAGGGAGTGACGCCGCAACCAAGCCACTTCGTGCAAATTCGAACAACAAGACGCTCAAATTCATCATCGTTCAATTCATAAAGCCGATAATCACGACGCATTGACATTCCCCCTCGAAAGGCAAAGTGCGCCCGCGCGGTGCATCTTATCACACCGGTTCCTTATCGCACTCGGCTCGCCACGGCGAGCGACCAAATCAAGACATCGCTAAATCTGAGTGTTTACGGAGAGCAGCTCCCAATTTCTGGGCCTTAACTCGGTCATACGTCAAGCCACAATCCATGTTGTGCATTAATCAAGAGACTTTTGAAAGTCGCCTGCTGCGCAGGAGCCACCACAGACTCACGTCGCCAGAACGGCCGCCGCGATTTGAGCAGGAATGGACCCCAGAAGGCCGAGCGGCCGGATGCCGGAAAAGGTGTTGGTCATAGAACGCGCCATCGCCGCGGCGGGGTTACTGACGGTCCATCGATAAAGCCTAGTAGCGCGGGGGCGATATTACGACGCGCACATCTTTCAGCCCCTTGGTGGAGCCGGATAAATCGGCCTGCAGCGCCACAGCATCGGCCAGATGGCTTTGGGGATCATAAATGAGCGCGACAACATAGTCGCATTCGCCGTTCGCGCCGTAGTCCAGGAGGTCCGCTGCTAGCTCGTGCTTGAACTTCTTCTGATCCTTCGGATCACGCGCGTATTTGAGTTCGATCATCATGCGGAGCGGTTTGATGAAAAACTCACACCTCGCGGAAGAGCCGCCAACAGAAGGATTCCATTCTTCCCTTCGTACGTCCGGAAAGTAGGCCGCCAAAATCGATCTAAACAGGTATTGGCAATCCCATTCGTTGGAGACCTGCCACACCGTCCCGCCATGCGGGTGAACCTTCAAAGACAGCACGGCCTCGTGGAAGCGGCGGGACAATTGCACAACAAATTCGAGGTCGCTTCTGATTCCCTCCGCGAGGTTTGAGGGTGGCTTTTGAGAAAGCACATAGTCAATGCTCTCCAAAACGTATGCGGTCATCTTGCGTGCAGCTGCAACCAAAAAAGGCGGGTCGGTCAACTTGTTGGTTTTCTCGTATAGCGCCGTCTGTTCTTCGAGTTCCGAAACCATTTTCTCAACGAAAGCCCTATAGCCGACGAGTTCCGATGCAAAAGCGGCGGGAGAGCTGAACTTTCTGTTAGGAATTACTCTCTCTTCTGAGAACTCTAGAGAAAAATGATAAAGTGATGGAACAATGCTCTTGCAGACCGGGTACCAAGGCTCTTTGCGAGCGTGGGCATAATTCCGAACCTCTTTCATCACTTCATTGAAGTCGTCATGGATCGACGCTCGCGCGTCGCCCAGATAGCAAAGTCCAAAAAGCGCCCATTCCATCTCTGTCATGCCGGATAGTTACAGCATGTCTGGATGAATGAGAACCGCCGGGTTCCAAGAGCGCCTCAAAAATCAATATTAATCCTCAAAACCCAAATCGCTGAAATCACGCCACTTTTCCTGTGCAGAAATGACGTGCATAAGTAAGGCATGATTTACGGTTACGCTAGAGTTTCAACCGACGGCTAGAGCGTCGACGCCCAAGTGAAGCAATTCTGCGCCGCCGGAGTCGAGAAGGTCTTGCGGGAAACGGTGAGCGGCGCGAAGATCGAGCGCGCCACCTTCGCGGTTGAGGCGCGATGAGTGGTAAGGTTGTAATGAGTCAGAACGATGAGCCATTGCATCTACTGTCGCTGTCTCCTCAACAAGAACGACCCGCCTGACGATATGACACAATCCAAAGAGCACATCATCCCGTGGGCTTTGGGTGGGAGCAACGAATTCGTAACGTGGGACGCCAGTCGAAAGTACAACAACGATTTTGGGAGTGACATCGATGCTCCATTTTCGAATCTGTTGCCCCTCGCCATAAAACGCCACGAACTCAGGATCGAAGGTCAAAGTGGTGCGATCCCGCCAATAGAACTCAAAGCGAGATCATTAGATAATGGTGAGCCGCTCACGATCGTCATTGACGTTGACGGCAATGTCAGATTCGACTTTGCGCCTACAGTCATCGATGACGTGAAGAAGAGACACACCGAGCGCCTAGTTGCAGGCCCTCCCGATCGCGTTCGTGAAATCTTAAAGGGGATGCTCGCGAAAGCTCGCCAGAAAGGGAACACGATCTATTCTTTGACGGGCCAGCCCATGAAAAGCATCGAGGATTTTGAAAAGCTTTTTGAGATCGAGGAAACGGAGCTGGCACATGCCTCGGTTTTGATGGATGGCGACGTTTGGGTGCGAGGCATATGCAAAATTTTGCTCGGCCTTGGACATGTTGTGCTGGGGCCGGAGTGGAGCTTTAGTGCCGATGGCGGTGACCGCATAAGGTCGGTCTTGGTTCTCGATCGGCAACATTGGCCGCAGCACAGCCTTCGAGGCTTTTCCAGCGGCCAGCTTCCCGCCGACATCGCACGTACTCTCGGAATTACGGAAGCCGTTCGTGAGGGTGGCTATCACACGATCGCAGTACTCCCAGGAGTTGAGCAGCCGAGAGGGGTCGTGTCCCTTTTCGGAGGAAGAAACATTCCTGAAGCGATGGTTGCGCTCGGCACAGAGCGTGGTCGCCTCGCTTCGGTGAATGAAACCATGAGGCCGGATTTGCGTGTTGGCGTTCGGATTAATCCGCAGACGCGACAGACTACTTGGATCACCATCGGTGACCTAGTTGCAAACTCTCCATAGGGAGTTTTTCCAGCCACGACCGCGTCCCTTGCTTGCGATTCTTGCCCGGCGACTAAGTGTGTGATAATATCCTTTATCATCAGAAGTATCGCTGTCTGTCGATCAGTCTAAAAGGTTTTTTGCCCCAAAAATCATTCCAACTGTGCGAAACCGGGGCACCTCCTAGCGGAACGAATTCAGCGCTGGCAATCGGCACATGATCTGTGGAGGTTTCAATCCCGATCGTGTCGAAGCGCAGTTCCGAACAAAAGTAGCTATGTGAAAATCCACCTTTGTCTTTATTTTGTGTCCATTTCGGTATGGTCATTGACGGATCGTCAAACTTGAGGTCGACTGACGCAGTCTCGCCAGGCTTGACTACGAAGGGCTTGAAATCCAGCGCCACAGTCTCTTCCCACCCCAAAGGGGGATCTTTTTTGCAGTCATCGCGAGTTTTTGGCAAGTTCTTCCGCATGTTTAGCCAATTTTCTACTCCCATCACTGCTATGCTAGTGTTTCCGTTGTTTATTATGAGAGCAGTAAGTTTATAGCTATAACTTACTTGCTCCGGAAATTTTCCATCCCCAGAGGAATAAGAACTAGGCGCGGCGGCTACCAATATACTGTCATGTTCATAAAGAACAGAACGGTATAAAGCCACGCCTGAAATGATAACAGCCACTATACTCGTGGAAATTGAAAATATATCTTTTGGTTCCAACTTTCCCGGCATAATCAAAGCCCTTCCTGCTAGCTCTGCACCGCCCTTGCCCGTCAAATCGCAATTCTTTCGACCTCATCGAGCGTAATTTCATCGCCGGTGCGATCGTAGAGCTTCGTCGTCCGAGGGCTTTCGTGCGCTGCCATGGCCTGAGCGTTCTCCAAAGTGCCGCCGGCTTCAAGATAGGCGGTGATCCCGGTGGCGCGAAACGTATGGCAACCGATCCGCACGCGCGTCCCGAGCTCTGCGGCGCGGCGCTGGATCATGCGCCAGGCGTCGACCCGGTGCATCGGCTTGTCGGTCAGCGTTCCGGCGCGGCCGGCGGCGGAGCGGAACAGGGGAGCCTTGCCGCCGTCGCGGATGCCGGCCGCCTCGATATAGGCGTCGAGGTAGGCCTCCAGAGTGTGATGCGCCGGCATTTCATGGCGCTTGCCGCCTTTCTCATGCAGCCGCACCCACCAGCGCTTGCCGTTGGGGTAGTAATCCTCGACCCGCATGGCGACGACCGCGCCAACGCGGGCGAAGGCGAAGGTCATCACCGAAATCAGCGCTCGATCGCGCAAGCCGACCACGGTCGAAATGTCGATGCTGTCCAAGAGCGCCCGCGCCTGTTCGCCGGTGAGCACCGTGGTCTTGCCGGTCTTGACGACGTGCTTGGGGCCGCGCACCGAATGGGCGGGATTGGTCGCGACGATTTGGCCGGTGACCAGCCAGTCGAACAGCATGCGGATCGCGGCGAGGTGCTGCTTGACCGTCGGCTTCTCGAAGTCCTTGCCAAGCGCCTCGACATGGGCGGCGACATGCAGCGGCTCGATATCGGCGATTTCGCCGATCTTGTGCTGGTCGCACCAGGCGAAGAAGCGGCAGCAGGCCCGGTAATAGGCCATGCGGGTGTTCTTGTTCCTGATCGTCGCGGCGAAGAATTCCAAGAAGCGGCGCGCGGCCTGGTCGCCGGCGTCGGCGATCACGCGCGGCACAAGCATCCCGCCGCCAGCGGCGACGATCAGGGTTTTCGACTCGATCACGACGACGGCTTGGCTCATGCGAGTTAGCGTAACATAACGTCCTTTATGTTACACTAAGTTTTCTATATGTCAGTTGTTCTCTACCATCCTGATTTCAGACGAGCTTAACCCGAAAAGGACATAGACAGCGTCATTAAGCGCTGTCTCGCTAGCCAAAATTTCCCTGTCGAGCTGGGAGAGCTGCGCATCCAACTCGGCAATCTGCTCCGCAATAGCAGCGTTGTCTGTTCTACGGATGCGACGTAACCGGTCCGACAGGCTCGCCGCCGATACGGCCTCTGTAATTCGATTTCCTCGAAAGAAGTTCCGCCAATCTATCAAAATCTGTTCGGCTTCATCAGAGTCCACGAATACCTTGTCAAGAACCGTCGTCCCTTCGTCTTTTAGACTTAATTCGCCTTTGTCTAGCCCGATATCAAGGACAGCGCCTATACGAAGTCGATCCTGAAGCCTTTCAATCGCTGTATTGACCTGTTTCGATCTCTCCTCCTTTGCCCAAAGAACTTTCTCACGGGGGCTGAGGTCTTTGGGGGCCTTCGTCTGCAAGGTTTTGATACTACGAACCTCAGAAGGCCACAGCCATTCTTCCGGCTTTTCCACCACATCGCATGCCTCGAACCGGCGTTTTAAGTCGCTAAGTATATTGCCTCGCGAGGTGTGTAACTCCGTCAGGCGCTCGGACAGCGTAGACACTCCAGTAATATCTGCGAGAGCAGCCCCTGGGATTGGAAGCGGAGCAATAAATTGCTTGTTCGCCGAGAAATATCCATTCTGAAAGGGCTTCGCGATCCGCCTCCAGACGAAGTTAACAGGAGCCGAATTGAGGATGCCGACGATGAAATCAGGGTCAACACCATCAGCCAGTTGAATGCCCCCCACGTCAACATTGTCGATGAAAAACTCACCCTGGCGGTCATTGACCGCTGCCAAATCAACGCAGAGACGAGGGACCAAAATCTTTGCAATGTCCTGCTTGTCTAAATTCTTCGGGTAGTTGTATCCCCACCAGCCATCATCGACATTCATCTTGTCAGATTCCCGGGCGCGGAGCTGTGTCTCGAACCGTCGTAAATATGCCCATGCGAGAGGGTAATCTCGCTTCAAAGTCGCGGCAGACATCAGCCGCGCTCCGCTCTCGTCGACTAGGTAAGGGAATAGGATGAATGTATTGGTGATGGGGGTACGATATCGCTGGACCTCCTGGCCGGAGACAATGGGATGCATGATCGCATCCTCAATGGAGACCTCCTCTTTCGCGGGTTTAGTCTTGCTTCCCTCGGGCTTGGGGGGCTGAAATCGATATCGGTTCCTACCCGCGCGTTCGAGATGGTAAATGTGATCCGCGCTTGTCTGAATGCCGACGAATATATTGCGAGTCACCGCCGGATCATCGAGTCGCTTGCAGTTCTTCGCGAGCTTCTGGATCACCGCAAGCTCAGGCCGGGCGACAAAAATCCACGCGTCGTTCTTCGGAAGTTCTTTGTACGTCACGTACCAGTTCGGATCATCCCAATCGTGGATGCGCGTCACTTCCCCGGTCGGGGCGAGGGCGAAGCGCACACGATCATTCTTGCTGCGGCTATAAAACTGCAACGCGGTGTAAATGATGGCTTCATCAAAAACCTGATATGAGCCGAAATCGATCCATCGATCAAGATTCCCGCCGGCGTGTAGGAGCGCCCGAAGCCCCTCGCCGTACTCGTTATAGCGCCATAAACTAGGCGCGATGTACCCAAGGCGGCCTTGCGGATTGAGGAGCTCTAGCCCGCGTTCTATGAACGGAAGGTAGAGATCGTAATTTCCGGTCTGACAACTCCGGAAGCGCGGATGCCCCCCCGCTCCCGTTGCGTTGCGAAGGAAGTCCGCCGTATCGGGGTAGACCTTCTTAAAGTTTTGCAATTTCACATACGGCGGATTGCTTACGATGCAGTCAAAACCCGCGCCCCCTGGACGTTTCGCGTCGAAAACGGAGGGGAATTGCTTTTCATAATCGAAGGCGTTGATTAATTCCCGCTTCACTGCGCTCGCTACGAGAAGGTCCTTTTTAAATTCGAAGACTTCAGAACCAACGAGGGAGTTTCCCTCGACGATATTGGTATCGAGGTTCGAGAGCGGTTGGTCAGATTTTGCAGTGTGAAGCCAGAGTGCAAGTTGCGCGATTTCGACCGATGCCGAGTTGATATCGACACCGAAGATGTTTTTCGACAGAATCTGACGAATTTCCTCGTCCGCCTTGAACTCGAAAAGTTCTACACCCTTGCCGCCCGTCACAACTGTAAGCTCGCGCTGTACCCGTCGACGCTCACGCAAGAGATATTCCAGCGTGTAAATTAGAAAAGCGCCTGACCCACAGGCCGGGTCGAGCACCGTAAACGTGTCGAGCCGATCGCGGTACTTGCGGACAGCGTCTGCGTGCTTCGTAAATGCGGCGCTCCGCTTTGAAGGGACCATGGCCACTTGTTTCGCGATTGCCGCCTCGTCACCCTCTAACTCGAAACTCCAGCCGAACTCGGCACGGATTTCGTCAAGCCGGGGACCGAGCGTCTCAGCGACAACTCGCTCCACTACCCATTCTGGCGTGTAGTAGACGCCATCCCTCTTGCGCTTGGAAATGACTGTCAGTGACTGACGCTTATCAACCTCGGCCTCTAAAGCCTCTAATTCAGTGATTGACTGCTCGAAGATGCGGCCGAGGGTGTAGAGACTGATCGCGTGTCCCTCACGGCCCACGGCACCAAAATTGTACCGCCCCGCGAAATAAAGAAGGGTCTTGGGGTGTGCCTTTAGCGTGTTATCATTTTCGCCTTGTAGCTTGGCGCAAAAAGCCTCGTTCGGAATCCTCAGCGCTTCCAACTCTAAGTCTACCGCGAATAGGCCGCCGTTGAAGCGGTTGATTGGTCTGGAGCGAAACGTTTTCCCCTCGTTCATTGCGTGAAACAGCTCTTTGAGCTTGTTCCAAGCGTCTTGCTCGTCGGGCTCGAAAGTCGTGCTTTTGCTCAGCTCGCTGAGATAATCCCGCAAGGCGTTTGGGGGAAAACTGAGTTGTTCCCCCATGTCCTCACAGAACATGACAAACAAACAGCGGTCGATCAGCTTTTGGGCTAGTCGGACTAACCGGCCCTTGGTGCCAGGAAACGTTGGATTCTCTTTAATGAATAATTTGACCAAGTACTCTCTGTATCCCTTGTATTCACGATAGAACGCGGTCTCGATCTCCTTTTCCTGATATCGTTGATCCTTCAGCAGTTTCAAAAGAGGGGAGGCACCGCCCTTTGTGAGCAAGCTATCGGCATGGAGAAGTTTCGCGAAGAGAAAGCGCTGGAAACTGCCCTCGTCACTCACTTCAAGCAGTGAGGTGCCTTCGTCGGTCGTCGCTTTCTTGATGACGAACCGCTGGTACTGGCTTGGCATTGTGTTTCGCCAGTAGAGGCGAAACTCGTTCATGTCGGTAACGATGCCCCATGTGGGCTGCACCGCCTCGTTACCGTATAGCGGTTTCATTGCCTCGCGGAGATAATCTGCGCACTGCTTGACCGGAGAGCGGTTGTTCCCTTTGCGCTTCTGCGGCCTATCGAGGTTCGATCGAACGTCCTTAAATTCACAAAGGACCTGTGGTGTCGGCGGTATGTCCGGATGTCCAAACAAGCCGAGAGCGGCATCCGCCTCACCAATACCGCCGCCAACGCCGCCGCCGGCGACCGCGAACTTCGGGTAGCAGCTGTACGCCTGGGCTGCTCGCGTTTTTCCGCTCTGGGTATAGCCCCATGTCTCCTCAAAGAAGACGTTTACAAACGCTATCTCGGCGGAGGTTTCCTTTTGAAAGTCCTTATTGGCCCAGTGTGTAAGGCTCGCGATAAGACTCTTTTCCGTCGCACTATCGCGGAATGCCTGAAAATCTTTGTCCAAAGCAGCGCGGAGGTATGCATCGGAAAAGAGTGTTTGGTAAGTTGCTGCCATTTACGTTTCGGTGCTCCGCGAAAGCATGGATGTAAGACGCTGCCTCATTCGCTCTCGCCGGGCTTTGTAGAAATCCATAAACTCCAAGGCAGTAGCTGGCACCTTACCAAGATCGTGGCGATCCAGATAAGCTTCCCGTTTCACCATGTCAGGAAATGTTGAAGCCATCCACTCAGCCGGAAGATCGTCATTTTTTCCGATGTTCAGCAAACCTTCTAGCAGCTGAAGGTTTGCTAACCTGTCCCTGGCATCAAGGCAATCATCGATATAAGCGCTGTCGCAGTTGAACTTTTCCAAGCGTCTACGTTGTAAATGGCTTTTCGGGAAAAAGTGGTCGATATGGTGCAATTGTCGTACGTCGATGAAATCGTAAAGGATAGATAGTAGCGGGAATAGCCTACGATCACCATATTCCATATCGAGCAGGTCTTCGATTTCCTCTGGGCCGAACGCAAGTGCTTTTCCCCGCGCAGACATGACCCGCTCTAATTGCTCAACGGGAAATTTCTCATGACGGTCCCGAAGGACGTCTCGCAATGCGGTCAGCAACGTATCGAGGCCGCTGCCCCAAATGCCTGACGACTTTAGAAGCGATCGGATGAGCCAATTTCGGATTGTATTTCGCTCTTCAGAATAAGCTGGAAGCAAAAGCCAATTTTCTGGCGGCTTCCGTTTGAAGAGGTAATATGCAATAGGCAACAAAGCACTATCTGCGCGTAAGGTTTGTTCGCTGAAGCCGAAAGAAGCCACAAGTTCCACAGTAAGAACAGTGGCACGGCGTACGTCCGACCAAACCTTTTCCAGGATACTCATATTGGTTCGGTTAAAGTTTTCGACCTTGAACCCAACGCTGGCAATATCAGCCAGCATCAAGCCAGCTTTCAGCACAAAATCCTTGGAGAAATTGAAGCCAGAACCAATCCGGTTGATTTCATCCACCAGCCCATGGATTTCTTGACGAGCGTCAAGCTTTGACCATTGGGCCACTGCAATGCTCAGCAACAGGTCAGAGTAAGATAGTACCGTCCCTCCGGCGTTCATCCGGATGAAAATCCGCAACACGCGGTCAAGGTCCTGGCTCTTCTCGGTAAAGAAGGTAAGATTTGGTACGGTCTGCACGACCTTATATAATTGATGAAGTGAGTTGCTGGCCTGGTTAAAAAGCTCCGTCTCGTCGCTAAGTCCACGAGCTCGAAACTTTCCAAATAGCCACTGCGCGAGCTGCGCAATGTTGTCGACAGCGAGAATGTCCGCAACCGGATACCAGAGAGAGTTTTCGTCAGCGGCGGCTTTTTCTGCCTCCAGAAATCGGAAGCAGTACGCTTCGCCTTCTTCGTCCTCGCCGCGTGTGGCCAGAAGATCGAGGTAAAGGGGCTTTTTCGGGAAGGCGTTTGGATTCGTGCGCCACTTGTTTGGCTCCTTGATCGCTATCGATCCCCGAAGCCCAATGTTCAAAGCCGTGAGCCGTTGCTGCCCGTCCAGCACGGCAGTAAGCTCTCGGTTTGGGAGCGTACCTAATTCAGGACAATGTGCTGCGTCTCGCTCATGATAGTTTTGAACGAATCCATAGAATTTAAACTGAGCGCTCTTTTCCGGGTCGACTTTCCAAAACAAGAAGGTGCCAAAAGGGTATCCCTGCATTAAGCTATCAAAGAGGCGACATATTTGGTCTGGTTTCCAGACGAATTCTCGCTGAATCGCTGGCAAGACATATAAATTTTTGCTTATGTCTTCGAGGGCATCTTTGATTGTCAAACCAGACTGATACATGTTTTGCCCTATAGTTCTACGCGGATAAGCACCGATATCCTGGTTTATTCACATTTTACCTTTAACGCTAGAGCTATTCCATCGCCTCTTTTGGCCTTGTGAGCGTGGGCTTTCCTTGACGGAACAGCGCGGCGTTTCCCCCTTCGGCCTTTCATCCCTGATATTCTCGCTCTCGCAAACTACCCGTTTTTTAAGAGACTCCCCGCCGAGACCCCTGCCCCATTCAAAAACCGCGTTTCCGTGACGACACTCTATCGTCATTTCCCGGCTGCTTGTGCGGCATTGAACCGGCCCTTGTTTCGGCGATGAAGGCGACGAACCCGACTTGTTCGAAACAACGCCGATCAGGCGCGCCCCCCTGCCCGCCCGAACCCCGACGCCGAGCGCTACGACCCCGAAATCCCCTTTTAGGCGTCCGGCTTTTCAGGTGACCGCCGCCCTGCAACAGTCCGTCGTAAGCCGTTTCGCCTAATCTTCGTTGCCCCCTGTCCTTCGCGTTCCGCCGCCAAGGGCCTCGAATTCATGCGGGTTCTACGGCCATCCCCGCCGCCTATGCGTCAACCGCCTTCCACCCAAAACGCGAAGAAAATCGCCCGCGTCGCGGATCAATTTTCTTTCGTTCCGGGTCCTTGCGAAGCCCGTTGACGCGCGCCGTGTCTGTCCGAGGCCGAACCGCATCGAGGCCCCCTGTCGGGGCGTCACAGAAGAGAGGACAGAACCATGAGCAACAATCAGACGAAACATCCCACGCACCGGGCCTACGCGGTCACGAAACGCGGCGACAAAGCCTTCTGGCGGGAGATCGGGGCGGCTTGGGCCCACGGGGACGGCGACGGCTTCAACCTCAAGCTCGACTACCTTCCCTTGAACGCGGCCGAAATCGTCATCCGCAAGCCGAAGCCCGGCGACAAGACCGACGCTTCGGAAACGAGCCCGTCCTAAGCTCACTCTCCCCTGTCGGCATCCGCCGGCAGGGGTTTTTCCGCGTCCACGGTGCCTTTCGTCGCGGCCTGAATATCTGCCAACGTCGCCATAAGCGTCAGAGGTTCGAGCGGCGACACCTCGAAACCGACCGCGAGGTAGAAGGCTTTGGCTTCCTTTGAGATCGCATGGACGACAATGCCGCGAATGCCGATTACTTCGGCGGCTTGCAGGACGCGCGTCGCGGCGTCGCGGATCAAGGCGCGTCCGAGGCCGTGCTTTTGATAGTTTTGCGCAATCGCCAGCCGTCCAAGCACGGCGACCGGCACAGGGTCGGGCATGTTGCGGCGGACACGACCGGAGGCATTCTCAATATCGACCGCGCCAGAGGCGAGCGCGTAATAGGCGACGACGCGTTGCTCTTCGCAGACGACATAGGTGCGCGACGCGCCGCTGGCTTGGTTCGCGCGGGCGCGCCGTTTCAGCCAGTCATCAAGCAGAGGAACGCCGGAATCGAAGGCTCCGATTTCGTGTTGTTCGTTGATCGGTTGCGGAGCCGTGAGCGTCATTTATCCCACGGAGCCGGAGTCGTCATGGTGCGGCGCAGCCTCGCATTTGGCGCGGGCGGCGCGTCAAGGCGCGCGACGAATTGGGCGTAAACCTTAGGGCTTACCTTGAAGAGCGTCTGGTCAAGCAAGGCGTCTTCGGCAGCGCGCCGTGCGGCTTCGAGCAGAAAATCCGTGCGGCTCTTGCCGACAAGGTGCGCCGCGCGATCAATAAGGCTGCGATCTTCCGGCTTGATACGCACGTTGAGCGTCTCGCGCTTCGCCGCAATGACTTTTTTGACAGGCATGGAAACCCCTCTTTCTTCAACGACTATAGCAGAATGTAACGTAAATGTCATTACGTTTGTTTCGGCGCAATCAGACCGTCGCTTGAGCGTTGATTACAGGAGGCCAAATTCCTGGTCGAACGCGACGATTTCATCAAGAGCTTGCTTGGCTTTGGCGAAGTGATCGGCCTTGTAGGCGAGCACGTCACGCAGAGCCAGGCGCTGATGTTTGCCGACCCTGCGCGCCGGAAGCGTTCCGTTCTCGATGAGGCCGAGGAGGAAAGGCCGCGACACGTTCAAAAGATCGGCGGCTTTCTGTGTCGTGATTTCGGTTTCGGCCGGAATGAGCGTGAGAGCGTTTCCGACTGTCGTTTCCTTGAGGGCATCCATCAAAAGGAGCGTGATAGTCTGCGGCAGTTCGCGCACGGTGAGATTCTGGCCGCCGGTTGTGTGGGGAGCCCGTCCGGCGAGCGCGGCATCCTGATCCGGGGGAATGATCGGGTCGATAGGAACGCGTGACATGGTGATGTCTCCTAGCCGCGAGCGTCATAGAAACTTTTACGACTGACAGCTTCGTCCGAAAGCGGCGGCGTGTGAGGGAATTTCTTGGCCGATTCCCGCCATGCAGCACCGCGTTCGGCGGGCGACATTTGCAAGGCTATGTGCACCGGGATTTGCTCTTCAAGCAGATGCTGCAGGTATACCTGCAAGCTTACACCGCGCGCCGCCGCCAAGGCGGCGAAACCGGCTTCAATCTCGGGAGGCAATTCGATCGTAATCGTCATTGGCTTACCGACGCAGGTTCATAACTATCTAATATATACAGTATTATAGCGATTTTTCCATTAAGTTCCTCACGCGCGCGGGCTTTCATCCCGGACGGGCCCCCTGCCCCAATAAAAAGCGCAGGGGGGATGGTTTTGCGACTGGCTATGCCTAATATTGCTAAAGTTAGGCATTTCTGTCATAATGTCCATTATGGAGGCACAGCCATGAACATGAACGTATCCCTGACCGACGAGCTGGCGAACTTCGTCAAGACCAAGGTTTCAACTGGACGCTACACCTCCTCAAGTGAGGTTGTCCGCGAAGCGCTGCGCCTGATGGAAAAGGCCGAGCAGCAGGAAGCCGAAAAGCTGAATTTCCTGCGTCAGGCATGGAAAGAAGGAATCGACAGCGGCGACGCGGGCGAGATGGATTTCGCGGCA
>Ga0187876_1001880_pt1 | contig 16687 bp, 13 predicted proteins | sample June2016WEW_17_4_FD_133000 | JGI IMG/M metagenome (GOLD analysis project Ga0187876, IMG submission 133000) | Peatland microbial communities from SPRUCE experiment site at the Marcell Experimental Forest, Minnesota, USA - June2016WEW_17_40 | ecosystem: Environmental > Terrestrial > Soil >...
GCGCGCGAACGGTTGCCGCAATGCACGTTCATCGCCGCCGATATCGCCACCTGGACGCCGGCGACACCACCACGATCATCGAAACCGCGATCGCCGCGGCCGAACAAATTGAAGACGCGCAAGCCGGCGTGACTGAGCCGCAGACGTTTGAGGAGATCATCGCCGACAAGGGGTATCACAGCAATCAGATCATGGTTGACCTCGGCGCCGTCGGCCTTCGCTCGTATATCGCAGAGCCAGACCGGGGTCGACGCGACTGGTCACAGGCGCCCGAAGCCCAGGCGCCGGTGTATGGGAATCGTCGCCGGATTCGTGGACCACGCGGCCGCCGTCTGATGCGTCGGTGCGACGAATTGATCGAACGCTCGTTCGCGCATCTCTATGACACCGGGGGCATGCGCCGTACCCACCTGCGCGGTCACACGAACATCCTCAAGCGGCTGCTGATCCATGCCGGCGGGTTCAATCTCGGCCTGCTGATGCGCGCGCTCCTCGGTGCGGGGACGCCGCGTGGTTTCAGGACCGCAGCGGTCGCGCCGTCGCCGCAGTTTTATATCTGATCCACGTTCTCCACGACCCGCTTACTGTGAAAGTCGTCAGCTGGTGGTCGATTCCGGCGTCGCGCCATTCGAATTGCTTGTCTTCACCGTCACCCTTTGTCGCCACCGAAATCGCGACTTCTACCACGGGCTGCTAAAGGAGTTGGCGATGTCAGGACGACTGGACAGCTACTATCTTGCGCGGCACGAGAATTTGAACGGTGACGGCAGATGGGGATTCGGCGTCATCTTCCTGAAAGACGGAAAGGTGTACGGCGGCGACAGCCTGAGCGCCTTCATGGGAGAATTCGAGGACGGGGGAAACATAATGACGGCGCGCGTCAAGGGTTTCCCGCTGGCGGGCGCGTACCATTCGGTAACTGACTACGACGACAAGCCTTGGGCGCTGCCGGACATTCGAGGGGGCCGTGGTTGAGGGGCCATTGCCGCCCAATGTTGAACTGCGGCTCGATGGTCAGCGATACGATACGCACCATGCGGCATCGGTAGAGCTTTGGCGGATCGCGATTCTCTGAGAGCGCAGCCGCCCCCGGGCTGGTCTCTTATTTCTTGACGTTTAGAAAATAGCGTGCGACCCGCTGATATTCAGTCAGGCGGTTAGTGCTAAAAGTGCTTGTGTTTGCTGAGCTATTTGGGTGGACACACCCTGATATAGACTGGCTGTCACATTACTTTCATAGGGATCGAAAACGGTCACAAGCTCGATGCGTTTTTCGGATCATCCGCGTCCATTTTTTTCGGACAGTCGCCAACGCCAGTGGCGTCAGGGCGCGAAATCGACAGGAGTCGCCATCACGGAAATGGCCCGTGATGCCCCAAGACGGGCGATGGGACCACGGGCGGGCTGACGCTGGTGGCGGGTGAGTCCCGAGCGTGGCAGGGCGTTGACGCTGGCGGGCGTGGCGTAGTGGCTCTCGTACATTCGGTTGGTTTATGCTACGTCAGGTTGCATGGACGGCATAAAGGTCCGTGCGATCCGGCAGCGGCTCAACCTGACTCAGCATCAACTGGCTAGGCGGGTCGGCGTCACGCGGAACACGGTCACACGCTGGGAACTCGGGCTCATGCGAATCAGACAGAGCGCCGCGATCCTTCTCAAGCACCTTGCGAAGGCGTCCCGATGATGGAAACTGGCGGCCTCGGGCTTGAGAACTGGCACCCGATACGCCCGTTTAGGCGGGATGCGGCGCTCCAGCAGGCACCGCGTGTGGCGCTAGGGTGCTTCGCGTCCGCGTCTTTCCTTGACGGATGCGATGACAAAAAGGGGACGTTGTACATCAAGCGCTAGAACAGCACGCTGTTAATGGTGCCGGCGCAGAACGCTCCGGTTTAGTGCCTCTCGCACTGCGTCTATCGGTTAGAAGTGGGGCCAAGGTGGGGGAAACTTCCCAGACTGGATGAGATCCGGCAAGACGCCGCGTATATCGAGGGGGCGCGCGCCAAGCTGACGCAATCGACGCAGGAAATTGGCGACCGTATCAAGCGGCTGGAAGAACTCGGGGTGAAGGTCGATTACGAAAAGGTGGCGCGCGAGTACGAGGCGGCGCTGAATCGGCAGCTTCATTGATACTTAGTCTGGGCCGTTGGATTTGTGATTGTACACGCAAGACATTTCTCCAGATTCGGCGCCGGTAGCCGGTACAGAACCACACCACCGATCTCTAATTTAGGCACGCAGAGAATCGGCTGAAGGTCAAACGCCGCCGCCGAAGACTTCGAATCAACTATGACTGCGGTGGCGTCGGTCCTGGCGATGAATGACCGCAGAAGCTCGGGCTGCGGGGCTGAGCCGTCCGTTGGAAAAGGCGGAATGAAATTATCGCGCCCCACTTCTCGAGGAATGCCGCCGGTCCACGCTTCGGCGAGCCGAAAATACATTCCAGTCCGAGCTTGCCAGATCATACTTTGATCGATCGGCACACCCAAAACGACGGCGCCCTTGTGCAGTTGCGACTTATAGAGATCGCTCGCAAAAAACCCCGGCATGTCAATCTGCGTCACTACCCGATTCGTAAACCACATGGCCGGAATGAAAAACGCAATTGTCAGTATGGCCGCGCAAGTTCGAGAGGTAAGGGTTTGCAAATCGTCAATCGCTAAAGCCACGACGATCGCGAGGCTGAGGTAACCGTACAAGCTGAGTCGGACCGGAAGGGCGTCGCCGATTAGCGGCAAGCGGCGGAAGACCGACCACGGCAACGGTAGCTGTAAGCCGTGAACACTCCGATAGGCGCCAAGAGCTAAAATCCATGCCAGTCCAAGTGTGATCAGAAGAGCCCTGCAGTGCCATGAGTGCCATTGTCGTGACGCAAAGCGGAAAACCAGGACCAGGGCGGCCGGGCCCAGATAGAGACCGGTCTCAACGAGGTCGCCACGGTCCAGACTGGCAAAGTGGTGATGCGCCAGAGCCGTAAGCTGATAGGGGCTGAGCAAAAGATCTGCCGTCGGAGCGACTAGCCGAGCAAACCCCGCGTTGTAAAAAAAGCCAGCGGCAATCGGTTTTTGCGGGAACGCAAAGACATAGTAAAGAAACGGTGACAACACCGCACCAGCGATCAGGTATGCGACGCAAAGAGCCTCGAATAGGCCTATCAGCCGGTGACGAAGCTCACCGTCGCCGACGGCGAATATGATCAGAAACGCGATGGTGCCCATCATGGTCATCGTCGCGAAGACCTCCGTCGAGGTCAGAAACTCGGCGACTGCAACTAGCGCAAAGAAGACCGCAAAGCGTGCTGCCGCCATCTCGCCACGTGACTTTTTAATACATAAGTAAACCGCCAGCGGAATCCACATCATAAACGTGAGATGTAAATGGCCGCCAAGAACCTGGCCGATTACGTATGGAGAAAACCCGAATATATATCCGCCAACGAATGCCGACGAGCAGCCGGCGCCGATAAGACGACAGAGGAGGAACGCAGCCCATGCATCGAGCGCCGGTGCGATCAGGCTTAGCAGGTTGAAAGATACCAGCGGACCCAGCAGATAAGTGATCGGGCTGATTAGCAGACTTAATGCCGGCACTGAGGTTGTCCAAGTCAAGTTGTACCCGACGGGAGCCCAGAGCATGCGCGTGAGAAAGGGATTGAGACCATGCGCGATTGCGTACGGCCACCAAGCAAGCGCCCACGTGAATAAAGCAGGATCTGACGGATATCCCAGGTAACCTTGAGATGGATCACGGAGGAGTACGAGACTGAAGTAGCACATCGAGATGGCGAGATAGGCAAAGAGCACCCAAGGGCTGGACGGCTCCTCATTGATTCGTTGAAAGCGCGGTGTGGTGGCTTGACGGTTGGTCCGCGTTGGCAGTATGTCTTTCACAGCGAGCTACGACCTCGCATTGGGCGATCCATTGGGGACTCCTACCCACAACGGATTCAGACGGCTTTGGCCCGACCCGCGCAATACGGCACCGTCGTAAGCCCAAGTATCGATGCTGCCGCCGTCGATTGCAAATTTAATTGCTCTCAATAGGCTGTCCGGCTTGGAGGTCATGGCAAAAAGCGCCATAAGAGATGGCCCCTTTTAATCAAATAATAATCCGAGCGATAAATCGGCGCTAATGGTCGCCGCGCGGGGACAGGGCGATTTTGGTCCGGCGAAGGATACCAACCTGCGGACAATAGCGAATGCTGTCCGCGATGCTGCCGAATCGTCACGCCCGGTGCCGAGAAACCGCAAGTTGGGCGAGTCGGCGCTCCTCGGACAAATAAATTCCATCAAGGTCGCATCCTTCGTCAGGGCGGGGCATTCTCGCGAGCTAGAGAGAGCGCCAAAACGCACGACCCGCTGATCGTGTTTTAGACGCGGCGGATTGCCGATCTTCTTCACGACACACATCGACACCGCGCGCGTGCAACCTGTCGCTAACATCAGTGCTACCGCCTTTCAAATCCCGCGCCTATCGGTCCGAACCACGCTCGCGTTGCCCGCCGCTGGTCCATTCGATGCGCCCGCTGTCTTGCCCTTGAGACACGGCACCTAGGACCGCTTGCGCGAGGGCGATCACGATGTCGATTTTCCTACTCGCCGATGCGCGCGCTGAACGAAGCCGGCGTCACGGCATCAGCGGATCGATTAAACGAGGGCCGCCGAGTCGTTCGGCTCCGGATCGTCGCGAAGACCTCCGTCGAGGTCAGAAACTCGGCGACTGCAACTAGCGCAAAGAAGACCGGAGATTTGCGGCGTGGAGTTCGGCGATCCACGACATCGGCACACCTGCTCTCTCGTAAAAGGCCATATAAGCAAGCATGACGCCACCGGCGCGCGATGCGGTCCGCGACCGTAATCGCGGCTGGATAGAGGCCAAGCTGCTAGGTCTGTGCCGATTAGGCGCTTGCCGCTCGCCACTTCGCCAAGGCGCTTGCGGAGTACCTTCTCCGCGTCGCTCTTGACCTCTGAGCCGGACGATTCACGGCGGGCACGACCCGTGCGGTCATAAAACTTGATCCACCAAACGCCGCCGCGTCGATAGACGGAGCCTGAGCCGCGCGGTTTCATTGCACCGTCCGCTTGGCGATGAAGGCATCGACCGCATCTGGCCGAAAGTGAAGGTCATTGCCGCGCCCGTCGCCGAGGCTCACGCCTCCGAGCGTCCGAGCGTGTCGGCGCACCCAAGATTCGGCGACGGTCATACGTTCGGCGACATCGGCGACCGTCAGCAGCGGCTTTCCTCGAAGGCTCTCCCGGATGCGCTCTTCCAAATCGGGCAGGTAGTCAATTCTGATCGACTGACTAGCGCCCGGCGGCACGGTGGTCTCGCCCTCGATCTGAATTTTCCCCGCGGCTGTGATGCGCACCGCGACGCGGTTGCCGGGCACGCCTATCCAAGGCGTCGTTTGCTCGACGGCGGGAACCTTGCGGGGCACGCGCTTCGCCACGTCAGGCAGCCTGGCGTTGGAATTTAGGCAGCTTCGAGAAATCTGAATTTCGCATAGCAACGCTCTCTCCGATGGACATCGCGCATATGGCCTTCGCAGCCACCCGCATTCATCAAGCGCAAGGCTTCGATTCCCGCAGCCGTCAGCACCATATGGGGCGCATGACAGTGCGGTTCACAGAAAAGCTCGACGGTCCATTCCTTCCGCCTCAATCGGCGGTAAGTGTCGGCAAATTCCTCACTCCAAGTTGGCCCGAGCAAGTCTTTGTTCAGCGCCAAATTTTTTCTCATGGTCTCCCGCGTTGGCCAACACCATATGGGCGAAGTACGCTCCATCTCGGGATGCTGCTCGATGTGATAGCGATGAAGGTCATCGAACTGGTGCGTGCGCAGAGGCTCGACGTTCAGGATCACGGCTTCCTTGCAGAATTGCTCCTGCCTCATGTTGGGGCGGTCGATGGGGCCGTACTGGCCTTGCTTTCGTTCAGTCATACCCCACTGCACCCAGAGGTGTTTAGGCGAGAGTTGAGGATGGTCCTTTAGTTTCATCGTCAGTCCTTCCTTGTACTTGAGTGGGCGTCCGATCCATTTCCCTGATAAGCCGTGAGGCCGCTACATCATTGCTGCTGGGACGTCGCAAGAAGATTGGTCGTCTGGCGACCCCGCAGGCGCGCCGTCGCAGCCGTCCGACACGCCTGCATGGGCCGCTGCGACATCGCAAAATCAGGCGCGCCCCCTCCAGAGCGGGTTAGGAGGGGACGCGCTTATAGCTTTTTCCGGAAGGAAACGCGCGCGCCCGCCGCGCACTGAAATCGGGTTGCGGCGCTTCCGTCCACACTCGGCGCACACGTGCGAGCGAAGTGGCGAAGCGTTCGGCGATTCCGCTGGAACGAAATCGGGGCTGGTGGAGGAAGCGGAAATTTCGGAAACGGCTTCGCGAGCGGTGCGAAACCGCTTGAGCCAGCGATACATGAGCCCATCATAACCGCTGCGAGAGCAGCGCGGAAACGGCCCGCGCTACCACGCCGAGAGCGGCAGGTTGAGTACTTGCTCCACCGACGGCGGCGGTCGAGAGGGGCGGCAGGGTTCAAGATAGGATTCAGGGAGCAACCAGTAATCGAACGCCGTCGCTCGAAGCGGCGGTGCGTCGAGCAAGCGAAGCACGACATCGAGAGGGAACGCGACTGACCACCAGCCCGGCTCTTTCGGCTCCTCGTAATGCTCATTGGAACCGAAGCGGCGAAAGCGAACCGGCAGCCCCTCGCCAAGCTCCGCGATCGTCTTACTGACGTATTTTGTTACATAGCGTCCGGCGCTCTCCTCGTTCTCAATGGGGCGCCAATCGATGCGACCGAGGTGGGCGCTTTTCGCGAAGTCCTGAAGCTTCACCAGCACCCAGGGCGGAAGCCAGCCGCGGCGGAAGCCGGAAACCATCGCGCGCCGACGCCACCGCACTAGATAGTGCCGATGCACACGCCCGCCTTCCTCTCCGACCTCGATGACCCACAGGTAGGCGAAACCTCCGAGCACACGCTGGACGTGGCGGCGGAATATCCGCTCCCGCTCTTGCAGAAAAGCGACCCCATCGAGAGACCGCGCATCAACGCCACCGGAAGCACGGTCGCTAATCGTGGTGGTTAGCATCCCATCGGCACGGAGGGACCGGGCGCGACGCACCAGCTTGTCACGCTTGCGCCCGCCGCATTGACGCAGCGCCAGCAATTACAGAGCGCCGCGAAGGCTTGCTTGCGCTCTGCATGGTAAACGGTGCGCGATGGGCGAGGGCAAGCGCGTGCCGAGTTCACGCCAAATCATCACGACTGTACCCAAACTGTGCCCGTAACAGGGGAAAACAGCGGTCAACAGCGGTTCCGCTTTCAATGCGGAATGGCTCGAAAAGCCAAACAAAATATGAGTTTTGTCCGCCGCTGAAGGGTCGTGTTATCAGCGCGAAAGAGAACCGGCCTGAGCTAACGGCTCACCGGGGCGGATGCCGGAACGCGCAATTGTTGCAGGCTGATGCGGTCTTGGGAAGCCCGCGTACTCGTTCGGGTAGTGTCAGGAAAAAATGCCCTGGCTGTCGAATTTGCGCGATTAACGTCGCTGGGAACTGAAGCGCGCATACCGTGACGGCTTGACGCGGGCCGGCGGATCAGCGTTCCGGGACGGCCTCGTCGTAACTCGAGGATACATCGGCGTCGGGCGCATCAAGCTCGCGAATCGCCTGCAGCAACATGCCTTTGGACACCGGCTTGCTCAGATGGGCGTCGGCCCCTGCCGCGAGGGTCTTGCGCACGTCTTCTTCGAGCACCGATGCGGTCAGCACGATAATCGGCGTTCGCGGAGCGCCGTTGGCTAGCTCCCAATCGCGAATCATCCGCGTGGCCTCCAACCCGTCCATCACCGGCATCTGCAGGTCCATCAGGATCAGGTCGTAGCGGGTGGCGATCGCTTTGAGGTAGGCCTCCTGACCGTTTTGCGCTTCGTCGATCCGGTAGGGCATGCGCTTGAGGTAGGTGCTAATGAGCAGGCGATTATCGGCCGAGTCGTCGGCGAGCAGGAGGCGCGCGAATCCGTTCGCCGGCGGCGACTCGGAGTACGCTGCATCCGCGCGAGCGCCGGCCACGGGTGCAGGCGCAGCGGAGTCGCCGGCGGCGGCCGCCAACGGCATCGCGGCGGCGCCGGCCACGCCGCTAGCGCGATCGCGCGCGCCCAGCGCCGTTGCGATCGCCGCGAGCAGTTCGGCGCGGCGCACGGGCTTGACGATGTAAGCGTCCAGCCCGAGTTCACGCACGCGCGGAACCTGGATATGGAGGTCGTTCGAGGTCAGCATCAGCACCACGGTCTCGTCGCGCTCGGTCCCGCCGCGCAGTTGCTGAACGACCTTGAAGCCGTCCATATCGGGCATCTGGCAGTCGAGTATCATCAGGTCGAAGGGGCGGCCGCCGTGACGTGCGGATTTGAGTTCGTCGAGCGCCGTCAGGCCGCTGTCGGCCTCTGCCACGTCGGCGCCGTGCGCCGCGATAATCTCGCGCACGACCATGCGGTTAATGCGATTGTCGTCGACCACCAGCGCGCGCATTCCAGCGAGTTGCGAGACCGGCGTGGCCCGCCCGGCAGCGAGGGACGCGCCGGCGATGGACCCGTCGGCATCGAGGCCGAAGTTCGCGGTGAAGTAAAACGTGCTGCCCGTGCCGACCGAGCTCTCGACCCAGGTGCGCCCGCCCATCAGTTCGACCAGCCGGCGCACGATCGAGAGTCCCAGGCCGCTGCCACCATATTGGCGCGCGACCGAACTATCGACTTGGGTGAAGCTCGCGAAGAGGTTGGAAATCTTGGCTTTAGCGATACCGATGCCGGTGTCGGAGACGGCGAAGCGCATCTGCGCGGCAGTGTCCACGCCGGACAGGCGCTCGACGGTGACGGCGATTTCGCCGCGCGCAGTGAACTTGATCGCGTTGCCAATCAGGTTGATCAAGACCTGCTTGAGCCGCAGCGGATCGCCGACCAGATTACGCGGAAGCCCCGGAGTCAGGTGCACCACCAACTCGAGGCCCTTGGCGTGGGCGCCGACCGCGAGTGCTTCGCCGACCGTATCCATCAGGGCCTCAAGGTCAAACGGCGTCTGCTCGAGATTGAGCCGTCCGCTCTCGACCTTCGCCAGGTCCAGGATGTCGTTGATCAAGGCGATCAGCGAATCGCCGTTGGCCTGCATCACGTCGAGATACTTGCGTTGCTGATCGTTGAGCGGGGTATCGGCGAGCAGTTCCGTCATCCCGAGGATGGCGTTCATGGGCGCGCGGATCTCGTGCGACATGCCGGAAAGAAACTCCGACTTGGCCTGCGACGCGGCCAGCACCGCTTCCCGCGCGGCGATCAGCTCGCGTTCATTTTCCTTGAGGGTCCCGATGTCGCGCCAGATTGCGACGACGCATTTCTCGCCGCTGATCTCGGCCAGCGCGGCCGACACCAACATCGTCGCCAGAGTGCCGTCCGGGCGGCGCATCTCGAGCTCGCGATTGCGTACGACGCCCTCGCGCTTGAGCTGTTCCAGGAACTCGACGCGCTTTGCCGGGTCCGGCCAGAGGCTCAGCGCGAAGGTGGCCGATCCTACCACCATCGCGCGCGTGACCCCGTAATTCTCGATGGCCTGATTGACGTCGATCAGCCTGCCGTCGGAGAGCCGGACGATTGAAATGAGGTCTACGGTGGCGTCGAAGATCGTGCGCAACATCCCCTCGCTCTCGGCCAGGTCGCATGCGATGCAAACGCGTTGTCTGATTTCCGTTCGCAGCCTCTCGTCGCCTGCTCGCAACTCAGCCAGATAGCGAGTCAGCGCCGCGCGGAAGCGGGTGAAGGCGAAGTTGGTGGTTTGCGAAAAGAGCAAAGCGCACGCAATCGCGACCCAACGGAATCCGCTGAAGCCATCATATGTATGCGGCACGCTTATCAGCAGCGCGACGAGCGGCACGACGTTGAGCGCCGCTTGCCAGCGCGGCTCCCAGGGAATCGTCGCGCCGGTGCCTACAATGAACAGGATGCTGGCGACGAACAGGGGTTCGGACAGGCCGGTAAGCATGCTGATGCGGGTCATCCCGGCGATTATCGCGGCGCTCGTCCAGAAGGTCAGCGCCCGCAAATGCTTCGCCGGCCATTCACGATTCAAAAGGGTCAGGCCGAGCGCGACGAAGCCGACCAATATATTGGCGATATGCCAGAACATGAGGCTGGCAGGGAGGATTCGCCAGATCGACAGATCCCATTCGAGATAAGCGAATTGAAAGGCGACGATCATCAACGCCCCGACGCGCGTCATGCGGAGCATCCGAAGAACTTCGAGCTGCCGATTGAGGGCGTATGCCGGTGCGGGAGGAGGTAAATCGTCGTCGAAGTCAAGACCCTTGGCGTGGACTAGCGCCGCGTCGATCTCGTCACCAGAGATGGGCGCATGGGATCTGTCTGGATGAATTTGCGCCATGCGTTGTCGATCGGAGCCGATCTCTAACGCTATGGAGCAATCGCGATGCCGGTCGATCTTGCGCGATTAGCGTCCCGATGGGTCAATCCGCGTGAATCACCCTCTGGCGCCGCTTCAAATCGACCCCGCATACTGAATTGGTACACTCGACGATGTGAATTAACGGGTCTCGACGGCGCCAAAAAACCGGCGGCCCGGATTGCGTGGTCGCGCAACCCGGGCCGTCCCCTCCCCGCATCCACCCCGCCGAGTCTATGCTCTGATGCCTGCCGCCAACGCGTGGAGCTCTGAATTCTGCCGGGCGCGACTGGGTGCGAGGCCATACCGCGTGATCATCCGATAGACCGTGTAGCGCGAGACTCCGAGCAACTGTGCTGCCCGATGGCAATTGCCGCCCGTCTCGCGCAGCGCATATAGCAGCGCCGTTTTCGAGGCCTTGTTGATAACGTCATCGAGCGAGAAGCGTGCCGGGTGTACCGCCCCGACCTCGGTATTCTCGAAGACCGCCTCATCCGCCGTCTGGTCGCCCTTGACTGCGTTTTGATGCCACAGATGCTCCGGCAGATCGTGGGCGCAAAGTCGGTCACCGTCGGTGAGCATGACGGCGGACTGCATGGCGTGGGCGAATTCGCGGACGTTGCCGGGCCAGTCGTAGGTTTGGAGGGCGGCGACGGTGCGGCGCGAGATGCAGCGGATCTGTTTGCCGAAGAGGCGGTTGTAGTGTTCGGTGAAATGGATGGCGAGGGCCTCGATGGCGTCGCGCCGCTCGCGCAGGGGCGGGACCAGGATGGCGGTGGCGCTGAGGCGGTAGTAGAGGTCGTCGCGGAACTCGCCCGCCTTGACCATCGCGCGCAGGTCGCGGTTGGTCGCCGCGATCAGCCGGATATCGACCTTGTAACTGTTGGCCGAGCCGACCGGCTGGACTTCGTGGGTCTCGACCGCGCGCAGCAGCTTGGGCTGCAGGCGCAAGGGCAGTTCGCCGATCTCGTCGAGGAAGAGGGTGCCGCCGTTGGCCGAGCGAAAGTAGCCGAGCGAGTCCTCGCGGGCGTCGGTGAAGGCGCCGCGCACGTGGCCGAAGAGCTGGGACTCGGCGAGCGACTCGACCAGATTGGAGCAGTTGAAGGTGACGAAGGGACCCTTGGGCACCGGCCCCAGCGTATGCAGCGCGCGCGCAACCAGTTCCTTGCCGGTCCCCGACTCGCCGTGGATCAGCACGGAGGCCTTGTACGGGCCCAGCCGCTGAATCATCTTCAACACCCGGCGCATATTCGCCGAGCGCACCACCATCCCCCCTACTTCCTCGCAGGACGGCGGGCTTTGATCGAGTGCAATCCATTCATCGACATGGCTGCAAGTGTCAGTATTTGAAGTGCTTGCGACCGCAGAGATCAGTGGTTTTTGTTCCAGGTTCATCGTTCTCCACTCTTTTCCGGCGTAAACATCTTGTTAGCAGAATCTAGTCTGGTTGTGTTGTTGAATCAAGCAGTTATTAATGTTCATTTATCTTTTAGGACTGAAATGATTGATGAATGACTGTAAAGTTAAGTAATTTAACGGTGATAGTCGTTAATGCTTGACTTGTAGTCTATAGTATCGTTTAAGATTTGTAGTATGACATGATTATGAATGGCCAAAGACGATAATGGCACATGAAAGGACAGGGTGGACTAGATTTGGACATTTTGGCTCGCAGCTGGCCGTATGGGTCGTTTTTCGACCTCTTGTCCCGATTCACAAAGTGAATTCAATCTGCGAGGCGATAAATTCGGGATTCGCGATGTTGGAATTGAAGGCGAGGAAAAGATGGTTGCGGGCGCAAAATCCGCGGCCGACAGGTGGCGGCAGACCATGAGTGAGCGACTGCCGATAGTGCAGGAGTACGAGCGCGGCGCATACGCAGCAATGGCCGAGGTGATACGGACGTCGGCCGCTGACGCTTTCGCAACGGCGACCGTGCCAGTGGATTCACGGCACGCGAGGTTTCGCGCGCTAGCTGGAAGTCAAGCGGGATGCGGCGGGATGCGGCCTCCGTTATCCGTCACTTCGACGCAATATTATACATTCAGGTTCTGCGCGGGATTAACGGATTGCGACCATGCACGAACTTACGCGACCGATGGTCGCGCCACGTTTGCGCGTCAGTTGCTCGCACTCGTCGGCCTTGCGCCGAGCCGCGGCTCAGGCGGCGTCGAGCTTGCGAGGGGTGCGCAGAGCACCGTCGCCCGCCCGCCGGCGTTCATCGATGCGCTTGGCGCTGATGCCAAAGGGCGTCTTGAAACGCAGCCGCGTTCCGCCGTCGAACATTTCGAAGCCGTACTGGCCGGCCTCGGCGACTGCCGCGCGGAGTGCGTCGCCCTCGAGCACCATGGCCTGGACGTAGATTTTTCCGCCCTCGAGAGTGCGTGCATAGGGCCATTCGATCGGTTCGCCGATGCGCGCGAAATATTTATAGCCGCCACTCAGGTTCCATGGTCTAAAGATCGGATAGACCAACGCCGCCTTGGCCTTGAGCAAACCGGCCAGAATTATGCCGGCATTGCGCAACAGAGGTCCTGCGCCAGCGGCGACCGCCCACAACTCGCCACATTCGAAGACCGTTTCCGGTGGGAGATGGGTCAGGTCCGGTTTCGCATAGCTTTGGCTGAACATCGCCAGGTCGTGCATGGCGAAGCCGCCAATCATTTCAGGTACCAACTTCGTTTCATCGTAGAGGCCGTAGAGATTGCCGAAGGCGAGATGCACTTCTCCGATGACCGAGCGCCGGGTCTCGCTGAATCCCGCTCCACGCATTATGCGGACCTCGCTCAAGCGTCGCGCAAACATGCGTCGCTCGGCATCAGTTGTCAGCAGCCGCAATTCCATGAGAGTTCTCCTATCCTAGGCTCAAGCCATTTTAGGGGGGTCAAGATACGATTCGGGGATGAAGTAGGCCGACGCCGGCGAGCGGCCGGATTTACGCGAGCGGCAGAACTAAAAGAATTGAGCTTGAAGTCCTCGGACAGCGAAAGGATAGCGGGTCGATTCAGGCCGCTCTGCGCGCTGCGAACGCCGAATCGCCAAGTCCGCGAGGAACCAATGAGCGACGGCGGCAGGCCGCGCTCACACGTTTTGCATTTTTTGCCGTCTTTGAGAGCATTGCCGTGATCCGGTGCGAATCGCGGAGCCAACAGGGTGGAAGAAGCGTTTGCGTTAGTCAAAATGATGGCCATAATATGGGCTCGCGGATAAATCGGCTGACGGTTGCGCGAGTCTAACCTCGCGATGTTCCGGCATCGTGCGCTTAATCTCGCTAGCTGACGGTTAGTTGCAAACTCGTGCGGAGTCAATGAAAATGTGGGGGAACGAGTTATCGAGTTGCCGTGAAACGATGGCAGCCACAATGAACGCCGAAGCCCAGATTGAGAAAATGGTCGCCCGCATCCTGTCCGAGACGTACGACGAGGAAGCGCAGAAAATCGAGGCTTGGAAGAAGCCTGCGGACGATATCAGGCGGCTTGTTCAGCACGATTATGTTCGCAGCCTGCGGCGCAACCTACCCTACCGGGAATTGAAAACGCTCGTGGCGGCTTTCAACAAGATTCTACCGGGTTTCAATCGTGAAGTTGTGGGGTCGATGCCGACCGACCAATTGGCGGCGTGGGCGGCTTCGCTGAATTTGCACTTCAAAGCGGCGCCAAATGCGGAAGAAGATGGCCTTGCACTTAGGGGCTTCTACATCAAGCGCAGAAAAGGTATCCTAAAGCGCCCATTAATATATGTTAACACGGCGCATCATCCATTAGCAGTTTCGTCGACTTTCTGTCATGAAGTGGGACATCATTTTAGCTCGGAACTCCTGGGAGGAGATGAAGATACACCGGTGCATTTCTTCTTCGATGCGGACTATGCTGCCCATCTGGAGGAACCGGCCGAACTCGCGGCGGACGTGATGGTGAGTATCGCGGGCTATCCGGAACCGGTTGCGCGCAAGATTTTCGCCATTCCCTGGAAATGGGGTTTGGTGGCAAGGGCAAAGGACATGACCGAGGCCGCGCTGGCTGAAGTGCGTGGCCACCTGAAGAAAGCTTACGGCTTTGATGTGATGGAATTAATCGCGGCAAACCAGCGCTTGCATTACTTGTCGGGGATGATTCATTACGCGAAATTACGTTGGGCACTGCTCGCTGAGTACGACATATGAAGAAGAAAACTCTAGGTCAGGTCTTGAAGAGCCAGCGCGAGATTCTCGGGCTAACGCAACGAGCACTGGCGCTCAAACTCGAAGTCAAGCCGAGCCACGTGGCTTATCTTGAGAAGGACCGGCGGCGTCCGTCGCTTGGGCTGGTCAGCCGTATAGCCGACGTGCTGGGGCTGGAGAAGGAGCCCCTGTTCCTGCTCGCCCATCCGGAGGCGAGTACGCTGCTGACCGGGCGTCGGGATCCAGCTGCGCCGAGTCGCAATCCGGACCAGGTTTGGCGTGATTTCACCGACAACAAGGCGATGCTGGCGCGCCACAACGTAAATCCAAGCGAGCTCAAGGTGCTGTCGCAGGTTAATCTGCTGGGTAAAATTGCTGCGCCGCGTCAATTCCTCTTCATCCTTAACGCGATACGCCAAGCGGTCGAAGAGGAAGATTAAGAGAATGCGGAGCGGCGGTGAGCGGCCTTTGAGGCCGATCGCCGCATGACGACTCCGATTGTGGGACGCGCGGGTAGTCGACCTGCAGGAAGACGCGTTGCCGTGCCTGAGAGGCGACCGTAACAAAAAAGAGCTATTTAGGCGGCGCCGCGCGTGAGACGTTTTCTCGTGTGCGGCGTTCGTGTATTCGAGATATAAAGGAAATCGCAATCGCTCGCGTAGTCGGAGGCGCGAATGGCGCGCGACAAGGGCTCCCGGCGCCTGGTTAAATTTTGGTGGGTTCTCGCATTCACCCTGGGAACGGTCGGCGGGGCGCTCTCGCTTGAGTTCTTGCACGCGGAAAATACCCTCTGGTTCATCCTCTTTCTCAGCGCGATCGCCGGTGCGGTGGCGATCTTCGAGCAGTTTGGCGCTCCGCACAGTCGTGGCTTGCGCGCCCAGATTAATACTCCGCGCTGGGGTGGGCGCAGTCTTGCGAATCATCCATTACCGCCGCGCAAGCAGACCAACGGCAAGCGCCCGGGGCGGCGCGCCCAGCTCCATGCGATCACCGGCAAGAAAAACGCCGAACCGCCTTCGTCGGGGACTTCGTAAAATCCTCCGTTGACGACGCGTGTTGCGCGGCGCCCGGTCGCGGCGCGGCCACACGCCGAACTTGACAGTTTCTTTCGCGCGCGAGTACCGTCGGACCGAAACAGTTCGCCTGGAATGCACGACGAAGGGGCTCCAAAGGCTGCGCTTGCGGCTGCACGGTGCGCGTCGCCAAACGCGCGTCGCCCAACGCGCGCAATACTCCGGGTGCGCGGCGTTGGCAGCGGGAGGTAGCAGTTTGATCGATCTGATCATTCGCGGCGGTGAGGTGGTGACGCCGCAAGGCGTTGGCAAGTGGACGGTTGGTGTAAAGGACGGGCGTATCGCAACGTTGGGCGTTGACGATCGCTCGATCGAGGCGGCGCGCGTAATCGACGCCGGCGGCAAGATCGTCGTCCCCGGCGGCATCGAACCGCACGCCCATCTCTCCAGTCTCGTCACGATGCATCCGACCGGCCGCGAGTTCACGCTGGGACCGGAAGAGGATACCGTCGGAATGGCGTTCGGCGGCACCACCACGCATCTCGATTTCTGTTTCGTCCATCCGAAAACCGACATTCCCTCGGCGCTGGAGCAGCGGCGGAAACGCTGGGTCGGCAAGTCGCACGTTGACTACAGCTTTCACGTCGCCTTGGGCGGGGCACTGCCGCTAAAGATTTTCGATCAGATGCGCGAAGCTATCGTCGAGGGCTTTCCGAGCTTCAAGGTCTTCACCAACGAAACCCTGCCGCCGCATCCGCAGCGCCTGCCGTTCAAGCTCGACTTCGGACGCATCGAGTTGGCGATGGGGCAGGCGGCGCGCCACGGCGGGATCATGGTGGTGCACGCCGAAGATGACGACATCGTGCAGTTCAATTACGAACGCTTCCGCGAAGAAGGCCGCACGGAGGGCGCCAATCTCCATCTCGTGCACAACCAGCTTTCGGAGCAGTTGGCCTTTACGCGCACGATTCAGGTGGCGGCGGCGACGGGCGCGGCGGTCTATTTCGTTCATACCTCGGCGCGCGCAGGAGTCGAAGCGGTGGTCGAGGCGCGTGCGCATCGGCTGCCGGTGTA
>Ga0187876_1001882_pt1 | contig 16676 bp, 17 predicted proteins | sample June2016WEW_17_4_FD_133000 | JGI IMG/M metagenome (GOLD analysis project Ga0187876, IMG submission 133000) | Peatland microbial communities from SPRUCE experiment site at the Marcell Experimental Forest, Minnesota, USA - June2016WEW_17_40 | ecosystem: Environmental > Terrestrial > Soil >...
TCGCCCTTCCCGTCGCTGGATATGACTACAACAGTGTCTGGACTCCTTCTGTTGGCGGGACTTTCACCCGCAGGAATGGCAGCTAGCCTCGCTGCACTGGCCCTGCCGTGCCAGGTCAATGGTTTGTGCTAGGTTGAATTCCGGATCGGCGACCTCAACGTGCGGAACGCAAGAGGCGACACGGAGAAACTCGTGACGATAGGGCGAGAAAAAACTCATGCGCGATTCGGGCTGCCCGACGCCATCCTCACTCCGCAGCCACCCGCGCTACCGCGGCCGAGATCGTCTCTTGATGTCCTAATCGGATGATCCTGCACCGATCAGCGAAGACCGCCGGATCGACTTGACGCCAGCAGTCGATGATGAACTGCGTCCGATCATGCTCGATCCAGTCGGGCGAGATCGAACCGTATTCCGGCCATGGAGTCATGATCACGACAACATTCGACTGCGACACGGCCTCGCGCGCGGTCGCGGCAACTCTCGCGGTATTGACCAGGATCGACTGCGCCGGCCCGGCTGCCATCGGGTCGTGGGCGATAACATCAATGCCCGCCTCGCTCAGCGACTTGGCCAGCATGATGCCCTGCGATTCCTCCACTACCGGTGTATTGGGCTTGTATGACAGCCCAAGAATCCCGACCACACCACCCGGGCGGAGCAAATTGCGAACGGTGTCGGTCATGCGCGCGACTTGTCGTCGATTGATGACGTCGGTGGCGACCGCCAAATCGGCGGTGCCGCCGACGCGATGCGCGACGCGCCCAAATGCGATGGTATCGCGCGGAAAGCATGGTCCGCCGTAGCCGACGGCAGGCTTAAGATACTTCTTGCCGATTCGGGTATCGCGCCCGATCGCCTCGGCAACGACCGAAACATCCGCGCCCTCAAGCCGGTCGCAGATTTCGCCGAGCATATTCGCAAATGAGATTTTCATCGTGACGTAAGTATTCACGGAGATCTTGGTCAGCTCGGCATTGACGAAATTCATGCGCGCGACATTGGCATCCGACCCAATCACCTTGCGGTAGATTTCGCTGAGAATATCGCCGGCCTTCTTGTCGCTCTCGCCGATCAGGACAAAATCCGGATGCAACAGACCGTTGATGACGTCGCCCAGCGCAATAAACTCTGGATTGTAGCAGAGCCCGAGGTCGGGCCCCACCTTCCTGCCGGAGGCGCTCTCGAGCCGCTGCCGGATCGGGCCGCCGATCGAACCCGGCATCGTGGTCGAGTGCACCACTACCAGGTGATAACCGGATTTCTTCGCCAGCGCCGAACCGATCTGGTCCATCACTGCGAGCACGTAATCATTGCGGAACGCGCCATCCGCACCGCTCGGGGTCGGAACGATGATCCCGGTCACGTCGCTGTCGTGGACCGCTTTCGACCAATCCGAGGTAGCGGAAATGCGGGCTCGATACTCGGTCAATAGCTCCTGCAGCCGCGGTTCCTCGAACGGCGCGAGGTGACGGTTGATCTTATCGACAATGATCGGATTGGTATCGACGCCGACGACGTCATAACCCTTTGAGGCAAGCACGGCCACAATCGGCGCGCCAAGCTTACCCAACCCAAAAACTGAAACTCTCACGCCGCCACCCCCCAATTAGGCCACCGGCCGAACGACCCCATCCCGACACCTTCCGAATTTACTTACCGTAACGGCTGGCGGCTCGCAACACCGACTGCGAAATATTGTAAGTTATTGTAAACGTGGCAGTTTCGCCTCTGCCTCGTAACTAGCCCGAGCGCGCGGTGGCCGGGCGAGCCTGCGAAGGTGCAACTTCTACGCTTTCAGCGGTCGGGCCAAAGCCTGGGATTAACAGCGAGAGCAAGCGCCAACGCGTGCGACGATATTTTGAACTGCCCGCCCTTCGCCGCCTCGACCAGTTCTGCTTCCGTCAGCCAAAGCAGCTCTTGCTCCTCAAGATCGGGATCGGCGGCCGACAATGTGCGGCCGGCATCTTCGATCCCCTCAGCCAAAAGTAGATGCACGGCTCCCGCACCTTGATTTCCATTCAGCACGAAGCGGCCGAAATATCGCCAATCCTTGGCGCGAAATCCGGTCTCCTCTTGCAACTCGCGACGCGCGGCGTCGGCCGGCGCCTCGGCTGGCTCGATCTCGCCGGCCGGAAAGGTCAGAACAACGGCACGAGGGCCGTGCTTATATTGCCGCTGCAGCAGAAATTTTCCGTCGTCCGCTCGAACAATTATTACGACGTGCTCGGCGACCGCGATCTGCAGATAATCCTCGACTAGTTGTCCGTTGGGCAAGCGCACGGCTTCTTCAGTGACAACGATGCGCGGGTGCGAAAACAGCACCTTGCCGCGTTCGATTGTCCAGGGCCTCAGAACCATCGATGAATGCGCAGCATGTTGTTTAGCACGTCGCTCCGTAGCGCTCCTGTTGGCATTTCAATGCAAGATACACGGGGAACCACGGACCTTAAGTGGGTGGCTTGGTTACCCGGATATAGGTGAATAGGGCTGATCGCTTAGCTCCAGTGAAGGCTTCGTTCGCAATAACGTCGAACCCGACTCCAAGATCGTGGAGCGCCTTTTCCGCGGCCCGCCATTCCGCCGCTGTATCCGTCACCAATACGATCTCCCGCCTATTTCCAGCTCTCAGTTGCGCAATGCCTCGCTCATCGAGTTGGGGCAAACCAGCGTGGCCATGACCCCAGTCGAGGGCCTCATAATCCGCCAAGTAAGTCCCCGATAGGGAAACCATGAATTCCGTGTTTGGATACCAAAAAATAACCGGATGTCCATTCGGACTTACGCCCGGCGGCGGAGCTGTGCGTTCGACGAAGCTAATTAAGGCTCTCTGAGCGTTGAGAACATCGCGTGATACGAATTCCATGTCCGCCGAATAGGGAATGCGATAATAGCCGCTGCTCGACGCAAGAAAAAGCGGACCGCCAAGCACAAGCAGCGCCAAAATTAAGGCGCCTCCCCTCACGGGCCGCCAGAGGGGCAATGGTGCGATTACGGCCAATGCGGCGAGCATCCAGGCGATCTTCGTCCCGACACCAGGTCTGATAAGAATTGAGAATGTCGCAGACGGCACGAGCGCAGCGGCGGCGTACACGGCGATTGCGAGAAGAGCGGCAACAACAACGGCGCTGGCGAGGCGGCGGTGCGCATCAGCGTGCCAGGCATACGAGACCGTCAGAGCGGCCGACAGATAGACGACTGGCAGCATATAGACAAAATAAAACGGCGCACTCAGCATCTGATTGCCCATCGATTCCGACGTGACGTAGCAGTAGCCGACGATGAGCACCGCGCTCAGGGCGACCGCGTCCCACTCCTCCCGCAGCTTCCGCCACTCCCCGGCCTTCGCCGTATTCCACCGCGGTACTGCCCAAAGTCGATAAAGTACGGTCGACGTCATAACGACTACCGGAAAAACAACGTGGACTTGTCCCTCGCGGAACATATGCCAGAAATACGGCCGCGGATCCGTGGTCAATATTTTCGCCATCGCCGTACCGACCGCGACGGAGAACATGTCGGAGTCCCAAGCCGTCCCGTGCAGGCTAATCCCCGTCCACCGCAGGACCGCGGAAATCGGCGTTCCCGAGCCGATCACGAGGATGGCGGTCCACGTCAACCAAAGTATCACCGTGGCTGCGAAGAACCCCAGCACGGCGATCAGCCCCGAGCGCGACAACGTCAGAATCGTTCGGCGCTCCAGCGGAACGGCGAAATGCGCGAGAAAGATCAAGCAGCCAAATACAAGAAGATAGGTATTCGCATTGACGATGAGGCCGAGCACGCATCCGGCGGCAAAGGAGAGCCTGCGATCGGCGTGGCCGGCGCGCTTGTTGAGAAGCAGCAACGCCGTCAGCACAAACATGTAGGTGACGCAGGTCGCGTCGAGGTAGCTCGTCGCCACCGTCTTGATAGTCCACGGCGACAGCACCATAAGAACGATCAGTCCCGCTGCGCCAAGGCGCGGCAGATACGGCCGAAGAATGATCCAAGACGATGCAGCGATGGTGGACAAATAGCCGATCGCAAGAGCTTTTTGTGAATGATCGTAGCCGACGACCACCCGCGCGAGCCAAAGCCAAAACAGATGCGAGATGCGATAGCTGAAGTACCAAGGTCCGTAACGGTTGATCAAATTGGAGAAGTTCAGCGAATACCCGTTGTAGATGAAGGCATCGATTGCGCCTTCCTGATCGAGCGGATTAGGCAACATTATCACGGCCGCTACGACAATCGCGATGACGGCCCACAGCTCCGGATCGCGTATCAGGGTCAACGTGCCGCGCATTTCCCGGGGACTAATCCCGCCGCCATGAACTTTTGCGCGCCAAAGCTCTGCCGCGTCGTTCATGACACAACGTCCCATCGCAGCGTGCGAGTGTACATCCTCACGCCGGAACGGTGCGCGAGAGACCAATGAGCCAGGTATATGGAACCCACGATAGATCCTCTCGAACGTAAGTCTGCACGTCTTCGAAGACCGATCGCAGCAGCGCACGATAGGCTGTTTCCGGCCGCACAAAGCGGCCGCGGTCGTTGCGCAGCAGGAAGCTCGCGATCGCAGACTGTCCGTCATGAAAGCAGCTGTCGAGCGTGAATAGGGTTCCGGACGGATTGAGCGCCTTGCGGATCGCTCGCAACACGGCGATGGCGGTAACCTCGTCGAGATGATGAATGACGCCATTCATCATCACGATGTCGGCGGGGCCAACGGCAGAGGCGGCGGCATCGTCGAACGGCCGGCATTGGAATGAGCCTTTATCGGCGAAATGTCGTTTGGCGTAAGCGATATACCTTTCGTCGACGTCGAATCCGAAATATTCGATACCGGCCGGCAGATAATCAACGATGAAGCCCGGCCCGCATCCGACATCGATCACGCGACTGCCCGGGCGTAGGACAAGATACTTGGCGATCGCCCGAACGCGCGCGCCAAAAAAACCCCCTGCGACCTGAAGCGATTGGTAGAGGAGCGGATATTCCAAAAATCCTTTTACACCCATTAATGACTACCCATCGCGAGTTCTCTCGGCGACGAGAGCTTGGCAGTCGCCCAATTTGCTATCCAGCTTCACCAGATTTTCCATGGAGGCGCGCCGAGCTTGCAGCGGATCTTTCTCCCAAATCGTATCGTCGCTATCGATAAAGTCCATCACGTCTGGCTCGAGGACAAAGAAACCGCCATTGATCCACCCCATTTCGGCGTCCGGCTTCTCGTGAAAGCGGCTGACGCCGCTGGGTTGCCCGATGTCGAGAATGCCGAACCGACCAGGCGAGGGAACAGCAGTGACCGTCGCCAGTCGGCCATGGCTTTTGTGAAACTCGACGAGCCTGCCAACGTCAATATCCACGACATTTCCAATAAACCCTGGTCCGCACCCTATGGCGCTCACGCACTGGCCGTCTTTAAGCGTAAGGTAACATTCGATGGACTTGACACGGGCACCAAAGAAGCCGCCCGCCTCTTGAAATTTTTGGTAGACCAATGGTGAGTTCAGAAAGCCCTTCAGTCCCATAGCACCTCGCCATGTTGAAAAATGTGCGCGCTGTAACTTCCTGTCACTCGCGAAAAATCGGAGAACTCCATTCGCGGAAAACCCAAAGATCCATGATGATGAAAGTCGTAATCGGGACGAGTATCAATGTGCTCACTATGCCAAGCCAATAAGGGAGCCTCATCCCATCGACCAAAACACCGAATCCCCCCGTTGAAACGACAATATTAACCGCGTGCACGGTGCAAAACCGGATAGCTTCCTTATGGGCAATGCCGTTCGACAGGAACGTAAATCGCCTATGCCCCATAAAATTGATCGGCAGCGCCGCAGCATAACCAATAAGATTGGCCAGCTTGCCGTCCAATTTGAATGACACGACGACGCCGACGACAACGATTGAATAAATACCGGCGCTAAAGACTCCGACCAAGCCGAAACGCATGAGCTTAGCCATCACGACGGGCATCTCCGCATCGACCGCCCTACTAAGCTTCGCCCAGGGTATAATATTGCGCCCCGAGCGGCAGCCGGCCGAACAAACTGTCGGCCTCTTGGAGGGCTTGTTAGCAGCCCGGTACCTGAATTTGCGCAAAATGTCCCACCATTCCGATCGGCCACGACCACACTCCCCAAATAGCATAAGATACCATTGTTGTACGGAAGATCCGCGTAGGTAGCCCAAATTATTGAAAACATTTGCTTATTGGTCCACAGTTGCCTGAACACCGACTAGGATTGATTTTCATGAGCGCTTAAACTGCTTCGCCGCCAAGCAATAAGCGCTAAGGATATAAAAATTTCTTGCTCCATGCAGGCGTTCTCGCTCAAATTCTGCTGCACAGCCGACGATCTCACCGGAGTCGCAACGCTATGACGTCTCAAGATGATTTGAACGTCCAGTCGATTTCTATCGTCGTCCCTGTGTATCAGGGGGAGTTGACGCTAGAGCCCCTCCTCGCCGAAATTGAGCCGCTGACCACCGCCCAGTCAACTCCAGGCGGCGTTCGATTCCGGGTTTCCGAGGTCATATTGGTTCACGACGGTGCCATCGACGGCTCCGACGCTGTTATGTCGGCTTTGGCAGCAAGATTACCATTCGTCACTCCCGTCTGGTTATCGCGCAACTACGGTCAGCACGCGGCAACGCTTGCCGGCATGGCGAGCACGAACGGAGATTGGGTGGTGTCGCTCGATGAGGACGGTCAGCAAGATCCGCGAGACATCGCGCGCCTGCTCGACGTGGCCATGGAAAAGGATGTACAGCTTGTCTACGCTCAGCCAATCAATAAGCCCCCGCATGGCCGCGTCCGCAACCTGTTCAGCGCTGCGGCGAAGTGGTCCTTCACACACGTTCTCGGCCATGGGCATATCGGCGAATTCAATAGTTTTCGCCTCATCGAAGGCGAGATTGCCCGCGGCCTAGCGGCCTATTGCGGTCGTGGGGTCTATTTGGACGTCGCTCTCTCATGGGTCGTCGCCGAGGGAGCGCACTGCCCGTTGAAGCTTCGCGCCGAACGCGGGCGTCCTTCGGCGTATTCCTACCGGAGGCTCGCCCATCATTTCTGGACCCTGGTACTGACCTCCGGTACCGCGCCGCTGCGTCTGGTGGCGTTCATTGGGGTGGCATCCGTCTTTTTCGCTCTCGGGGTCGCGGCGTACAGCGTGTGGGGCAGGCTGAGTGGGCAAGTGGAGGTCCCCGGCTGGGCGTCACTGGTCGTCGTTGTTAGCCTGTTTTCCGGCCTCATACTGTTTTCGTTGGGCGTGCTTGCCGAATACTTGGGGGTCGCAATTACGATGGCCTTGGGGAAGCCGTTGTATCTTATTACCTCACGTCCACACCGTAGCGCACAGCGGCGCAGATGAAGGAAACGCTGGTCTGGATCGTCGGAAGCGGCGGTCTTTTGGGATCACACATGGCGCGGGCGCTTAACCGCCATGTTCCGCGCGCGCGCGTTTGGCAATTTGCCCCTCGCCTCTCATGGACCGATCCGCCAAACCTGGCGCGGGACTTGGAGCGCGCGGTGGCGTCGTTTGCGTCAGCCGCCCACAATCAAGAATACGCTTGGGCCGTGCTCTGGTTCGCCGGCCGAGGAACAGTCGCTAGTCCGGCCGCGGCGCTCGAAACCGAATGGGGGGCATGGACTCGATTACTTGAACTGCTCGGCCATCATCTTGCTGAACGTAATCACGATTTGCCGGGATACGTCTTTCTTGCGAGCTCTGCCGGAGGGGTCTATGGCGGCAATGCTCCCCAGCTGCTGACTGAGCACACGCAGCCGCTTCCGGCATCTGCCTACGGAACGCATAAGCTGCGGATGGAAGACGCTTTACGCCGATGGGCTGATGCCTTTTCACATGTGTCGTGTCTGATCGGCAGAATATCGACGCTCTATGGCCCTGGACAGGATTTGCGTAAGGCGCAGGGAATTATTTCGCACCTGTCACGCTGCTTGCTCTACCGCCACCCCGTCAGCATTTATGTCCCGCTCGACACACGGCGCGACTATTTGTTCGTTGACGATTGTGCTAATCAAATCGCTGCTAGTTTGGCACGTGTCATCGCAGAGCGCCCTCAATCACTGATTAAGATCTTCGCCAGCGAACGGCTCACGAGCTTGGCCCAAATTCTCGGTGTTTTTTTTCGGATATCCAAGCACCGTTCCCTAATCGCGCCACGACAGGCTTCTTCAAGGCAGGCGACAACGCTAAAGTTCCGTTCGGAGGTGTGGTGCGACCTCAAAGGCGTGCGCACGACTGACCTCGCCGCAGGAATTCACCTTCTCCACCAGCATCAACTGTCCATGTTTCAACAAGGCCTACTTCCGCCGCCAACGTAAATTTTGGACAAAATGCCAGTGGCGCCTGCGGCTCTGTCAAACCATCCTGCGCGAGCTCGACCTAAGCGTAATCCGGCGAAGTCGGCAAAAGCGGATGAGCGCGGCGGACAGCGATTTGAACAGCGCCCTCACGCCGCGGCCGCGATATACGGCCTGCCCTCTTCGCGCGCCTTGGCTTGATCGTAAATCCAGCGATAGGTCTGTTCCATGCCGACTCGCAGCGGGATGCTCGGCGCCCACCTGAGCTTCGCCTTGATCAGCGTGTTGTCGCTGTTGCGGCCGCGCACTCCCTTCGGCGCATACAGGTTGTAGGAGCGCATGACCTTCACGCCCGCGATATCTTCGACGATGTCGACAAGCTCGTTAATGGTGACCATCTCGTCGCTGCCGATATTGAGTGGCTCGACGACGTCGGAATGCAGCAGCATTTGCGTGCCGTACAGGCAATCATCGATATACGTGAAGCTGCGCGTTTGTTCGCCATCTCCCCAGATTTCGATTTCGTGTCGCCCGCTGATGACGGCCATCGCGATTTTGCGCGACACGGCGGCCGGGGCCTTTTCGCGGCCACCGTCCCAAGTGCCATAGGGACCATAGACGTTATGGTACCGCGCGACACGGGTCTTAAATCCAAAATCCTCGCGGAAGTGACGGCACAAACGCTCACCGAAAAGCTTTTCCCAGCCGTAGCCATCTTCGCAATCTGCCGGATAAGCATCCGACTCCTTGAGCGCGACCACATCGGCGTCGGTTTGCTTGTAGGCCGGATAGACGCAAGCCGACGACGAAAAGAAAAAACGATCGACCCCATTTTTCTGCGCTGCGATCAACATGTGCGTGTTGATCAGAACGGACAGCATGCACAAGGCTTTGTTGTTTTCGATAAAACCCATGCCGCCCATGTCGGCGGCAAGATTGTAAACCTCAGTCACGCCCCTCGTCACCCGATCACAGCTATCGGCCCGCTGAAGGTCGTCGATCAGAAGTTCGGCATCGGGTGAGCGGAAATACCACTGGTCGAAGGGCTTTTTGTCGACGCCGCGGACCGCCACGCCTTTCGACAACAGGTCGCGAACAAGATGGCCGCCGATGAACCCCCCCGCCCCTGCCACCAGGACCAGTTTCGACATCGCGACTCTCCTACGCGCTTAGGAGTATGGAATAACGCGGACCGCGCGCGGCGTCAACCACGCTAGAACCAGGGTAGTGGTACAGTTTGAAATTCCGGTAATGCCTCAGTTTGAAAATCTGGGATGCCTTCTTGATTCCCAGGCAGTGGCCCATGGCGCGAAGATGGGAGTAAATCGCAATCGTCGACTCTTTGGATTCTCCCAAGACTGAACACCGCCTTGGAAATCAATGGACCCGAACGGGGTTGTGACGCCCTTTGTCTCGCAGGGTAATTGAAATCGGGGTATCCATCCATAATCCCGGAAAAATGCAGGCAGCGCCTCGTCGATCTCTCGCGTATGGGTCTCGACGTGCATGCGCCGAACGTTGCGCGTCGCAAATCTCATAATGCTGGGAACGACGCTTAGTTCTTCGCCTTGAATATCCATATGGAGCGCGTCGATCAGCGGATAACGTCGGATCAGACTTAAGGCCGACATTGCTCGTAACTTGGTTATCTTGGCATTGGGCCAATCGCCATAGCCGGAATTTGGTTTTTCGAGAATGTACTGGCCATACCATTCGTCAGGATGGCCTTGCACAAAAATCACATCTTTGGCGCGATCGGAAACCGGGGCCTGAATTGCCGTGTAATCTGACGGCGGAACGCCGTTATCAGCAAAATGCTCCAGCATCCATTCGTAGTGGACCGATTCGGCTTCTAGGCCGACGACGTGAGCAGCCTTTCCGACCTGCTTGGCTGCCAATGCCGCGATAACAAGCCAACGACCATAACCTGCACCCAGATCGATAACTGTGGCCCTATCGCCAGCGGTTGCAATGGCGTCAAGAATATCGATCCATTCGAATAGCATTTCGTTTTGCATGGGCTGCGCGACAAAGTCGAACCAAGCGGCTGGCATGTAATGCGAGCGGGCCTTTGCGCCGAGGCAATCAATTCGGAACGCGCCGTCTGTATGTGGTTCCAAGAAATTGAAACGGCGGAAGGTCGGATGGTCGATCATCGGTCCCATCATGTCTTCCCCGCTGGCACTTCCCAATCTTCCAGCACCTTCATCATATCAGACATTTCTCCCAAAGTTTGCTGGTGACGCCAGCGGCCATCGCCGGGGTAACTTTCAAGGTTTGGTGGATGCGAACGAAATTGTAGTGCATGAAGTAGATTGCCATCATGTGCGCGTGGTTCGCGGCTTTCTTTGAAAAAGCATTCGTGAGCCGCGTCATGCGGCGCGATTCCAATCGGCCAATAATGCCTCGTCGCTTAACGTCAGAAGATAGGCGCTGCCCTTCCGCTGATCGTTGCCGGTGGGAATGGTGCCCCACTTCTGGCGGAGCTTATGGAACGGCTGCTTCCAGCCTTCGGGCACAACGTTGACGTCGATGTCGTAAGACATTGATCAGCTGCCATTCAGTTGGGAATTCACAGTCATTTTCGTGCGCCCCGACGCCAAGTCAAGCGACAAGGAACTGGAAAGGTATCCAAGAGCCCTCTCACTTCTAAGGCGATTATATCTCTTGCAAACCAGAGGTTAGAGATGGGGTTATAGACTGCTGGACTTATGGTTGTAGAATAGCGCTCCACGCGGTCCTATCTCCAATGAATGCATCGGTCAGCAACACGACAAGCATCGGTATCGTCGCACGCCATATCGGCAAGATCATAAAATCGCCGTTTCTTTTGCTCGATGTCGGTGCCAGCGGTGGCATCGGGGAGTCATGGCGCCACATCGGCCCACGGCTGGCTGGTTTCGGATTTGACCCGAACCGCGTTGCTTGTGCTGAACTAAATAAACTCGGCGATCCGATCCGCTACATCGCCTCCTGCATCGTCGGGCCGCCGGCGTCATCGCCGCACTACGACTTGCTGTCAACCTATCCAGGTGGCCGCCTCCATGTCGACGCCGTGCTTGCGGCGCAGCGGAAGACGATGGATCAATACTTCACGCCGAGCGGGGTCGATTTCGTCCGGAGCCACCAGGCCGGCCAAGTGCCGAAGGTGAACGCGGTAGAGCAGCGCAAGTTCAATATCCGTACCAAAGCCGACGATGCGTTCACGCTTGACGATTTTGCCAACAGGCAAAGTCTCGCCAGCATCGATTTCATCAAGATCGATACTGATGGAACCGACTTTGATGTGCTACGCGGCGCCGAGGCCAGCTTGTTCAAGCGCAACGTTCTTGGAGTCCAGATCGAGGCACAATTCGCCGGGTCAACACATCCGCTCACCAACACCTTCGCCAACATCGACGTATTTATGCGCCGACAGGGCTTTACGCTATTTTCGATTCCGGAGCTCAACAAATATGCCAGAATGCAGATACCGGGAAAATTTGTTCACTCATTCCCGTCGCAGGGCTATTTCGGTCAATTGCTGTGGTGCGACGCCGTCTATTTGCGCGACGTCTGCCGGCCGGATTATTTTTCCAACTGGCCGATCGAATTTGGCCTCGACAAACTGCTTAATCTGCTGTGCCTATTCGATCTCTATGGTCTACCGGACTGCGGAGCAGAATTGACGTTGAGCTTTTCCGACGAATTGACTCGAAGTGGTATCGATCCAATGCCGATCCTCAATCTATTCCGCCAGCAAGCCGACGTGATTGATCCCGTGTCATGACCGATTAATCGCCACCGTGATTGGCGCGGCGGCTCTTGCGTTTTTCGGGTGACGGCTTGGCGTTAACGACCGTCCGTAACGCCTCTTTGAACCGTTCCTCGGAATTATCGCAGCCGAGTTCGCGCGCGGCTCTGCGGAAGGCCGCAGCTTGTTTTTTGTCATCCGGCTTGGGTTGGGCGGCCATTGGCGCATTTCTCAGTTGTTCGATGCTGAATATCGGCAATGGGCTCCCGCTGGCAATCGGGAATTTTTGCAATCTAGCGTTTTGGTCGACCGAGACTCGATTCTTTCAATGATTTCAATAGGTTAAGGTTAATCGAAGATTTGATTCGACCCGGTAGATTTGAGATTACTTAGCTAAATCAATGATTTGATTCACGTTTTTGGCTTTGACTCGGTGCAGGCGCCGCGCATGCCGCGCATGCCGCGCTTGAAGATCGAATAGTAGCCTTCCAGCGTGTTTGTATGCACGTCGCCGCGCACATACTCGCCTATCGAATGGTCCACCATTTCGTGCTGATCCGGACCAAGTTGGCCGCGTCGATAGTAGCCTGCCGTATCGGTCATGAGCCGGCTTTCGCGGTGGACGTTCTGACGGATGATGCGTTCAACGTCAGTGCGGCTCACGGCGTCAATGACGGTTGAACGGATCGGGCCGCCGCGCTCCACAAGGCTGACGACAGCCATCTTGTGCCCGACACCCGATTGAACGGGGAACCCTTTCTTGTTCACAAAAAAGGTTTCGTCCGCCTCGACAATTTTCCCGCCGCCGCCGATAGGCGTTAGGGAGCCGTCCCGCATGGCTTCGCGGATGCTTGTCCACGACCCCTCGCCACACAATTTTGCCCGTCTGGTCGACGATGCAAACCGATGTCCGCTTGAAACCAACGTCCAGTCCTGCAAACATCCTCATCGCTGCTCTCCTTCCTTCGCTAGAGGAATCACCAGCCTTCGCTAGAGGAATCACCAGCGGTAAGGGTCACCCTTTCCGCCGGAGAGCAGCAACCTCATGTATGAGATGTATTAGATGATCGCCTCAGGACACGCCGGAACAGTATTGCACATCTCAATTTCAGGCCGCTCGGTTAGTTAGACGAGTTCATCCGAGCTTTATGCCGCAAGTCTTCAAGTCCCCATCGTGTGGGAGGCTCATTCCATCCTGGCGCGGCAGGTCTCAACGCAGATCCGGATCTGCTAATGCTAACCGGCAACAACTGACTTGTATGTCACTTCATCTTCGAGCATCTTATAGAGACAGGGACCCATAACAGCTTAAATGGCACCGAGCGCTGATCAATGTCGGACGATAAAGTGATTCCACCGGTCACAATTTTTACCGTACCAAAACCCTTCAGGGGCCACATCGACACCATTCAGCGGAACGCAATTTCTAGCTGGATGAAGCTTCGACCCACTGTTGATATTATGTTGCTCGGGTCGGACGAAGACCTTGCGGGGGTCGCTTCTGAGTTAAACCTTCGTTACCTTACTGGGATCAAATGCAATCAGTTTGGGACGCCGCTCCTGAACTCCATTATGGGCACAGCGGAGGAGCATTCGTTGTCTGAATGGTTGATGTTGATCAATTGCGATATCATTCTGACAAGTCATTTTCTCAAGTTTGTCACCAAGCTCGCACATCTGCCAAAGGGATTATACGTCGGCCTGCGATCGGATCTTGATGTCACTGCCAAGTTGGACATGTCGGATCCCCGGTGGGAAGAGAAATTGATTCAGCGCGTGAAACGGGACGGCCGCTACCGCGGAGCGGGGGATGATTCGTTCAATGGCACCGACTATTACATCTACCCACGTGGCCTGTACAAATCCATTCCGCCTTTCGCGATTGGCCGCTACTTCTGGGATTCCTGGCTGAACGCCTATGTCCGCCGCCAAGATTTGCCGCTGGTCGACATCAGCGCGGCGGTGATGGCGATTCACCAAAATCACGACTATAGTCACGTCAAAAGCGCCAATTCGCTGGATATGTATCGTTTTTGGACTAATCCCGAAGCTAAACGCAATTTTCAACTAATCGGTGGTTTTTCCGATCTGCTGGGTCCACGAGAGGCCTCGCACAAGCTTATCGGGGATGATCTGGTACCAACCGGCAATTCGTTGGCGAAAGTTCGAAGAGCCAATCGCCGATACTATCTTCCAATTGCGCTTCGCGCATCGTGGTTCTTCCGGATGCCGATGATGGCTACTCTTTGGAATTACTTATTTCCCTTCGATGCCGCGACTGGCAGGCACGCATATTCTCGCTGGGGACTTTTGTGCTGGCTTACATGGGAGATTTTTCGACCTCTCTGGAGATTACTTCCGCAAGAAACTCGAACCGCAGCTCACATCATCTGCCGGGAGCTACGCAATCTTAGACAGCGAGTAACACTCCAGCGTCCGGCTAGCAATGATCCGGAAATTTCGCACGCTCCCAGCCCTTCGCCCTTCGGTCCGGTTTGCGCTTGGTTTCACAAACATCTTCCCGCATCAAGTAGCAAACGAACGATTGCACCGGCTGAGCTGAAAGGACGGATTGCAAGCGCATTCGGGTACGGCATACTGAACGCAAACAAACGATGGCACGTCGTTGATCTGAATATTCATCATGTGATTCTCAAACGCGAAGATATCTCATCGATCTCCATCGAGAAACTGACAACGATCTATGAGGGCTTTGATACAGTCTATCGGGATAAAAACTATGCGATCATGAGTCGATCGAATGTTATGAAGCACATTGAGTGCGACGAATGGCCAGAAGTGCGCGCTCGTCTGGTTGATAGGAGTTTCGAGTCAATTGCCGACATCTTGGTCATTCTCAATGTTTGGAAGCGCGGACCGGACCTATTGCGCCGCCAAATCCGAAGCACATTGGATCAAACTGAGCCGGCTTCGGAAATTTGGGTGTGCGCTTTCGGCGTCGCGACTCCCGAAACCTATTCCAGCGTGATCGAAGAATTCACCGATGCCAACGTCCATTTCTTCCATTCGACAAAAAATCTGCAGACTTCCGGACGATATCAGCTAGCCCTCGGCGCAGAAACCACCTACGTCGCATTTATTGACGACGATATTATTATAGGCCGAGACTTCCTTAGGCAAAGCCGCATCGCGATTGAAAATCTAAAGGACGCCGGCGAGGTTGGTATTTACGCTTGGCGTCGCTTGCCCGGTCCAGGAGATACGCCGCAAGGCCCGTATGCCGGCGCCGAGCCCTACAAAATGGAGGATAGCCGCGTTGTGCCCTCGGCTGAGCTCGGTGAATGGGCAAGCCATTTGCCGCCTGAGCGAACCGATTACGGGCCCATCGAGGTCGATCTGCTATGCGGATACCACTTCTTGCGAACCGCTCACGTGAAATATCTATTTCGGGAGCAGCCGTGGACCTTCATTGCGAGCGATGACATTCAACTGGCATTCGCTTTGCGAAAATTTGCGGGAATGAAATCGTACCTCGTGCCGATCGATCCCGACAACCCAGAATCATGGGGTCTTTCGCCAGATTGGCTATCATTGGGCCGGGAGCAGGCCACCACCGTGGGTGACATGTTGCCAATCCGTGACATGCTTTACTGGCGCCTAATGAATCGAGGGCATCCGGTGACATGGATGGGTGAAGAGCGAGGCAAGGGTGTCCGCTATCTGTTTGCTGCCTTTTCCAGCCCGGAGGAAGCTTCAACGCTATACAATGTAATGCGCGAGACACTCCGCTTCGACGAGAGCCTGCGCGTCATCGCGCTCTACTGCGGCGTAGATCGCGAGAAAGCAGCAAGATCCGTTGATGCGTTCGGTCTGAGCCCGGACGATCAAGTTTCCCATGCTTGGTCTTGGCTTGATTTGGAACTAGGACTTGAAGCTGACGGCCCCGGCTCAAACCGGACGCGCGCCACGAATGCGATCTATGGAATAGGCGCCCTCATCGACGCCCTCAAACCAGATTCTATTTGGCTCGTTGCCGATGCTGACCCGATTCTTCATTCGACTGTTAGAATTGTCTGTATAGAACGCGACATCAAGATCATTGCTGTACCCTTTCATTCGATTGGCGGTTCGGTAAGTGAGGGCGCCTAACTATGGTACGGTGTTTGGTCGCGAATCGCCGCACGAACTTCAAAGGTCAGCGGGTGCGTCGAAAGGATAGCGGCAAATGAACGATCAAGAGAGGGTTATCGTCGCGGCGCAGATTAGAAACTTGTTCGTGCCGATAGTCTTTGCCGCGTGCGCCAGCTTCCTTTTTGGCGGCTTCGGTCGGTCGATGCTACTCTTCGTTGTAGTGCTTGCTTGTTCCATGTTGAATTTGGCTCGTCGATGGCTTGACCGAGGGGCGGTTCTTCTTCTTATTTTGACATTTCTGGTGGTTTTCGAGATCATCCCGTCGCCGGCGGCCTGGAGCGATAATGTCAAAAATATCGCTATTGCCGTTTGTCACAAACCGGAGGCTCCGCAATAACTCGGGCCGTGTACAGTCTAGCAGTTTGCTGAAAAACCCCTCGCCATAGCGAGAGTATGATGATTCAGTTTTCTATCACGAATCGTCGGAGGTTCGCATGCGGGGTGGATTTGAGGATCAGGGCGGGTTGTTTTCGTACA